>Ga0310121_10000770_pt1 | contig 34285 bp, 26 predicted proteins | sample CB27_Tmax_986_MG_FD_203504 | JGI IMG/M metagenome (GOLD analysis project Ga0310121, IMG submission 203504) | Marine microbial communities from Western Arctic Ocean, Canada - CB27_Tmax_986 | ecosystem: Environmental > Aquatic > Marine > Oceanic | place: Canada: Western Arctic Ocean | collected...
CGATCGTTGACGGTTCGGTCTCGATCAGCGGGCCGTGGCAGCGATGCGTTTCGGCCGCCGATTGTGGTGGGAACGCAAATTGGCAAAACATTTACACCGCGTTGGTCAACGACCCCGCGATCGCCAAGCCGGCCATTGCCATCGGCCTGTTTCACAACGACCGGCCGCTGGCGGCGGCCCAGCAGCCCCCCTCGACCACGCCGCTGTATCAGAGCAAGACCAATTACTACACCGTGCCCCCCTCGGCGGGAACATCTTCCACGCGCCCATCCCGCAAGGCCCCAACCCGTATACGTCAAACGTCTATCAGAACGATACAAAGGTCCATGTCTCGCAGACGCCGAACTTGCCCGACCCTTTCTATGTTGACGATAACGCGAGCTACGCCAACTCAGACGCCCATTCCTCCACGTCCCATACCGACAGTTCGATCATCGGCCCGATCGGCAGCCAGCGCCTGGTAGACGAGGGGGCCTACGTGATCGCTCATATCGCGGACGCCAACATCAATCGTTGGCGCAGGATTACCGGGGCGCCCGACGCCAACACCGTCAGCCACAACGACCTCGGCGCCGCTGACGGTGTCTGGTCGTTGACCAACAGCCTGCACGGGAACGTCCTCGACAGGAGCGGAGAATTCTACATCGACACCTTCAATTCCCACAGAATCTACCTGTGGCCGGTTGACGCTCAACAACCCTCCGCCGGAGAGGTGACCATGACCGTCAGGGCCAGAGGCATCGAACTTCAAGATACGGCCAGTCACGTGACCGTCGAAGGTTTCCGCGTCGAGAAGTTCAATGACTTCGGCATCGGGCGAGACGGGACCGGCACGATCAGCGGCATCGTGATCAGGAATAACGAAGTCAATCGCATGCGCGAGAGTGGATGGTCGCAAAACGCCATCGAATTCCACCATGTCAATGGCATCCTGATCGAAAACAACGGGCTGTTCGAGAACTCCGAAATGAGGGGCATCATGGTGGATGACGCCGACGATGTCACGGTCAGCAACAACACGCTGAACCGGATCGGCGCGACCGGGATCAACCTGAATGAGGGCGTTCACAACGCGAAGATCCTCCGCAACGAGCTGCGTTCGATCCGGGGCATTCATACCAATGGGATTTCAGTCTACGGCAGCGCGCTTCTTGTCGCGAGGAACCGTGTCATCGACTCCTTCCGTCCGCGCACGATCGACGGCGCCTCCGACGTCTACGTGGTCGCCAACGTTTTCGATGCCGGCGGCAACATCCCGATCGCGATCTGGAGCGAGGGGGTTGATAACCTTCATCTTTACAACAACCTGTTGCTGGGCGCTTCGGATAACGCGGCCAGTTGGACCAAGGACCTCTCGCTGTTCATCTCGTGCAGCGCCAATGGCATCACCGCGCGCAACAACGTCATGGAAGACCTTTTCTTCCGACCGCACGCGGTGGCCGGAAGCTGCGGTTACGGCGACTTCCAGGCCACGTTCATCAACAACGTCTACTTCGACGTCAGTGACAGCTTCTTCAGCCAGACCGGCGCCGTGGTCTCCGATATCGATTTGGCGTTCGTGAATCGCGGCGGAGAGGATTTCAGGCCGAGTCAGAACAGCGTCCTGATCGACGGCGGGGTCGACATCTCGGCCTAAATCCCAAGCTCCTTTGGATTTGACGCCACCCTGGACATTGACGGAGCGGCAAGGGATAGCCAGTGGGACATTGGACCGTATGAATACGGCGCCAGCAGCCCAACGCCAACGCCAACGCCCGAGCCTACGCCTACGCCGACACCGACACCCAAACCCGGCAATACGAAACCGACCTCAAGCTCAATCAAAGGGAAGAAGGAGGACGCTGATCCCGACAAGCCTGGCAAGCAAATCAAGGCAAGCGACACGGATGAGTATTCCGCCACGGCCAGCGATCCCGACGGCGATCTGCTCAACTGGGAGTGGTCCTATAGTGTTGATGGGGAAGCGGAAACGTCAATGGCCAGTGGGAGTGGAGACATTCAGGCCCTGAGTTACTTCTATCCACAGGTCGCGGTCGGAAGCACCTACACCTGGACCCTGAGGGTGAACGACGGGAACCTTTCGGACGAAGCGACCCTTGACGTTGAAGTGGTGACCGCGTCCGCCACCCCGACCCCGACACCGACACCTACACCTACACCCACGCCGACACCCGAACCGAGCCCGACGCCGCCACCGCCCGGACCCAGTATCGTTAACTTTATCACCCTGTCGCCGGATGACGGCCAGGACGCCACGGGCGACGTCTCCTTCACGTCTGATATCACCGCCAGTTACGGAATCCTCAGCGTATACTTGTGGGGTGACTGGTCCGGTAAATGGCAGCCCGAGTCGCTCATCAGCCTCGTCCCGGGCTCCGGGGAGCTTCTCAAGAACAACTCCTTCGAGAGTTCAAAAGGGACGGTGACCGACGACTGGAACATCGCTTCGGATGGAACGACCCAATACGGCGCCGCGCTCGACGAGGGCTACCAGGGCCAGGCGCAACGGATCGACGTCGGCAACGTCGCCGGTTGGGGCCTGTTCTTCTACCAGACGCCGCCCATGGAACTGGGGAAAATCCATCAATGGAGATTCTGGTACAAAACGAGTACGGACAACACGGCCTTCGCCGAGATAGCCGACGCAGGCGCCAGCGAGGTCGTTTACCGCGAGGAGTTGCCGGGAACCAACGGCCAGTGGGAGCCGGTCAATCTCATATTCACCTACGACAACCCCCTGGCCACCCAGTTGCGCGTCTTTACCGCCGACGCCGGATCGATCTGGCTCGATGAATTCACACTCAAGTCGTTCGAGCAAGGGACCTATCCCGTCGAGGTGTCCCCCGATCTCACGCCGAGTCTGGAGCCGGGCGCTTACACCTGGGCGTTCGAGGTCAGCACCGTGGATGGCTCCGCCTTCAGTCCCAAACGCGCCCTTACGATCACCGGTGCCGCTGAGAATTCAGTCGGCCGCACCTGGAACCTCTACGAATAAGAGGACGGCTGCCGCCCCGCGTGGACGCCGTCAACCGCCCCCACGGAACTTCCGTCGCCGAATCTCACCCCCAGGGGTTTGGGAGTCTGTGGGTTTGGGGGCGGTTCCCCGAAAAAAACATTGACCGCGCCCCAGGTCGGCACGATAATCCTCACCAGAAGTATCAGTAAGTACAGCCTGGTGCCTGCAAGGGGAAATCCGGCCTGAAAAACACGACTATCCACAATCCTCGGGAGTGACGCTCCCTGGGCGGGGTGGACGAATTCAGAGAGGACCATGCGACAAAATGCGTAGAAAAGGTTTTACGTTAATCGAGCTGTTGATCGTGGTGGCGATCATCGCCATTCTCGCGGCGATCGCGGTGCCCAACTTCCTGGAGGCGCAAACGCGCTCCAAGGTGACTCGAACCTGGTCCGATATGAGAGCCGTAAACCAGGCCTTTCAGATGTACGTCATTGATTGGCAGACGCCCCCAAGTCTCGGCCGTGTGGGGTGGTTTGCTTTATACATGGAACCGAAGGACTCCCAAACCCAAATCGTGACCAGCCTGACGACCCCGGTGGCGTATATGACCGCCATTCCGATCGACCACTTTAATTCGTTGAGATCGAAACATGAGCATAACCGGACCGGCTCTTCGGCGATGAGCGTGATCGTCACAACGCAACCGTATAAAGACTTGGGGCCTGGTAAGGTCATGAACCAGGGGCGATTCATCACATTCGGGAAAGGGACTTTCCATCACTGGCTCCTGGAGAGCGTGGGACCCAACCTGAAGTGGTGGCACGAGTTTGGCCAGCCTTGGGACCCCTTCAATGTCTTCTATGACCCGTCCAACGGGACGATAAGCGACGGCAGTCTCTATTGGGCGGATTCCTTCGGCAAGGGACCGCCTTTCCAGGTCGGCCACGCGCCCCGTTGATCTTGGTCCGCGCGCGCTGTCACAGCTACATTCGTTTAATTCAAAGGGGCGCAACTAACAATCGGCCCCGTCTCGCGACTGTGCGTTCGTAACGCTACTGCGCCGAGGCTACGAGGACCGCCCTTGCCTCCGGCTAGCGGCTCCGCTCCAGCGGCCCGCGGAAGGGTTCCGCCTCCCATCTCCACACCATGCGCGGCGTACCTGAAAAAGGCCTCGGTGGATTCACAGGGGCCAGCCCTAATGGGTTAATGAAGAATTACTTCGGCGGAGCATATGCTCCCGATCTTTATGTCGCGGTTGTGGGCGATTTGTTCAAATGATCGCTGTTTTTCCTTTGACTCACAACCCCGATTCAAGCCTGAAGGACTTGGACGCATGAGTACCGAACCAACGAGTTCGGACTCAGTCTAAAACCCCCCAATGCCCCTCGGGGATGGCGCTTTCCGCCTCGGTCAGGCCGAACCGATAATCGACGTAATCGACGAGGAATTTTTGATAGGCCGGGCCGCCGGTGCCGCCGCCGAGGACGCTGGTCGAGGTGCTCCACACGCCCAGTTGCCACCATTGGATGCGCCCGCCCGGCATCGCGGGGCGCACGTCGAAAACATCGGAAAAAAACCACGGGGCGTTCAGGGCGCCGCGAAAACCGACGCGCAGGTGATCGCGATCGACCATCTGGAACAACATGTAGAGCGGTTTGCTCGTAAGAATCTCCTCGGGGTTCCCGCCGCCGGGGAATGATGGGTGGAAGGGCGAACTGCCGCCCAAGCCCGACATGAAGCGATGCCGCACTCCGGGGATGTTCTGCACACCCGGCAGGAAAATGACGAAGTCATTGAAATTCGAGCCCCACGCCACCAAGGCCAGATAGAAATTCCAGGGGACCGTGTCGTCGGGGGCGATGAAGCAAACCTCTTTCTCCCAGGGCGGCGGATAGAAGTCCAGATCGAACGGCGCCGCGTCGACGGGGCCGAACCCGGTCGCCAGGCCCGACCCCAGCAGCGTCAGCGTCAGGTAGCCGGGATTCGAATACGTCTCGGCCAGCGTGTCGGGAATCCAGCGGTCGGCCGAGATGATCGGCCCGATCTCCCAGATGCCCGTGATCTGGCCGAACTGGCCGACGTTGAGGGTCCGGGTGTTCCAGCCGTGCGAGGCGTCGAACTTGATGCTGATCTGGATCTGGGAGCGGTTGAGAATTTTGCAGCGCATGTAAATCTGGCTGGCGGCGGGGCCGGCGTATTTCGCGCCGTCGCCGATCCAGATATAAGGCGCGTCCCACGGGCCCGACCCGGGCTGCCCTTGGCCGAGGTCGCCGCGGCCATGGACGAAATACGTCTCCGGGGTGCGATCCTGTTGCATGCGGAAGATGTTGGGATTATCCACCAGTTGCGGCAGGCCGCTGCCGACTTCGGCGAAATTCCCCAGATGCACGTTGAAGAGCTGAAACGAGTGCGTGTCGGGGGGCTGCTGGGCGCGGTCTTCGGGCCAGGTCGAGGGGTCGGAAAACGTCAGCGCCACGTTCAATCCGATGGCCGTATTCAGTTGGCCGGTCGAGCGTCCGGTCAGGACGTTGAAGGCCTGCTGGACGTTCAATTGAAACTCCCAGGGCAGGGCGTAATGATTGATCGGGATCGGCTGGTTGAGCATGCCCTTGATGTCCTGGCCGTGGCCGGCTTCGAAGATCATCGCCAAGCCGGGATGGAGCGTCGTGCTAACCTGTTCGACGTTGCTCTCGGGGACAAAGATCCACCGCCCCAGACCCGCCTGCGGATCGTCGAAATGCTGTGTTAGTTCGCGGATGTCATCGGGCAGGTCGCCAATCGGCTCGGGGGTGGGCGTCAGCGGGGTGTCGGTGCCTGTCTCGACCACGATATCGTCGATCAGCACCGCGCTCTGGGCGGGGCTGAAACCGAGATACAGCGGGCTCGCCGAGCCGGTCTCAATCCCGGTGGGGCCTTGCATGTTGCCGCGCGTGTCCAAAGGCCGGTTGGCGCTATCCCTGGCCAGCGAGAAATTAATCCCATCCACCGACCATTCCAGGCGGCCGCCGCGGTCGTCGCCGGCCCAGACGCGCAGGTGGAGCACCGTCTGCTTCGACGTCGCGGCGGCGAAAGCGCTGTGCAAAACCGCATCCAGCTCGGGATTGTCCATTTGGATGCCGCTGGACTGGCCGCTCTCCTCCCAACTGAGCTTGTTCCACCACCCGTCGACGCCCTCGTCGATCGTCGCCCAAAGGGCTTGACCGATGTCGTTGGGGTCGTGCCAGGGGCCCGTGAACCCACCGCCGCCGGGGAAGATCTGATTAAAATCAGGTAGGCTGGAGTCGCCTCAAACCTTGAACGTGACACGCAGGTTCTCGCCGCGCGGCCAACCCTCGACGCTGCGGATGCGGGTGCTCCAGTTCAACAGCGCGTTGCCCATCAGCAGGGCGCGATCGCCGCCGCCCACGTCGACCAGACCCATCCGAAACTCTTCCGGATTGTAACCGTCCACGATCCATTTGCTTGAATCAATGCCGCCGGCGTCCCACTCCTCTTCGAATAGGACCTCGCCGTAACTTGAACCGGCCCATCCAAACAGGATGGCCGACAACCATGCCAATCGATACGGATTACGGCGATTCAATCGTTCGATCCTGTCCAAAGAATCCGTGGCCGCGCCCCAGGTAGTATATGTCGCCGGGGCTGATCAGTCCATTGGTCGGGTCGTATAGCGCGCCGGGGCGTTCGTGGTCCTGGATCACGAGTTTCGGGCCAACGCTCTGAAGGAAATAACCGACGTCCCACTCGAAGGTCAACGGCTCTTCAACGGCCAGCGTGAGTGGATGATATAGGTCCGCCATATAAAGAAAACCGGCCCCGACGAATCCGTGTTCCTTCCGAGCATGTCCAAGGATATAACGTGAATTGAAAGTGTCAATTGGCAACTCGCTGATATAAGCAACGGGTGTCGTCAGTTGGGTCCCCATGCCCATGAACTCCCCGTCCGCGGTCCAAAGGGCGACAAACCATTTGCCGGCCGTAAAACCGCTCGCGGGATCCGGCTGGGGGCCCGGAAAGAAAGGCGAGGGGTAGGTCCGCCGATCGCCATAATAGGCTTCGGCCGCCGCGCCGACCTTGCGCATGTCCATCATCGTCCGGCCGATTTTTGTTCTCATCCGGGCTTCGATGTAATACGGGACGGCGATGGCCGCCAGCAAGACCATGATCGCGACGAGAATCAGCCGTTCGTGGGTGGTCAGGTCCCGGCGGCTCATGGACCACCACCCATGCCGTTCCGGCCTGGCGCGCCGACGGTCCCATCGATCAATGATACCTTCATCAAATCATCCAGCCCTCGCGCGGGTCCAATCCTGAATTGAAAGTCGAGGCGAAACGATAGACTCAAGTAATCGTTACGGACGATTGAGTCCAGAACCTAAATAAGATTCGGGCATTCCAGGGGAAGGTCCGAAGCATTTTTGACCACCATCATTGCCCCTGAGTCGATGATGTGGTATCGATCTAATTCCTCACCCGGCCCCTTGCCGAAACGTCGCGCGCGAGAATCGATGTGACCCAACCCGAATCGACGCCACAAACCTCGACGGCCGATCAACAGGCACCCGAGCCGGACTGGGCGGTCTATTTCGGCCTGTTCCTCATTACGCTCTCCACCCTGCTGCTTGAGTTGGGGCTGACCCGCATCTTTAGCGTCATCATGTATTACCACATGGCGTTTTTCGCGGTTTCGGTGACGCTGTTCGGGATGGCCCTGGGCGGAGTCATCGTTCACTTTCTTCCGCGCGTGTTCACCGCCCAGCGCGCCCGGACGTGGATGGCCCGCATGGCCGCGGCATTCGCGGTTTCGCTCGTTGCCGCATTGGTCATCATGTTGGCGATCCGGTTCGACATCACGCGCAACCGCGTGCTAATCGGGCAGCTTCTCCTTGTCAGCGTGGCCCTGGCCGTCCCCTTCACCTGTAGCGGCGTGTCGGTCGCGATCGCCTTGACGCGGTTCCCGCGACGGACCAACCGGCTTTATGGCTGCGACCTGGCGGGCGCCGCGCTCGGGTGCTTGTTGTTCGCGCCGCTCGTGAGCCGCTTCGGGGGCCCGGGCTTGGTCTTATGCGATGCCGTCATCCTATCGATCGCGGCATGGACGCTGGCCGGCGCTCGCGGTGCAGGGTCGTCATTCAAATTCAAAATCAACGGCTACTTCCTCGTCATCGGTCTAACGGCGATCGCGCTTATCTTTGGGAACGACCGTTGGACCGTCTTTCAGGTCCGACACGTCAGGGGCGGTTACTTCCAATCGGGGCAATTGGCCTATGACGAATGGAACGCCATTTCGCGGATCACGGGGGTCGCGGGCCGGGGCCACGCCTCCGGGACGGCCCCGGAGTTTCACGAACAGAGCGCGACCGACCAGATCACGTTGATGATCGACATGTTCGCCGCCACGCCGCTGACCCGATTCGACGGCGAGCGTTTCGATACTTTGTTTTACCCGTTCCATGACGTCAGTTACGCCGTGCATGCGGTGATCGAGGACGCGCGGGTCGCGGTCATCGGCGTCGGGGGAGGACGCGACGTGCTGGCCGCCAAGGCCTGGGGCCAGCCGCAAGTGGTCGGCATCGAACTCAATTCAAGGGTCATCGAGGCACTCACCGAAGACTTTCACGACTACGGCGGGTGCCCCCGCAGTTGGCCCGGCGTCACGATCGTCCAGGACGAGGCGCGTAGTTACCTCGCCCGTGCCGCGGAGCCGTTCGACGTCATCCAGGCTTCGCTCATCGACACGTTCGCCGCCACCGCCGCCGGGGCGTTCGTCCTGTCCGAAAACGGGCTGTATACCCTCCAGGGGTGGCGCATCTTCTTCGATCACCTAACCGAGCGTGGCATCCTGACCATGTCGCGCTGGTATACCGAAGAAAACCCGGTCGAGTCGACGCGCCTGCTGGCCTTGGCCCGGGCGGCCCTGGAAGAGCGCGGCGCGCCGCGGCCTCAAGACCACATCTTGATGTTGCGCACCCCCAGACCCCACCAGCCCGAAGCCATGGCGCTGGCCACGATCCTGGTCAAGAAGTCCCCCTTCACGCGCGACCAAGTCGAAAAGCTCGAACACTGGGCGGTGGAAAACCACCTGATCGTCTTGGTCACGCCCGAACGTGTCGAGAACGACGTCTTTCGCGAACTGCTGGAGTCCGAAAACCTAATGGATTTCGCCCGGTCGTTTCCATTCGACATCTCGCCGCCGACCGACGACAAGCCGTTTTTCTTCGACGTCCTGCGCTGGCGTGATTTGCTCAAGAAGGAATACCGGCAGGGAAGCGACTACATCCGCTCGATCAACCTCAAACCGCTGGTCACGCTCGGCACGCTGCTGGCCACGGTGATCGTGATGGCGTTCGCGTTTGTCATCGTGCCGTTGTGGATCGAATTGAGGAGATCGCGTTCCTCGGACAAGACGCCTCTCCGCCGGCGAATGGGCCGGATTACTTATTTCATGATGCTGGGACTGGGTTACATCATGGTCGAGCTGACGCTGATGCAGCGCTTCACGAATTTTCTGGGCCATCCCGCCTACAGCTTAATGGTCTGTCTGTTCACGATGCTGCTGGCCAGCGGCTTGGGTTCGATGGCCGCGCCCCGCCTGTTCGGCCCTCGGGAGGGAGGGGAGGGCTCGCGCCGGCTCCAGTGGCTCAATGCCATGATCTTCGTGACCCTGCTGCTGACCCTGGCGGGCTCCTTGTGGATCATGAGGTCGTTCGTCGCGGCGCCCACCCCCGTGCGCATCCTCCTAGCCGGTCTGGCCTTCGCGCCGGCCGGTTTCCTGATGGGCATGCCCTTCCCGCTGGCGCTCCAGGCCGCGGCCGCCCGGCCGGGGGCGCCGCTCAGTTGGTATTGGGGGATCAACGGGGCCTTTTCGGTGTGCGCATCGGTCGCGGTGGTGGCCTTGGGTCACTCGATCGGATTAAACGGCGCGTTCGTCTGCGGAGCACTGTGCTACCTGTGCGCGGCCCTCGTCAGCCCCGCCTTCGGCGCCCTCGACGGCCCCAGCCTCGACCGTTGAACTCGACGCGCCCCGCTCTTGGGCGATCCGGCGCAGGATTTCGACCAGCTCCTCGTCGCTGCGGAACAGGGCCGAGCCCTCGGTGAGTTGTTCGGCCAGGCCCCCCGTATCGGCCGCGATCATCGGACGGTCGTACACGGCGGCGCGGGCGGCCACGGCCGAGGTCCAGATCTCGTTATAGGGCAGCAGCAGATAGTCCGCCGCGACGACCCACGTGTCGAATTCCTCGTCCGGGACATACCCCTGGACCACTTCGACGCGCGGGTCGGCTTGGGCCAGCTCGTGCAGCAGGCGAGCGTAGTCATGCGCGACGTCCCAGTCCAGCCGGACCGATCCGACCACTCGCAGCCGCGTGTTATCGCCCTGGACCTGACTGAACGCGCGAATGGCCCGGTCGAACCCCTTGTGGGGCTGGATGAAACCGAGGCACAGCAGCAGCGTCGCGTCGGGCTCGATCCCCAGCGCCCCGCGCGCGCCGGCCCGGCTCAATTTGCAAAGGCGTTTCAGGTACTTATGCTGCGGCCAGATCTCGAAGGCCTTGCGCCGCGGGTCCAGTCGATAGAACTCGGCGAAGGCGTCGCGCTCACGCACCGAGTGGAAGATGATCCGGTGGGCCAGCCGCCAGTACCAACGGTCGATGCGGTGGCGCAACGCCCCTCGCGCCTGCTGGCCCAGTTTGAAGCTCGACTCATGGATCAGAAACGAGACCCTGCGGCCCATGAGCAGCATGACCAGCAGGAAGGCGAAGCTCGTCATGAAGCGGCTGGCGCGGTCCTCGGACTCGTAGAAGAATTGGGGCGTGAAATGGATGTAGACGTCGCCATAGGCCCACAGATACTTGAGCAGGCGAAGCGGCCGGAAGCGCCCATAGAGTTGCACCGGAAAGTCGCCATGGCCTTCGGGCGGCGAGAGCACGTCGACCACATGCCCCTCTTTGCGCAATCCATCGACCTGCTGCGCCGCGTACTTTCCGACGCCGCAGTTCATCGGCGGGTAGGTGGAGACGACCAGGATGTTCATGAATGAGGGCCCATCGTCCGAGCTCGAAGGTTCAGTCTCTTGCGTTTACGGTCTTGGGTAAGACATCCCTTACCCGAAAGGTTCCATTGCGCTTCCCCTAAGACCACATCCGATCGTGGCTCTTATCCTACCGGCCCCCGCCCCGAACTTACAAGCTTCGGGAAGGGAGGGTCGCGGGCGGGGATATGGCGCGCTATTGGGAGTCCCCGCCGATTCGACGAAGGATCCCCGTTCTCGTATATGTCCGGTTCTTGGATATCGGGAACCCTCTGGTCGTGGCGTACTTGGCGTTTACCCAGCCGCGGCACCGCCACTCGGGTGGGCTTGTCAATCCTCGCCGATGCCCTCGCTCTTGACCGCGTCCACCGCGGCGCTTTGTTGGGTTGACCGCGCTTGAACGACCGCCTCTCGCGGCCCGAACCGTGCGGTGCGAGTATCCTGTTCCCGACCCGTGTGTTCCGCGAGCGGGCCGTACAACGAAGGGCGACGGGTCTTCATCCACCGTTGTCCCGTGCACCTGTCGAGCAAATGAGGATCAAGGTCCGCCGCCACCATTGCATCCCGTGCTTTGGATGTCTCGACAAGAATGTCGCCGTAGGGGTCGAGGATCATCGCGTTGCCGGTCCGGACTTCGTCGTCATCGACACCTACACCGTTGCTGTAGACGAGAAACAGACCATTGTCGTGCGCGCGAGCCGGCAGCCAATGCATCAACCATGCCCGGCCCTTGGGCCCACGAAACTCTGCCTCGATGGCTGCGGGATTCTTGTCTCGATTCTCCCACAATCGAGGGTCAATCCGTCCCATGCAGCGTGGACTGGGCGTATCGCATCCCCCCGTCTGGTGAGGTGCCAACAAGATCTCCGCTCCTTGAAGGGCCGTGATCCGCACATTCTCTCCAATGTTATTGTCATAGCAAATGAGCACGCCCACCCGTGCGCCCTGCGGAATATCGAACACCGTGTATTGGTCACCGGACGACATGTGTTCACTGATGAAACAGTGGATCTTCCGATGAGATACAATCCGTCCATCAGGCATGGCCATGACATAGGTGTTATAGAGTTGTCCGTCTGTTTTTTCGATAAGTCCGGCGCCGATCGTCATGTTGTACGCCGTTGCCAGTGCCAGTAGCTCTTGGGAGGAACTACCCGAAGGAACCGGTTCAGCCAGGGCCTCGATTTCTGCTCGGGCAAGCTTCCGGACGTGCCAGTAGCCCGTGATGCACATCTCGGGGAAGGCGATGAGATCCACCTTCCGTGCAAACGCATCCCCGACGAACGATCTTATTCTCTTAAGATTGAAGCCTTTATCGCCCGGTGCGTGATTAAACTGAACTGCTGCCGCTTTGATTTTCCTCACGGATTGACTCCATGGTGCTCGGATTCAACCATCAGCAACCCAACAACACTAAAACCTGACGCGCTCCATCTGCCGGATGTATTCGATCAGCGCCGCATAGACCGCTTTGGCCAGCATCTCGGCCCGTTCCGCGTTCAGGGGCGGATCCTCGTCGCGGCCAATGGGAACGATCAGCCCGGCCGAGGGACAATCGACCCGTCGCAGCAAATAAGCGGGGGCCAGGTCATAATGGACGGTCTGATCGGGGAATTGCCGGCCCAATTCGTTGCGCAAGAGCGAACCGAGGGCGAGGGCTTGGAATTGATGGCGATGATACGGCGCCGGCGGGTCCCTCGCCGTTCGGGCCCGCTGGCGGTCCTGGGGCCAAAGCGCCTCGTGGGCGACCCAGACCATGTAGGATTGCTCGGCGGGATCAATTCCCTCGGAAACGGGCAGGGCGATCAGGTCGACGAGCAATTGCGGTCCGCCGGCGATCACCTCATTGAGCAAGGTGCCTTGATCGCGTCTGGGCGTTGCCGGCGTGACGAGCGCGACGTCGAGGGAACCGGTGATCGCAAGCTTTCCGCGCAGGAGTTCCCCCACGGCCTTCAGGGGTTGGTCGCAAACCACGGTGACGCGTCGAGGGGGGTAGCGGTGGTCCAAATCGGCCAGTTGTTCCCAGGTCAGACTGATCCGGTCGGCGAGGGTGGAGGGAGGCAACAGCGACATCGCTCCGGCGGATGCCAGATTGGTCGCATTGACCGGATCGGTCTGACTCGTCAGCACTACCCGTGGGACGGTCGGGCCGCCCCCGGGCACCGGCGCGCTCGACTGGGTTCCAGCGGGGGCTTCCATCGCGAACTCGTGCCCCGGGAGCGGGGTGGGGGCGGTCGGCGCAGACTCGATGGGGAAGCCCAGAGCGTGCTCCGGTGTCCCCTGCTCCAGGAACACGCTGTCGCTGGTCGGAGCCGAATCGAGGAGGTACTCGTCAAATGGCTGCAGATCCTCCCCGCCTACCTCAGCCAAGAGATCGGCCGGTCCAATCTCCATTTCGCTGGGCGGGGGTCGGTCAAAGATGGTCGAGGGGACGCCGGGGACGGTTGGCATCTGGGGTTCAAGTTGCTCCTCGAGGGCCGGCGATGGGGAATCCTGCGCAGATTGATCCGCCGAATCCGCCTGGACCGGGAGGTAGTCGATGCCTAGCACTTTGAATATCTCCAACACGTTCTCCAGGGGAATCACGATCCTCCCTCTGCGCTTCATCAGGGGACGATCGGCCTTGCGGAGTTTGCCGTCCACGATCAGGGCGGGGGTGCGCAACAGGGCATCGATGCGATGACCCTCGGCCTCGATGCGCAGGAGGCCGGATTCGGGATTCCATTTGACCTTGGCCTCGGGGAAATAGTTATTGATCAGGCCCGAAAACTCCCGCCGTTCAACGACCATGCCTCCCGAGTCTTCCCACGGGAATAGCGTGAACGTCTCGAATGTGGCCTCGTTTGGGTCTTCGTGGGCGTCCTCTTCGGCGAGGACGGGCCGAGGGCCGGCAACGGCCCAGATCAGCCCTAGTAACCAAACCATCGTGCGGAGGGGGCGCCGAACGGCGCGCGGGAGTATCATCGGGATGGACTTCGGGTTTCGGTTGATCAAGGCGGCGTCACGGCCGCCGCTCCCATCGTGGGTATTCTAGCATCCGGGCCCGGCATCGGTCGCCAAAAAACGACCTGCCCGCGCCCCCCGACCGGTCCACGGAGGCGACCCGAAAAAAATAAAAAAAGGGGGTTGACAGTAGAACTGGGGCGACCTAGTGTGGGCCAAGATTTTTGGCTTGGATATCCACACACATACAATATATTGTATTTCAACGGATGGACCTAAAGATTAACACAAGCTTTGTTCTCGGGAGCGGGTCGGCTGAGAGTCCGATCGCAATTCCGTGGGTGGTACGGTCAGTCAGCCTGGTCGGCCCTATCCGCTGAGAACAAACAGAAAGGACGGTCTGGATCACTCGGAGGCCTGCTTCTATCTGCCTGCTCATTTCTCTCTCGTTCCTCTTCATCGAAGCCAGGCTTCGACTTGCCACATGCGTAACATCATGGCATTCCCCCGCCATGTCCGCTATACTACCTCCGGTGTATCCAGACCGTTCCTCTCCAAACCACAGACCCCGCCGACAACACCCGAACTGAAAACCGCGAAATCCGAGACGCCCGACATTCCCCCAGGCTGCGGACGCCTGGCTCTCCTACCATTATAGTATGGTCCCGCGTGGCCACCGGCGTCAACCTGAAACCCTCCGGGGCCGGAGTGACGAGCGCGTGGATTCTTTGCCCTCGATAGTTTGGTGGTGCTCTCGAGATGCGCCCGCTGGAACCGCTCTGAGGAGAAAGTCCTTGTGCGAGGGCCGGAGGGGGAACTAAAATTGCGCCCGTGGTAATGATATGAACAGGATGGATCCGATGCATGGAAGGTCTGTCCGAAACGTCGGGGCGGAGCCGCCGAGCCAATGTCAGCGTTCTTCACGAACGACTTGTGCTCGCTGATCAACCTCCCACGAATCCTCCCAATGCCGCCGGTCGGACGCGATCCTGAGGGTGGCGGGGAACAGATTGATGTCTACGTCACGACGGCCCCCAACGAGCATTCTGATCGTGATCTGCCTGATCGCCGGGTTGGTTGCCTGCTCGGCTCCCGAGGGGCAAGAGGGGGCGAAATCGGGGGCCGGCGGGGTCGAAACCCCACCCGGCCAGTTGTCGGAACTGAAAAACGGGCTTGCGGGGGTGCGAGAAAAAGCGACGGATTTGGAGAATCGTCTGGCCAACATCCAGACCCGGCACCAGGCCGATATCGATAAGGCGATTGACGCGGGTCGCGAGTTGAGCGAGCAAGTCACGCATCTCCAACGTCAGGCAAACGTCATGGCGGGCGATGAAACGCCGTTGCCGATGGTCAAGGCCCTGGATGATGAAACGACACCGGTCGAGTTGGCAAACGGTGGGACAGGGGACGGGTTAGGGCCGGGAAGTCCCCCCGGTCATTGGCTCCTCCAGGTGCTCGCTCTGATCGTGGTCGTGATCGCCATCCTGGTCATCATCAAGATATTCCTGGGCCGCTGGGGCGTCGAGGATGAGGAGGATTACGAGACGGAGGAGGCGGTGCTCGAGACCGAGGAGGGGACCATACGTCTTTCGCCCAACGTGCGCGCCATGGCGGGCGAACCCGTCCATGAGACCGATGCGGAAGTAGACGACCTCGCGCCGGACGATTACGGGGAAACCGAAGAAGAGACTTCAAAAGACCCCGGCCGCGATGAGGGACCGGACGAGGGGGATGAAAAGACCTGACGCGCGAACGCGCGCCGTTTCATTCGTTTCATGGGGAGTTGGTCGATTCATCGACCCGGGAGCGGCCCCAGTGCCTCGATCTTTCGCTTGATGCGTTTGCGGTCCTCGGGGTCGTCGTAGTTGTCGATGATGGCTTGATAGGCGGCGATGGCTTTTTCCGGCTGAAAGGTATCATCGTACAAGCCGCCCAACATCTCCAGCGCCTGCCGCGCGTAAACGGCTGGCGGGTCGCACCTTAGAACCGTTTCAAGTTCGATGATGGCGGCGTCGCGGTCGTGGCGCGCCAACCGCAGCCGCGCCTCGAGCAGCGAGGCATAGCCCGTCAACCTCTCTTGGGGGAAGCGCTCGATCCATTCCTCCATGAGCGGCTCGGCCTTTTCCAGCAGGTCTTGCTTCAGGTAGGACTCGACCATCAGGCCATAGGAGACCATGTCGTATACGCGGGCCTGCTTGCCGGTGGAGATTGAGCCGGCGGCATGGTAGGCCTCACGCGCCTGGTCGCAGCGGCCCAGGGCCCGGCAGGCGTCGCCGCGGGCAATCCAGATCTCGCGCAGCACGTCTTCACGCTGGTCCGCGGCCAGAAGCGCGTCGCGGGCCTCATCGAGCGTGACCAGGGCCTGATCGGGTTGGTCGAAGCGTTCGAATTGCAATCGGCCCAGCTTCAATCCGATCATGGCGCGGATGGGATGATTCTCAGGCAGACGTTTCATCTGCTCGCGGCAGAACCGCAAGGCCGGTTCGGGTTGATCCAGGTGATCGGCGAGCATTTCGGCCACGGCGAGCATTGCCTCTCCGGTGGGCCGTAGGCCTTGGCTCCATTGACGTTCGATCCAGCGGCGATAGGGTCCCACGGCCGCTTTGTATTCGCCCTTCCGATACAGAAAATCGGCGGCCACGAACATGTCATCATCGTTGAGTTCGTCGATCGGCATCGAACGGACAAGATCGGCGAAGGATTCGGCGATGAATTCGAGGTCGGTGGAACTTGCGCGGTCAACGGCACGGACGCGAAGCGGGCGGGTTGTCGTCGCGGTCCGGCCCCGTCCGTCTTCAACCGACAGCGTGATCTCGTGATCGCCCGACGAGAAGAAGACACGACTGAACTGGCGGGCTTCGGAGCTCGGTCCGTCCGAGAATTTCCAGCGCCGCTTGTTGATCCGATCATTGAACACAATCGAGCGATCGGTGAATTTGTAAGCAATCAGCGTCCGGTCCCCCCATTCCAGATACTCCAGCGGCTGGACCTCGAAGTTTGCGGTGACGGCCTGATCGCGCTCCTCGAGGTCGTAAAGGAAACCCTCAAGGATCGGCGTGAATTCGTGTTCCTGGATGACGTCGAACGCGTAGTCGCCATGCGGGCGCCATGCGGCCATCGCGGCCTGTCTGCCTTCGAATTCAACGTGATAATAGCGCAGCTCGTGCGTCCCGGCCGGTAGGTTGATCGTGCCTTGATGCTCGCCCTGGAGCCCCCCGTGCACCTTATGGCGGCCGGGCCACTGGCAGACCAACTTGTCGTTGATCCAGAGGAACGAGGCGTCGTCGGACGCCGTGCTGAAATCGTATGTCCCGGCCCTGGAGACGCGCAGATATGCGGTGTAGATGCCCAGATACCCGTCGGAGGGGCCGTACGGATTGAATCCATCATGGATCATGCGGATGGGCCGGTAGCCCGCGCCGAAGGCGTAGCGGCCGAGTTCGAGCATGGCCTGGACGTCCTGCCAGGAGTCGGCGCGGTTGCCCTCGATCCGCCGCGTTTCCAGAAAGACGCCCGCGTGCGGCTCCCAATCGGCCAGCGACCGGCCCGGATCCTGGTTCCCCAAATAGACCCAGTAGAATTCCGTGTCCGGTTTAACTTCAAAGGCCACGATGCCGTAGAGCGCCGGTTCGAAGAACATCAGCTTGCCGGGGCACGGTCGCTCTCGGGCGTCGACGACCCGCACGTCTTCGCCCTCGGGGTGGCAGCCTTCCGGGATCGGAAACCGAACATAAGCCACCAACGGATCACGCGCCGGCGACGAGCGGATCACGCGAACCTTGACGCGGTAGCGCCAATTTACGTCCCACCAGGCGGGGCGCGAAGCGGCCGGGGCCGGACGATGGAACCCAAAAGAGAGGAATAGACTAATGCAGGCGAGGGTCGCCAGTCGGCACTTTACTGGAAGGCCCCGTTGGACAGGGCGACGTCTTGAGATGTCCGCGCCAAGCGTCAACATTGTTATCGGAGACTATACCGATCGGCTGGAATGGGCCGGATTGAGGCCTGATTCTCTGCGTTGACGAAACCCATCAAGAATCGATCACAACCACGACCGGCGGCAGTAGAGGTGCCATTCGACGGTGAGGATCGCCAGGCCGAACAGGGCAAACCAGGGCCAGATTTCGCGGTTCTCGCGCGAGAGGGTCATGGCGGTGACTTTCTTCTCGCCCGTGAATAGCGCCTCGCGCGGCATGATGTCGCTTTCCGCCCGCTCGAGCAGGTTGACGGCCAGATGCCGCTCTTCGTCCTCGCCGAGCTCGACGTGATACTGTCCGACCCGGAGCGTCTGGTTGAAATAGATGATCCCGTCGTCGCCCGGCTCGAGCCGCCAGCGTTCGCCTGCGGGACCTTCGATCGCGACGGTCCCCTGGGCGGGGATCATCACGGTCTGGCCGGTTGTATGATGGACGGCGTCGAGTCCCCCCGTGCCCGCGCCGAGCATCCACTGGGCGGCGTTGACCATGAAAATCGGGAAACTGACTTGCAGCGGCCAATCCGTGACGTAGAGGTCGAACGGGATGCAGATCAGCCGCACGCCTTGATGTTCGCCGGCCAGCACCATCGGGGCCTCGGCGCTCTCGGCCAGCATGCTGACCCAATCGGGATAGGTCAGATCGAGTGCCTCGTTGACCGCCAGCGTCTCCAGCTTCACGAATCGCGTGACCGGATGGAGCCGGTTCCAATCGAGGATGACCTGATTGGTCAACGGCTCCTCGGCGGCCTCGAAGCCAGGCAGCGGCGGCACGGCGTTGATGAACAGGTAGTTGCCCGGGGCCAGGGCTTCGGGGCTGAACTGGTCGAAGACCGTCAGGTCGTATCCGTTGCTCGGTTGATAGTCCGCCGGAGCGATGCGGCTGACTTCGGCCTGGGGCAGCAGTGCCAGGAGCCGCTCCAGAAAGAAGTTGCCCTGGCTGACGACCAGGATGGCGATCGTTGGGTCCAGGCTGATGTGGCCCTGGACGACGTTGTCGGCGGCCAGGGCGTCCTCGCCGGCCAGTTCGAGCCGCAGCAGGCGATTCATTCCCCCCCCCAGACCCGCAAAAGCGAAGCCCGCCTTACCCTCGGCCGCGATGGTCTCTTCCTTGACCTGCATCACCTCGCCATCGATCAGACAGCGCACGAGGACCTCGGCGGGTTGGTCCGAGAAGTTCTCGACTTCGGCGAAAGCCTGGATTTCGCCGCGTCGCTCGAATGACTCGCGCACGTCGAAGGCCACGAAGCCGCGGTTGTCGCGCCCGCCGCCGATCTGGACATACTGGATCGGGTCGTCCTCGGCGACCAGGTTGCCAAGGTGGCCCAGACCGCCGTCGCTGATGATCATGAGCGTGGCCTGCTTCTCGACTTTGCGCACGCCCTGGGCCAGCAACAAGGCTTCGCGGATAGCCGAACCGGCGTCGGTCGGCTCGATGCGGTCGATGGCCCCGCGCAGGGTCGCCTTCTCGGTCGTGAACGGGGTCAGGACGGAGGCCTCGCCGCCGAAGGTGACCACCATCGCTTGGTCGCCGCGGCTCATGTTGTCGACCAACTGATGGGCGGCGTCGCGTGCGGCGTCGAGGCGTGGGCGGCCTACCTCGTCGGCGTCGGCGGCGTTCATGCTGGCCGAGTTGTCGACCAGAATGATCTGCGAGGCGCCGACGCGGCGGTTGAGCCACATCGTCGGCCGCGCCAGGGCCAGCGCGAGGAGCAGCAGGGCGAAGATCTGTAAATACATGAGCAGGTTTTGACGCAGTTTCTGAAACGGCGCATTGGCGATCAGGTCTTCCATCGAACGCAGCCAGAGTAGCGTGCTCGAGACCTCCGCGCGCGTGCGCCGCAGCTTGAACAGGTACATGACGATGATAGCGCCGGCCAGCAGGCCGAACAGGAGGGCGAGCGGGGCCAGGAAACTCATGTCCTCAACAGACCTCCTTCGCGGAGCCGCTTCAGGACCAGGTCCTCGATGGGCGTGTCGGTCGGCAGCAACATGTAAAGCATGCCCAGGCGGGTGCAATACTGTTGGATTTGGGTGATGTAGGCCTCGAGGTTGCGTTTGTATGCGGCCTTCAGGCGCGGGGTGACGGTCACTTCGACTTTGTGGTCGGTTTCCATGTCGCGCAGTTCGAGGTGACCGGTGAGTTTGGGGTCGATCTCTTGGGGCGCGAGCGTGTGCAGGACCGTGACATCGAAGCTGTCGCGCACGAGCCAGCGCAGGGCCGGTTCGAAACCCTCGGGGTCGAGGAAATCCGAGATCACAATCACCAGCGACCGGCCACGCACGCGTTGGGCCAGCCCGCGGCAGATGGCGCGCAGCGAGGTTCGGCCATCCGGTTCGATGGAATCGAGCATCCCGAACAGACGCCGGACGTGGTGGCGACCGCGGGCCGGGCCGAATCGCGCGCCGGGTTCGGCCTGGAAGCAGGTCAGCGAGAGCTTGTCCTGACCGGTCAGCGCGACGTAAGCGATCGCGGCGGCGGCGCGGCGGGCGAAGTCGATCTTGGGCGGGTCGCCGTAGGCCATCGAGCGGCTGGTATCGAGCAGGATGTGGACCTGCAAGTCCTGCTCTTCCTGGAAGAGCTTGACGAACAGGCGATCGAGGCGTCCGTAGATGTTCCAGTCGATGAACCGCAGGTCATCGCCGCTGGTGTAGTGGCGATAATCGGCAAAGTCGATCCCCTGCCCGCGCTTACGACTGCGCCGCTCCCCCCGCAACACCCCGCCGAGGACGCGACGCGGCTGGAGCTCGAGCTGATCGAGCCGGCGGAGGAGGTCGGAGTGGAGGAGGGATTTGGCCATTGGGTTCTTGGGTGCCTTAAGAAATGGAACGCGGATTTCGCGGATTTTTCGGATTTACACGGACAAACCTAAGAAAGGAATTCATTGGATTTGCCTTTGGTGTTGGCTTTTCGGATGAATTCGGCCTTTGGTCCGAAATTGAGTAGCAAGCCGACGTCGGTGTTGGTTGACTTAAGATAGTTTATTAGCTGTGCCTCGTGCTCTTCGCCTATTTCTAGCGCGACCTTGATTTCAATGATGATTTTTTCCTCAACGAGTACGTCGGCAAAGTACTCCCCAACGATCACGCCTTTATAATACACCTTGATCGGAAACTGCGCACGGCCTTTCAGGCCAAGTTGTTTCAGCTCAACGATCAGTGCATTCTCGTAAACTTTCTCAAGAAAGCCGAAGCCAAGTTCATTGTAGACGTTATAAAAAGCCCTGATGATTTTCTCGGTTATATGACCATGCAAAAGCTCCATCTCGAATCCCCTTTCCGAATGAATGGGCCAGCAATCAACACTTTACCCAGTGTTCGATCTCTTATCCGCCTGAATCCGAAAAGTCCGCGTCATCCGCGTTCTATTTTCATGCAACACCCCGCCGAGGACGCGGCGCGGCTAGATCTCGAGTTGATCGAGCCGGAGGAGAAGGTCGGAGTGGAGGAGGGATTTACTCATTGTTGACTCGGCAAGAATGGAACACGGATTTGATTGATTGGACGGATGAACACAGATTCAGTTTTCATCGATCGTAGATCCTTCTTTTGATCTCGGCTTCCGGTCCGAAATTGAAGAGCAGGCCCAGCTCAATGTCGCCCGCCTTCAAATAATTATCCAATTGGGCTTTGTGAGCCTCGGATATTGACCGGGCGGCCTTAATCTCGACGATCACGGCATTCTCAACGCATAAATCCGCAAAGTATTCACCGACGACTTTACCGTGATAATATACCTGAATCGGTTTCTGGCTTACAGCTTTTAGTCCCAATTCTTCAAGCTGGATGAGCAGGGCGTTTTCATACACCTTCTCCAGAAAGCCATATCCCAACGTGTTGTAAACCTTGTAATACGCCTCAATGATTCTCTCCATCAGTTCACTGTGCTTAAACTTCATGAAGATCCTCCTCTTATTAAAAACCCGTGTCCATCCGTCCAATCTGTGTTCCATCATCCAAATTCCTGCCGCCATCGGCCTTGTCGCGGCGTCGGCTCTTGCCAGGCAATCCCTCCGAATTCGCGAAGGCTTTGCGGCTCTCCAACCAACACAAATTCTACGGATTTCCCTACCGATTTCCGCAATAATCTCGGAATCTCATAGCCATCCCATGCCAGACCGCCTTCTTTGGCTTATCTTGGACATCGGGCAAGCGGTCGTATCATCGGGCTCAGGCGGGGCTCTGGGCGGCCGAGGTTTCGTGGCGGGTCGGCTCGGGCCGCAGCAGCATGGCCCACAGCAGCAACGCCAGCGCGGGCACCAGAAACCATTGGAAGCGGTCTTGGTGGATCACGTGACGGCGCACGGCCAATTCGATCCGTTCCTGTTGTTCGATGCGCTTAACGATCGCGCGGATGGCGGCGGATGGGTTATCGCCGGCCTCATAGGCGGCGCCGCCCGTCACTTGGGCCAGCTTCTGGAGGGAGCTCATCTGGAGTTGCGTGTTGACCTTGGCCCCGGTCTGGTCCTCCTTAAATCCGCCTTTCTCTTTGGCGATCGGCGCGCCGCGGGCGGTGCCGATGCCGATGGCGTAGATGACGACGCCCTGCGCGGCGGCCTCGTCGGCGGCCTCGTCGAGCTTGCCCTCGTGGTCCTCGCCGTCGGTGATCAGGATCAGGGCGCGGCCCCCATCTCCGGCGCCGCGGTCGAAGGCCTGGATGGCCGTGCTAACCGCGGCGCCAAGGTCCGTGCCGGCCACGCCGATCGAATCGGGGGCGATCGACTGGAGCACCAGCGCGGCCATGCCGTGGTCCAGCGTCATCGGGCATTGCAAGAACGCCACCCCCGCAAAGGCGATGATCCCCACACGGTTGCCCTCGAGGCGGCGCAGCATGAGCTTCAGGCTTTGCTTGGCCTTCTCCAGGCGGTTGGGCTGCACGTCTTCGGCCATCATCGAAGGCGAGCAATCCAGGGCGACAATGACATGGGTTCCCACGCTCTGGAGGGTCTGTTCGACCTCCCCGTACTGCGGACGCGCGGCGGCGACGATCAACAGCAGCAATGCGAGCAAATAGAGCAGCAAGCGCCTGCTTCGCCAGCGGCCGACCGAGGAAGGGTAGAGTCGGTCGAGCAGCGCGGGCCGACCGATGCGCTGGGCGATGCGGACACGCCCGCGCTCGGCGCGCCAGCCCAGCCAAGCGACCAATAGCCAGGCCGCCAGCAGCCAGAGTGCCTGTGGATTGCCGAATACCACGTCGCAGTCATCCCTCTAAGGATAGGTTCGCAGCCACGTTTGCTCCAGACCCAAGGCCAGCAGCAGCAGCCCCAGCGCCGGCAGCATCAGCAGGTGAGCCAGTTCATCGAAGTAATGGGTCTCGTTGACCTCGATCTTGGTCCGTTCCATCTGATCGATCTGGGCGTAGATTTGTTCAAGAGAGTTACCGTCCTTGGCATGGAAGAACCGCCCGCCGGTCATCTCGCCGATCTGGGTAAGCTGCTTGGTGTTCAATCTTGATTCAAAATCAAGAAATCGTCTGCCGTAAGGGTTGGGGTTGGGGATTTTCACGTATCCCTTCTCGCTGCCGACGCCGATCGTATAGACGCGCACGCCGAACTGTTTGGCCACCTCGGCGGCGCTGATGGGATCGATTTTCCCCCCTTTGTTCTCGCCGTCGGTCAACAGGATCGCCACCTTGCTCTTGGCCTTGGATTTGCGCAGTTTGTCGACCGCGTTCGCCAGACCCATGCCGATGGCCGTCCCTCCCCCGTCGACGATCCCGAGCTTGATGCGGTCGATGAAGACGTCGAGGGTCGCGTAATCTTGGGTCAACGGACACAAGCCGAACGTCTCGACGGCGAAGATCACCACCCCGATCTGATCGTCGTCGCGTCCTTTGACGAACTCCTTGACGACTTGCTTGGCCTTCTCCAGGCGGTTGGGTTTGAAATCGAGCGCCATCATCGAATCACTGACGTCGATCACCAACATGATGTCGATTCCCTCGCTGAAGCGCTTATGCTCGCGCCAGGCGCTCTGAGGGCGCGCCATGGCCAGGATGATCAGGACGCTTGCGGCAAAGACGAGGGCGAGCGGCAGGCCGAGCAGATGGGTGCGCAGCGAGCGGCCGGTGCCCTTGACCAGATCAAGCGAGGAGAACTTGAGCCGGGGACGCAGTCCGCCGCGCCACCACAACCAGCACGCAGCGCCGACGAGCAACAGCAGCAACAGCAGCATCCAAGGGCTGGCCAACCGGATCATACCGCCACCTCTTGCCGCGTTGGTTCAGGTTCGGGCCGCGCGGTCGAAGACGCTCCCAGTTCCTCGGGGGGCGTGGTCGCGCGGACGATCAGCCGCGCATCGTTCCAGATGGTCGCCCAGCGTTCACGCACCGGTTCATGGCGCGTGAATTTGACCAAGTCGCATTCTTCGAAGAATTCACGCAACCAGCGCATAACCTGCTCACCGGGCGAGAGGCGTTCCAACGCGCTCAGACACTCGGTTGTTGTCATATCGATCGCGGTGATATCGTAACGGCGACCGAGATAGAGCCTCACCACTTCGGAGACGTGCGAGAAGACGGCCTTGGCCGGGCCATCCTGACAAACCGGTAGACGCGAGCGGCGATCCAGCTCCCGCAAGGCCCACAGACCGGGCGGCAGGGACGGGACGACGGGGATGGGCCTGGCCTCCTCGCGCCGCGTCCACCAGCGGACCAGATACCATCCCACGATGGCGCTAAACAGGATCAATCCGGCGGCGATCCACAGCCACGTCCATTCAAAGGGAATTTGCATCGCTCCGCGATAACCGATCAGCGCATCGTTCTGGCTCCCGGGCGACTTGACGCTGTTGACCGTGATGGCGGCGCCTTGCGCGGCTGCCTCTTGGTTATCGCCCGCGTCGTCTCGATACAGCACGGCGACGGCGGGCAATTCCAATTCGCCCGTTTTGAACGGCCGGATCACGGCGCGCCAGCGGTTGTCGGCTTCCCCGGCGCGGGGCTCGAGGTCTTGCCGCCAGTGGGTCTCGACGTGCCACAAGGCCTTGTCGGGTTCGAATGAAACGTCAACGATCCGATCCGCCGGGAACTGGGGATCACCGGATTGAAGGGCCAACTCGACGCGATCACCGATCTTCAGTCCTTCGGCGGCGGTCACTTGCAGCGAGAACCGAGGACCGTCCTCGCACCTGCTATTGGAAGGCAAAAACAGTGCCGGCAGCGCACAGACGAAGAGTCGGCACAGCGGTGAGAAAAGGATGGGCCGTACCGATTTCATGGGGCCTCGGTCACCTCGTCGCTAGCCTCGCTCGAAATCGAAGGGACTGTACGCCGTGGCCCGGGTGAGGTCGCGGTAGCCGGGGTCGTGGATTGGCCCAACGCGTCCAGGGGGATCCGTTCCAGCGTGATGTCGCGCTCTTGTTGCAGGCGCTCAAGCATCTGGGCGCGATCGCGGGCGAAGTGCTGTTGGCGAACCATTCCCTTGATCTCTTCATCGGAGACTTGGGGGGTCCGTGGCTCGCCGCGGGTTTTCTCGAGAACTCGAAACCAATGGTACCCTCTGGAGGATTCGAGCGGGCCCGTCGTGATCCCTTCTTCATAGGCGAGCAACCGGTGAACCAATTCGGGGGCCTCGCCAAACCTGGGGATCGATTGGTCCTGCTGGGTGATTTCACCCAAGATATAACCCTCGGCCAAAGTCTCGAAATCGAGGCTGAACTCTTGGGCGAGCCGTTCAAAGGATTCGCCGCCCGCGAGGGCCTCCCGCACTTTGATGACGTCCTCCCAGTCTGCCTGAACTATGTGGCCCAGTTTGACGCGGTCGCCGCCACGCGCGATTTGTAGATTGCTTGAATACGCCGCCAATGTCTCCGCGTCGGGCTCTTCGATCTGAGAGCGCAGTCGATCATCCATCACGCGATTGAGCGCAATCAGCCCACTGAGCCGCATGTCGAACTGGAAGCGGTTGTGATGATCCAGACCCAAGTGCCGCGCTTCGTCTCCGATCAGGACCATGTCCAGATACTGGCGCACGAAGCTCTCGAACGCCTCGCCCGGCGGGGGGGCCGTTCCGTAAAACTGACCCCACGCGTAGAGGATTTCCTCGAGGGTGACCGTTTGATCGCCGATCCGCGCGATGACGTTCGCGGCCTCGTCATCGGCCCCGACCGGCCCCCCCGCTTCCAGCGGTTGCTTATTCTCCCCACCTTGCCCGACAAGCAGCCCCTCCGCTCGCGCATGGGCGGCGGCGGCGGCCTGGGGGTTGTTCATGTGGTCCCGATAGAGGGGCGCCAGGCACCGCTCGGCCTCGGCGCGCAAAGCCGAGGAGATCTTGGCGTTGACGGCGATCTCTTCGTATTGGCCGATGGCGCGGAGGAACCGCCGGTCCTTTTCGAGCTGGGCCGCCTCGCCCAGCATCCGTCGCGCTTGACGGTCCGAGAGTTCGCCCGGCCCCAGCCGCACAATGCGGAACCCCACAAAAATCACCAACACCAGTAGCACGAGCATGACCATCCGCATCATCCGGCGCGGGCGTCGTCCCGTGGGCGGCGGGGCACTGAGGGGCTGAAGAAAGCTGGGGCTCACTGCGGACGCTCCTTTCAAGACCGTCGCAAAATGCGCCGACTGCGCCGCCTGAAGAACTGAACGAGTTCCCCCTCGTAGGGGACTTCGGTGCTCAGCTCGATCAGGTCGATTTCCAGACGCCGGCACATCGCCTTGCGCCGCTCGCGTCGCTCGTTCCATCCCCGCTCGAACGCCATTCGTAGCGGGCGGTGCGAAGTATCAATGATGCCCGGCTGTCCCGTTTCGCTATCGATGATTTCGATCAGGCCCGCGCGGGGGAGCTGCTGCTCGAAGGGATCCTCGACGGCGATGGCAATTACGTCGTGGCGACGCGACGCGATCGCCAGCGCGCGCTCATATTGGTCGGTCAGGAAATCCGAGATGACGAAGACCACCGATTTGCGGTGCAAGACGTGGCGCAGATGGTCGAGCGCCAGGGCCAGGTCGGTCCCGAACCCCGCGAGCTCGGGATCGAGCACGTCGCGCACCAGCCTCAGCACGTGACGCCGGCCCTTGCGCGGGGGGACGACCTTTTCGAGCCGATCGGTCACCATCAACATGCCGACCTGGTCGTTGTTGGCGATGGCGGCCAGCGCCATCACGGCGCAAATCTCGGCCATCAATTCGCTCTTGAACTCCCCCTGGGTGCCGAACTGACATGACCCGGAGAGGTCGACCACGAAGAAGACCGTCATCTCGCGCTCTTCGCGGTAGCGTTTGATGTGCGGCTCGCCGGCGCGGGCGGTTACGTTCCAGTCGATCGAACGGATGTCGTCGCCGATGATATAGGGCCGCACCTCTTCAAACTCGATGCCCTGACCCTTGAATACGCTGTGGTACGCCCCGGCCACCTTCTCGTTGACCAGCCGGTTGGAAACGATCTCGATGCGGCGGACTTTCTTCTGGAGCTGTGTGAGGTCGACTTCTTGCACGAAGAATTACGGTTCCCATTTATCACGGTACCTCGACGTGATCAAAAAGCGTGCGGATCAGGTCGTCGGCTGTTTTGCCCTCGGCTTCGGCTTCGTAACTGATAATCATGCGGTGGCGCAACACGTCGGGGCCGATCATTTTGACGTCGTCGGGGATGACGTGACCGCGCCGGCAGAGAAAGGCGTGAGCGCGGGCCGCCTTGGCCAGGTAGATCGTCGCGCGCGGCGATGCGCCGTAGGCGAGATAGGAGCCGATCGGCACGCCCTCGGCATCGGGCTGGCGCGTCGCCCACACCAGGCTGACGATGTAGTTCTTGATTTTTTCGTCCATGTAGACCGAGTCGACCACCTTGCGCGCCCGGTCGATCACATCGGGTTGGATCACCGCTTGCGCCTGAGGGGGTTCGCCCACCGCCATCAGGTCCAGAATCTGGCGCTCCTCCTCGCGCGAGGGGTAGGAGATGAGGACCTTGAGCATGAAGCGGTCGACCTGCGCTTCGGGAAGCGGGTACGTTCCCTCTTGCTCGATCGGATTCTGGGTCGCCATGACCAGGAACGGGTCGGGCAGGGGAAACGTTTCGTCGCCGATAGTGACCTGACGCTCCTGCATGGCCTCGAGCAGGGCCGATTGCACCTTGGCCGGCGCCCGGTTGATCTCGTCGGTCAGAATCAGGTTGGCGAAAACCGGGCCCTTCTTGTGGGTGAAGGTGTGATCTCGGGCGTTATAGATCTGGGTCCCGATGATGTCGGCCGGCAGCAGGTCGGGCGTGAACTGGATACGCTTGAAATCCAGGCTGATCGTCTCCGACAGCGTTTTGACCATCAACGTCTTGGCCAGGCCGGGGACCCCTTCGAGCAGGACGTGTCCGCCGCACAACAGACCGATCAGCAAGCGCTCGATCATCAACTGCTGGCCGATGATGCGCTTGCGCAACTCGCCCATCAGGACCGGGAGGAACTCCGTTTCGCGAAGAATCAGCTCCTGGAGTTGGACCAAGTCGGTCTGGGTTTGTTGCGGGGCGGGTAATTCCAGTTCGTTCAGCGCCATATGCGTACCTTTGATTTAGGCCTCCCGATGACCCGAGGCTTCTTCGGTCGAATTGATCATCTCGCGTAATTCGCTGAGTAGTTCGGCGGCCGTAAAGTCCAACTTTTCCGCTTCGTGCTCGCTCCCTCGTCGGCAGCGCTCGTAGATCGAACTCAGCGTCGCCGCGTGGATCTGGGCAACCGAACCGCCCGCCAGCAGACCCAGCAGTTCCTCGTCGTTCATCTTGCGGGCGCCGACGTGACCGGTACGTTCCAGAAAGACCCGCGCGAGCTGCTCGATCTTGAGGTAGTATCCCTTGCTTTCGCCGCTCCTGACACGCAACGAAAGCCCTTGAATCTCGGCCAGGAGCTGCTCGAAGCGTGAACCTTCCACGTCGGGCTCGCTATAGTAGGCCTGTATCTCGGATTCCCCGCGCCGATTAAGGATTACCCAAATCGCGACGACGATCCCCACGACAACCAGGACCGCGATGGACAGTGGGCCGATCCACTGCGCGATGAATCCCGTGGCATCGGTTCTCATGGGCGCCGCGGGCGTCGCCTTCAACACCCCTTGGGCCGAACTCAACGTCGTCGCCAAGAGCGAAAACGTTGCAATCCACGTCGAGTTTGAAAGGTTCCGTGCCGGTTTCATCATGATCGTCCTTCGAATCTAAGTAAGTTGCCCATGCCCCCGGTCGCGCGCGGGACTACTCCTCTTTCTTTTTCTCTTTCTCTTCCTCGGATTGTTCCGGCACTTCAAGGATCATCATCTCGATCCTCCTGCCCCGAGTCAGCAAGGCCACGTGATCTTGATCTTCCCGTGCATTCTCGATGACTTTCTCCAGATCGCGGATCGATGTCATTTCAGTGCCATTGAGTTTGATCAGGATGTCGCCCACTTTGATTCCGGCTTTCTCGGCTGTGGATTCGGACTTGACGCGGTTGACCTTCAGCCCCTCGACCTCGTCGTCTTCATACGGTTCCAGCTCCATCCCGAAGTAGTCCTTGCTCTCCTGGGGCCCTTCCTGAAAGAAGTTGAAACCCGAATCATTCCGCAATTGGGCGCGCAACTGACGTTCGGTCGGACGTTTGGCGATCTCGAGATTGAGCGTCTTCTCCTTCGACTTACCGTTCTCCATACGCAGCAGCTTGATCTTGAGGGTTTCCCCGACCCGCTTTTTGGCAACGAGCTTGAGCAGGTTTTTTCTGTTTTCCACGCGCGCGCCGTCCACTTCGACGATATAATCGCCGACTTGCACGCCGGCTTTCTCGGCGGGGCCGGGCTCCCCGTCCGGGAGCGAGGCGGTGCCCTCGACCAGCACCCCTTCCATATCCTTGTCAATCAACATGGCCTCGCGCGTCTTCGAGTTATTCTTGTCGGGGCCGGCCATTGTGATGCCGATATACCCCGAGGCGTATTCCCCCTCGGTCATGACCTCCTCGGCGAATTCACGCGCGTCATTGGAAGGGATGGCGAAACCGTAGCCCTGCCAGCGGTTGTTGTTCGTGGTGATCAGTCGGTTGATGCCGACCAACTCGCCGTCCAGGTTGACCAGCGCCCCGCCGCTGGAGCCGGGATTGATCACCGCGTCGGTCTGGATCATGTCCAGGAGTTGGCCGCCCAGGGCGCCGTCGCCGACCTCGCGTTGCTTGGCGCAGATGATCCCCTGCGTGACCGATTGACGCAGGTCCAGCGGGCTGCCGATGGCGGCCACGCGCTCCCCGATGCGCAGTTTCTCGCTGTCGCCCCAACCGATGGGCTTGAGGCCATCGCGCTTGACCTTGATGATGGCCAAGTCGGTCAACCAGCTACTCTCGATGACCTCCACGTCCTCACCCGTCACTTCGCTGTCGTCGTGGAATACCACGGTGATCTCGGGGTTCTGCCCCTTCTGGCCCACGACGTGATGGTTGGTGAGGATAAAGCCGTCTTTCGAGATGATGATACCCGACCCGGTGGAAGGGGGGAGTTCGCCACCGTCGGGCATCGGAAACAGCTGGCGAAACCGCTCGAACTGCTCGAGCATGTCCGGGTCCAATTCTTCTCTGATGTCGATTTTGACGTACACGGTCACGATCGAGGGGATGACCTCGTCGGCCAGGTCGGCGAAGACGTAACGGCCATTGTCGGGGTCCTCGAAACCGGCGGTGGCCGTCGGGACGTGCCATCGGGCCAGGCCGAGGAACAGGCCAAGCGTCAAGATCGCCAACGGTATGCGGGAAGCCCTGCGTAGGCGCTGGGTGGGGTGCTTCATGCGGGCCAATTCTCCTTCTGCGGTGTGCGAGAGACGGGAATCCTCGTTCAGGGCTTGGGACGGGACATCTCGAGGGACATCGGAAGATCGCCTGACTGGCTTCTCAATCCAACCTCCACCCGCTTTTGAGTGCCCCAAGACAACATGAACCAAAACTCGTCTCAGTTCAAGCGACTACGGCCCAACGCCGCGTCACGAATTATGTATATCATACCGAATCGCCATGAATCATACCATAAATTGATACCCGTCGGCCCCAACCGTTAGCGACAAGGGTTGCGATCTGGGTGAAATGCGTCAAAAGGCGCGACAAAATGTCGCGCACGGGGTCCGAGATCGCCCAGAGTTGGCCCAGCGAGATCAGGACGGACTCATGAGCGGATCCTCGGTCTCGTCTTTCCCCGCATCTTCCCCCGGCTGGTGCTGATTCGCCATTTGGTACTCCTTGAACTTGCGTTGCAGGGTCCGCCGGCTGATGCCCAAGGCTCCGGCCGCGGCCGAGCGATTGCCGCCGAACTGGCGCAGGGCCTTGCTCGATGGTCAAACGCTCGATCTGCTGGAGGTCCAGGAGGGTCGCGGCGGCCTTGCCGGGCTCTCGCCGGTAAAACGCCGCGGGCACGGCGCCCACTTGGAGGAGTGCCTCGGGCAGGTCGTCCAGTGAGATATCACGCCCGGCGGCGAAAATCGTGAGGCACTCGGCCAGGTTGCGCAGCTCGCGCACGTTGCCAGGCCAGGGGTAATCGAGCAGCCGCCGCTCGATTTCACCCGTGAGGGCCGGGGGAGCCAGGCCCTGCTCGGCGGCGAACCGGCGCAGGAAGGACTGGAAGAGGGGGAGGATGTCCTCGCACCGCTCGCGTAGCGGGGGGACCTCGAGACGCACCACGTTGAGCCGATAATACAGGTCCTCGCGAAACCGACCGGCCCCCACCTCCTCCTCGATGTTGCGGTTGGTGGCGGCCAGCAGGCGGAAGTTGACCTTGATGACGTGCCGTCCCCCCACCCGGGTCAGCTCGCGCTGCTCGAGCACGCGGAGCAGCTTGACCTGCATCGATAGCGGGATCTCTCCGATCTCGTCCAGGAACAGCGTCCCGCCGTCGGCCAGTTCCAGCCGGCCGATCATCTGTCTGTCGGCGCCGGTGAAGGCCCCGCGTTCGTGGCCGAACAGCTCGCCCTCGATCAGCGATTCGGGCAGCGCGGCGCAGTGAACGACGATGAACGGGCGCTCGTCGGGGTTGGGGCCGGCGCGGTGGAGGGCCTGGGCCACGACCTCCTTGCCCACGCCGCTCTCGCCGTCGACCAGGACATTGGAATGGGAGTGGGCCAGGCGCCGCACGATGCCCATCATATTCTTCATCGCCGTGCTCTCGAAGACGTATTCAGAAGCCCAGGGCTCCTCGGCCTCGACCTCGATGCGGCGCTTATAGCGCTTGACGTCCGAGTGGAGCTGGCGATGTTCGAGCGCTTTCTCGGCCTGGGCGCGCAGGTCTTTGAGGTTGATCGGCTTGGTCAGGTAATTGAACGCGCCGTGCTGGAGCGCCTCGACGGCGGTCTCGACCGTGCCGAAGGCGGTCAGCAGGATGACCTCGGGCGGGCTGGGGGCCGCACGGACGGTCTTGAGCACCTCCAGACCGTCCACGTCGGGCATCTTGAGGTCCAGGATCATCAGGTCGGGGGAATGGTCGGCGACCTGCGCCAACGCATCGCGCCCCCCGGCGGCCGTCAGCACCGCGTAGCCCCGCCGCTCGAACGCCTCGGCGATGGCCAGCCGGTTGTCCTCGCGGTCATCGACGACCAGCAGGAGGGCGTCACGGCGGGGGGGAGATTGTTTGGCTCGCGGGTCCATCTGTTTTCTCTTAACCGAGCAAGAACCGATCCAGGATACCAACTCCCGACGGGCAAGTCGATCCGCGGCGCGCGATTGATTCTCAGCGTCTGCGGTGGTTTGAGGCCGGTCTGATTGAAATTGTCAAATGATTGCTCCTGGCTTAAACTGAGAGGCGTATGGTATCTGCTGGCTTGATCTTCGGATCAGTCTGACCCCTCAAAGGCGCACCTCCCCACGTGAACGACCCGAGCATCCCGTTTATCAAACCCAATCCCCAGGCGCCGTGGTGGCGGGCGCGGGCGCGGGGGGCGCGGCGGACGTATGCGCGGGCGCGGCGGGGGATGGCGCAAGCGGGGCAGATCAAGCGGTGGAACAGCGAACTGAACTGGCGCGAATTTTGGCATGGGCGCACTTTTTTGGAATCCGGTCCGCGGCTGATCCAAGTCGGGACCAACTGGACCTGCAATCTCAAATGTTCCTTCTGTCGCCTCACGATGGAGTGGACCCAGAACGAGCTGAAGAAGCTGCCGGCCCGTGAGCTGCAGATCAGCGAGCGCGTCTTCGACGTGGTCCGTCGCCTGCTGCCTCGGGCCGAGATGATGACGCTGACGCCACTGGGCGAGCCGCTGCTGTGGAGCGGGCTGGGAAAATTGCTCGATTTTCACGCCAGCGTCGGTTCGCGCAACCTGGCGTTCACGACCAACGGGATGTTGCTCAACGAGCGCAACGTCGAGCGCATCATCCAGGGGCAGCTCAGCCATCTCTACGTCTCGATCGACTCCAACGACCCGGAGATCTACGCGGGCATGCGCGTGCAGGGCGAACTCGGGGTCGTGGAGGAAGGAGTCCGGCGGCTGGCCGCCCGCAAGCAACAGCTTGGCTTGGACTGGCCGCGGATGACGGTAAACGCCACGTTCATGAAGCGTAACATCCCACAGTTGCCCTCGATGGTCGGCTGGGCCAAGGAGCTGGGCTTCGACGAAATCTCGGTCCAGCTCATGGAGATCGAGAACCCCGAGCAGGAGCCCGAGTTCCTGGGGTATTGTCCGGAGATGGCGCGCGAGAACATCCTCGAGGCACTGGCCCGCGGCCGCGAGATCGGCATGATGGTCCGCCCGCACCTGGCCTTGCGCAACCTGATCTCGGCCGACTCGGAGGGGCGTCAAGTCTCCGAGCACCAATACACGGCCGCCTCGCCGATCATGCCCGAGGAGCGGAAACTACACGGCGGCGCCGGAGATGGGTCCTACGCCTCGACCGTGACGGTGGGCCAGGCCGATGCGCCGGGTTGTGCCACTTGCGGCGCGGGTGAACTGGCCGATGCCCAGCATGCCGAAGCCGAGCGCTTGGCCAGCGACCCCTGGCTCGACATGCGCGGCAAGACGCTCGTCGAGAAGTGCCATTACCCGTGGTACAACCTGCTGATCGACACCGACGGCGACGCCCGCCCGTGCTGCTGGGCCGACGCTTCGTGGGGGAACCTCAATGAGCTCGATTTCGAGGAGGTCTGGAACGGGGAGAAGGCGCAACGGATGCGGCGCGACTTCCTCGCCAACCACATCCCCGAATCGTGTAGGAAGAAGCATTGCCGCGTGGATTTGTAGGGGAGGGGATAAGGCACTCGTGCCTGAGAAGGTGTCCTCAGCGCTTATTCATGGAGCGTTCATTACCTGCCCGGTCCTCCCGTCGTGCGACGTTGCGATGGCCCAGATTCGCGTCATGGACGCCGCCACCACCCGCGCCAACTCGATCTGGATCCGAGTGTGGTTGGGCAACACCGATGGCTCCTACGGGGAGTGGTCCGCCGATCAGGGCGGCACCTGGAACCCCTTCCTCG
>Ga0310121_10000771_pt1 | contig 34283 bp, 26 predicted proteins | sample CB27_Tmax_986_MG_FD_203504 | JGI IMG/M metagenome (GOLD analysis project Ga0310121, IMG submission 203504) | Marine microbial communities from Western Arctic Ocean, Canada - CB27_Tmax_986 | ecosystem: Environmental > Aquatic > Marine > Oceanic | place: Canada: Western Arctic Ocean | collected...
CACTTCATGAGGCAGTACTGGAATCGTTTGCGTGGATCGACCAACAACAAGATATACTCAAAGACCAAGAGGCCTTTACGCAGTCCCTCAATGCACTTGAAGATGCGTTGGACCGTAATGCTTCCCAGGAACGAATCGAAACTTTCTATCACAAGGCAGTCCATTTTGGATTTCCGATGCCGGAGGTTCTACAGCAACGCTATGACCAACGGATCGTTTCGATCAAATTGCAAGCTCATCGCAAACAGCTTTTAATCGTTGCAACCGTAACGGTCGCGTTACTACTGGTAGCCGTCGGCATCGGGGTTTACTGGTACTTACGGCACACTCAGCAGGTACTTGTCGGCCACCGGGATAAGGTACAAGAATTAATCGATAACGAAAAATGGGGCGATACAATTCCGTACATAAATACATTACCCCCCAGCATACAACGTGACCCAGAAATTGCAGCCAATCGCGACATTGCCGACGGCAAACAAGAAGAGAATCGCAAACAGGAGCAAATCATCCAGACCTCATTCGACGAGGCTGAAAAAATAGAACCGGTGGTTCCAAATCTACATAGAATCCAGCCGATAGTACAAAAAATTGAAGGGTTAATTGAACCAGGCGACCTGGACCACAACGAACGCCTGGACCGCTTGAAAGATAAAATTGCCAAGGCTCAACAGGAACACCAACGCCAAGCCGACGAGCGTTTTGAGGAAACATACAAAGCCTGGACAACAAAACTGGCAAAGCTAAAAAACTCTGAACCGACAGACCTCATCGACCTTCACCAAATGCGCCGGGACCTGGCGACAGCCCTGGCAGGGCATCGAGATGCATCCAACAGCCTGCGACAAAAGGGCACACTCCTAAAAAACAAACTCAGGGATATCCAAGGCAACTGGAATCAAGCTCTCGCGGAACAAGCTGCCATCAAAGCTGTATTTAAGACGTTTGGACAACTTATTGAATATCAGGGTGCCTTACAAAACCTGGTGAACACCCACCCCAACACACGCGCAGCAACGCATGCCCAAAAATTGATCGAGGAAGAGAAATCCTGGCTGTCAGTTATTCAATGGAGCCAGTATTGGGAAAATCAACGACCATGGAAGAATCTTGCTCCAGGCCAGTTAGCAAATATTTTGGAAGCCGGTCAGGATCTGCAGGGGCGAACCACCGTTAACCCGTTGAGCGAGGCATTTGAAGAACGTAAAGAATACCTGACGACCACTGCGAATCGAAAGAATGTCGACACAAAACCAGTGAAGAGATTTCTGCTTCAAAACAAGCTCATCAACGACGTTTGGCTGGTGATTATCGCTGGCAAAAGGTATTACTGCCCGAAAGAGCCAAAGCCAAAAGCAGACAAGTGGGAGTTTGAGTATTTTACCAGCTTCACAACGACCCTGAAAAGAAATGCTACAAAAAATGTGGTTGAACATGTGGGGCTGTCCCCACAGGCAGAGTTCTCCATAGGATTTGCCAAACTTTCGAACAACCTCAATGGCCAATGGGATGAAGTTTTTCGTAAAGCCTCTGCCGAGCTGTACGCACAAAACACGAAAGGCCAGAAAATCGACCCAATTCTGGCCCTTGACATGCTGACCCGCATCCTGAAAACAGGCTGCGAGGGAAGCTACCTGTTTCATAAGGCATTTTCAGAAACCGTGGAAGATTTAGAGAATTCAAACATCGATTTAGCCGTGCTCTGGTTTTTACCTGCGGATAAAGACGCCAATGCCGTTCGCCAGGCAGCACAACCATTGTTTGATGGGCTGAACAAAAACAAGCAGTTTGAAAAACAGTATGATGCGGCAGTCCACGAATACAAGAACTTCTGCGACTTGCCTGCCACCAAAATCCAATGGGTCGGGCTACTCAATCAGAGGGGGCCTAACCAATGGAGTTGTGAACCACCGTTACCGCCAGACACCAACGGCACGTTAATGATTGCACGCACCGGAAACAACGATACAGCAGAACTGGTTAAAGTTGGCACCGTCAAAGCCGGCAAAACGACCTGGACTCTGGACAACGCTCGAAATCGCCTGTTGATCGCTACCCCACTATTTTTACAAACGGTCTCGCCCGCCGGCAACTGATTTCCAAAATCACCAGGCGACGGTAGTGACCTAACAGACTACGCCCCATAATCGTTCGTGCCCTGCCCTAAATCACCTGCTTCAATTCAACAAAAGCTGTTTTTGTTTTACGAGCAATAAGTGACTAGCACTAAAATAATGGCCTGTTCAAATGAGTTCTAATACTTCCACAGTTCCTTTATCGTGGTTGCGCTCCGATCCAGAATGTCGCCTGGGACTGACCGCTGCACGTTTCACACGAGTTCGGTCACTGCTATGTGCCGTGTTAGCGCTAGGCATCACTACCTTGTTCTACAGCGTGCTGGCAATTCTCCCGGTACAATTTGAACATGCCATTGACATGTTCTGCGCGCGGGGGCTGATCCCTTATTTCATCGTCTTTGCTACGGCATGGTGTGTCGCGCTGTTGGCGATCAAATCGCGCAAGCTTCGTCTACAACGCAAGGCATTAAACTACCTGGTCGTACCTGAAGCGAACGACTTTGTTTTGTCCCCTACGACTGTAGACCAGGTCATCACCAGGATGTTCAGTACTGTGGACGATCCGAAATATTTCGTACTTTTTAACCGGATCACGGTGGCCCTTTCTAACCTGCGTAATCTTGGCCGCGTTACGGATGTCGATGAGATCCTGCGAAGCCAGGCGGAACACGATGAGTCGATCATGGAATCGAGTTACTCTCTTTTGCGTGGCCTGATTTGGGCAATTCCTGTACTTGGATTTATCGGTACCGTGCTGGGACTTTCAGATGCCATTGGTGGCTTCGGAAATGTGCTGGCCACCACGGGTGACATGAACACAATATCCAATTCGCTAAAAGGGGTGACGGCGGGATTATCCATCGCATTCGACACGACTTTGATCGCACTCGTTGCGGCATTGGTCATTCAAATCTGGACGACATTTGCCCATAAGAGCGAAGAAGAATTTCTTGATAATTGTACCGAGTATTGCCAGCTTAATATTGTCAATCGATTACGCCTGATGCCTTTTCACACAGATGAAGAATAAATCTCGCAACGCCTCGCCGCTGTCACTTTTTGCTTTCCAGGACATTATCACCTCGGTCACCGGGGTGTTTCTGTTAGTGGTACTGCTAATGGCTGTCGAACTAACGACCCGGCAAGAGATATCACCGCAGGTCATATCACCACCGATGGCCGACCAGTTACTGGAACCAAAAATCATCGAAGCTGAAACAAAACGTGACGACCTGCGAAGTACCGTCAAATCGCGTACGAGCCAGGCTCTGAAGGTGAGTGACTTCAACCAGGCTTCAGCGGATATGGCAATCACAACCGTGCTTGAAAAAATTCGCTTGTTAACTGACGACCTGACGGAATTAAAAAATCGCCAGGATGCAATGAAACAGCAGGAGGCGCATGCAAACCAAACAATTGAAAACCGTACACCAGATCAAAAGCGGCTGACCGAACTGGAGCACACTCGCACTACCCTTAAAAATGAACTCGCAGAACTTAAAGCCTCGCAGCAGGTTTTCTATAACGCTGTCGATGGGCAGGGACGAAAGGTGCTACTCGTTGAGTTATTTGATAACGCAATTGTGGTGGCGGAAGCGGGACAGGAAACCGTCCCGCACCGTTTTTCTGGCCAGCGACTCCAGGCTGGCCTGTTGGATGGGTCGGGCGAGCAGTACTTTCTGGATTGGGCCAAGCAGCAGACCAAGGCGGAAGTAAAATTTATGATCATCGTTCACCCAGGTACAACGTCCAACTTTAGTAAGTTGCACCAGAAACTTCGTCAACTAGGTTTTTCAATCGGCTTCGATCTGCTTCCGAGTGACAAAATAGCGATCAACAGCCAAAGCGGAGCGAGTTAAGTGAGACGGCGCAAAAGACACTCTGTCGATCAGGGAAGCCTGGAACTACTGCTCGATACGATCACCAATACGTTTGGCGGAATCGTATTCCTGGCAATTCTAATTGTGATCCTGCTACAGACCACGCCAGACAAAATCGAAGCTCAACCGACACAGAACTCGCCAAAGCATGCAATCGATTTCCGCAAGCTTGAAAGCCTCAAAGCCCAAATAGAAGAACTGGAACTACAACTAAGGTTCCTGGACATTTTCGCTGCGGAGCTATCCGAACCTGACCTGGAAGCCACGCTGGCGGAACTTGAAAACCGGACCGAGGTTCACGAGAAATTGACTGAAGAAAAAGCCGTTATTTTAGAACAGCTGGAAAAATCCAAGGACAATATGGAGTCCATCGCACAACAGCAACAGACGCTGGACTCTGAACTTGCCAGCAATATGCAGGAGATTGAGAAGCTGCAGGCCCAACTCGAATCGGAACGAAAACAGCGGACGATTAAGGTAAAGTTTTCGGAGGAACGATCTACATCAAAACGGGAATATAACGTGACCTTACGTTACGGGCGGTGGTACGTTGATATCCTTCCGAGTGGAAAACCAAATCTTGAGGATTTCGTCATGCTCGACACTGGTGGCGAGTATCTGACACTCACTCCGAAACCGAATCGTGGCAAACCGCTCACTTCTGGAAACACGCTCTCTCCTGAGGTATTGCAGGAACTGAACAACCGGGATCCAAAAACCGAATATATCTGCATTGGCATATGGGATGATTCTTTCGAAGAATTCCAGCTACTGAGGGACTACCTGGTCAACCAGGGATTCAACTATCGTTTACTGCCCCTCACCGACGGTGACACCGTCTTTTACGGAACCGTGCCAGATGCGAAAGTACAGTAGCCGGTCGCCCGCCAGACACGCATGTTCAAGCTACTTGAATCCGACCAACTCGCTTGCCTTGTGATCCTGAAAGCTGTGATAATTGAACGACATTATTCCCAAGTGCAGCGGCGTACATGGTCGTCAATCTCACTTCGTAGCTGTCCCGTCATTGGTGAGATATAAGCGGAACTCTCGCCAATTCCCCAGGTGTTTATTCCCCACGCCGTTCCGTTCTCGTCGACGAGAGGCCCACCCGAGTTACCACCAGTGAATTTGGCGGTGTGATAAATAAGGTCGCCACTTTCAACTCGATGCTGCACCACGCTGACAGCTCCCTCTGTAATAACATATTCGAAATCACTCGATTTAAACAGCGACTCAATTTCCTTGCCTTGCAAAAAGAAGTTCTCGTGTTCCAATTCTTCTTCTTCTGGGTTTAATCCCCTCCTCGCTGCCCCTGGAAACCCGATTGTCCAGACCTGGGTTAGTCGTGGCAACTGGTCCGCTGCTGCCAACTTAAAACATGGGGACCGGCTAACATCAATTTTCAGGATTGCCAAATCAAATCGATCGCTAACATGAACGATCTGGGCCTGATGAGCCGTGCCTTGTAGTATTACCCAAACGGTAGGCTGCAATTGGCGAAAATCGAATTGCTTCTTTATCTTGCCTGCCGTCGATGGGTTGTTTCGCACTGAGTGCACCTCCTCGATCACGTGCATATTGGTTAACATAAAACCGTCTGCGGCCACCATGAAACACGAACCCTGTGCCCCCAGCAGCCATTCAACGCCAATGCCACTATCTAGAATCACCATATCTTCTTGTTGACTATCATTCAGTGCCGCCACTTCCTCTGCACTGTAAAATCTTGGCGCTACGAGAGATTCAAAAGATTTCCCATCTTCATCTACCCCTTTCCATCCACAGACAACGAAGCCTACCGCTTGCTCAATTCGTTTCACATCTTCTACATTATTAATCACAAAACCGATCGCTTCATCCGGCTCGGGTTTTTCATCATCGCTGTCACTATGGTTAGCAGGCTTTGGGTCTAACAGGTCCTCGGTAGATGCTGGAAAATCGCTATTCTTTTCCCTTGCACCTCCACTCCTCCCACCACTGTCTGCTAAGGATTCCCTGAATGAACCCTCCCCGTTTTTTTGAAACTCCATCAGTATTAGCACGACCAATCCCAATAAAACCATGGCTCCGACGCTAATTACGGCGAACACATACCATGGAGTGGCAATGCCACCTGGAGAAGCGTCCGGTGCAACTGGTATCGAAGGAATTTCCAGTGGGGTTTTGCCCGTCACTGTTTGGGAAGCATTCCCAAAATACTCCTGCAACCAATCCATGTGCTGCGGCTCTACCCATTCGGTTGTCTTTCCCAGACGAATCCGTACATTTTGATCGAGTTCTCCCTCACTCGCCATTCGCTTTAATTGATCGACCGTAAACGGACCATCTTCCATGGTACCGCGACGAATCCACCAGGATGCTGACATGGTAATAGTTCCGTTTTACGAACGGCTGGAGTTGAGATGCGCCATGCCGCCACCTAAAATCTCCGAAGGCGTCACTAATTGGGTAACGGCATGCATGGCCGTCGCCACGCACGGCAACACCAAGCAAGCTTGGCACACGGTTTCAGTCTACCAACTGCTGGATTGTTTTTCTACATTCAAGCCGGTAACGACGACTGGACCGGTGGTCTGAGTCCGGGCAGGTCTCAGTTCAGGAAGTTTGCTTCCGGGTTGATCAAGCACAGTACGTAATATCCAATCACCAGACCCAACGCGCTAAAAATGACAAATCCCACTACGTTGATCACGGACAGTAATATTCCCCTGTCAGGTCTCCTGTCGGGGATGCCCAGATCTTCACTCGACGTGGGCAAAGAGGGGGGCCTTGTGGTACGCTCCTCGCGACGTCCCTTGAACTCACCCCTCAGCGTGTACTCGGTAACTTGCGGTGCCTCGTAGGGAACAGCCGGCTCCGGCGTCACTTTTTGGGAAGTACTCTCAAAATACTCACGCAACCAATCCATTTGTTGCGCCTCTACCCATGCGGTTGTCTTCCCTAAGCGGATTGGCACCTTTCGATCGAGATTGCCCTCACTCGCCATTCGCTTTAGTTGATCGACTGTGAACGGCCCATTGACCTCGGTACCGCGATGAATCCACCAGGCTGCTGACATCGTAATCGTTCTGTTTTACGAACGGCTGGAGTTGTGATGCGCCATGCTGCCACCTAAAACCTCCGAAGGCGTCACCAATTGGGTAACGGCAGGCATGGCCGTCGCCACGCACGGCAACACCAAGCAAGCTTGGCACACGATTTCAGTCTACCAACTGCTGATTTGTTTTCCTATATTCAAGGCGGTAAAGGCTACTGGATTCAAACTACCGATTCTGTCGTGCTCGTTTTTAACGTCCCTGAGCCGGCCGGGCTGTTGCTGATGCTCCCTGTGCTTTTCATCGTGTCAGGATTGCGGCGACGAACTGAATAAACAGCTTCAATGGGCCTGGGTCTGTCGACCCCATAAAAATTCTCAACGACCACTGAGGTAGCGCCGCCGGCCGCGCCATATCACTACTCACCGCCGCCCTCCTGCTGCTGCCGCGGTGGAATGCCATGCCACCTTAACGCCGTTGGAACCGGCCCGCGTACTTGCCAGTTGCGAAGAAACCGAATAAAACAGCAGACATTTGGGGCACATGGGCGCAGCCCTTGAGGCAGGGGCGGTGCCCTTGGAATTCTGGAAACAAAGTCCGTGTCATTTTAAAGGAGACCGATAACCATGAGCCCAGCCGATGCTGCCCCCAACAATTATCCCAAAGTCCACAATGGCACCTGGGCAGGCCTGGTGGGCAAGGGCCCCGATTCCGAACCTCCCATCGATCTGGACACAATGCTCGACCTGACGGCGGCGGCCGATGTGAACGGCACGAAGTTCGACGGCGTCGATCTGTTTCTCTTCGCACCACACGTCGACATCGATTCAACCGATGACGATCTGCAAAGTCTGGTCGACAAAGTACAATCCAGAAATCTGTCGATCGGAACCTTGGTCGCGCCGGTGTGGCCACCCACCGGCGGCGGCTCGGCGATGGGGGACGAAACCGAATGCCAGAAGTTTCTCACGCAGGTCACCAAGAGCTGTCGCATTGCCAGAAAATTGAGGGAGTTCGGTGTGCGTCCCGATGGTGTCATCCGTATCGACTCGGCGGTCGATCCCGCCACCTGGGCGGAGGATCCCAAAGCAAATTCGAAACGAATTGCAGAGACGTTTCGGGCAGCCTGCGACATCGCCGAGGACCATGGTGAGCAACTGACAGCCGAAGGCGAGATCTGTTGGGGCGGGATGCACAGCTGGAAAGAGATGGTGTCGCTGCTGGAACTGGTGGACCGCCCTGCCACGCTGGGCTTCCAGGCAGACATGGCACATACGTTGCTGTACCTGTTAGGTCACAACGCGCCGCAAGATCGCATCCTGCCGGAACAATTCAACTGGGACAATCCGGATACCCTGCGGAAATCCCTGCAGACGTTGACCGCGGCACTGCGTCCCTGGACCAACGACTTCCACATCGCACAGAATGATGCCACGGTCAAGGGATCCGGCTCCCATGACAAGACGGGACGTCATTGCCTGCCGCACGATCCCAATGGCAAATTGGATATTGCCCGCGACACCGGATTCTGGCTGCGTGACGAGCACGGTCAGCTCACCAGGCGTATCCGGCATATTTGCTGGGACGGCTGCATGTTCTCCAACGAAGTCATGATGAAGGCCGATACCTGGAACGATATCCTGGGCGCAATGGTGGCCGCGCGCGACGCCCACGGGTGGCAAGAGGAGAATTAGGTGTTGAACAAGCCGAGATGGTTTCTACGTGCGGTCGTGGCTGGACTTTTGGTTGTTATCGCGACGAAGTGCCCTTGAACCCCAAAATAGAACTCACATTGATTGACTCCAAGTTCAAGTTGACCCGGATTACGCTCGACATGACCGAGCGTCGAAACCAGTCGTAAAGAACGTGGCAGAGGTGTCGAACTCGGGAATGGTCATGTCAGTCACTCGCTAGGACTTCCGGATTCACCAGGTCCTCACACGACTCCAGCTCCTTTCCCTCCAACCGTGCGATCACGTTCCGCGCCGTGCGCAGGGACACCCGATTCAAGGCCTCCTGTGTCATGCCCGCAACGTGGGGAGAGAGCACGGTTCTGGGCGCTTGGGCCACGGGGTGCCCAACTGGCAGGGGCTCTTCCTCGAAGACGTCCAGCGCCGCCCCCGCCAGCCGTCCCTGGTGGAGCGCGTCCACGAGGGCCTTCTCGTCGACGACCACGCCGCGCGACGTGTTAATGAGGTAGGCGTCTGGCCGCAGAAGTTGCAGCGTGCGAGTGTTGATCATGCAACGTGTGGTATCGGTCAGCGGAACGTGCAGCGTCACTACGTCACATTTCGGGAGCAGCTCTTCAAGCGTTTCGCAGAATTCCACCGGAAAAGGGCGTTCGTCGCGGGTGACGTAGGGGTCATGAACGAGGACGCGCATATCGAGACCCAGCGAGGCTTTGCGGGCAACCAGCGATCCGATGTTTCCCAGTCCGACAATGCCCAGCGTTCTTCCGGCGACCTCGATCCCCTGTAGTTCAGGGTGCCGGAAAGGCAGGCCGTTCTTGACGGTCAGGCAGCCACGTTCGAGGTGACGGCAGAGCGCAATCATCAGGCCGATCGTGTGTTCCGCCACGGCATTCGCATTCGCGCCCGGAGTCCAGAGCACCGAGATCTTCCGGCGCGTAGCCGCGTCACAATCGATGTTATCGAGACCCACGCCGTGTTTGGCGATCACTCGCAGACGCGGCGCACAACGCATTTCCTCCTCGCCGATGTTGAGCAAACGCACGACGACCGCGTCCACCTCCGGGAGCGCCGCTCGGGACCGCCTGAACATCTCGGCGATGTCACCGCCCGCCCAGTCCGCAATGCAGTCACACTTGGCACGCAGGAGTTCCATCCCAGGTTCGGCGATGGGTTCGGTGATCAGAATTCGCGGTCGAGATTTCATGTAATCGGCACCCTACTCCCGGCCACGCACCAAAATCAACCTGGTCACAACCGCCGGCAGAACAACTACAGTAACGTTGGAAAAACGGATTGTACTGCGAACCTTCTTCGTAAAGTCAGCAGCAGGCGTCCCCGGCCCCAACGAAGGATTGCATTCGGTTCGCAAATCGCCGCTGTACCGTAACCAGCATGCGTGGAATAGAACCACCTGACAAACCAGAAGATAGCAACGAAGCGCCAAGCCATGACCAGGGCCACCTGCAAAGCGGGCCTGATTGTACATGAATCGACTCCTGTTTTCGAGGACATCGGGGCCTGCCAGTCGCGATGTTAACACCACTAATCCTGACGGTTTTCCCTCATGGAATGTTCGAAATAGTGCTCCACAAGGTTCTTCATATTGCCCTTAAGCAATACGCCGAACACTTGCTCGTTGTCGGTACCGCCAACGGCCACAGCAACGTCGCTGGTCACGTCCGCCGCCGGCTCGCTATCGAGGTTTTACTTGGCCGGTACACACTGGAGGACCTCGTCGACCAATGTGCCCAGCAGTGACAACAATTGCCGAACAGGTCTCACCCATGTATCACCGCCACCGGGTACGACACCGACGATCAATCGCAACTGCTGCGGAGCTTCGTTCGCGAGATGCAGTGTCTTGTCCTGGCCAGCTGATAATCAGGCCAGGCCGTCGCTCCTTGCCGGGCATCTCCAATTAACGTAACATGCTTCCGAAAATCCGAGTTATCGATGAAAAGAAATCATACCCCAACCGGCAGACCCATCTGATGGAAAAAACCGAGTTCCTGAGCCGCGATCTGGCTCATTTGATTCACCCGCTCCACAGCTGCAGGATTCACGAGAAAGGCCATGTCTGGGTCAAAGGCGACGGGGTCATCCTGGTTGATGCCGACGGCCGGGAATACATCGACGGTCTGGCCGGCTTGTGGAACGTGGTGGCGGGCCACGGCCGCAAGGAGCTGGCCGCAGCTGCGGCCACACAGATGGAAACCCTGGCCTACTGTTCCGGTTACACCGGCAGTTCGAACCCGCCGGCCATCGAACTGGCGGAGAAACTCGCCAGTTTGACTTATCCCCAAATCAACCGTTTCTTTTTCACCTCCGGCGGCGGCGAGGCCAGCGATTCGACTTTCAAAACAGCCCGCTATTACTGGAGCCGGCTGGGTAAACCGGATAAGACCAAGGTGATCGCCCGGGAATACGGCTACCATGGCGTTACCATGGCGGCAATGAGCGCCACGGGCATAAGCCGCTACTGGTCCGAATTCGGGCCCAGGGTGCCCGGGTTCCTGCACATCCCTTCGCCGTACCCGTATCGCTACGAGGCGCCGACGGGTGTGTCGCAGGGGATCGCCGCGGCCAACGAACTTGAGCAGGCGATTCTCCGCGAAGGGCCCGACACCGTGGCCATGTTCTTTGCCGAACCAGTCCAGGGCGCCGGCGGCGTCATTGTACCGCAGGACGATTACTTCCCCCGCATCCGTGAGATCTGCGACACTTACGACGTGTTGTTGGTTGCCGACGAGGTGATCACCGGCTTCGGGCGCACCGGCAAGATGTTCGCCCTCGACCACTGGGGTGTCGAACCGGACATGATCCAGTTCGCCAAGGCCATCACTTCGGGGTACTTCTCTCTGGGTGGTATCGGGGTAAGCGACGCGATCGGCGAGGTCCTCGATCGAGAGGATTCTGTGTGGATGCATTGCTACACCTACAGCGCGCATCCGGTCGGCTGCGCGGTGGCCCTGCGTAATCTGCAGATCATCGAGGAAGAGGATTTTCCGGCCCAGGCAGCGGCCAAGGGAGCGGCGCTAATCGGAAAACTGCAGGTCGCACTGGCCGATCACCCGCATGTCGGCGAGGTGCGCGGCAAGGGGCTGATGTGCGGGGTCGAACTGGTGCAGGACAAGGCCACGAAAGCCCAGTTCCCGGCGGACGAGCAGGTTGGAGCACGTGTGGATGTCGCAACACAGCAGCGCGGACTGTTCAGCCGGGTGAGCGGAGATGTGTTCTGCCTGGCACCGCCGATTGTGATTACCGACAATCAACTCGACCATATGGTCGAGATCCTGGCCGACTCGATTCAGGAAGTACTGGGTTCTTTAGCACCTCGATCTGCTTGATTTCCAGCTTTAGGAAATCTCTTGGCTTGAGGAAGATTCCGCGGGACTCTCCTTCTCCGGAAAGAGTCCCGGTAGAGATTACGACTCCCGGTTTTAGGGTCATAAACTTCGACCTGTCCTTGAACGAGTTGTCCCGGCTTCAGCAAGAACTCGTGTCGTTGCGGCTGTAGCTCGACCTTGACGTGCCGATGCTGCGGTGCGTACCCGTCAGCTTCCACGGTGAGCACGCACTCACCCTTTGCGATACGAGACCAAGGTCGCGACATGCGACCTGCCACTGTCCGATCAAGTTGCCTGAGGCAACTGCCAACTATCGGGCTTCGGACCGAATCAACTCAACCACCGCGGAGCCGACTTCAGAGGTCGTTGCGGTGCCGCCCAAGTCGGGTGTGCGCGGTCCGTCGTTGGCCAACAAGTTGGCCACGGCACGGTCGACGGCCGCCGCGGCCACGTCGAGTTGTAGATGATCGAGCATCATTCCTGCTGACAGGATTGCCGCCAGCGGGTTGGCAATGGCTTGCCCGGTGATGTCGGGTGCCGAGCCGTGGACCGGTTCGAACATGCTGGGACACCGCCGCGTGGGATCGATGTTGGCACTGGAGGCCAGTCCCATGCTGCCAACGACAATCGCTGCCAGGTCGGTCAAAATATCTCCAAACAAGTTACTGGCTACGACAACGTCGAACGATTCGGGGCGGCGGACGAATTCCATCACCGCGCGGTCGATCAACAGCGATTCGGTTTTGATCTGCGGGAACTCGCCGGCGACTTTCGAGAAGATTTCGTCCCACAGCACCATCCCATAGCCTTGTGCGTTGCTCTTGGTGGCCGAGGTAACATGTTTTTGCGAACGGGTTTGTGCTTTTTCAAAGGCCGCCCGGATAATGCGTTCGCAACCGCGCCGGGTGAAAACGGCCGTTTGGATAGCGATATCGTCGGTCTGGTTCTGGTACACCCGGCCACCAACGTTGGCGTACTCGCCCTCGGTGTTTTCGCGAAAGATCAACATGTCAATTGATCCGGGCTGCTTGTCACGCAGGGGACTGTCGATCCCCGGATACAGCCGCGACGGGCGGAGGCAAACGTATTGATCGAACCGCCGCCGAATGGGAAGCAGCAACCCGTTGAGCGTGATGTGGTCCTGTACGTCCGGGTGTCCGATGGCACCCAGCAGGATGGCATCGTGCGCGGCCAGTCGGTCCAGATAATCGTCGTCCGCCATGCGGCCGTGTTGGAGATAGTAGTCGCTGCCCCACGGGTAGCGAGTCCATTGGAACGATGCGTCCGACAACCCACCGGTGGCCTCGACAGCCCGGATCGCTTCGCGCGTCACCTCGGGGCCAATGCCGTCTCCTTCAATCACCGCAATGTCAAACGATGTCATGGCAACACTATCATTCCTGTTCCCACAGTGAGTTCTTCAGACCAAACAGCCTTGGGTGAGCCGTTGACTGGTGAGCTGATCGAAAGTAATCAAATGACCAACGCCAATGGCGAATTAGTCGAAAACATGGGATTTGCGTTTCTGATCGTGATGGTTGCCTGCCTGGTGGAGCCACGGACTTGCTGATACGCAGACGACACGATACACCTTTTCCACGTTTGCGGAAGCCCCTTCGTTTGTAAACGCAGGTATTCGCTGAACCCGTGTCTGAGGCTTCTGCCTGCACTTGTCGGCCCACGGCGCGCGCCCTGCGATCCGTTACACGGTCACAATCCCCAACGGCAGGTTGGTCTTACACCTATCACGCGTAAAGTCGGGAAAATCAACGGGTCCCATTCTTCGATGGCCTTGAGGAATCCGGTTATTTCATCGCGACTGTCCCTCTTGGTCAGCACGTCGGTGCCTACGAGAACACCGTTAACATTCTCGAAATGGGACAGGTCCGTTTCCGTGGTAGAAAAACTGTTTGCTCCGTGGAAGATCCTACACACGGCTATTCTGAGTTGAGATGTTTTTGACATTCCTTCGGATCGGTCGGCTAATTTGCCTGTCGATGTCCCTTCACTGTCCCCGTACAGTCATCGGCACCGCGTAGAAGGACGTACGGGCCGTGATGAACAGCGTCTTACGGTCTTTACCTCCAAAGCACAAGTTGGCCGGGCGTTCCGGAGTGTTGATGGTTTCAATCAACTTGCCAGCCGGGTTGTAAATCGCCACGCCAGCCCCGGTAAGATACAAATTTCCTTTCTCATCCAAGGTCATGCCGTCTGATCCTTGCGCGGCGAAGAGCTTCTTGCCCGTCAGCGTTCCGTCGCCTTTGATCTTGTATACATAAGTCTTTCCATCACCCGGATCGGCGATGAAAAGGCGTTTGCCGTCGGAGGTGCCGAGCACACCGTTCGGTTTGACCAGGTCGTCGACCACTCGGATGAGCTTCTTTCGGTCGGAAGTCAGATAGTAGACGTGAAATCCGTCCTGCTCCAAGTTGTCCGTTGGGCCATACCGCGGGTCGGTGAAGTAAACGCCACCTTTGGGATCGATCCACAGATCGTTGGGGCTGTTCAGATTTTTGCCATTGAATTTGTCAGCCAGCGCAGTGACCTTTCCTTTCGGATCGATCGAAGTCAGCCGTCGACTCCCCCCTTCGCACGCCAGCAGGTTCCCCTTCTTGTCGAAGAACAGCCCGTTGGCACCGCCAGACTTCTCGCGCAACGTAGTCAGTTTTCCGTCCACCGACCACTTATGAATGCGATTGTTCGGAATGTCTGAGAAGAACACATTGCCGTGCGCATCAACTGCGGGGCCTTCAGTAAAGCGGAAGCCTCCGGCAATCTTATCCACCTTAGATTCCTGAGCCACAAGACTCTCTGGTTCAGACGCTTGCGATTGTGCGGTGAGTAACATGAGGAACAAACCCGGGAAAACAAAACCCAAGCAACAAAATCTGAAATGGGTAATCATGACGACTCCTTTAACTTAGTAAGGTGTTCACACACCCAGTGTACCCATTGGCGGTCCCGTTGGTAACGGTGCCGGTTGGGTGCAACGGACTTCGACCTGGACGTGGCATCCAGTTTTCGAAACATCCTTGAAGGCAGGCATGACATCCGGGACATGGCAGGCCAGTTTGCCGCTGGCCCGGTGTGGTCGTCGGGATGATCCAGAGCGTTGATTCTCGATGCGACAGAACACCGTCAGAATCGCCGTTGTTGGAGCCGCCGGCAAAGTTGCCCCGCACTCTCATCCGACTGCTGTCCATGGTCGGCGGGCCGAACTGGCCGCGCTCTGCGACTTCGACAGCGGGAAGTTGGTTCAGCTTGGTGCGGGTCTTACCGACAGTGGTCTCAACAGGCTGTTCACGGAGCGGAATCGTCGTGCCGTTCGAATCACTTGGCGATCAAATTGACTTGTCGGATCCCGGTGGCCGTCACATGCAGTACGTTATTTCTGCAAGAACAAGTCTTGAAGCCGAATCTTAAACGGCGCCGACGGCTTGGAGACTTTGCCGTCCTTGTCGGTATATACGACAAACAAATAGAAATTGACTTCAGGATAAAAGCCTGTCACCAGCTGGCCCGATTCGCTTAGATTCGGGCCCAGAAGCATAGCGCCGCGGCCATCGACGTACGGAGAAGCCCACACATGGTAACTCGTCGCTCGGTCCACCAGCTTGAAGTTCACGTGGCACTTGGTGCCATCGGGTCCATGTAAAGGGAGGTCAATGCCTGTAATCTTTATCGGCGTGGCAACGCCTTGTGTGGCCATTTTCTCGATCGGGTTTTCCAAATCCGGGGCATCCGCTGGCAATGGCATGCGAAGGCGGGACAGGCGTACGGCCTTGTCGGTCTGATCGGCCGGGTGGGCGTACTCGGCGACCCGATCACCTAGTAGCACGTCGGCTGGATTTGCCTTGACAGGTTCGTTCACATACATCACGTGTGTGCGCCGTTCCACGATTACCTTCTCCAATTGCAGCGGCAGATCGACTATGCCGTCGCCCCGCTCGAAATGACCCCACCACGTGCTGCCATTCTCGCGGTAGCTATCGTAAGGGGCATTGGCGGGGGCCTCGAAACGCACGTAGCGCCAACCGTCAAAATTGAACGAACTGGCGCTGTGAATGTCATCGCAGTTCCACTGATGGGCCGTGCCGATGCTTACCCAGCGTTCGCCTTTGTCATCGCGGAGACTGTAAATCACCCGCCCCCAGTCGCTGTGGGCTTTAACCCACAGCCCCAGGTGACTGGCCTTGCCAGGAATGACAATCGGTTTTTCGGGCACGAGCGTGGTGTACCACGGCATCGTAATCCGCTCGGTGTCCTGCTGCTTCAGGTGGATTGCCAGGGCCTGTCCGCCCTGGATGGCGAGGGCTTTAACAATTTTCGCGCTCATATTGCCGAGAAAGCGGGCCATCTGAAGGGGATGGTTGTTTTCGCAGGTTGGATCACGAGCAGCTTTGAGCGACCACCCGCCCGCGCCGAAATTGGTCAGCTTCTGGGTGTACTTGCCCGGGGTGGCGTCGGAATGATCTGGTCGGCCCAGCGCAATCTCAGGAGCACCACCGAGTCCCTCGACAAACTGCGGCGACGACGTGACCGTCAGCGTGGTCTGGCCGCCATCGAGTTCAAGAGCGACGCGGTTGTCCATCTGGTCGTAGACCTCTACGTCGCTGCCAACCGGAATGGTCAGCGTTGCTGGCCGTTTGCCGCGCACCGTCCAGAGTACATGAGTTAAATTACCGGACTCATAGTGTTTGAACTGCGCACAGAACACGGTTTCGCTGCCGGTGGGCAGGTAGTTGACGAAATTCTGGCGGTTCAAATGTCGCGTAAGCGTGGCGAAAGCTGAATACCCCGGTCGGGGTGACAAATAGGGCAATCGCCCGACCGAATAACCGCCTCCGTAGTGCTCTTCTCCGCAGTAGTCGTAGGAGCTAACACCGGTTATGGCAGCCGGAATGTTATACATGTTATAGGCCATGAAGTGGAGCAGATTACGAACAATATAGTCGGCCTGCTGGGGCTCAGTCACGCCGCCCGGTATGGCCGGCACGAAGTTGCCTTCCACAAAAATATATTCCGGTTCCACGCCGACCTTTTTCCACTCCTGGCGCAACTGCCACTTGCGATGGCCTGTGGCCTGGCCGATCTGGGCTTCCGGGAAGCGCTCGAACAAAGGCTCATCAATGCCTTGGACATCTATTAACTCGGCCAGTTTCTTGTGTTGTCGCAAGAACGGCGGAATAAACATCGAATCGCCCCAAGGCAGCATCATCTTGAGTTCCGGCCACTGCTTCTTCACAATCTTTCGGCCGCGCAGAAATGTATCTACGTACAAATCCAATTGCTTTTGTTCGGACTTGGTAAGCACATATTCCGGCTCGCCGTAATAGGATGGTAGATTACCGTCTGTGATAGGGCCAATCTTCGGTTCGGCGAAGAAACTAATAAAGACCGATTCGTCAAGCTTGTTGGCAGGCAGCTTAAGCTTTTTGAGAACTTCGAGCTGCTTGGCTTCGGCCTTGGCGGGATCCATGCCCGTCCTGAGATCATGAGCGAAGTCCGAAAAAGTAAATTTTTCAAAGCCGTTGAAGGAGGGGAAGGTTTTTATGCCATACTTTTCGCCAATAGCCTGCACTTCCTCAGAGCATTCGCCGAACGTGACGAAAGACATTGTTTCACATCCGGCCTGGGCCATGATGAGAGTTTCCTGCTCCTTGGTGATGCCAGCGTGACCGTTAGAATAGCCCCAGTATCCGAACAAAGGCCCCTGCCCTTTTTCCCAATCGCCGCGAATGCGAGTGTCCTGGCACAGATGCGCCAGACGACGACTGGCCGTCCAAGTCTGATCGCCATCGGTCACAGTTAAGTTGACATCATGACTGCCAAATCGCTCCAGGTTCAACTCAACAGGCAGCAACGCAGCTTCACCAACACCAACCGTGACACTTTTGCTCCATCTTGTTGATTCTTTGCAATCATAACTTTTCGTCTGCAGCTCAACCGAAACCGTACGTGGGGTTTTGCTGTGATTTGTGAGCGTGGCCTGGTAGCTGGGTTTTTCGGGTGCCGTCCATATGTGGGCAAGCTTACCCGGCTGAAAATCCACTTCAATCCGCGGCTTCTCCAGCGTCATCGCGTAAACGTGTACGGCGCTCGGTAAACCACCGCCGTGCGTACTGTATAAAATGGGGCCCGGATAACTGCGATAGCTCTGGACCGACTTCGTCAACTCCAAGCCCAGCATGGTGCGCCCGTTGGCTTTTCTGGTGGTATTCGACATCGATTCGACCCGACAGAGTTCGGCAATCCGCTCGGTGTCCAGTTCAACGGTTACCAGATACAAGGCTCCCTTCTTGCCGTCGGCAAGCTCTATTGCCAGACGTGTGGCGTCGCTGGCCGGAGCGTTGAAAACAGGGACTGCCGCGGCGGCATTTACCGGAAATCCCGAAGAAGGGAGATAGAACTGGGCAGTGAACTCCGGTACGCTGTCGGGCTCGGCATCGGCTATTGCAAGTACGTGCAATCGGTAGTAGGTCTCCTTTGGCAAGGCCAATTGAATGCGACTGGGGTTTACGGTCAGAGCGCTGCGCCAGCGACCGCCAAAGGTCCCCCGATTGGTTGTGAGATATCCCCCGAGCGTTCCGAACTTACACCAACTTTGTCCCACATCGATGTGGTCGTTACCGCCGGCGTCAGGCTCAGCAAATACGAAGGGTACGCCACCGACGTGCACGGTCTCGCCGGGGGCCCCCAGCGAATTGCCCGACAGGGTGCTACCGTCGAGCTCCGATGCGTTGACATAATTGTCCAGTCGAACGGGAACATAAAGCGAATTGGTATCCACCGTGCGCGTGTGCAGCGAACTTAAGAATACTTCGCCGGATAAAGAAATGTCGAGCTGGCCTCGGACGACTTCCTCGTCGACCAGCCATTCGCCGAACAAGCGATCGTCCACAAAGGCGCGCACTCGGTCTTTGAGAGAAACGATCCGCAACGTAAACCACTTCTCGGTGATCGAGGGCAGTGCAGAATAAACCTATTCGACGCGAAGGCGGTAATCTCCGGGCCAATTGAGCTGACGCGTGTTCAGCCCCCGCAGAGAATACATGTTTCGGATATAGGCATGGACAGGCTTGGCAATTAGTGGGTTATGGAATTGACAGGAAATGGTCGACTCAACCTCTGTGTTTACAATTAGAGAGATCGACAGGCACTTTTCGCCAGGATCTTCCGGGTTCTTACGTCCCAGTGTGACCTTGATTGAACCTCCCTTTGGCGAAAGGAAACGCAGGTTCAGGAGATGCTCGGTATTGGCCGGGTAGTCGATCTCGCTATGAAGCTCGACACTGCGGTTGGCAGTTGAGACGAGCCCAATCTGGCCATGCATCTTGCTGAAGATGTCGGTATCTTTTGCGTGGGTGAGCTTCTAATCTTTGGTGTTGGAGCCAAGGATTTTAGCCAAGGCCTCTTCCTCTCCGGCCGCTTTGCCCACGCCTGCACAGGCGAGCCACAGCGTCGCCATCACGCACACTCCAATCCTCTGTAACTGGTTCCGTCTCATCATTAATTCCTCTGGATTACCAAATCATGCATTCCTTATTCCCGAGATGGAGCGTGTTTCTGGGACTTGGAGCAGATCAACAGCCGCAGTCACCTCTTCACGCACGACTGACAGGAATTTGAATACGCGTTCGCAGCCGCGATCCGATCGCACCCGGTATTATCCCATATTTCCCGGATGATTCCACTCGCTTTGGCCTGCGATTTACGCCAGGCATCCCGCTGACTCGTTAGGACAAACACTGGTTTTCGAAGGGCAAGCGGGATGAAATGCTTCAGCGCTCTATAGTCCTCAAGACCACCGCCCGGTAACCGTCACGCCATTTCGATACTCTGGGTGTTAATGAGGATTCCCTTCGCCAGATCCTCACTTTCAAACTCCCCGGCCGGTTTCCCATTGAGACTCAACCGGTACCTGCCTGACGGACCATTCCCCAAGAGAACGCGAAGCGGCGCCTGGCGGGTCATGATTCCAGCAATGGGAATTCAGGAATACAAGTCAGCAGGTGGGGAAACGGAGACAAATCCTGCCCGCCAGACACGCGGGGGGAGGAGCCTGTTATAATCGTGGCGCTCCGAGCCTGGATCGGTTCCAAGCTTAACCCAGCTGGAAAATATCGGGTCAACCACTCGATCCGGACCGTTGTACCCTTCTAAGGACATTACTGTGGCTATCACAAAGTTGCTTCTGCTGTTGGCAATAGGCCTCGGCACAATGGTAAACCATGCCGGCGGGCGGGAACCGGTTTTCCGATTTCTGGTGGTTGGCGATCTGCCGTATTCGGACGAAGAGGAGGTCCAGTTTCGAAGGCTGCTCAAACAGTCCGAACAAGACGATTTCGCGTTTCTCATGCATGTTGGCGACACTAAGGCACAAAACGCTCCATGTAGCGACGAAACCTATCAGAAAACTCGAGGTCTCATGCGGAATTATCCAAAGCCGGTGGTCTACACGTTGGGCGACAATGAATGGACCGATTGTCACCACTCCGGCGGAGACCCGATCGAACGCCTGGACAGGCTGCGGGAACTGTTCTTTCAGGATGGGGGGGTTCTCCGCCTCCAGAAGTTTGCAGCCAAGCATCAAAGCGATGATCCGCAGTTTGCGCGCTTTATCGAAAACTACCGTTTCACGAAGTCAGGCGTGTTGTTTATAGCCGTGCATGTCTGTGGCAGCGACAATAATCGACGGCCGGAGGACCCGGCAGCGATGGAAGAGTTTGCCGATCGCAACGCCGCCAACCTGGCATTCCTCAAGGAGAGTTTAGCCGAAGCAGTCAATCACAAGACCGTTGGTGTGGTCATCGCCATGCACGCCGATCTCAAATTCAAGAGCCGGCACGCAGAGGGCTTTCACGACACCATCGCGGCAATGGAGGACTTTGCAGCCAATTATCCTGAGCCAATTGTCTGTATTCACGGAGACACACATTTCTTCCGCGTTGACAATCCTCTTACAGACGACGCGGGCCACCAAACCCACCTGCATTTCACCCGCATGGAAGTATTCGGCGCACCGAATGTCGCTGGCGTGTCGGTTACGGTGGATCCCCAGGACCCGCAGGTGTTCAGTTTCAGGCCGTATTTCCTCAGGACGGCTGAGGGTGGCTAGTGTTGACACAGTGAAAACTCAGTGTTGACATCGTGAAATGTGTATTTGATACGGACTGTTTTGTGTCCTTCGTTACACCCCAGGAAGATTTCATCGCTCCCTGCCGGCGATTCGCTGCCGACTCTCGTCGGATTCCAAACCACATGGCCAGTCATTCATTCGTCAATTTCATCCAACGACCATTCGGGTAATGCCCCCGGCTTGCTGGCCACAAGGGCGCCCAATTGGTTCGCAAATGCGCACGTCTTCTTCAGTGCCCAGCCCTCGTTTCTGCCGTGCAAAAATCCTGCCGCGAAGGCGTCTCCTGCTCCGACGGGATCTTCCACATCGACCTGATATCCCGGCGACTCGATGTACTCGCCGTCGCAATGTACGGCACAGCCCCCCGCTCCACGCGTGATGCAAACCCCCTCCAAACCGAATTGGCCGACCATCCATCCGCAAAACTCGTCTGCCGCGCTTGGCGCATTTTCGAAGATGCCTGCACAGGTTCGGGCCTCGTTTTCATTGAGCTTCAGCAACGTTGTTTCTTCCAACAGGTTTCTTACTAGCTCCGTGGTGTAGTGACCCTCGCGGAGATTCATGTCGTAGAATCGCCGCGTCTCGGGCAGCCAGTGGATGAGCGTTTTGACCAATTCACGGGCAGTACAGCTGGTCTGCTGGAGCGTGCCAAAATAGAGCCAGTCTGGTTTGAACGACGCAATCGCTTCGAGTTGTTCGGGGGTCAGTGCGGGGAAATCGTACGCTGCCGGTCGATGGATACCATAAGAATGGTCCCCGTCGCGACTTGTGGAAACCTGCACATAACCTGTGGGATATTCTTTCAGCTGTTGTACGTATGCGGTCGATAAACCCGTATTACGGATACACTTTAGCGCCTCATCTCCGCGCTGGTCCTTGCCAACGCCACTGACGAAAACGACGTCATGGCCAAATCGGCTCACGTCGACGGCAAAGTTCAGCGGTGCCCCACCCAACCGTGTCGAGTCTTCAAACACATCCCAGACGACTTCACCAATGCTGAGGATTCTCATTTTGAGTGATTCTTGGCCTCGTGGGTGTACGGTGTCTATTGTTGGCCTGCTCAGGCTTTTCCGCTGAAGCCGAGGATCTGGGGCCTCTCCAAGGTAACACTCCTCATCGCTCTGTGCCCGACAACCAATATATCATCCTGCCCCCCACGACCAATCAGGCTGTGGGGTACGCCAGCCAGCTCGGCCACTGCCTTGCCGAGAGCTCGGTACCAGGAAATAGGCTATTCCGTATCAAAGCGTCTGTTAACTACCGGACCGTGATGCTCTGTGGCCGTGATCAGCGCTAGCGGTTTGTCTCGAAAAATAAAATACTTCGGATTGCCAGGGTAGATTGCGACTGGTTTGTTGGACAGGGGGTCGAGAGCTGCACGGACAATGGAGTCGGTCTGAAGAAACGACAACCAAAAGAGCGCAGCAACCGGCAGCGGGACTGCGTACGCAGTCCATTTTTTCTAAAAACGGTATATAACGTGTCACATTGCTGAGTCCTTAGGTTTGGTGTCCAGTCTGGCCGGCTGGACGGCTCACGGTTTGGCACCATATCATCGAGTGAACCGACATGAATACGTTCGGGACTCGTCTGCAACAATAGATCTCAACAAAAGGACGATTGCCATGGTTGAACCTATCGCGTACCTCAAAGGTGAGTTTGTTCCCAATTCGCAATGCGTTTTGAACATTTACGATCTTGGGATCGTGCTGGGTGCGGCTGTCACGGACTTCGTAAGGACATTTCACCACAAGCCGTTCCGGCTGGAGGACCACGTTCGGCGTTTTTATCGCTCGTGCAAATACGCGTACATCGAGCCACCCGTATCGATCGAACAGAGTATCGAGATATCGCATAAACTGATCGTCGAGAACAGCAGCCAACTGGAGCCAGGTCAGGAGCTAGGACTGATCTTTTACATCACTGCAGGTGAGTGCAAGGACTACGCCGGATCGGCCGGCGTGCCCGATCAGTTAACTCCCAGCTACGTTCAGCACACTTTTCCTTTGCGATGCGATATCTGGCGTGACATGTTCATAAACGGGGCGCACTGCGTCACGCCGGCACAGCGCCACGTACCACCGCAATGCCTGTCGCCGAAGGTCAAGAATCGCAATCGGCTGCACATGTGGATTGGTGAACAGCAGTCGCATCTGGCCGATCCGAAGGCGACGCCTCTCTATCTCGACGTGGATGGCCACATCACTGAAACAAGCGGCACGAATTTTGTGATTTACCGGGATGGCGCGGTGATTTCGCCGCGGCAGCACAATATTCTCTGGGGAATAAGCCTGACCGTGCTGGTAGAGATTCTCGAGGACATGGGCGTGCCGTTCCTGGAGCAGGACATTCAGACCTATGACGTTGTTAACGCTGACGAGGCTTGGTTGCCAACCACACCCTGCTGCCTCGGATCGGCAGTTCGCCTAAACGGTATCCCCATCGGCGACGGCCGCCCTGGGCCCATGTGGCGCCGCATCATCGATCGCTGGGGTGAAATGGTCGGTAAGGACATTTACCACGAGTTCGTCGACGCCTGATCGTGAATATTCACCAAGCGGTCCAACCACCGTCGATCGTGAGGTTCTGCCCGGTCACGTAGCTGCTGGCGTCGCTCGCCAGGAACACCAGAGCGCCTTTCAGTTCGTACGGTAACCCCATCCGGTTCATCGGGCTCTTGGTGCACAGCCTTTGCACCATCTCCGCTGGCACCTTGTCCTGAGGAGGGAACGGCCCGGGGCTGAGACAGTTAACCCGCACACCATTACGGGCCCAATACACGGCCAAGTGGCGGGTCATGTGAATCGTGCCCCCCCTTAAGCGCGGGGTAGGCAACCGGGCTGTCATACCAGATGTCCTCGTACATATCTGGGTAGGAGCCAACCTGGCCATACATCGAGCCGATCATGATGATGCTGGCCGGGGTGTTGCGCTGGACGGCGTGGTTGCGCGTGAGTCGGGCCAGACAAAAGTACGCCGCGTTGTTGTCCTGTCCTGAGGCGAACTGCTCGAAGCTGACGTCAGACCAGCCCTCCTGGGGGAATACGAGCCCGTTGTTTACCAGGATATCTACTTTGCCGGCGGTGGTGATGGCGTCGGCGAATCCTTGCTCCAGCGAAATGGGGTCGACTTGATCGAACTTGATACCGTGGTGCGTCGCACCGCCTGGGCAGGGCAGCCTGGCGGCGGCCTCCTCGGCGCTCTCTTGGTCGCGGCTGGAGGAGATCACCACCGTCGCGCCGGCTTCGGCCGGGATGACGTCCCACCAGGTGCCCAAGGGTTGCAAGCCGCGGAGGGCCATCAAACGACTGCAGAACATTGTCCCGCTACGTGACATCTGTCGGTTTGAAACGCTCCGGTAAGGCGCTGGCAGAACGAGGTGCGGGACTACTTCTTGGCCTCTTTCTCCGCACGCAGCGACTGCAAATAGGCGGGTAGATCGCTGAGCTGTTCCGGACTCATGCTCTTGTCCAACCCTTGGGGCATGATGGACGCTGTACGCAAATCGATCAAGCAGAGGTGCAATCGGCTTCCACAATGCTGGCCGAAAGGTTGAGCGGTCGTATGGAGGCAGTGTGACCCGGAGCGCTCAGGACGCCACTCCGCATCTGCCAAACTTTCGCGTTTCTCAAGCCCCGACGCGTCGACGGGTGTCCCGTTCGGCTAGGACGTCTCGTTGGAATTGATTCGGAACAGCTTCGCCGCATTCCCGCCGTAGATTCGCGCTCGCTCCTCGTCCGAAACCGGCAGTGCGTCCACGATTGGAACGATTACGTCGGGATCGACCCACGGGTGGTCACTGGCGAACATGAGTTGGTCTGGCCCGACCATCTCCAGGCCATAGCGGACCGCCGCGGGCCATGGTGAGACTGTGTCGAACCAAATGTCACGCAGATATTCGCTTGGGGCGCGGCTCAGGTTTTCGGCACCACGCTTGAGCACCATGGTTTGGTGGTCGAGTCGACCGATCAGGTATGGAAGTGCTCCGCCGACGTGAGGACACACGATCGTCAGGCCAGGGTACCGATCCATCAGCCCGCTCAGGATGATGCGGGCCAGCGCAATGGTCGTGTCGAACATCAACCCCAGCGCGCCAACCAGGTTGCGGCCCTCAACCTGGTCATACGTAACCGGGTACGCGGGATGGAGGTAGAGGGGAATCTGCAGTGACTCGGCCCGGGCGAAGAGCCACTCAAAGGCTGGTTCATCCGGGTAGCGACCGTCGAGGTTGGCGTAGAGCAGGACGCCTCGCAGATCGAGTTCATCAACGGCGCGTTCGAGTTCGTCTTGCGCTTCGGATTCGTGGTTGAGCGGCAACTCGCAGAGGCCGACGAAGCGGTCGGGGTGCTCGTGTACCTGCGCAGCAATGAAGTCATTCAGCATGCGGGCAACCATCGGGCCGTCGTCGCCAAACCGTTCTGGACCCGGATCGTTCGGCGAAAGCACCGTTACATCGATCCCGTTGCGGTCCATCGTCTTCAGCTTGTCGGCGATGTCGGAGTGGCCGGGCATTGCGCGGCGTCGCCACTTCGCGGTATCGATATAGAGCGCGTCACCCTCACGAACCGCCCGTGGTTCTTCCGTACGGGTGAGCAGATAGTCGAGGTAGGGCTGCGGCCATACGTGGCTTTGGGTGTCAACTCGCACTCGGATACACCTCCGTGGACGCGCAGGATGGGAAATTTGATCTCCACAGGCAAAAGTGATTCTACGAGGAGGAACGGATGATTCAAGGCGGTGTTTGGAGATTTTGTGTGCAGTCGCCCGCTCCCAGCCAGCCAACACCCAGCGGCACCTGCGGCTCCCATGCCAACATGTGTTGGTGATGATTCGCAGGTGGCCAGGAAGGCGTCGATGTCCACGTAGCTGAGTTCCTCACAGCTGGTCGGCCTGAGGCGGTTCGATAAAGGCCACCACTTTCATTGGGCTACCGCAACGCGAACAACACAATGGGTCCACTGGTTAGACCCGCTTGATGAGGATCGCCCAAGTCCGGCTACAGCGAGTAGGTGGCAGGGTTGTGGCTACAGGTGATCGCCTCATGGACGCCGCTTCTCCGCTTACTGCCGGCTGGAACGGTGCAAGAAAGATCGAAAATACTCTCGCTCACGGCCATCGATCCCGAGGAACCAAATGGCAGGGACGGCGAAGGCGGCGAAGGAGAGGCCCACGGCTAGGAACCGCGCGACCCCCTCCCCCATCATGAACCGGGCCGGCAAGGCTGCCAACGCGCCAATTGTAGCGACGATCAGTGTCGGCCAGACCACCGCACCCCACCATTGGCGCATAGGGCTATTCAGGATCTGGCCAGAGAAATAGACGCGCCAAACCGTCGTTACGGAAACGCCCAATACGATACAAACAGGTAGCGTGACCGGAGGGGTACCCAGCCAAAATAGCACGCAGGCAACGGGGATCGGCATCATCGCGTACAAGATATATTTCCGCGTGAACGGTCCGATGTCGCCGGTCGCCTGCATTGCAGGAATCGTACCGCGGCTGAGCGATTCGATCGTCAGCGCCACGAGTGCCAGGGAGACAAACATGGCCGAGTATTGCGGCGGGTTTTCGAGCCAAATCTGCATCACGTTCTGGATATCCAAGACCACCGGCACGGCAATCAGAAGTGACGCGAACGTCGCGAACTTCGACATCGCTAGCATCAAGGAGGTGACGTTCTCGCGATTACCGGTTCCCTCGGTCTTCATGATGGCAGGCGTGGCGCTCGCTATGACGCCGTACGTCATGCCCTCCAGGTATCCCGCCGCTCGTGAGCTGACGGTCCACGTGGCATTGAGGGCGGGCCCAAAGAACAGGTTGAGCAAGATCGATGATCCGCGTATTTGCAAGTTCCAAGCCATGCCCCCCAGCGCAGTCCAGCCGGCGAAGGAAGCGATCGCCCGCACTCGGGAAAGACGAAACAGAGAGGGGCGAATCCGGGCGTCTGGAAAGAGGAAGAAGCAGCTCCCCGCGATGAGCATGAAGTAAATAGTACGAGCCCCCAGCGTCAACACTGCAAACGTGATTAGGCGGTCGCCCGGAATGTAAAACAACAGCCAAATGGCGAGGAAGGTTAGCATGGCGCTAGGTATCCTCAGCAGCGAATGGAGCACCAAGGCTTGATGGGCGGTCAGGGCGGCGGAGCAAGGGGAGGTTACCAGTGTGACCAGCACTATCACTAGAGTCGATTGATAGACCCAAAATGCTGCGTCGAGCCGGTCGGGTGGGATCGTTAGCCAACGAAGGCAGAGTGACAGGCATTCCCCCACGACCAAAATGAGCAGCGACATGATAAAGAAAAGTCCGATCGTCGTATTGAATACGACCCGAAACTCATCGCGATCGTCTCCTCCTAGCGAATGAGCCAGATGGCGGACCGCGCTAGCCGTGAAGCTGCTTCCAAGCATCGCGAGCAATGCCGTGCTGGCGCCCAGGACGTTGTATATACCAACATCCGCGTCGCCGAGTGCCTGGAACAGCAGCCGCGTGCCGTACACCCCAAGGCCGACCGTTAGCGCTTTCTGTCCGTAGATCGCCAACGTATTTCGAATCAGCAGTTTAGCTTGTCTCATGGCTGATCTAGTGCCACTAGTTCCAAGTTTGGAGAAAAACGCACGAATACCAGGGTCGAAGTCCACGCAAGTAAAAAACGTTGGAAGCTGTTAGCTTCGACCAGCCCGCACACAGGACCTTGTAAGAAACCGTCGCGAAACTTGGAACTACTGAGTGTCATGTTGAAGCTGAATCGATTTTTCGAAAGGCTGGCCGGCAGAACCACCGACTTTTGTGTCATCTCAGGTTGGAAGTAGCACGAGCCAATCAATCGACAACCGGGTTAGGGTGGGTGTCCGAACAGGAGATCGTTATCGAGCACGATTGGCCGCAACTCGGGTTCGATTTGCGAGCAGGGAAGCGGGTGGTTCGTCATTCGACGCATCAATCGATAAGTGGACGGTGCCACGGGCCTGCGAGCTTGGAGGCGGGTACTCCCTTCCCAAATCCCCCTCGCCAAACCTAGGAAAGCAGGCCCCGCGTACATGATCTCTCGACAATTGTTTTTGGCGCGCTGCGGATAGTGGTCAATCTCGACGTTTGAACTCACTCGCACGACATATTCATGATCGAGAAGTCGGATGGCATACGTTGGCTCTTCTGACTGCCGGCCGACGCCCGAATAGCCACCCAGCTCGACGAAGAGTTGGCGCCGCTTGGCATTCGATCCTCCAGGGTAGACGAAGCTGCCCGGGAAATCGATCGATTCTCGCCCTGGTACTGGTGCTGGTGGTTGCGTCGTGCCATCCGGCCAATGATTGCTGTAAGGTATCGAGTCGATCGCCTGACAGAGAACCACTTTGCGGTCTTTTGTTGTGATCAGAACCGTCGCCGCAGGGCGATCTTCGCCATTGGCCGACATTCGATTGTTGACCTGGGGAGAATTCGATTGGGAACACATAACTCGCCTCTTCAGCCGGCGATCGGCAAAGCTCGATGCCAGGGGAGACATCGCTAAAATGGCACACAGCCAAAAGGATAGGAAATTTGATTTCCGCGGACAGAAATGATTCTACGAGGAGGAACGGATGATTCAAGGCGGAAAGGAGCCCGGGGTGGCCGTGGCCGCCCACGGATCCGTGAATCATCGAATGCCCGATCCAGCTTGTCCGATTAACTCATCAAGATTCGGGACTCTTGAAGCTACAATCCCGGCCCCCCCGCAGAACCAAACGACCCACTTGTCCGCTATTACGGCTGGTACTCGCACCGGCGGCAGGGCATGCGAGCAAAGCTCAAAAAGGCCAAACACTCGGACGACCAACTGCCCATCGACCGCTCGGTGCGGAACGGTCCGCCAGCGGAGATGCGCGTGCTGGTTCCGTGTCGCGATGGGCCATGTTGAACGACAGGTCCAGCTGCGACTGCTCGGCAAGAAATCGCGCGATTGCCGCACGACTGGGGCGAGACCAACAAAGCATCGCAGGGAGTCCTTGGGCCAGGGGGGGGGGTCACTGCGGGGCTCAAACGGCAATCCGCCCTCATGCCCCCACACGGATGCCTCCACACGGTTTTGTGTGGTTTTAACGTGAAGTGGTAAAATTTGCGAGGGCGTGGTGCGTCAATACGGCCGTTCGGTCGGCTGGGGCCTGGCCAGGGTCGTGCCAACGTGTGCGTGGTTTCGAGCTTGATTGCGGCTATGATAACCTTAGACAGATGGCGTGGTTTTGACAGACGTTTCAGAAGGACAGGTGCATGACTGCTATGAAGTCGGCTGGTGGGAAATGGACGAGTGCGAAGGGGTTGGTTCTCTGGCTGGGCCTTGCTGGGGTCGCGACGACCGGCTGGGCGGCCCGACCCGCTGGGCCGGTGGCCGAGTGGAACTTCGATGAGCGTTCAACCGTGGATGGCAAAGGTGATATGGCGCGCGACTCAAGTGGCCATGGGCACACCGCACAACTTCACGGCCCGGTGTGGGTCAAACATGGCAAGGGATTTGTCATTGGCCTGGATGGGTTTGATGACTACGTCGATTGCGGCAACAGTGTCGACCTGGGGCTTGGCGGGCCGGTCACGTTGGAAGCCTGGGTCCAATCGAACCGCAAGGCGCACGGAGAAGCAAAACTGCTGGGCGAGGAGTATTCGACCTATGTGATGACCTACTACAACGGAGAACAGGTCTACTGGTACATCAGTAGTGGCGGCAACAATATTCGTGGCCGACTGTCACTCCACCAGTGGTATCACGTGGCTGCCTCGTTTGATGGCCAGCAGATGCGAATGTGGGTCAACGGACAACAGGTGGCCAGCAAAGAGTCCGACATTAAGGAGTACCAGCCAAAAGGCCGTTTTCATATTGGCGCCCAGGGGGGACCGAAAAGCCCCAAGTTCAAGGGGATGGTCGACCGGGTTCGGATCTACAATCGGCCCTTCTCTGATGACGAAGCGCTGCAGCATTTCCAGGCAGAGAAGGACGAATACCTCGACCTGACGTGGGCAGGACGCGTGAAGGTCACGCCCTATTTCTACCGCGATCGTCAACAGCTCGTGGTGGAGTGTGACTACAAAGGACTGCAGCCACTTCAAGGGGTGGGGCGGCTTCTAGTGACACTGGCCAGCAAAGAGAACCCGGCAGAGATTCTCCAGCAGATCCAAATCGATCGTGTGTCGGCAAAGGCCGGCCTGGCCGAGGTCACGCTGCCGTGGGGCGACCTGGCCGCAGGCAACTATGTGGTTCGCGCTACGCTGACCGATGACCATGGTGCCTACCCAGTGGAGCAGTTCGACTTTTCGTGCCCGATAAACGCGCCCGCCCTGGTTGGGCCGGCCGATAAACAGGTTGCACCACTGCCGGTCGCACAACGGCTGACTCCTTTTCAGGTTCAAATGGGCGCCGGTGGCGGTTTTACCGTGACCGTTGATTCTCAAAGCTATCCGTTCGAGTCCCGCATCTCCTGGCCTCACGGAGACTTTAATCGTTTGTGGGCCCGCGAAAAACCAGCCAGCGGCAGTGAAAAACAGTGGCATGTTGAAGTGCGCGAGGTTCCACCGGAGGACGTGGTTCATAAAAAAGATCCCAAAAATCAGGCCACCAGCCCAGGCCCACCGACCCGATACCAGGTACGCGCCGGTGGCGCCTCCTATACGCTCGACCGCCAGGTCGAGGTTTTCCCCACCCATGTTTACGTGAAAGACCGATACACCAATACGACCGACCAGGACCTTGGACTGCTGATCTACAACGAGACACCCCTTAAGCCGGGGCAGGTGAAAAAGTCTTTTCTTTCAGGCTACGACCGTCGTGGGCGTCAGCAGGAAGGGTCCACCGATTATTGTCCCTCGGCTTTTTTCACCGATGCCAATACAGGAATAGGGATCGTACCGATCGACGACGTCTACGTAGTGCAGGCTGCACCCTACGTCGACTGGGAAGGCGTCTCGGGCGTTGGAACCGAAAAGTTCGCGCTGGCGGCTGGGGCGTCTTACACGCTTGAGTGGTCGGTTTATCCAACCGATTCAGGAGATTACTACGATTTTGTCAACCATTTCAGAACCGTTGAAAACCGGATTGGCCGGGTCGATGGCGGTTCGGGGTATGTCACTTACAGCCCGGCCAGTCGTCGTATGGTGGTCGACAAAATTTTTATGGCCAAACGAAATTTGAAGGTCGGCATCACCCCGGTGCTGTCGCGCCCGGTGGATGATCCCAACCTTCCGATCGAAGGCATTGAGTTCATTGATTTTCCCAAGGAACGGCAACTGCTGCGACTTCAGAATACGGCCCTTCACAAGCAGCATCCCGGGATCAAGCTGGTTTTCCATATTGCCCACAGCCTGTTCGCAACCAACACCCCCAGCCGGTTTGCCGATTCGGCAGTGATCGATGCAGGGGGCCAGCAGGCGCGGTGGGGCGATGGACGCTACTTCGGCCCGGAAAATGCCGCAGCAGGCTGGCGCTACTGGGGGTTTTACCCTTATCGGGATCCCGAAACGGGGGCCACCAACAGTTTTCACGATGCGCTGCTTGAGAGCGTGGACGTGATGATGGACGAGATGGGGTTTGATGGGGGCCAACTCGATGGATTTTTGGCCGGCTACACCGGCCAGTGGTCTTACGATACCGACGTGCGCTGGGATCAACACTCTGCGGAAATCAATCACCAGACCAAGACGATCGCCCGCCGGGTGAACTCGGTGATTCTGATTTCGTTGCCGTCGATGATCGAGTATGCACGCAAAATTCGCGACAAGGGGGGAGTCCTGATTGGGATGCACACCGTGTTCATGCGGAGCATTGCCAACGAAAAACACATCATCTTCACCGACGAGGGCACGGGGCCGCAATTGCACCTGGCCCCGAACATGATGCCGCTGAGCTTTCCGCAGTTGAAGAACGAGAAAGAACTCTATCTCGATATGCTCGACAAATTGAGTTGGGGCGAGATGTTTATTCCCTACAGCGAGCCAACCTTCTGGGGTGGTTTGACACACGATACCTTGTCTTCAAAGCAGTTTCCAATCACGTTCGAAGAAATTCGAGCCGGTATGGTCAAAGGGAAAGAGCGCATCGTGACGATGAATTCGGGAGTGTACGGCTGGCACGGCGACGATCGCTTGCACCAGGTGCACAAGTTCGATGGGCGAGGTGCACCCGCACCCCATGATTTTGTCACCACCGTCAGTCCGCCAGCTGGCAGGGCAGGCCCGAAAGTCGAAGGGCAGGCCGCCGCAGGCGTACGTACCGAGTTGGAGTTGGCCGATCACGAATCGGCCGTGATTGAGCCGATCCCAACGAGACTGGTTGCCAGTTCCCCGGTCAATGTGCGCGTGTTGCAGTGCGAGGACGAGTCCTTGCATCTGCTTCTCAACGGCCAGGGTGCTGCGGCCCTGGAGTTTTACGTTGGTTCCTCATGGCCCGATTGGAGAAATCCGCCCGGATACCAGGCCACCGTTGGCACCACGACCCAGGTCCTTGCGGTAACCGAAGAGACGGGCATCCTGACCGTGCCTCTAAACCTGACAGGCCCCGTGGAGGTAAGCATTGCCCCCGCCGGTGAGGACGAGTGAACGAGCCGTGGATCGATGGAGTGTCAGCTTTGCGGGGTCCATAGCGCGGGGCCCATAGTGCGGGGTTCCAGGGCGGCAGTTCCAGGACGGCAGTTCCAGGACGGCGGTTCCAGGACCGGTTTCGGTTGCAGGCCCACTAATTATTTTGAGTCTGCAAGAGGGTTTCTATATAGTGAAAGGGTGGAGCCCAACGGAAGAGACCTCAGCGGGTCTCTGGCCGGTTGTGGAGAGACCCTGTTTTATGAGAACCATTCCAATGAACCGACACCATTACCGTTGGCTCCATGTTGAACGGCTTGAAGAGCGCCGGCGGGCGTGTCGGGCGATTTTGATGTCAGCGGCACCGTCGATGCGGCCGATTACACGGTGTGGCGGGACGGCCTGGGGAGCGAGACCGCGCTGGTTAACGATGACGGGTTGGGTACGCCCATTGGTCAGGCCCATTACGCGTTGTGGAAGGCGAACTTTGGAAGTTCGGCAAGCTACCCGCCCATTCTGATCACCATCAACGTACATGGCCACAACTACGGATTCCCGGAGCAGGCCAGCGCGCTGGACAACTGGGAGACCACCAAGCAAAACCGCTACGACAGCGACAAGGAGCAGATCCTCTGGATTGCCGATCTGGCCGAGTCGGTTGGTGCGCAGGTCAACTACCAGCTCAACGGGGAGTATTGTCGCGACGCGCGCGTGCTGAACGGGGATGACACCACCCACCTTGAAGCGCTGGAAGCGGCGGGACACGTGATGGGGTCGCACTTTCACATGTACCGCTTTTCTGGTGAAAATGAGTTCTGGAAGCGTGTGTCGACGGCGACCGCAAGCCAGACGGACCTGGAGCAGATATGGAGTGACCAGGTCGGTGAGTGTGAGCAGATCCTGGGCCACTCGCTTTTTCGCATCGACCCGGCCATCATGTCGTCGCTGGTGGACTCCGAAGAGATTATCGAGGACTTGAGAGAAGCAAGCCAGCCCCAGATCGAACCGGGGAGCGAAACGTTTTCGTACACCGATTGGAATCAGAAGCCCTGGAACCCCTATCGTAGAATGCGGGGCACGTCGCTTACCGAAGACCCGGATCGCGACATTCTGGCAGTCACCTCTATCGGACAGGTGGGACAGCTCGTACCGGCAGGCAAGCACCAGATCATGGCCAGCGTTGGCCAGATTCAACGCCAGTTCCTTGCGCTGGTGGCCGAGTGGCGGGAGAACGAGCAGCTGGGGCTCACGCCAAAAGTGTGGCAGTTCGGAATCATGACCCACTCCCCACCAAACCGTTGGGTACCAGGACGAGATGTAGGAGATTGTCGAGTGGCTTGCCACCTAGACCGAGCAGACAACCGAGCAGGGTAATGCCATCGCCGAGTTTGCCACAGACGCTAAAGTCCTCGAGCGGTTTGAGCAGTGGGAAGAGTCTTATCCTAGCGAGTCCTCTTTCGATTACGACTGGGAGGCCTATCTCGCGGGTAATCCCGAGCCCTATCCCTACCTGCTCGAGGGAGTGTCGCTCGGGTTGAAAGATGCGGAGCTAGACGAACCGCTTACCGA
>Ga0310121_10000772_pt1 | contig 34282 bp, 29 predicted proteins | sample CB27_Tmax_986_MG_FD_203504 | JGI IMG/M metagenome (GOLD analysis project Ga0310121, IMG submission 203504) | Marine microbial communities from Western Arctic Ocean, Canada - CB27_Tmax_986 | ecosystem: Environmental > Aquatic > Marine > Oceanic | place: Canada: Western Arctic Ocean | collected...
CACTACAACTTCGCGCGCAGGGGCGTGCCGATCCTGTTCTTCTTCAACGGGACGCACGAGGACTACCACAAGCCCTCGGACGAGCCCGACAAGATCGACGCGGAGAAAACCGCGCGGATCGGGCGGCTGATCTTCCACCTCGGCCTCGAGGTCGCGAACCGGACCGAGCGGCCGCGGTGGAACCCAGAGAGCTACCGCGCGATCGTCGGGCCGCGATGACTACTCCTGGGGCCCGATCATCAGGGGGAAGAGGCGGAAGTAGTCCTGGAGCCCGAGCGCGTAGAGCACCTGCCAGGTGTCGTCCGGAAGGGCGTGCACCCACATGTCCCGCGAATCCTCCTGGGCAAGCTGGCCGAGCGCTATGGCGCCGCGCTCGGCCGCCTCGAGCGCTGGCTCAGGGACGGCTGAGTGCCGTCACCTCCCCGGGGTCCCCCCTGACCAGGCGGGCCACCATATTCAAGCCCTTCGATCCATCCCCCGAGGAGAGTAGGCTCCCGCATTGAACCAGGTCGTCCTTCCCGAGCAGCAGGTCGAACGAGGAGTTCGCGGAAAGAGGATCGTCCTGCTGGTCATGGACGGTCTCGGAGGGCTTCCCCATCCGGATACGGGACGGACCGAGCTCGAGACGGCGCGCACTCCCCACATGGACGCCCTTGCCCGGCGTGGCTCCCTCGGGATGAGCGTGATGGTGCGCGAGGGGATCACCCCGGGGAGCGGCCCCGGACACCTCTCCCTCTTCGGCTACGACCCCACCCGCTACGTCATCGGACGCGGGGCCCCCTCGGCGCTGGGCGTGGGGCTCGAGCTAGAGTGCGGAGACGTCGCGGCGCGGCTCAATCTCGCGACCTTCGACGGCGGGGGACGGGTCACGGACCGGCGCGCCGGCCGGCCGGGCGACGCGGAGGCCGCGCGCGTGGTGGACCGCGTGCAGAAGCAGCTGCGCGCGCCCGCGGGGGTGGCGGTGACCTTCGTGCCCGAGAAGGAGCACCGGGTCGTGCTGCACCTCCGGGGGAAGGCGCTCGGCGGGGCCGCCCTCGCCGACACCGATCCGCTCGAGACCGGGCGCCCTGCGCTCCCCGTTGCTGCACAGGACGAGGCGTCCCGCCCGACCGCCGAGATCGTGACCGACGTGCTCGAGCAGGCGCGCCGGATCCTGGCGGACGAGCCCCAGATGAACGGATTCCTCGCGCGCGGCTTCGCCATGTTCGAGCGCCTGCCGAGCATGGAGGAGCGCTTCGGGCTCGCGGGGGTCGCGCTCGCCAAGTACCCGATGTACCGTGGGGTGGCGCGGCTCGTGGGAATGACCGTCCCTGCGGTGCCCGAGAGCAACGAGGACACGGTCACGCAGCTCGAGCGCTGTTGGGGGGAGCCGGACCTCTACTTCCTTCACTTCAAGGACACCGATACGCGGGGGCATGACGGTGACTTCGGCGGCAAGGTCGCCGCGATCGAGGAGGTGGACGCCCTCGTGCCGCGCATCACCGCGCTCGGCCCGAGCGCGATCATCGTCACCGGCGACCACTCCACCCCCGCGCTTTACCGCGAGCATTCCTGGCACCATGTGCCCGTGCTGCTCGTGTCCGAGTGGCCGCGCCCGAGCGCGCCCGAGTTCGGCGAGTCGGCCTGCCGCATGGGCCACCTCGGCCTCGTCCACGCCACCGATCTGATCCCGCTCGCGCTGGCGCACGCCGGGCGGCTGGTCAAGTACGGTGCATGAGGCGCGTGTCATAGACGCGCGGCGACGCACGGCGTGACCATGAGCGACGATCGCACGGACGACCGGGTCTTCCCGGCTGCTCCCGGCCCGGAGCAGCCGGACGACGCCGTGCGGCAGGCGCTCGATCGCGCCCACCAGTTGGGGGATGAGGGCGACTACGCGGAGATGGCGGACGCGCTGCGCGGGGTCCTCGCCGAGCACCCGGGCGATCCCTTCGTGCTCTGCTGGCTCGGGGTGGCGGAGCGCGAGCTCGGGCTCGAGGGGGTGGCGTACGAGCGCTTCCGCGCCTGCCTGGCCGCGCGTCCTTCCGATCCCCACGTGCTCGTGACCGCGGGGAACGCGGTGGCGGCCTTCGACGATCCCGAGGCGGAGGGGGCGCTCCGCACCGCGGTGCTGTTGGCACCCGATCTGCTGCTCGCCCGCTGGCTATACGGCGCCTGGCTCATCCGCGAAGGGATGATCGACGACGCACTCCGCGAGCTGGACGCCGCGAGCGCGCTGGACCCGGAGGACGCGAGCGTGCGCTACGAGCTGGGCGTCGGCCTGGTCCTGGCCGGCCGGCGCGACGCCGGCGTGGACGAGCTGTACCGGGCGATCGAGCTGGACCCCGGGGACGGGTGGGCGCAGGTCGTGCTCGGCCTCCTGCTCCACGAAGAGGGACGCACCGAGGAGGCCGCCGGCGTGCTTGAGGAGGGGGCCCGCCTCCGGCCCGAGGACGTGGAGACCCAGCTGATGGCTGCGCTCGCGTCCGCCGCTGCCGGGGCCGAGGGGACGACGCTCGAGATGGTCGAGCGCGCGCGGCAGCGGGCGGAAGGGGCGGACCGCGCGCTCGTCGACGAGGTAGAGAGCCGGATCGACGAAGGGGCGGAGGAGGCTGCGTCCTGGCTCGCCGAGCAGATCGGGCCGTCGGCGCTGCGCGAGCGGATGATGACCAGACCATGAACGTGGACATCCCCCATACCCGCTTCCGGCTCGACTCCGGGATCGATGTGGTCGTGCACGAGGATCACCGGCTGCCGCTCGTCGCGGTGAACGTGTGGTACCGGGTCGGCTCCGGGCACGAGGTGCCCGGCCCGACCGGCTTCGCGCACCTCTTCGAGCACCTCATGTTCGAGGGCTCCGCGCACGTTCCGCCTGGCGCGTTCGACCACCTCCTCGAGGGGGTGGGAGGCTCGAACAACGGCTCCACCTCGACCGATCGCACCAACTACTGGATCAACGTGCCCGCGTGCGCGCTTGAGCTGGCGCTCTGGCTCGAGTCCGACCGGATGGGCTTTCTGCTCGAGGCCATGGACCAGCACAAGCTGGACGTGCAGCGGGACGTGGTGAAGAACGAGCGCCGGCAGAGCTACGAGAACCGTCCCTACGGCCTCGTGTGGGAAACCGTCACGGGCAACCTCTACCCAGAGGGGCACCCGTACCATCATCCCGTGATCGGCTCGATGGCCGACCTCGAGGCGGCCACCCTGGACGACGTACACCACTTCTTCCGGACCTGGTACGCGCCCGGGAACGCCGCGATCGCGATCGCGGGCGACGTCACGGTGGAGAGAGCGCGCGCGCTGGTACAGCGGTACTTCGGCTCCCTGCCGGCGGGCGCGGCCCCGCCGATGGTTGAGTGGCCGTCGGCCGCGCTCGAGCGGCCGAGCGAGCTCGTGCTCGAAGACCGCGTGCAGCTCGCCCGCCTGGTTCTCGCGTGGCACTCGCCGGTGCACTACACCGAGGAGGATGCCGCGCTCGCCCTGCTCGCGCAGGTGCTGGCCGACGGTAAGAGCTCCCGCCTCTACCACCGTCTCGTGCACGACGAGCAGAGCGCGCAGGACGTGAGCGCCTGGCAGAGCGGTGCGCAACACGGGGGCGCCTTCGAGATCGGGGTGACCGCGAAGCCCGACCTGGGGCTCGGCGTTCTCGAGGCGGCGGTGCGCGAGGAGCTGGAGCGCGTGGTGCGCGAGGGCGTGGAGGAGGCGGAGCTGGGGCGCGCGGTCGCGCGGCTCGAGGCCGGGTTCGTACAAGCGCTCGAGCGCATCGGCGGCTTCGGCGGCAAGGCGGATCAGCTGAACGAGTACCTCATGTTCGCCGGAGATCCGGGCTACGTGGGCGAGGACCTCGAGCGCTACCGCCGCGTGACGCCCGCCGGCGTCGCGGAGGCGGCGCGGCGGTGGCTGACGGAGGCCCACGCCGTCGCAGTGAGCGTCGTGCCGGAGGGACGGCGGAGGCTGGCGGCCGGTGCCGCAGCGTAAGGCTCCCCGGGCGACCTCCCGCGCGCGGACGGCGGTGCGCGAGGAGCGGCCGCTCGACCGGACGCGCGCTCCGGTGCTGGGTGCCCCCGTCCCGCTCGCGCTTCCGGAGCTCTCCCGCTTCACCCTCTCGTGCGGTGTCCAGGTGGCGCTCGTCGAGCGGCACGACCTCCCGCTGGTTGCCGCGGAGGTGCTCGTCCCCGGCGGCGCGAGCGCCGTGCCCGCGCCCTCCGCCGGGCTCGCCTCGCTCACCGCAGACATGCTCGACGAGGGCGCGGGCGGACGCTCCGCGGTCGAGCTCGCGCGCCTCCTCGAGGGGCTTGGTGCGACCCTCGACTCCGCGGCCGGCTACGACGACGGCCACCTGACGCTGCTGGCGCTCCGGCCGCGCTTCGCGGAGGCGCTGACGCTCCTGGTGGACCTGCTCCGCCGACCCGACTTCGACGAGGGCGAGCTCGACCGCGTGCGCCGCGAGCGGATGGACTTGGCGCTCCAGCTCGTGGACGAGCCGCGCGCGGTGGCGAACGACGCGCTCAGCCGGCTGCTGTACGGACCCGACCACCCCTGGGGCCCACCCCTGCTGGGCACGCGCGCCACCCTGGCCCGCCTGGGGAGCGCGGAGGTCGCCGAGCACCACCGGCAGCGCTACCACGCCGGCAACGTGACGATTCTGGTGGCGGGGGACGTCACCGAAGGGGAGCTGCGTGACCTGCTCGAGGCCTGCCTCGCCAGGTGGGAGCGGCGCGCCACGCCGCCCTGCACCGTGCCGGCTGCGCCCCAGCCGGACTGCCCGCGGCTCTGCCTGGTGGACCGTGCGGGCGCCGCGCAGTCGGAGATCCGGGTGGGGTGCGTGGCCGCGGCGCGCTCGTCGCCGGATTACTTCCCGATCGTCGTCCTCAACACGGTGCTCGGGGGCGCGTTCACCAGCCGGCTCAACACCAGGCTGCGGGAGGAGAAAGGCTTAACGTACGGCGCGCGCTCCGGCTTCCATGCGCGCTGCGCCCCCGGCCCCTTCGTGGCGCGCGCCGCGGTGCACACCCCGGTCACCGACCAGGCGGTGGGCGTCTTCCTGGAGGAGCTGGAGCGGCTGATCGAGGAGCCGGTCCCGGACGAGGAGCTGGAGCGCGCCAAGCACTACGCCGCGCTCCGGCTGCCGCAGCGCTTCGAGACGGTGGGGGACCTGGTGGCGCGGCTCGCGGAGCTGTCGCTCTATCATCTCCCGGACGACTACTGGGCGGGCTACGTGCGGCGACTGATGGCCGTGGATGCGGCCCGGGTCCGGGAGGCGGCGCGCCGCTACCTGGATCCGCGGCGCATGACCGTCGTGGTGGTGGGCGACCGCGCGGCCGTGGAGCGTCCGCTGCGCGGCCTCGGCATGGCGCTAGAGGTGATGCCGGGAGCGGCTCCTTGAGGGCCGCCCCGCGCGCGGGCCCGGACTCCACGCTGCATGTGCCCTGGGAGTGGCACACGCTCGGCAACGGGCTACGCGTCGTGCTCTCTCCCGATCCGACCGCCGCCGTCGTCGGCGTGAACCTCTGGTACGGGGTCGGCTCGCGGAACGAGCGCTCCGGACGCACGGGCTTCGCCCATCTGTTCGAGCACATGATGTTCCAGGGCTCGGCGAACGTGCCCAAGAATCGGCACTTCGAGCTGGTCGAGCGGGCAGGGGGCTCGCTCAACGCCACCACCTGGTTCGACCGCACCAACTACTTCGAGACGCTCCCCTCGCACCACCTTGAGCTCGCGCTCTGGCTCGAGTCCGACCGGATGGGATGGCTGGTGCCTGCGCTCACGGAGGAGACGCTCTCGAATCAGCGCGACGTGGTGAAGAACGAGAAGCGACAGCGCTACGACAACCAGCCCTACGGCGACTGGGACGAGCGTCTCCAGGCGATGGTCTTCCCCTCCGACCACCCCTATCACCACACCGTAATCGGATCGATGGCGGATCTGGACGCGGCCACCCTGGACGACGTGGTCGACTTCTTCGGCACCTATTACGTGCCGAGCAACGCGGTGCTCACGATCGCGGGAGACGCCCCTCCCGAGCGCGCGCTGGAGGCCGCGGCGCGCTGGTTCGGCGAGATCCCGGCGGGGAGCCCGATCCCGCCGCTTCCCGGCCACCCGGATCCGGGTCCGCGCATCGGAGGCACCGTGCGCGACCGGGTGCGTGCGCGCGTGCCCCTGCCGCGCGTGCTGATCGCCTTCCGCGTGCCCACCTTCCTCGATCCGCGCTTTCACGCCGTCGAGGTCGCGGGCGCGGTGCTCGGGGCCGGGCGCGCGTCCCGCCTCTACCGGACGCTCGTCCGCGAGCGGCGGGTCGCCAAGGACGTGGCGTCCTTCGTGTATCCGTTGATCACGGGCAGCTCGATGATGGTGATCTGGGCCACCGGATACCCGGGCGCGGATCCGGCCGCTCTCGAGGCCGCGCTGGTCGAGCAGGTGGAGGGGCTCGCATCCGCGACCGAGGCCGAGGTCGCCCGCGCGGTGGCACTCACGGACACGCGCTTCGTGCGCATGCTGGAGCAAGTCTCCGAGCGCGCCGACCTGCTCTCGATGTTCACCTTCCTGTTCGACGATCCCGACCGGCTCAATCGCGAAATGGAGCTGATCCGCGCGGTCACCGGGGAGGACGTGCGCGCGGTCGCGGAGCGCTGGCTGGGTCCCGACAACCGCGCCGTGCTCGCCTACGAGCCGGCTCCCTGACGTGGCCCGGGCCCCGGTCGACCGCACGCGCCCGCCGGCTTCCGGGACGGTGCGCCCCTTCGCGTTTCCGTCCGTCCGCTCCGATGCGCTGGCGAGCGGGCTCGCGCTGCGCGTGGCGCGCCTTCCCCGTCTGCCCGTGGTCGCCTCGGCGCTGGTCATCCCGGCGGCCGAGGCCGGCCTTGAGGAGAGCAGCGCCGGCCACGCGGTGCTGACCGGCGAGGCGCTCGAGGGCGGAACGCGCGCCCGTTCGGGCTCCGAGCTGGCGGAGGCGCTCGAGGGGATCGGGGCCTCCCTGCACGTCTCGGTGGGATGGGACGCGACGACCGTGTCGCTCTCCTGCCTCGCGGATCGCTGGGAGGACGCCTTCGCACTCCTGGCCGAGGTCGTGTTCCGCCCCGCGTTCCCCGAGGAGGAGGTCGCGCGTGTCCGCGAGCAGCAGCTCGCCCGGCTCAGGCAGCGCGCGATGGATCCCGGGAGCCTCGCGAGCGACCGGGCCGCCGAGCTGATTCATGCGCCCCGGATTCCCTACGCCCGTTCCACCTTCGGCAGCATCGCATCGGTGGCGCGCTTCGACGGCGCCGCCGCCGAGCGGCTGGCCGGAGAGCGCTATCGCCCGCGCCGGGGCGGTCTGGTGGTGGTCGGGGACGTCGATCCCGACCGCGTCTCCGACGTCGCGGATCGGGTGCTCGCGGGATGGGAGGGTGGGGCTCCGGAGGGGCGGGACTTCGAGGTCGCGCCGCGCTTCCGGGAGGCGACGGTTCACGTGATCGATCGCCCGGATGCGGTCCAGTCGGAGATCCGGATCGGCCATACGGGCGCGGCCATGCGCGATCCTGCCTACCATCCCCTGATGGTGGCGAACGCGATCCTGGGCGGGACGTTCACGAGCCGCCTGAACCGCAACCTGCGGGAGCGGCACGGCTTCACCTACGGCGTGCGCTCGTCGTTCGCATTCCGCCGCAGTCCGGGCCCCTTCAGCGCGAGCACCGCGGTGGCCACCGAGGTGACGGCTCCCGCGGTGCGCGAGATCATGGCCGAGCTCTCCGCCATGGCCGATCACGGTCCGACCGAGGACGAGGTCGAGGGGGCACGCGACTACCTCGCGGGGGTGTTCCCCCTCCGCCTCGAGACCACCGGGCAAGTCGCGGCGCGCATCGCGGAGCTGATCGTCTACGATCTGCCGGACGATTACCACGCACGCTTCCGGGAGCGGATCCGAAGCGTGAGCCGCACCGAGGCTGCGGAGGCCGCGCGCCGCCACATTCGCCCGCACGAGGCGACCGTGATCGTGGTGGGCGCCGCCGCCGCGGTCGCGGGTCCGCTCGAGGAGCTGGGAATCGGCCCGCTCACCATCCATTCGGCCGAGCCGCCCGAGCCGCCCGAGCCGGCCGAGTCCCGGAGTGGCGAAGGATGAGCGAGGAGCCCGGGCGCGTCGCGCGCCGCCCGGTCCACGACGGCCGGATCGTGCACCTCTCGATCGACACCGTGCGGTTTCCCGACGGGTCGGTGCGCGAGCTCGAGTTCGTCCACCACGCTGGGGCCTCGGCCGTACTCCCTCTGATGGGCAGCGTCGGCGAGCCCGACCCGGACGTCCTGCTGATCCGGCAGTACCGGTACGCGACGGGGGGCTACCTGTACGAACTCCCGGCCGGGATGCCCGCGGTGGAGGGGGAGCCCTGGGAGGAGGTCGCGCGCCGCGAGCTGGAGGAGGAGACCGGGTGGCGGGCGGGGCGGCTCCTCCCGCTCACCTGGATCTGGACGACGCCCGGGTTCACCGACGAGCGCATCCACCTGTGGCTGGCAACCGATCTGGTGCCGGCGGCGTCGAAGCTCGACGAGGACGAATTCCTTGAGGTGGTGCGGACCCCCCTCTCCCAGACGCTCCGGTGGGTGGAGGACGGGAAGATCGTGGACGGGAAGAGCGTGGCGGCCCTCCTTTACGCCAGCCGTTTCGTCCTCGGTTCCGCCCCCCGGTCCGGCTGACCGGCGAGTCCCGAAGACTTGCCGAAAATGTGTCACTCGGGCGGGGGAAATCCGTCACCGGAAGAGGACGCAGCCCGCGCGAAATGGCGGAATTCCGCTCTTCCGCGCATGGCATATCCGATGCACCCCTTGAGGGCGAGCCGGGTCGAGGCCCCAACCCGGGAGCACGACCCAGTGGACGGGAGGGATCATGGCGGCGAGGACCAAGCAGCAGCAGCCCCGGTTCGGCGGCGAGGCGCTCGAGCATCGCCGGCAACTCGAGGAGCTGACCGACAGCGGAGTCGTGCAGGCCTTCCTCGGTGGGGATCAGCGCGCGTTCGGGGAGCTGGTTCGGCGCTATGACAATCGGCTGCTGAACTTCGTCTACCGGACAGTGGGGGACCGGGAGCGGGCCCAGGACCTGGTCCAGGAAACGTTCGTGCGGGTCTACCGCCACCTCGCGCGCTTCGACCAGTCGAAGAAGTTCTCGACCTGGATCTACACGATCTCGAGCAACCTAGCGAAGAACGAGCTGCGCAACCGCTCGCGCAATCCGCTCGTGCTCTTCCAGACCATCAGGAAGAACTGGGAGGCCGACCACCGGCCGCTCGAGTGGGAGGACACGCAGTACAAGCCGGACGACCTGTTCCGGAAGCGGCACCTGCGCGAGAAGGTCGAGCAGGCGGTGGCCCAGCTGCCCGAGTATCACCGGATCGTGTTCGTGCTCCGGGAGCTCGAGGGGAAGACGTACGAGGAGCTCGCCGAGATCACCGGCTGCAACCTAGGGACGGTGAAGAGCCGGCTGAATCGGGCACGCAACAACTTCGCGGAGATCGTCGCGCCGATGGTGGACTAGCGGAGGGGCCGCCCCAGGAGGCCGCGGCGGCCTCGTGACGCCCGGAACATCCCTTCCGGGCGGCCAGTACCACCCGACATGACCTGCTCGGAATTCCAGAACCACTTCTCGGACTACCACGACAGTCTCGGCGACCCGGCCTTCATGGTGGCCGCCTCCGCGCACCTGGACGGGTGCCCCGAATGCCGCCGGTACCGTGGCGTGGTGGAGCAGGGGATCGAAGTGCTGAGGTCGCTCCCCGGCCCCTCGGTGGGCGACGACTTCCTGCCGCGGCTCAAGCACCGGATCTACCACCTGGAAGACGGGCCGGCGCTCCGCCGGCGCGAGATGGCCGGGCTCGGCGACCACCACGACCACGGCGCTCGCGATCGCGGCGCTGATCGCGGTGGCGGCCTGGTCCCCCCAGTGCTGACGCGGGCTCCCGAAGTCGCGCTGGATCCGATCGTCGTCACCCGGTCGGAGCAGCGGGTGATCGGCATCCGCCCCGCCTCGCCTCGCGCGCTGCTGGTCCAGCTCGCCAGGGAGGAGGCGATGGTGCACCGAGGTCTCTGGGATGATCCCCTCCTCCTCACCCGCTACTCGCCCCTGACGGCAGGCCGGACGCGCTCCGCTTCGGCGATGCGACAGGCCGATCTCGAGTATCGAGTAGGCGGTTGAGCACGATCCCCCTCCGGCAGTTCCTCCAGAAGAGCGGCCGGGGCGGTGTCTTCTTCCTTCATGGCGACGACGAGTTCCGCAAGGACGAGGCGGTGCGGGTCCTCGTCGACGCGCACCTCGATCCGGCCACCCGCGACTTCAACCTCGACCTGCTGCATGGGGGAGAGGTGGATGGCGAGCGGCTTGCATCGGTGCTCGCGACCCCTCCCATGATGGCGGAGTGGCGGGTCGTCGTCGTCCGCGAGGTGGAGGCGCTCGCCTCGAGCGCGCGCGCGCGCGAGCTGCTCACCGGACTGGCCGCCGCGCCTCCCACGGGGCTGGCAGCCGTGCTCGTGGCCAGCATCCCGCGGGGCTCGAGTGCGCGCTTCTGGAAGGATCTCCGGAGTCGGTCGCGCGCGCTGGAGCTCGCGCCGCTCGCTCCGGAGGACCTGCCGGGCTGGCTACTCGAGCGGGCCAGCGAGCTGGGCATTGGACTGGAGGAGGATGCCGCGCTGGCGCTCGCCGAGGCGGTGGGGTCACAGCTCGGCGTGCTCGCGCGCGAGCTGGAGAAGCTCTCTGCATTCGCGCGTCCGGACGCCGCGATCACGCGTGCTGACGTCGAGGCGGCGGGTATCCGCCTGCCCGCGCAGGACCGGTGGCAGTGGTTCGATCTGGTGGGGAGCCGGAAATTCGCCGAAGCGCTCCAGACGCTGCCCGTGCTGTTCGCACAGGGGGAATCGGCGGTCGGGCTCGCGATTCAGCTGGGCAGCCACCTGCTGCGGATTGGGGTGGCGGTCGCGGGCGGCCAGGCCGGGCTCGAGGCCCTGCTGCCGCCCAACCAGCGCTGGCTCGCCCGGCGGGTCGGACCCCAGGCGCGCGGGTGGACTGTGGACGAGATCGCGCTCGCCCTCGAGCGCCTGATGCGCGCCGACCGGCTGATGAAGGCGAGCGGGGTGGGGGGCGAGGCGCTGCTCGAGGAATGGCTGCTCGGGCTCATCGTGCGCGCCGGGGCGCTGCGGGGGGCGGCGGCGTGAGCTGTTCAGCCTCCTCCGTCGGGCAGGCGCTGGCCGTGAGCCGGACGGCGCAATCGACGCTCCTGATCGTCGCGCTCTGGGCGCTGCCCCTCGCCGCGCAGCGCTCCGCCGCCCTCGACCGCATTGACGCGCTCGTGACCGCGGGACGCGCCGAGGAGGCGCGCACCGCGGTCACGGAATGGTGGCGCGCGTCGGCGGCCTCCCCGGGTTACGCCCGTGGGCCCGGCGGCGGGCCCTCGCGCACGGATCTCCAACACGCTCTCTGGCTGCGCGCGCTGCTCACGGTCGATCCGAACCAGGCGGCCTTAACCTACCAGCGGCTCGTGATCGAATATCCCGGCGGCCCTTGGTCCGATCAGGCGCTGCTCAGGCTCGGCCAGCACGCTGAGGCGCAGGGCGAGCTCGCCCGCGCGCGGATGCACCTCCAGACCCTTCTCCGCGACTATCCCGGCAGCCCGCGCCGACTCGAGGCCGGCCGGCTACTCCGGGAAATCGAGGCCGCGTTGGCCTCCGCACCGGCCTCCCGGGCGTTGCCAGAGGAGCCGGCCCCCAGGGTGGGGAGGGCGGCAGAGCCGACGCGCGACTGGACGGTGCAGGTCGTGGCCTTGGCCAGTCCGACACGCGCGCGGGAACTCTCCGACCGACTGGCGTCGGCGGGGATCGACGCGCGCGTCGTCACCGTCCCCGGGGACCGGCTGCTCCGCGTGCGTGCCGGCCGGTTCAGCGATCCGGAGCGCGCCGAGTCCCTGCGCCGCGAGCTGCTTGCGCGCGGCTTGCTGCCCTGTCCAGCGACGCCGGCCGGGAGGAGGCGGTACCGTGAGCGACGGACGATCCCGCAAGCGCTGGGACGTGATCCTGGCCGAGGACAGCGACGACTACGCGCTTCTCATCCAGATTGCGCTCCAGCGAGCGTCGAAGCTGCCGGTGGATCTGCGCCGCGCACGCAACGGAGACGAGGTGATCGAGCTGATCGCGGCCTCGCCCCCCGACCTCCTGCTGCTCGACCTCAAGATGCCGGGACGCTCGGGCCACGAGGTGCTGGAGCTGGTGAAGGGGGACCAGCGGCTGCGCCGGATTCCGGTGGCTGTACTCACCTCCTCGGACCGTGACGAGGACGTGGCGCGGAGCTACGGGCTCGGGGGGAACCACTTCATCACCAAGCCCGAGGATCCGGCCGATCTCGAGGCGCGGCTCCGCTCCCTGCTCAACAACCTCTCCGAGCTCAAGCGTATCCACCGGGGCGCGGGTGCGCTCGAGGCGAGCGCCGTCCAGCCGAGCAGCTTCGCCGTCCGCCGGGCACTGGCGTGGGCGATGGCCGTCGGAACCCTGGTGGCCCTCCTCCTGTTCGCGCTTCTAACCGACGTGATCGGGTAGCTTCGGCTCGATCGGCTCCGGGATCCCTGGTGCCGCGGATTCCGGCCCGTGCAGTGCCTGGGATCTCCGATCCACACCGCTTGTCCTGACACCCCCAGGGGGTATATTCTCCGTGCGGGGAATGCGCGATGACGCGCGCGTGCGAGATGGACCTCCGGATCCGCGGACAGGGGGCATGCGAGGGCGATGAGAGGGGACACGACGACGAGCCCCGTCGAGCTCGCGATCGGGGGGATGCACTGCGCGGCGTGCGTTGCGCGCGTCGAGCGCGCCCTCCAGGCGGTTCCCGGCGTGATGAGCGCCGAGGTTGGACTCGCGACCGAATCCGCGCGCGTGCGGGTGAGCGGGGTGCCGGACCTCCCACGGCTCGCGGAGGCCGTGCGCGCCGTGGGTTACACCGCCGCCCCCCGGGAGCGGCTGGGCGACGCGCTCACGCGGCGCGAGCGCGAGCGCGCGAAGGAGAGCCGCCGGCTCTTCTGGAAGTTTGCCGTGGGCGCAGTGCTCTCCCTCCCCGTGCTTGTCATCGGCCATTGGGACGTCCTTCCCTTCCTCGTGCCGATGGCACAGGAGCGGATGCGCGCGCTTTGGGCGCTCTCCGGGGTGCTCACCCTTCCGCACCTGCTCTGGGTGGGCTCGCGCTTCTTCACGGGGGCGTGGGCGGCGTTCCGGAGGTGCGAGGCGAACATGGACACGCTGGTCGCCCTGGGCACGGGCTCGGCGTGGATCTACTCGACCGCCGCGGTCGCCGCGCCGGGCTTCTTCCCGGTGGACACCGCACATCCGTTCTACGAGGCGACCGCGGTCGTGATCACGCTCGTCGTGCTCGGGCAGGCGCTCGAGGCACGCGCGCGCGGGAGCACCGCGCGCGCGCTCCACCGCCTGATGGATCTGCGCCCGAGCACCGCGCGCGTGATCCGCGGGAGTACGGAGGTGGAGATCCCCGCCGAGGAAGTCGTCAGGGGAGACCTCGTGGTGGTGAGGCCGGGAGATCGGCTGCCGGTGGACGGCGAGATCGTGGAGGGCGCCAGCTCGGTCGACGAGTCCATGTTGACCGGCGAGAGCCTGCCGGTCGACAAGGGCACCGGAGATCCGGTGGTCGCGGGGACGATCAGCCGCTCCGGGACATTCCGCTTCCGCGCAACCCGCGTAGGCGCCGACACGGTGCTCGCGCGCATCGTCGCGATGGTGCAGGACGCGCAGGCCTCGAAGCCGCCGATCCAGCGGCTAGTGGATCGGGTCGCCGGATGGTTCGTGCCGGTGGTCATCGCGATCGCGCTCCTCTCCTTTGCCGGGTGGTATCTGTTCGGGCCGGAGCCGCGGCTCAGCTTCGCCGCCGTGGTCGCGGTCGCGGTGCTCGTGATCGCGTGCCCGTGCGCGCTCGGGCTGGCGACCCCCATCTCAATCATGGTCGCGGTGGGCAAGGCCGCCGAGCTGGGCGTGCTGGTCCGCGACGGAGCGGCACTCCAGTCCGCGCGGCGGGTGGACGTGGTGCTCCTCGACAAGACCGGGACCCTCACCGAGGGCCGGCCGACCGTCACGGACGTGCTGCCTCTTCCCGGCGTCCGGGCGGGCGCGCTGCTCGCGCTCGCGGCGGCGGCCGAGGCCGGCTCCGAGCATCCACTCGGCGAGGCGGTCGTGGAGGCGGCGCGCGCCCAGGGCCTCTCCGTCGCGCCCGCCACCGGCTTCGAGGCGTTCGCTGGCCGCGGGGTCGCCGCGACTGTGGGAGGGAGGGCGGTCGCGGCCGGGACCGAGGCCTTCTTGCGCGAGCGCGGCGTGGACCCGAGCGCCGGCTCGGCCGAGGCGGTCCGCCTGAGCAGTGAAGGGAAGAGTCCGCTCCTGATCACGGTCGACGGTGCGCTCGCGGGGGTGATCGCGGTCGCCGATCCGGTCCGTCCCGACGCGTCGGTTCAGGTCGCGCGTCTGCGCGCACTGGGCGCAGAGGTCGTCCTGATCACCGGCGACCACGCGGGCACGGCCGAGGCCGTCGCGCGCGCGGTCGGGATCGAGCGGGTAGCCGCGCGCATGCTCACGGAGCAGAAGGCGGAGCATGTGGCCGCGCTCCAGGCGGAGGGCAAGCGGGTCATGATGGTGGGCGACGGGATCAACGACGCGCCAGCCCTCGCGCGCGCCGACGTGGGGATCGCGATGGGGGGCGGGACCGACGTCGCGATGGAGACGGCGGATCTGACCCTGATGGGCGGCTCTCTGCGCGGGCTCGGGGACGCGATCGAGCTGTCGCGCGCGACGCTCCGCAACATCCGCCAGAATCTGGTGGGCGCATTCCTCTACAACGTGCTTGGCATCCCGATCGCGGCCGGATTGCTCTATCCGTTCTTCGGCGTCCTGCTCTCGCCCATGATCGCCGGAGCCGCGATGGCGTTCAGCTCGGTAACCGTGGTGACTAACGCCAACCGGCTGAGAAGTTTCCGGCCAGGGCGGTAGGTTCGAGGCGGGGGCTCCGAGGACGTCTCGAACGAGCTGCTCTTGTCCGCGGTGAGCTCCTGGGAGATAGCGATCAAGGTGGGCCTCGGAAGGGGGATAGGATCGTAGCATCCATCTGCCTTGTGGGTCGCCGTCCGGATCGGCGTGCTCGACCCGCGAGTTGATCCTTCCTTCTCGTCGGCGCAGATTGGCACTCCGCCCCCCGCCGCCTTTTTGCTTCGCGTCTTCCATGCCCGCTGCCGAAGACACCCCCATGATGCAGCAGTGGCGCGAGGTGAAAGCCCGTCATCGGGACGCCTTCGTGTTCTTCCGGGTGGGCGACTTCTACGAGCTGTTCTTCAGCGACGCCGAAGAGGGGTCGAAGCTCCTGGGGCTCACCCTCACCTCGCGCAACAATGGCGCGGCCAGTGCGGTTCCTCTGGCGGGCGTGCCGGTGAAGGCGCTTGACGAGTATGTGGCCCGGCTGGTGCGCGTCGGGCGGCGGGTCGCGATCTGCGAGCAGGTGGAGGATCCCACCGAAGCCGAGGGGATCGTCCGCCGCGAGGTCGTCGAGACAGTCACGCCCGGTACAGTGCTCCAGGATGGCCTGCTGCGCTCGCGGCGTAACACGTTTTTGGTAGCGCTGGTGCCCGCCGAGCGCGCAGCCGGAGAGCGGCGGAGCGCGCTTGCCGCGCTCGACCTCTCCACGGGTGAGCTCGTGCTCCAGAGCTGCGCCGAGGACGAGCTATTGGACGAGCTGGGCCGGATCGAGCCAGCCGAGCTGCTCCTGCCGCGTTCCGCGGAGGACGATCCCCGGCTGGCCGCCCTCGCGGGACCGGACGCGCCGGTTCTCACCGTTCGCGAGGACTGGCTCTTCGACCGCGCGATCGCGCTCGAGGCGCTTGAGGCGCGCTACGGCGTGCGCTCCCTCGACGGCTTCGGCTTCCAGAGCGAGGACGGACCGCTGGTGCAAGCTGCGGGTGCGCTGGTCGCGTACGTCCAGGAGATCCGGCCGGGGGGCGCCGCGCATCTGCGGCCGCCGCGCATCCTGCGCCCGGGCACGGTGATGCCGCTCGACGAGATGACGCGGCGCAACCTGGAGCTGGTCGAGCCGCTGCGCGCGGGCGAGCAGGGGGGGACGCTGCTCGCGGTGCTGGACGAGGCGGCGACCGCGATGGGTGCCCGGCTGATGCGGCGCTGGATCCTGAACCCGCTCCTCGACGCCCCCGAGATCTGGCGCCGGCAGGACGCGGTGCGCGAGCTGGTGGAGCGGCCGGAGCTGCGGCGCGGGATCCGCGACCGGCTGGCGGGGCTGAGCGACCTCGAGCGGCTGGCCGGCAAGCTCGGCACGGGGCGCGCGACTCCGCGCGATCTTTCCGGGCTCGCGCGCTCGCTCGCGCGGCTCCCGGAGCTCTGCGACCAGCTCGCGTCCGCAGAGGCGGTGCTGCTCGCTGAGCTCTTCGGCGCGCTCGATCTGCTCGCGGACGTGCGCGACCGTCTGGAGCGCGCGCTGGGCGACGACCCGCCGCTGGCGCTCGCCGACGGCGGCGTGATCCGGCCGGGATGGAGCGAGGAGCTGGACGAGCTGCGCGCCGTGCGCGACAGCGCGCGCGACTTCATCGCGTCCCTCCAGGCGCGCGAGCGGGAGCGCACCGGGATCGGCTCGCTCAAAGTGGGCTACAACAGGGTGTTCGGATACTACCTCGAGGTCACGCGCGCGAACGTCGAACGCGTCCCCGAGGACTATATGCGCAAGCAGACGCTGGTCAACGGGGAGCGCTATTTTACCCCGGAGCTCAAGCAGTGGGAGGAGAAGGTGTTAGGCGCGGAGGACCGGATCCTCCAGCTCGAGGCCGCGCTGTTCGCCAAGCTGCGGGACCGGGTCGCCGGGGAGGTCCGGCGGCTCCAGGAGACCGCTGCCCGCATCGCTACTCTGGACGTGCTTGCTTCGCTCGCCGAGACCGCGGTGCGGCGGAGCTGGGTGCGTCCCGAGGTACACACCGGCTTCGACGTCGAGATCCGGGCCGGTCGCCATCCGGTGGTCGAGACCATGCTTCCGGCGCAGACGTTCATCCCGAATGACGTCGTGCTGGACGGGGCCAAGCGCATCGTGATCCTGACGGGTCCGAACATGGCCGGGAAGAGCACGGTTCTCCGCCAGGTCGGGCTGATCCAGCTGCTCACCCAGATCGGATCGTTCGTGCCGGCCGATCGCGCGCGCCTGCCGGTCGCGGACCGGATCTTCACGCGCGTTGGCGCCTCCGACAACCTTGCGCGCGGGCAGTCGACTTTCATGGTCGAGATGCACGAGACTGCCGCGATCGTGCACGGCGCGACCGGCCGCAGCCTGGTGCTGCTGGACGAGATTGGCCGTGGGACCTCCACGTACGACGGTGTCTCGATCGCGTGGGCCGTCACCGAGCACTTGCACGAGCGGGTGGGCGCCAAGACCATCTTCGCCACGCATTACCACGAGCTCACCCAACTCGGCGACCTGCTCCCTGGGGTGCGCAACCTGAACGTCTCGGTCCGCGAGGTGGGCGAGCAGATCGTCTTTCTGCGGCGCCTCGAGGAAGGTGGAGCGGACCGCTCTTACGGGATCCAGGTGGCGCGGCTCGCCGGGCTCCCGCCCGAGGTGATCGCCCGCGCCCAGGAGCTGCTCCGTGAGCTCGAGGAAACGCATTCGGGTGGCGGGGCCGGCCTCGGGCGGGCGGGCCGCCACCGTCCGGCCTCCGAGCCGTCTCCCGACCAGCTCTCGTTCTTCCAGGTCGAGCACCCGGTCGTTGCGCGGCTCCGCGAGCTGGAGATCGAGGGGCTCACTCCGCTCGAGGCGCTCAACCTACTGGCCGAGATCAGGAGGGAGCTGGGGTGCTGAGCCCTCCTGCAGAGCCCGTCGACCCCCTCCCGGGTATTGATTTCCGACACGCAGTCCTGTGCCCGGCGCCTGCCAGCCGGGGGCACCACGACGGATTGCTCACAGAGACCGGGAGCATCCTTTGACGGAAGCAGTCACCCGCCTGTGGCGGGGGAACGGCGTCCTGTTCGCCCTAACCGTGCTCCTACTCGCGGCTTTCACCGCCTGCACCGCCGACACCCCGATCGACCGCCCGGTGCCGCTCTACGGCGAGGTTCCGATCGACTACCCGCTCGAGCTGTGGGATCAGGACGTGGAGGGGCAGACGCTCCTGCGCGTGCGGGTCACCGACACGGGCCGTGTCGACAGCGTGGTCGTGCTCGAGTCCAGCGGCCATCCGGCGTTCGATTCCGCCGCGATCGTGGGCGCCCGCGAGCTGCGCTTCCGCCCCGCTCGCAAGGGCGGGAAGCGGATCGAGGTCTGGGCCCAGGTCCCGGTCCACTTCTCCAAGCGATCGCGTCCCGACACCGCGTTCTTCTTCTGAGCCGCGTCCCGAGCGCGCTGCCTCGATGAGTGACCGAAACCGGCGGCCCCATGACTCGGTCCTCGACCTGGTCGGGTGGACCCCGCTCGTGCGGCTCCGCAAGGTCGTCGACGGCTGCCGCACACCGGTCTACGGCAAGTGCGAGTTCATGAATCCGGGCGGGTCGGTCAAGGACCGGATCGGGCTCGCGATGATCGAGGATGCGGAGCGGCGCGGGCTGCTCAAGCCGGGCGGCACCATCGTCGAGGCGACCAGCGGCAACACCGGGCTTGCGCTCGTGATGGCAGCGGCGCCCAAGGGCTATCGCTGCATCTTCACCATGCCCGACAAGATGAGCCAGGAGAAGGTGAAGCTCCTACGCGCATTCGGTGCCGAGGTCGTGATCACTCCCACCGCGGTACCGCCCGACCATCCCGACCACTACTTGATGAGGGCGAAGGCGATCGCGGCCGACATGGCGGGCGCAGTGCTCGCCGATCAGTTCTACAACCCGGCCAACCCCGAGGCGCACTACCGCTCGACCGGGCCGGAGCTCTGGGAGCAGTCGGAGGGCCGGATCACGTATTTCTTCGCCGGCGCGGGGACCGGCGGCACCATCACCGGGACCGGCCGCTACCTGAAGGAAAAGAACCCGGACGTGAAGATCGTCGGGGTCGATCCCGAGGGCTCGGTCCTCGGCCACTACTTCCACACGGGTGAGCTCATCCATGGGCATCCGTACAAGGTGGAAGGGCTCGGCAACGACAAGATCCCCGGCGCGCTCGACCTGGGCGTGGTCGACGACTACGTCACTGTCTCCGACCGTGACTCCTTCCGGGTGGCGCGCCGGCTCGCGCGCGAAGAGGGGCTCTTCGTCGGCGGCTCTTCGGGGCTGGTCACTCACGCCGCTGTGCAGCTCGCGAGGGAGCTGGACGATCCCGCTGCCTTCGTCGTCACCACGCTGGCGGACTGGGGGGAGCGCTACCTGAGCAAGCTCTACGACGACGACTGGATGCGCGAGAACGAATTCCTCGAGCGTCCCCGCCGCCGCACGGTGCAGGACCTGGTGCGCGCCAAGGAGAACGGCACGCCGACGCTCATCTCGGTGGAGCCCACGACGTCGGTGCGCATGGCGCTCTCCACTCTGTCGTCGCACGGTATCTCGCAACTGCCCGTGCTGCGCGATGGTGAGTGCGTTGGCTCGGTGAGCGAGGAGCGGCTCATGGCGCGCGTGATCGAGTTCCCCACGCTGCTGGACCGGCCGGTCGAGGCGATCATGGACTCTCCCTTTCCAGTCGTGGACCGGCATCTGGACTTGGAGGAAGCGACCCGTCTGCTCAGCCGCTCGAACGCAGCCTGCCTCGTGCGCGGGAACGGAGGTCTGACCGGGATCGTGACCCGCTACGACGTCGTGCGCGCGCTCGCGATGGGGGGCGATCGGTGAAGATCGCGGTGCTCATGGGAGGGACCTCGGAAGAGCGCGACGTTTCCCTCTCCTCCGGCGCTCAGGTGGCGGCCGCGCTCCGCGAGGCGGGCCACGAGGTGGTCGCGGTGGACACGACCCGGGGCGCGCTCTCCGGGGAGGAGGAGCGCCGGCTCCTCGAGTCGGGCGTGCGCGCGCTTCCGCCCACGAAGCAGGCGCTCGACCTGCTCGAGACGGGCGACACGACCGCGCTCACCGACGCGCCCGAGGTGAGCGACGCCGACCTTTTCTTCCTCGCCCTGCACGGTGGGCAGGGGGAGGACGGGACGCTTCAGTCGCTGCTGGAGATCGTGGGTGTCCCCTACACGGGTAGTGGACCGACCGGCTGCGTGCTTGCGATGGACAAGGATCTCACCAAGCGCCTGTTGCGCGACGCGGGCATCCCGACACCGGACTGGACCATGGGGCCGGGTCCGACTGCGGAAAAGGTGGCCGTGCGGCTCGGGCTCCCGCTGATCGTGAAGGCCGCGCACGGCGGTTCTTCGCTGCGTCTGCGATTGGCCCATGATATGCAAGAGTTGGCCGACGCGGTGGCGGAGGCCAACGACTACGACGATGCGGTCGTTTTTGAGAAGTTCGTACGGGGTCGCGAATTCACCGTGGGGATCCTCGGGGAGGAGGCCCTGCCGGTCGGCGAGATCATCCCCGAGAACGAGATCTTCGACTACGAGTGCAAGTATCAACCGGGAATGGCCGCGGAGATCTTTCCCGCCGACATTCCCGGGGAGCTCGCAGGGCGGCTCCGGGAGCTGGCGCTCCGGACCCAGCGGGTGCTCCGGCTCGACGACTTCTCGCGCGTCGACTTCGTCGTGGACGAAGACGGCGGGATCTGGTGCCTGGAGGCGAACAGCCTCCCCGGGATGACCGCCAACAGCCTCCTTCCCAAGGCAGCCAGGGCCGCCGGGATGTCGTTCTCGGAGCTGTGCGACCGGATCGCCCGTCTGGCGCTAGAGCGCCGGGCCCGGCGGTCACCGGTGCGGGGCTCCTGACGTAGGAGAAGGAGGAACTACGGCGATGGCGTATCGGACGGGCGGCTTCGGCTTCGGTGGCTTCATGCTCACCCCAATGGTGAAGCGGCTGCTGATCGCGAACGCCATCGCGTTCGTCGTCGCCGCGCTGTTGCCGGACCGCTGGGTGATGGAGTGGCTGGCGTTCCGGCCCGACCGCGTGCTCACCCGGCCGTGGGGCGCCCTGACCTACATGTTCGTGCATGCGGGGCTCACGCACCTGCTGGTGAACATGCTGGGGCTGTTCTTCTTCGGGCCGCCCCTGGAGGACCGGTGGGGATCCAAGGAGTTCCTCCGGTACTTCCTGGTGTGCGGGCTGGGTGGGGTGCTCTTGTCCTTCCTGTTCGCACCGGGCGCCCCGATCGTGGGCGCGTCGGCGGCCGTCTACGGGATCATGCTCGCCTTCGCGATGGCCTGGCCGGACGCGCCCATCTACATCTGGGGGATCTTCCCGGTGAAGGCCAAGTACCTGGTCGGGTTCTTCTTCGTGATCACTGTGCTGAACGCGTTTTCCTCGGGCCCGGGCGGTGGGATTGCTCACATGGCGCACCTGGGCGGCCTGCTCACCGGGCTGGTCTATCTGAAGGCGGACTGGTGGCCGCGCGCGAAGCTGGACGCGATCAAGCGCCGGGCGACCCAGGCTCGCCGCCTGGCGATCGTGCCCCGCGAGGAAGAGCCGGCTCAGCCGCCCCCGCGGTCGGGGGCCTGGCGCACCGTCGGCGAGGACGAGCTGCTCGACGCGATCGACCGCGTGCTCGACAAGATCTCCGCCGAGGGGATGTCCGCGCTGACTCCCAAAGAGCGCAGGCTGCTCGACGAGGTCTCCCGGCGCCATCGGACGCACAAGTAGGACGCAGACGTAGCGAAGCAGCCGGGCCCCGGGGTCGCGGCCGAGATCGTGCGAGCCCCCCCGGGGGAAACCTGGCGCCCCTTCCTGGCGTACTCCTTGCCCGACCGCTGCGCGCGCTCCACGGTGTCCGGTGGTCTTCTCCACGCGGCGCTCTCCGGCAAAGCGGCGCTCTCCGGCAAGGAGCCCAAGCCATGAAGCGGGATCCCCTTAGCTCGCTGGCCCTCGCGGCCTTCCTCACCCTCGCGCTGGCCGCCTGCTCGAGCGCAAGCCCTGGGGGCCCCCCCCCCCCCCCCCCCCGCGGGGGCGCCCCCCCCCGCCCCCCGCGCCCGCCCCGGCTGCGGAGGCTGCGCCCCGGATCGCCCCGCCGCTCGGCGTCGATCTTGACACGGTCCAAGCCGGCCGCTTCGACTTCGGCAAGATGTGGACGTTCGAGTTTCCGCCCATCGAGTACTTCCGCGAGGTATACGGCTTCACCCCCGACCGTGCCTGGTTCGACCGCGCGCGGCTCGGCGCGCTGCGGATTCCAGGGTGCTCCGCGTCCTTCGTCTCGGCCGATGGGCTGGTGATGACGAACCATCACTGCGCGCGTGACCACGTGGTCTCGGTGACGCGGGACGGCGAGAACCTGATCGAGGAGGGCTTCTACGCGCGCACGCGTGCAGAGGAGCGCACCATCGAGGAGTTCAAGGCCGACCAATTGATCGACATCGTGGACGTGACCGACGAGGTCGAGTCACGGCTCCGCGGAAGGAGGGACGAGGAGCGCAGCGAGGCGCAGGAGGAGGCATTCGAGGAGATCCAGGAGCGGATCGTCCGCGAGCGGGGTGGGGAGAACGCCGGCATCCACGTGGAGGTGATCTCCCTGTTCGCGGGAGGCCACTACTCCGCTTACGTCTTCCGCCGCTATACGAACGTGAAGCTGGTGATGGCTCCCGAGCTGCAGATCGGCTTCTACGGGGGAGATCCCGACAACTTCACCTACCCACGCTACAACCTGGACTTCTCCTTCCTGCGGGTCTACGACGACCAGGACAATCCGCTGAACACTGGGGAGCAGTACTTCAAGCTCGACGACGATGGGCTCCGTCCGGGCGACGTGGTGTTCGTGATCGGCAACCCCGGCAGCACGAGTCGCCTCCAGACCGTGGCCGAGCTGGAGTTCCGGAGGGACGCAGGCGACAGGGGCGTGCTGAGCTTCCTCGAGAATCGGATCGAAGTGCTCCAGCGCTTTGCTGAGGAGAACCCGGAGGCCGCGCGGCGGCTGGACCTGGCGGGCGACATCTTCAGCCTCCAGAACAGTCAGAAGGCCTACACCGGACAGCTCCGCGGGCTCGCGGACCCGATCATCCTCACCAAGCGGCTCCGCGCGCAGGAGGAGTTCCAGGACTCGCTCCAGACGCCGGCCCGGAGGGCAGAGTATGGCGGGTTGATCGAGCGCATGGCCCAGCTCCAGGAGGAGAAGCGCGCCCAGGCCCCGGGGTACGCGAGCTTCCTCGCCCTCTCGAACGAAGATTACGAGGCCTCGACCTTCGTGCGCGCGCTGCTGGGGCTCCAGATCATGAACATTGGGCGCGCGAACCCCCAGGCGGCGGCCAGTCTCCGCACCATCTTCCGTGACATCGACGACAAGCCGGCGGAGCTGGAGATCGCGCTGATGGCGACCCGTCTCCGGGAGTTCGCTGACAACTACGGCGCGGGTACCCCCTGGGTGCAGCAGATCCTTCAGGGCCGCACGCTCGAGGAAGCGGCGCGCGCCATCCACGCGCGCTCGATCCTGGCGGACTCGGCCACCGCGATCGCCGCGGTCGAGGGGATGAGCCTGAGACCGACGGATCCGGCGATGCAGGTGGTGGCCGGTTACCTGCAGGCGTTCCGGGCGTTCCAGCAGATGCTCGACCGCGTCTCCCCGGAGGAGGAGGGGATCGCCGCGCGGCTCGGCCGGGCCCGCATGGACATCTACGGCACCGACCTGCTTCCTCCCGACGCGACCTTCTCGCTGCGCATCGCGGACGGGGTCGTGGAAGGGTATCCCTATAACGGCACGATCGCGCCCTCCTTCACCACGCTTTACGGGCTCTACGACCGGCACTACTCGTTCCAGTCGCAGTACCCCGATCCGTCCGACTCACCCTGGGCGCTCCCCGACCGATGGTTCCCCATCCCGGAGGAGCTGGACCTGTCGACCGAGGTCAACTTCGTCTTCACCGCCGACATCATCGGGGGGAATTCAGGCTCGCCGGTGATCGATCGCGAGCACGAGGTGGTCGGGCTCGTCTTCGACGGCAACATGGAGAGCCTGCCGGGCGACTACATTTATCTGCCCGAGCTCAACCGCGCGGTCGCGGTCGACGTGCGCGGGATCGTGGAGGCGCTCGAGAGCGTGTACGAGATGGACGACCTCGTGACGGAGCTGCGAACGGGCGAAGCACCCTGAGTCGCGAAGCCGGGGGACGGGCGGCGGGCCCGTCGCCGGAACCTCCAAACGGCACGGCGACCCTGCTGAGGGCCACGCCCTCACGATGCACTCCCCCGAGGAGATAGCCCGCCAGATCTCGATCCAGCTCACTCCCGCCTATGCCGAGCATCTCGATCACAAGATCAACCTGCTCGACACCCCCGGATACCTCGATTTCACGGGTGAGGCGCTGGCCGCTACGCGCGTGGCCGATGCGGCCCTTATCGCGCTCGGGGCTACCGCGGGCGTCGAGGTCGGGACCGAGCGGGTGTGGGAGTACTGCGAGGCGCGCCAGCTTCCGCGGCTCTTCTTCGTCTCGATGATGGATAAGGAGCACGCGAGTTTCGAGCGCGTCTACCAGCAGGTCAGGGCGCGGCTCACCACCAAGGTGATCCCCGTCGAGATCCCCGTTGGTGAGGGCGACCAGTTCCGGGACATCGTGAACCTCTTCACCGAGAAGGCGCACGTGTTCAAGAAGGGCACGGCGACCGGCGAGTTCGAGGAGGCGGAGGTGCCCGAGGAGCTGCGCGAGCAGTTCCAGCGCTACGAGACCGAGCTCCAGGAGACCATTGCCACCGCCGACGAGACGCTCCTCGAAAAGTACCTGGCCGAGGGGCACATCAGCCGTGAGGTGGCGGTCGAGGCGATGCACCGCCTGATGGCGCGCGGCGAAGTGTATCCGCTCTTCTGCGGCTCACCCAAGCTCACCTACGGCGTGCGCACGCTGCTCACCGAGATCGTGGAGCTGTGCCCGAGCCCCGCCGAGGCTCGGCCCGAACGTGCCACGCGGCCGGGACTGGACCAGGAGGTCGAGCTCACGGCCGTGGACGACGGTCCGCTCTCCGCGCTCGTCTTCAAGACCACCACCGAGCCCCACGTGGGCGAGTTGTCCTTCTTCAAGGTGATGAGCGGCAAGGTCGAGAACGGCATGGAGGTGGTGAACGCCGTCGACCAGAAGCCCGAGAAGCTCGGCCACCTCTCGATTCCGCTGGGCAAGGAACGGATTGAGGTGCCACGCCTGCACGCAGGCGACATCGGCGTGGTGGCCAAGCTCAAGCACACGCACACCAACGACACGCTCTGCGCCAGGGATCGTCCCCTCGCGGTCGAGCGGATCGACTTCCCGAAGCCGGACATCGCGATCGCCATCAAGGGCGCGACGCGCAACGACGACGACAAGCTCGGCGAGGTGCTGCCGCGGCTGCACGAGGAGGATCCCACCTTCGTGGCCGAGTTCAACGCCGAGCTGCACCAGACCATCGCGCGCGGCGTGGGCGAGCTGCACCTGGAGATCCAGCTTGAGCGGATGAAGCGGAAGTACAACGTGACCGTGGAGACCGAGCAGCCCAAGATCGCCTACCGCGAGACCATCACCGGCACGGGCGAGGGACAGGGGCGCTTCAAGAAGCAGACGGGCGGGCGGGGGCAGTTCGGCGACTGCTGGGTCCGCTTCAAGCCGCTGCCCCGCGGGCAGGGCTACGTGTTCAACAATGTGATCAAGGGCGGCGTGATCCCGGGCAAGTTCATCCCCTCGGTGGACAAGGGGATCCAGGAGGTCGCGCAGCGGGGTGTGCTCGCAGGCTATCCGCTCGTGGACTTCACCGCCGAAGTGTACGACGGCTCCTTCCACACCGTGGACTCCTCCGACATCGCGTTCCAGCTCGCGGCCGGGCTCGTCTTCAACAAGGTGGTCCCGCAGGCGCGCCCGGTCCTCCTCGAGCCGGTCATGGAGGTCGCGGTCACCACGCCCGACGAGTACGTGGGCGACATCATGGGCGACCTGACGCAGCGGCGCGGAAAGGTTCTGGGGATGGAACCCCGGGACGGCCGCACGGTGATCAAGGCCCTGGTTCCGGAGGCCGAGCTCTATAAGTACGCGGCGTCCCTGCGCGCGATGACCCAGGGGTGGGCGTATCATGCTCGCAAGCTCGCGAGCTACGAGCAGGTCCCGGAGCACGAGGCACAGAAGATCATCGCCGAGCGGAAGCAGCAGAAGGAGAAAATGCAGCACGCCTGAGGAGACGCGGTGACCGGCCTGCCGCACCCCCGCCGCGCCGTTGTCACCCTGGGAGAGATCGCGAGGGGGGGTCGAGCCGCTCGCCCCAGGCTCCCGCCGCGATCGCCTCAGGGATTGGCTGGAGGTCCATCTCCCCTGGCGATTTCCGGAGCGCGTCCTCGCCGTGGACGACCGGGTCGCTCGGGAGTGGGGCCGGCGGCCAGGCTAGCGGGGATCCACGCGTCCCATGGACCTCCCCGCATCTAATTGATCCGGGACCCCCGGGGCGGTTAGCTTGAAGAATCAGCTGAACATCCGCCCAATCAAAGCCTTACCCGCACTCCGCCCCCCCCTTCGGGGGCCCGCTCCGCGCCAGCTCGCGGGGCCTTTGCAACGTCGTAGGAGCGTGCCGTGGCCGGTCACAGCAAGTGGAAGCATATCAAGCACAAGAAGGCCGTGATCGATGCCAAGCGCGGCCAGCACTTCACCAAGCTGATCCGGGAGATCACCGTCGCCGCCCGGGCGGGCGGCGGCAACATCGAGGGGAATCCGCGGCTCCGGTTGGCGGTCGACACCGGCAAAGCGGCGAACATGCCGAACGAGAACATCGAGCGGGCGATCAAGAAGGGCACCGGGGAGATGGAGGGGGTGCAGTACGAGGAGATCGTCTACGAGGGGTACGGGCCCGATGGCGTCGCGCTCTACATCGAGGTGGTGACCGACAACGGCAACCGTGCCGTCGCCGAGCTGCGCAACATCCTGGAGCGCAACGGCGGCACCCTCGGCACGAGCGGCTCGGTCGCCTGGCAGTTCGACAAGAAGGGGCAACTCTACGTCGACGCCGGCCGCTACGACGAGGATCGGGTGCTCGAGGCGGCGCTCGAGGCGGGCGCCGAGGACATAGCCCGCGAAGGCGGCGAGTACGTCATCTCGACCGCTCCCGCGGCCTTCCACCAGGTGCAGGAAGGACTGCGCGCGGCCGGGATCGAGCCGTCGCAGTCGGAGTTCTCCATGATCCCGCACGCGGAGGTCGAGGTGGTCGGCAAGGAAGCCGAGCGGCTGGTCAAGCTGCTCGGCCTGCTCGAGGATCACGACGACGTACAGAAGGTTCATAGCAACGCGAACATCGACGAGAAGGTGCTCGCGGAAGTCGGCTGAGTCCGCGCCGCGATCCTCCCTTGGCCGACGAATCCCTCCGGGTGCTGGTCGTCGAGGACGATCCGTCCTCGCGCCGCTTGGTCGAGTCCATCCTCCACGGACGCGGCCATCGGGTCGACGCGGTGCCGGATGCCGAGTCCGCCTGGAGCGCGTTCGAGCGCGAGCGTCACCTCCTGATCGTCCTGGACTGGAAGCTCCCCGGCATGGACGGGGTGGAGTTCTGCCGGCGGCTGCGCGCCACCCCCGACACGGAAGATGTTTACATCCTGTTCGTGACCGGGATGGAAGGCAGCGCCCATCTGGCCGAGGCTCTCGACGCGGGCGCCAGCGACTTCCTGACCAAGTCCTCGCTGGGCGACCAGATCGACGTCCGACTCGCCATCGCGGAGCGCCATGTTCGGCGCGCCCTCGCGCACCACCGCCACGAGGCCGACCTCGCCCGGGACGTGCTGCACGATCCGCTCACCGGGCTGCCCAACCGGTCGCTCTTTCTCGAGCGGCTGCATCAGGTGGCGCGGAGGGCGTCGCGCCGGGACGCGCACCTGTTCGCGGTGCTGATGGTCGATCTGCACGAGTTCAGGGAGCTGAACCGCGCGCACGGGTGCGACGCGGGGGACCGCGTGCTGGTCGAGGTGGCCCGCCGGCTCAGAGGGGTGCATTCGCGGGGTCGACACGGTCGCGAGCATGGGCGGCGACGACTTCGCCATTCTCCTCGACGGCATGAAGGACGTGAGCGACCCCACGCGGGTCGCTCACCGCGTTCACGAGTCGCTGTCCCGGTCGCTGCTCGAGGAGAAGGTGTTCGTGAGCTCGTCGATCGGAATGGCGATCAGCCTGACCGGATACCAGGATCCCGAGGACCTGGTCCGCGACGCGCAGAAGGCGCTCATGCGCGCACGCGCGGAGGGGCCCGGCACGCACCAGATGTTCGACCCGGTGCTGCACGCCCGCGCGATGGCGCGGGTACGGCTGGAGGCCAGGATCAGGAAAGCGCTCGAGGAAGAAGAGCTGGTGCTGCATTACCAGCCGCTGGTGTGGCTCGCGGACGGCAGCCTCTACGGGTTCGAGGCGCTCGTCCGCTGGCGCGATCCCGACCACGGGATCGTGCCGCCCGCGGACTTCGTGCCGGTCGCCGAGACACCGGGCTCACCGTGCCCCTCGGATGGTGGGTCCTCCGCAAGGCGATGGGGCAGCTGCGGGGCTGGAACGAGGGCAATCACAAGCGCACGCCGCTCGCGATGAGCGTGAACCTCTCGGGCCGCCAGTTCAGCCAGCCCGACATGGTCGAGCGCGTGCAGGAGCTGCTGCACGAGACCGGCGTGCCCGGCCACCAGCTCCACCTCGAGATCACCGAATCCTCGCTGATGGTTGATCTCGAGAGCACGGGCCGAACGCTCCGCCGCTTGCGCGACTCCGACATCCAGCTGCACGTGGACGATTTCGGGACCGGCTACTCGTCGCTCGCTTACCTGTGCCGCCTTCCGATCCACACGCTCAAGATCGACCGCTCCTTCGTGCGCCAGATGACGTACTGGGGCGAGAACATGGAGGTGGTGCGGACGATCGTTCAGCTCGCGCGCAATCTGGGGCACGGCGTGATCGCGGAGGAGGTGGAGACCGAGGGGCAGCTCGCGCTGCTCCAGAATCTGGGGTACGACTTCGGCCAGGGATTCCTGATCTCGCAGCCGCTCGATCCCCAGCGCGCCGAGCAGATCATCAAGAAGCGGGGGTCGCTGCTTTGACCGGAGCCGGCCCCGGCTCCAGCCCGCACTCGAGCGCCCCACCGACGCTGATCCTGGGCATCGATCCGGGCACCGCCGTGACCGGCTTCGGGGTGGTGGAGCGGGGTTGCGACGGCCGGGTCTCCCTGGTGGAGTGCGGGGTCATCCGCACCCCCGCCGGGCGGCCGCTGCCCCGCCGCATCCGCGACATCTACGAGGGGGTCATGGAGCTCATCGAGCGGCACCGTCCCGCGGCGATGTCGGTGGAGGACATCTACCACGGCAAGAACAGCCGCACTGCACTCTCCCTCGGTCACGCGCGCGGCGCGATCCTGCTGGCTGCCTCCCTGTGCGATCTTCCCATCTGCGAGTACACCGCCGTCGAGATCAAGAAGGCGGTGGTCGGGACCGGACGCGCCACCAAGGATCAGGTCGGCTTCATGGTCCAGAAGCAGCTCCGGCTGCGCGCCGCGCCGACCCCGGCCGATGCGGCCGACGGCGTCGCCGCCGCGCTCTGCTACTGCATGGCGGGCGCCCTCGGCCGGGGCTCGCCGTGATCAGCCGACTGAGGGGGCAGCTGCTCACCCGCTCGCCGGAGGGGCTGGTCGAGGTCGAGACGGCAGGGGGCGTGGTGTACGAGGTGGAGGTCCCGCTCAGCGTGCTCCAGCGAATGCCCGCGCCCGGCGCCGCGGTCGAGCTGCGCACCCTCCAGGTGGTGCGCGAGGAGTCGATCGGGCTCTACGGCTTCCTCGACGACAGCGAGCGCGACCTCTTCCGCATGCTGACGACCGTGAAGGGGGTCGGGACCAAGCTCGCGCTCCAGGCGCTCTCCTCGTACAGCGCGCACCGGCTCGCCCGCACGCTCGCTGAAAAGGACGTGCAGGCGCTCGCTCAGGTGAGCGGGATCGGCCGCAAGACCGCGGAGCGGATGGTGCTCGAGCTTTGGGACAAGGTCAGCGACCTCGCGGTCAGTACGCCCGCGGGCGCGGGTCCGGACACGGCGCGCGCACAGGAGGCGGTGGCCGCCCTGGTCGCGCTCGGCTACTCCTTCACCGACGCGGACGAGACGGTTCGGCGGGTGCTCGAGGACGGCGGGGCGGAGAGCTCCGAGGAGCTGATCCGGATGGCGTTACAGAGGCGGTAGCACTTTTCCTGGATTCAGCAGCCCGTCCGGATCGAGCGCATGCTTGACGCGGCGGAGCAGCGCCAGCTCGGCTGCTGGCTTGAGGCGGAGCAGCTCCCCGATGCGAGACTGTCCGATGCCGTGCTCGGCGGTGATCGAGCCGCCTAAGCGGGCGACCACGTCGTGGACGGTCCGGGTGATCGCCTCGTCCGGCGTGCGCTCTCCGCCCCCCGCCACGTTGAAGTGCAGGTTGCCGTCCCCGAGGTGGCCGAACACGATCGTGCGGAGCCCGGACCCGAGCTGTGCCAGCCCCTCCTCTGCCTCGCGAATGAAGACGGGCACCTCAGAGACAGGCACGCCGACGTCGTGCTTGACGCTCGGCCCGTCGCGCTTCTCCGCCTCGGGGATGCTCTCGCGCAGCGTCCAGAAGCGGCGGATCTGCTCGTGCGAGTCCGCCGGCACCGCGTCGAGCGCGAGGTCGGCGTCGACCGCGCTCGCGAGCGCGTCCTCGAGCCGGCCCCGGAGCCCGCGCGCGCTGTCTGCGACCTCGATCAGCACGAGCCAGTGTGCACCGGGGAGCGGGGCGCGCCCACCAAGGTGTCCCACAACCAGCTCCATGGCGGCCCCAGAGATCAGCTCGAAGGCGGCGACCGCCTCGCCCATCGCGTCCTGGACGTGCTCGAGCAGCGCGAGTGCGCGCTCCGGATCGGCCACTGACACGTAGGCGAGCGCGCGCTCGGCCGGAAGCGGGACCAGCTTGAGCACCGCGGCCGTGACGATCCCGAGCGTGCCCTCCGAGCCGATCAGGAGCTGCTTCCAGTTCCACCCCGCGTTGTCCTTGCGCAGCCCGCTGAGCCCGCGCACCCGCGTCCCGTCGGCGAGCACCGCCTCGAGCCCGAGGACGAGCTGTCGCGCGGTCCCGTAGCGGAGCGCAGAGATTCCGCCCGCGTTGGTGGCGATCATCCCGCCGATCGTGGCGGAGCCCTGGGCGCCGAAGCTGATCGGGAGAAGCCGTCCCGCGTCGGCCGCCGCCTGCTTGGCGTGCTCCAGGACGCAGCCGGCTTCCGCCTCGAGCGTCATCCCCACGCGGTCGACCGCGTGGACCCGCGCCATGCGCGCGAGCGACAGCACGACCTGGGGGCGGCTTCCCCGTCCGTCCGCGGTGGGTGAGGCGCCTCCCGCGAGTCCGGTATTCCCACCCTGCGGAACCACTCCGACCCGGTGCACACGCGCCCACCCGACCGTGGCCTGCACCCCCTCCACGCCGGCGGGCCGCACGACCGCGAGCGCGGCGCCCCGGTAGCGACCCCGCCAATCGGTCAGGTACGGGGCCATCTCGTCCGGGTCGCGCACGAGCGCGTCCGGGCCGAGGCGGCGGGCGAGATCGTCCAGTTCGCGCATGGAGGAAGAGGAAGAGCCGTCCGGTCAAGAGAAGCCCCGCCCGGAGCCTCGCGGTGTGGGTCCGGGCGGGGCCGTTCGCGTCGGGTCGAGCGCCGCTACATGCCGGCGGCGGTCCTCAGATCGGCAAGGGTGGCGATGCGTGGCCCGTGGAGCGCGAGGATCCGCCGCGGGTTGAGCCCGAGCCGCTGCACGTTCTCGTACAGGTTCACCGTGTTCGGATTGGGCGTCTCTGGGGGCGGCGCGCCCGCCGGCCCCGGCGTGAAGGCGTCGGCCTCGATCAGGATCCGCTCGGCCGGCAGCCACACTATCAGGAATCCGTTGGTATGCGCGCTGTCCGCGATCCGGTGCATCTCGACCCGGCGGCGTCCGTCGGTCAGCTCGGCTTGCTCGGCCACGGCCATAAACTGCGGCTGAACGTTCGCCTGCGCGAGCTGATCCGGGTTCAGCGTTCGCGGGGCGCTCCACGCTTGCTGATAGAACGCCTGGTTGGACTCGTGGGTGACCACGGTGGCGCCATCGGCCACGAACGGCCGCAGCCCGCCCGAATGGTCGAAGTGCACGTGCGTATTCACGATGTAGCGGATCGGCTTGTTCGGGATCGCCTGCTTCACCGTCTCGATCACGGCGAGCCCGCGCTCCTCGCTCTGTGGACCCTCCACCACGATGACGTGATCGCTCATCTCGATCGCCACGCTGTGGTGCGAGCCCCCCTTGATGTAGAAGACCCCGGGGGCGACGCGCTCACTGGTGGCCGACAGGGGCTGCGGCTCGAAGGTTACGACGTTCTCGGGCACCGTGATGTCGGCGACCACGTTCGGCAGCACCGCACTGATGGTCAGATCGAGGGCGGGCTGGCCGCCCTGCGTCTGCTGGATGCGGGTCGGGAAGCGCACGCCCCCGAAGTCCTGGTAGTCGGAGAAGGTCGTCTCGACCGGCATGTCACCGAGCACGGGGTTGTCGGTCCAGCTCTGGATACGCTCGACCTCCCCGTTCTCGTTGATGGTTCCGGTGACTCGCGTCCCGTCGGACGTGGTGAAGCTCACCTCGCCGCCTTCGGTCGCGACCGCGCCGGCCTCGATCGCCGCCTTCACGAACCCGTGGGGGGTTATCAGAATCTGGACGCTCCGCTCGGCGGCCGCGCCCGGCTGGGGCTGCGGATCCGGGCGGGTCCCGTCGGACTGGGTCGGAGGCTGGTTCCAGGCGCTCATGCCGCTCACGAACTGCGTCGTGCGCTGCCGTCCGGCGAAGCGGATGCCACCGCCACGCGGCTGCGGCTCCGGCTGCTCGCGCACGATGTCCACCTGCATGCTGCCCGCGTCGTAGTCTACGACTGCCGCGTAGCTGACGATGTTGACACGCGGCCACTCCTGGCCGGCCGTGTAGGGCTGGCCCACGGAGAAGTTTGTCCCCTCCCCTTCGAGGCGGATGGAGTTGACCATCTCCACGCCCAGGTTCTCCGCGGCGGCGTTGAGCGGATTCACGCCGCACGAGGAGCACGTGAGCGCGACGGCGGTCGCGAAGCTAAGTTTCGCCAGCGTGCGCATGGTGCCATCCGGGTACAGGAAATTTCCTCAAGGTGGACGCTACGGGGCCGATTCTCGCCCGGCAAGCGGCCGCCGCGGCCGGGAGCGAGATGGCAGGAGTTGGCGCAGCGGCGGGTCCAGAAACCCCCCTCAACGGAGCCCGGGCGGGGGCACCCGGCGCCGGGTCGCCTGCTCGAAGGCGTGGGCGAGCGCGATCAGACGTGGCTCGCTGCAGGCCGATCCCGCGAAGCTCACCCCGAAGGGAGCGGGCTCGGCATCGAAGGCCGGTGGCAAGGGGGGAGCGGGCGTGTTCGGGAGCCACCCGAAGGGCACGATCACGGTCGGATATCCGGGGCGCGCGGAGAGGTTCGCGCCCCCACTGGACGGAAACAGCAGCGCGTCCAGCCGCTCGCCCTCCATGACCGCATCGATTCCCTCGGCCGCCGTGAGCGCGAGGTCCTTGGCCCGGTCCGCCTGGTAGCGGGCGCGGTCTCGCGTCACGTCCATCTCGTCCGAGATGTCGAGCCGGGCCTGACCGTAGCGGATCGCGCCGGCGAGCTGGTGGGTGACGTTCCACGCCCGCAGCTCCGTGAGGCTCTTGACGGGCGCGCGCTCCCCGAGGGTCTCCAGCCAGCGCTCGAAGTCGAGCTTCATCCCGTACTTGAAGGTGATGGAACAGCGTGCGTCCATCCCGCGCCGAGCTTCGAGCCCCACGCAGTCCGGCCAGAGCAGGAGGTTCCGTTCGGGGTCGCGCGTGACGACGCTCGGGATGTTCGCCGGATCCACGATGACGGCGCCCTGTGCACGGAGCACCGCGATCGCGTCTTCCATCACGCGCCGCTCCCCCTCGGAGAGCCCACCCCGGAGGCTGCCGTCGGGCGCCTGCATCGGCTCGTAGTAGTTGGCGCGCGGGATGCCGATGCGCGCGCCCTGGAGCGCGTCCGGATCCAGGAAGGCCGTGTAGTCCTGCCCGGGGGGCGGCGCGCAACGCGAGGTGGCGGGGTCGTTCGGGTCCGGAATGGCTCCTTCCAGCGCGCCCAGCAGGATCGCCGCGTCGGTGACCGTACGGGCCATGGGGCCGGGGGTGTCCTGGTCCATGGTGATGGGGATCACCCCCAACCGGCTGATCCGTCCGACCGTGGGCTTGATGCCGACCAGCATCGTCGCGCTCGCGGGCGACAGGATCGATCCCGAGGTCTCGGTGCCGACGCTCGCGGCCCAGAAGCTCGCCGCCGTGCCGATCCC
>Ga0310121_10000773_pt1 | contig 34272 bp, 35 predicted proteins | sample CB27_Tmax_986_MG_FD_203504 | JGI IMG/M metagenome (GOLD analysis project Ga0310121, IMG submission 203504) | Marine microbial communities from Western Arctic Ocean, Canada - CB27_Tmax_986 | ecosystem: Environmental > Aquatic > Marine > Oceanic | place: Canada: Western Arctic Ocean | collected...
TAAAAACAATAAGGCCTGGGTCGAGGTCCGCCAACTGGACTCTGTGCCAATGTCCGAGCGGCGGGGCTTGAAACAACTCGTGCGGGCCGAGAACGCCGACCGTGAACGGATGTTCAAGGCAATCGCCGCTGCCACCGACACCGATCTTTCGCAGTTGCCGAAGATCCGCTCTACATATGCCACCACCCTTCGTCAGAAGGCCCGGCGTGGCGATTAGATTCAGATGCCCGGCTCAGTTCCTCGAGCACCTGGGCTTCGGAGCTCGAAATCTTGGAGCCTACACCCAGAAAACCCCCACTTGCCTCGGCGACAGCTCGCGCCCGGCCCAACAAATCTTCCCTCAGGGATTCTCTCTCCTCTGGCTGCAATTGTTTACAAATCCCTTTCATGTACAGCCTCCAGGCCTCTCTTAGCTTCGGTCTCGGCCAGAGGCTCAGGGAGCTTTCCAGAAGAGCGGATGACAGGCTTCCTTGGGCCAGCCCCGACGTCCCCGCCGCCTTTAGAACTGCTGGCTTCTCTTTTTCGTCCAACTCACCATCGGACCAAACTACTTCCAGCAGCGGTACCAGCTGCAAGGCCGACACTGTCTCGGCCTCGATCCCCAAGTGCAGGAGGCTCTCCAGAATCGATTCGTTCGTAATTCCAGACGCCTCCGCCAAGGCCTCCTTTGACTCTTTCAGTTTGGACTTCTCCCGAAGATTCTCAATTAACCGCTGGTTTTCCTGGTGAAAACACTCTTCCTCGAGGGCCCGTCTTCGAGTGTCCAAGAATTCATTCTCTTGATGCATACTTCCTCCTGTACTGGACTAGCACACCCATCAAAGTAGACGAGGTGACTCGAGGCAAGCTCGATGCCAGCTCCAGAAGGGTCAGTTGGACACGGACCAAGGGCGAGGGCTTGGGAGTAGCGAGCGACCTCATCCCGCCGACATCAGAGAGGTCAACCCCAACCGGGGTTGACCTCTCTTGATACTCCCAGCCCGAGGCGTCAGCACGACCTCTACCAGTGCTCAGTCTGTGAAACTTCTCGTGGACTGAAGACCGGCCCTTTGGGCCACCGTTCGTCGATTGAAAGGCCTGAAGGGAGAAGACTTCGGCCTGGAGACCAAAGCTACGTTGAGTCTCAGGTCAATCCCAAGCCCTGGCCCCATTCGAGAAAGAAACTTCCGGCTACTGGGGATTTGTGCGTCACTGCGTGGGGAAGAGTTGTCCGGCTCTCTCCTCGGAACCTGGGCCATCTTGCTAACGGCTCAAGTCGTTCGCGGCTCTGACGGACTTGGCTTCGCAACGCTGGTAGTTCACCCGTTGGCGGCACCTTCGGGGGACAGGAGACGTGCGACGCTCAGACGTTTCGAAGTGCGACGTATTCTTGAAGTTTCAGCTTAGGGTCTGCGCAAGAATAACTTGGTAGAATTGGCGCTCAGATTTACACCAGATTTGGCCGCGAACGATTGAGCGAAACCGCAGGCGTAGCCGGGTCGACGTTGAGGATTTGCGATTGAGGAGCGGCCGAAGATGGTGGGAAGATGAGATGCCAAAATGCCAAGTTATTTTTGCGCAGACCCTTAGTGCCGCTGCGTTGGATCATTCAGGAGACAACTTCCAAGGCGGATCTGCAAGGTTAGGCCCTTGATTAGAGCCCGCTCCTTCGCAGTCACGGCTCTGTCTGAGGCGGCAGCAACAATCACGGCGGACATAGCAAAAGTTTGTTTCTCAAACGATCCGGCGACAAATGGTCGCCCCGCTAGCCGTGATCGGTAGCAAACAGGTGGGTTTCAATGGGACAGTCTCCGCTACTGGTTAAGTGATACAATCCGATGGTCGTATCCACCCATCATGGGCAACTTAATGCTCGGATTTGCTCGACAGTTTTTGATCGGTGCAGCGTTCCTGACGCTGTTGCCTGTCGTACCCACGCTGGGCCAGACGTCGACTCAAGAGTCTAGTCCGGAGGCGACGCTCCTCTTCGAAACCAGCATCAAGCCTTTATTCGAGAACAACTGCAAAGTCTGCCACAGCGACCAGGCACCGAGCAGTGGCCTGTCAGTGGGAAACCGTGCTGCTCTTCTCGCCGGCGGCAACCGGGGTCCAGCCGTGCTTCCCGGTCGCCCCGAGGGATCCCTTCTGCTGCAGGCGGTGCGCCATGAAGGGCAGCTCAAGATGCCGCCGGGCAGCAAGCTCCCCGACGAGGCTATCGCCGCGCTCACGCGCTGGGTCGATCTGGGCGCTCCCTGGGACAAGAGCGTCCCACCCGGTGTTCCTCACACCGCCTCAAAGCATTGGGCATTCCAGCCAATCCGGCACAGTCCCGAGCCGCAAATGCGGAACACTCCTTTTACTCTGAATGGGATCGATTACTTTATCCTGGCGCGTCTCGAAGAAGAGGGACTCACGCCTTCCCCCGAAGCCGACAGGGCAACCCTAATTCGGCGCCTGAGCCTCGACTTGTTGGGCCTAGCGCCCTGCCCCACCGAGGTGGAAGAGTTTCTCGGTGACACCCGCCCAGACGCCTATGGACGGTTGGTGGACAAACTGCTGGAGTCTCCCCACTACGGAGAACGTTGGGGTCGGCACTGGCTGGACCTGGCCCGCTACGCAGACTCGAATGGCTACAACATTGATGGACCGCGCGACATCTGGCTGTACCGAGACTGGGTCATCAACGCGCTCAACCAGGACCTTCCCTTCGACCAGTTCGTCATAGAGCAAGTTGCCGGAGACCTGTTACCCAATGCGAGCAAGCAGCAGATCATCGCCACCGGCTTTCACCGGAACACGCTGCTGAACCTGGAAGGAGGTGTCGACTTTGAGCAATATCGCGTGGAAGCCGTAGCCGATCGTGTGAGCACCACGGGATCCGCGCTGCTCGGGCTGACACTAGGCTGCGCTCGCTGCCACGACCATAAGTACGACCCCATTTCTCAGCGCGAGTTCTATCAAATCTATGCGTTCTTCAACAATATCGATGAGCTCAGTGGAGAGCACGGCGAAGAGAAGCGAGAAACGGCAGACGAGCCGATCCTGGAATTGGGCACCCCGGACCAGCTGGCCCGTCGGGAGGTACTCCGTGCCCAGCGCGCTCTGCTCCAGAGTGAGCTGGAGCAGTACGAGAAGAAACTTCTGACGCGGCAGCCCGAGTGGGAGGAGACCCTTAGCGAGGAAGAGCGGACAAAACTAAAGCCTGAAGACGTGGAGATCCTTGCGATCCCACCTGAGAAGCGAAACGATTTCCAGAAGAAGAGCCTCGAAAACGCTTTCAAAGCGACGGACCTGGGCTACACAACCCGGCAATCCGGCCTGGAAGCTCTGGGGAAGCTCGAGCCCGAAATTCCACGTTCGATGGTCATGCAAGAGCTGTCTCAGCCTCGTGAGACCTATATTCATCTGGGCGGCGACTTTCTGAGGAAGGGCGTCCCGGTCACTCCAGGGATCCCATCCGTATTCCCACCGCTGCCGCCGAAGCAGAATCCGACTCGGCTGGATTTAGCGCGTTGGCTGGTCGACCCACAGAATCCGCTGACACCTCGAGTGATTGTCAATCGGATCTGGCAGCGTTACTTCGGAGTGGGGCTGGTCGAGACGGAGAACGATTTTGGCGCTCAGGGTTCGCCGCCTACTCATCCCGAGCTCCTGGATTGGCTGGCCTCGGAGCTGATGGCACGAGACTGGAGTCTCAAGACGATACACCGGTTGATCGTCGGCTCTGGAACTTATCGCCAGTCTTCTCGAGGCCGGGATGACCTGGCGGCGGTGGATCCCAGGAACCGTCTTCTGGGCCGTCAGAACCGACTGCGTCTGGAAGCTGAAATTGTACGCGACGTTGGCTTGTCGGTTTCCGGTTTGCTGAACAGGAAGATAGGTGGACCGAGCGTTTTTCCTCCACAACCCAAAGGTGCCGGCAGGGTCACTCAGGTGGATCGTAAATGGACGGCTGCCACCGGTGCCAATCGCTACCGGAGGGGGCTCTACACCTACTTCTGGCGTTCGAGTCCGCATCCAGGCCTCATGGTCTTTGACGCTCCAGATTCCACCACGAGTTGCAGCAAGAGAAACCGCTCGAACACCCCCTTGCAAGCCCTGACACTACTCAACGATGAAGCCTTCTACGAGTTTGCTCAGGGGTTGGCGGCGAGGATCCTCAAGGAAGGTCCTGCCGACCATTCGAAGCGTCTTGGCTACGCCTTTCGGGTTGGGCTCGGCCGTGAGCCCAAGCCCAAGGAACAGGAGCGGATGGAGAACTTCCTGGTGGGGCAGCGCGAAGATTTCATGAGAAATCCACGGGAAGCGGCGACGGCACTGTCGCTGGAACTGCCACCCGAAACAGACCTGGTCGAGATGGCCGCCTGGACGGCGGTATCTCGCGTCCTTCTGAACCTTGATGAGTTTATTACAAGGGAATAAGGGTCTGCGCAAGAATAACTTGGTAGAATTGGCGCTCAGATTTGGCTGCGGATGATTGAGCGAAACCGCAGGCGCAGCCGGGTCTACGTTGAGGATTTCGTGATTGAGGAGCGGCTGAAGATGGTGGGAAGATGAGATGCCAAAATGCCAAGTTATTTTTGCGCAGACCCTAAGTTAGTCTGGAGCTGCCGATGACTCTCCATCGAGATCTGCTGAGAGCAAATACTCGCCGACACTTTTTCCAGCAGTGCGGGGTCGGACTGGGAAAACTCGCCCTGGCTTCGATGTTGTTCGATGATCGGTCACTAGGAGCCGCCGCGGCCCAGGTGTCCAACCCGCTGATCCCCAGAAAGCCTCATTTCCCGGCCCGGGCAAAGCGCGTCATTTTCCTGTTCATGGCTGGAGGACCCAGCCAACTGGATCTTTTCGAGTACAAACCAAAACTGGCTGAGTTGAACGGCCAGCCCATTCCGCCCTCGTTCATGGAGGGGAAACGGTTTGCCTTCATGAGCAGTTTCACCAAAGAAGTGCCAAAGCTGTTGGGTTCGAGGCGCAAGTTCAGCCGCCATGGCCTGAGTGGACGCCATGTTTCTGAACTTCTTCCTCACACCGCCACAGTGGTCGACAACCTTGCCTTTCTGAGCTCGGTGTCTACCAAGAACTTCAATCACGCCCCTGCCAAGATTCTGGTGAACACAGGTTCGACGCGCTTTGGCTTTCCTTCGATGGGCTCCTGGGTGACCTATGGGCTGGGGAGCGAGTCCGCGGACCTGCCCGGATTCGTGGTGCTGCAGTCGGGTCCTCGAGGACCCCGAGGAGGCGCCTTGAACTGGGGCAGCGCGTTCATTCCCACGACCTATCAGGGTGTGCCCTTTCAGAGTGGGGGCGACCCCATCCTCAATCTCTCGAGCCCCAAGGGAATCAGTCCTGATCGACAGGCTGAGACGATTCGAGCCATCCGAGATCTCAACCTGGCCCGTCTTGCCGAGATGGAAGATTCCGAGATCTCTACGCGGATTTCCTCTTACGAGATGGCCTACCGAATGCAGACCAGCGGCCCCGAACTGATCGATTTTTCGACCGAAAGCCAGGAGACGATGAAGCTCTACGGCGCCGAGCCGGGTGCGCAGTCGTTCGCCAACAATTGTCTGTTGGCGCGCCGATTGGTTGAGCGCGGCGTGCGCTTCGTTCAGCTCTACCACACCGACTGGGACCATCACGGTGGCAGCGAGAATCTCGAGGGGGCCCTCGAGAAGATCTGCCACCAGGTCGATCAACCCTGCGCCGCCCTGATCAAAGACCTGGAGAGAAGGGGCCTTCTGGAAGAGACACTTGTGGTCTGGGGTGGAGAGTTCGGCCGCACTCCGATGGGAGAGGAGCGTGAAACGGTGGGCCGCAACCACCACATCGATGCCTATACGATGTGGTTTGCAGGCGGAGGCATCAAACCCGGTCAGACCATCGGCACCACCGACGATCTGGGGTTCTTTTCTGCCGAAGACAAAGTCGACGTGCACGACGTCCAGGCCACCATCCTGCATCTGCTTGGAATCGACCACGAAAAGCTTACCTTTCGCTTTCAGGGTCGAGACTTTCGTTTAACCGACGTTGAGGGCAAGCTGATTCAGAAGCTGCTGGCGTGAGCCATGGGGGTTACTTGCAGCCCCCGTAGTCCGAAGCAGCGTGATAGGTTACCCGAATGAAGAGATCTCGCTTGAGTCGAAGACGCCTGATCAAGAGCGTCTTACCAGCCGTTCTCTGTACGGCGGCGGGAAAGCGGGCCTCGTCGCGATTGCCTCCGGTTCGAACCATCACCAGTCCTCCCCAGCACCACTGGTTCGGCTACTACGACAAGTTCCAGTTCGATCCCACGAATCGGTATGTGCTGGGAATGCAGGTCGGTTTCGAGCACCGTTCACCCCGCGCCACGGATAGGATTCAGATAGGCATGGTCGATCTAGAGGACGAAGACCGCTGGATTGGACTGGGGGAAAGCACGTCCTGGTGCTGGCAACAGGGATGTATGTTGCAGTGGCTCCCCGGTTCGACGAGCCAGATTCTGTGGAACGATCGCGAGGAGGACCGCTTCGTCTGTCGCATCTTGGACCTCAAAACAAAGCGGCGCCGTACCATTGCTCAACCCGTTTACTCGGTGAGTCCGGACGGCAAGACCGCCATCGCGCCCGACTTTCGCCGTATCAACGATGTACGCCCGGGATACGGATACCCGGGGGTGAGGGATCCCTCTAGCGACGATCTGGCGCCAGAGAAGTCGGGTATCGTTCGGGTGAGTCTGGAGACGGGTGAAACGGAGCTGATTCTCTCAATCGCCCAAATCGCGAGACTGGGAAGAATCCCCAAAGCCGAACCGGGTATCAAGCACTATTTCAATCATCTTCTCTTAAGCCCGGATGGATCCCGATTCGTCTTCCTTCACCGTTGGCGCTATCCGGATGGCAGCCGCTTGACCCGAATGATCACGGCGAATCCGGACGGCAGTGACCTCTGGATTCTGGACGACAATGGATTCACATCGCACTTCATCTGGCGGGATCCGAACCACATCCTGGCCCAATCAGATCAGCCTTCCCACAGTCGCGCCAACTACTTGTTCCAGGATCGCACCCGCAAGATCGAAGCCGTGGGCCCTGGTATCCTGAACCCCTCCGGACACTGTTCCTATCTGCCCGGAAACGAATGGATTCTCAGCGACAGCTATCCCGATCAGGATAGAAACCAGAACCCACATCTCTATCACGTCAAGACCAGGCGCCGGATTTCCCTGGGCATGTTCCACTCGCCTGGCAAGTATACGGGCGAGTGGCGATGCGACACTCATCCACGCTGCAGCCGTGACGGCAAACTGGTGTGTATCGATTCACCCAAGGGTAAGGCCGGACGACAGCTTCACCTGATCGATATCAGTACGATCGTGGGCTGATTGAGTCTTAGGGCTCTGTCAAAAATAACTTCACATTCTAGCATCTCATCTTCACACCATCTTCGGCCGCTCCTCAATCGCGAAATCCTCAATGTAGGCCCGGCTACGCCAGCGGTTTCGCTCAATCGTTCGCGACCAAATCTGGCGCAAATCTGAGCGCCAACTCTGCGAAGTTATTCTTGACAGAGCCCTTAATACGGCAACGCCTCGTCATGGGCACGCTGGGTCAGAGTGGCGCAGGCATCCTCGGCAATTAGCACGTTGTAGCCGAGCTCCGATGCCACCCGAGCCGTGCCCAGGATGCACATATCCGTGAAGACACCGGTGCGGCACACCAGTTATAGGACCTGAAAGGCATAAAGCACCGCCTTCTGCAGATGGAATTTTAACCGAATGATTTTCCCGGCCAGGGAGGAGAGATCGTCTTGTGGTTCCCACCTCGGCCTCATCCGCAGCTCGTCTACAGAGATGTAGGGTATAGCCTCATCCCCGGAGAATCCTCCGATTGCTTGCCCAGCTTCGTCCAGCACCTCGATCCTGATTCTTCCTCCTTCTCGGGCATCTACATTCACTTCTAGACGCTTTCCCTCCAGCTTGAACGGCTTGGTCTTCACCCAGCCCGGCTCCTCTCCGGCTCGCAGTCCGACGAATCCGTCCAGGCGAAGCCACGCCAATCCCAGACTTCCGTCGCGCTCGAACCAGACATCTTTCTCAGCTGCACCGTGCCGCTCATTGGTGCCCCCGTAATAGATCCAATGCCGATCCTGAAAGGTGACGATGTGGGACGTGGGAAAGATCATGTCCTTGTCCCAGGCACCTGCGGGCCCTCGAGGTACCAGAGGCTGACCAGCGTAGACCCAGCGGAAATCCCAGCTGGTGGCATCGCGGCCGGTGGCGATATAGTAGTTTTCAATGCTCCGCTCCGGGTCACGTGGTCTGTCTCGGTGCCCTCGCTGACATCGGCTGGCCACTCCAGCACTGCCATCAGGGCGAAATGAACGCCCTCATAGATCCAGTCGGTCATGGCGTAGATCTGTCGTCGATAGGCTTCCTGGCGGGCCCGAGTGATATAGGCGGGATCCTTCAGGAGTTCTGCCATAGGAGGTCGATCTTTCGATATCTGTGGGACTCCATCGAAGAGCCAGTGTCGTTCCAGAACCCAACCTGTGGGGTCGCCTTTGACACTGACATTGAGCATGGATCGAACACCCCGAACCTCAAGAAACTTGTCCACCTTTCCGGCGAACGGGCCACCTCCCCCGCCGAAGTCGGTGCGGGTGAAGAGGCGGTAAGACCGAGTCTGATCGTCCCAGATGATCTGGTTCGGAAAATCCGAGGCCCGATAAGTGACCGGTTTACCATCGTTGTAGGGCGTCCAGTAAATCCCATCGGAGGAATGGGCGAGGGCGGCAGCGTGAACGCCAGCGCTGTCGTAGCCGATCTTGTAACGGTGTTTGAAATCGGTCTCGTGATCGTCGATGGTGACGACCAGGTTGGTGTCACCGCTAGTAGTCAAACCCTTCAAGTCCGAGATGAAGTTAAATTGGAGACCGTCACGAGACTCACTATAGCCGCGGATGTACTCGACTCCGACACCGATCTCACGATCGTTGAGTTGGCGATCGGGGTTGCCCTGGAAAGAGATCCGATGCCACATACGGAAGCGTTCCCTCTCGGCGTCGTAGTAGACGGAGGCAAACAAGGGCCAGACATCGATCGGCACTCGCCGACCCTCCCGGTTCAGCCGGGTAAAGGAAAGGGGGCGGCCAGCGTTGGCCTTGACGACCTTTCCCAGACTGCGCGAGACCTTGTGGACCTCTGCCACGATGTAATCATCGGCCAGAAGCTGCTTCTGCCCACCTACCGGAACCGGCTGGCCCAGGGCGGCCTGCTCCCCGAAACAGACCAACAGGCACATCGGGAGAAACAATTTCTGTTTCATTTGAAACTCCTTGATCCGTCCTTCCTGGGGGGCCTTGGGAAGTTCAGATCCTAGTGACTGCGAGGGACCGGTGCTCAAGTCGCCCTGGCATACATGGTCAAGCCTTTACTGAACCGCCTGCATCCATCCAATATCATGACAGCCTCGATGAGCACCGTCCACGCCGTGACTAGCAGTCAAAACACACTAGACAGCGTTCCCAAGTCCGGCTCCAGCGACCTAAGACACAACCGGAGTGCCATCAACGACATCATCTTGCCGTCTACCAACGGCGCCTGCTCAACACCCTGCCTGTTCACGTCCAGCATTGCCTCGGTTAGGGATCGGAGTAGTATGGAAGGGGTGTCTGTGCCTGGATTGATCTCACGCTCGTCTGTGGTTGCTGCCGAGATGCTGGGCGGAGTTCGAGTGGTCACCGCGGCAATGGGCCGACGACACGGCCTTCTCGCCATCTTCCTGGCCACTGCCTGCAGTATTCCATTCCCTCAGAGTCGAGGCCCGGTCGAAGACGTCGAACGGCTACCGGCAGGTCGGAAGTCAGCACTGGAAGGGCGCGTGGTTTACCGGGGCTCGGAGATTCCCAAGCCCACCAGGATACGGAACACGACGGATCCCGAGCACTGTGGACCGTCCCACACCCTGGAGGACGTTCTCATCTCCGCCGGGGATGGGAGCATTCAGAATGTTGTCGTCTCCCTGGCGGAGGTTCCGATGGTCAAGGAGTCCCGTCCAGCACCTTCCCGGCTAATGCTGGACAACACCGGTTGCAGATTCGAACCTCACGTGGCTGTCCTGACGACGGGAAGCATTCTGGAAGCCACCAACAGCGACCGGTTCTTCCATTCGATCCACGTCTATGGGCTGTTCAACATCAACGTGGGCCTGGGCCCTGGGCAATCCAAGGTCATTAGGACTTTGAGCCGACCCGGACGATTAGTAGTGCGCTGCGATGTGCATGGCTGGATGAGATCCTACCTCTGGGTAGACGATCACCCCTATCATGCTGTCTCGGCGGAAGATGGGAGCTTCAGAATCGAGAACGTTCCTGCCGGCAGCTATACCCTGACTGCCTGGCACGAGGTGTTAGGCAAGCAGGAACTCACGTTAGCATTCCGCGCAGGTGAGGTCTCGCGTTTGAATCTCGTATACGATCAGGTCTCGCAGTCAACAGGGAGGTGAATGATGAATGCTTGCTATACACGGTGGATCGCCAGTTTCGTTTGGATCTTTGTTCTTGTCCTCGCTGTCCCGGCGTGTCAAGAGACTCCGAGGGAGAGCCTGGAAGCGAAGCCACAGGAGGCGGGACCCAGATCGCAGCCGGGGACCGAGATGTCTATCTACTCTCCTGAACAGCACGACCGCTACTCCGGTCGCTTCATCCTGGGGGCTGGCCGGATCTACCAGGTCGGGACCTTGGACGATCCTCCCGGCTGGGACCACATGGGAAATGACGCGAAGAATGTTCGAGCGGTGGAAGGCAGCGTCCAGATTGATGTGAACGAGATCGACAATTCCGGCAGCTTTGTGGCTCAGCTGCAGGTTCCAGAAGGAGAGCTGCTTCTCGAAATCCAGCGTTTCCATGAATTCAGCCCCTGTCAGAACGGGGGTATTGCGGCTTACATTTTCGAGCACGGCGATTCGGGTTGCGGCGACTCCAACTGGCCCAAGTCCTTTCTGTATGTTGCGGGTTGGGGATACGGCCGGGCTACCCTCAACGGCGAGTCCCTTTACCAGGATTATCAGATGCACTTCATGGTGACCCAGGGAATGCGGGATCGGGAGACGCTTAAGATCGACTATCCCATTCTCGACAAAAAGGGCTCGGCCGGAGAGGTCGACCCCGCGGCCCAGCAGCTGGATTTCTACATCAGAAGTCCGGAAAGAGACGAGCAGAACAGCCCCGCCCGCAAGGTCTTCGATCACTTCTTCGCGATGGAGGTGACCTGGAAGTAGATCCCAGTTTGCCGCCGGTTGGGTCCGGGACTTAGCGATGGTCCCCAGGCCGCCGTCGCTTGCCTTTGCCCGCACCTTTTCCCGTTCGGATGGAGTGACGACGGTGGCAAGAGCAAAGGCAAGGAAGTTTCAGGTTAGTCTCGCCCCCGCTACGCTGCCCCATTCGAGAGCGAAACTTCCCGAGCCATGGAAGCCTGAAGCGCAAGCGAGGGGTTGGGGAACACCCCGAATCCCCCCGGCTTGGCTGCCTATCGCGCCTCAGGCCCCTTCGTCCCCCCAATGCGCTGCCCTCCAACCCCTCGCTCGCGCTTCAGGCTTCCTCACGTTCCCCATTGTTGGGCGACCTGGAGGTGCGAGTTCCGAATGAAGTTTCAGCTTAGTGCCCCCCAGCGGTGCTGCCCCATTCGAGGAAGAAACTTCCGGCTACTGGGGATTTGTGCGTCACTGCGTGGGGAAGAGTTGTCCGGCTCTCTCCTCGGAACCTGGGCTCATTTTGCTAACGGGTCAAGTCGTTCGCGGCTCTGACGGACTTGGCTTCGTAACGCTGTTAGTTCACCCGTTGGCGGCACCTTCGGAGGACAGGAGACGTGCGACATATTCTTGAAGTTTCAGCTTAGCGATACAGGAGAGGGACCCGGGCCAGGGTGAGTACCAGGATCCGTCTGACTTGAGATTCCGACTTTAGAAGGGCGCTGATCTCGCCGACTGTCGTGCCTGTGGTAAAGACGTCATCTATAAGCAACACATCCTGACCTTCAAGACGCTCGGCCCCCTTGAGACCAAACGCTCCACGCAGGTTACTCTTCCTGGCCCGGATATCCAATCCGACCTGGGGTGCTGTATTCCTGAGGCGGCGAAGCCCTTTGAAGAGCTGAAGGCCAATTCGACGTCCCAAGGCTCGGCCAAGAAGGAGGGTCTGGTCGAAGCCTCGTTCCAACTTACGCTTTCGATGCAATGGAACCGGAATGATCCAGCCGGGTTGCAATTGCAGCCCGCTTCGTAGGTAGCACTCCTCCAGAAGTTGCGCTAGCGGAGAGACCAGTCGCCGAAATCCATGAAATTTAAAACTCCGGATCAGCGTCCGAAGACTTCCCTGGTAGGGTCCGTGGGTCCGGGAAAAATCGAAAGGAGGAGACTGAGATCTGCAGCTGGAGCACACGTTCGACTCTCTCATCAGACTCCCAGGAAGCGGGATCCCACAGTAGTGGCAGGGCGGTCCGAGTTCGAACCTCCCAACACTCATCGATAGGGGGACGAGTGGATCCCGCAGACCTCCCGTGGAAAAGCGAGGTACGAACTCCAGACACTCCAGACACAGCGGACTGGCATCGTCGTTCAGAACCCACTTGTCGCAGAGGACACAGCTCTGTGGAAAAAAAGAGCCTAGCAAACTTGGAACAGGGTGCGACCAAATCCCACCCCTTATCAAACGGATGAGGCCTGCTCAGCAACGACAGTATTTCTTGCTGCTCAGCTCCGGCTTCCCAGAGCCAGCGGCAATGCGTACTTTTTTGATAAAGCACGGAGGTCCGCCGCAATTGGTCCTGGGATCGGGATTCCCTCACGCTGCCGCCGCTGACTCGTGTCGTACTCGATTTCTCCGGGGTAAAGGACTCCCTCCTTTCCAGGCTCGGCAGGAAAAGAGTGAATCGTTCGAATCATCGCATCGAGCCCTCTCTTGAAATCCTGTGCAGAGCGAAACAGGTCAAGACGGATGGCACCGAAAAAATGAGCATCCGCCCGCTGGACATAGCCAGTATCCGTCTTCGAGGGGTCATCAGATTGGAAGAAGTGTCCGTGCGCCTCGGGTGATGACTCGTCCTTCATCATGGCCGCCGGATCGAACCAGCCCCCTGAGAGTACGGCACAAAAGATCCCGACCATCAGAGCAAGACCGTAACCTTTATGTCCCCCAAGCTCCCTTGGGCCTCCCAGAGGGAGAAGATAGTAGAGCGCATCCGGATCTGTAGTCGGTTGATGGTTCTGGTCCAACCCCCAGCCGAGCGGAATGGGCTTTCCTGCCTCCCTCATCATCTGGATCCGATTGTAGGGGACGATTGAGGTGGCCATATCCAGAAGAAACGGGGGTTCCTCTTCGGTCGGAAACGACACGCTCAGCGGATTCGTGGAGAGCATTGGGGTAATGCCAAAGGTGGGCAGGAGCCCCCTCTCAGCATCCTGGGGAAGGAAGTACCCGGTCATGCTCACACCGATCATGTCGTGCTCGACTGCCATTCTGGCAAAGTATCCAGAAGCTCCCAAGTGATTGGACGTGTTCATGCTGACGAAACCCGATCCGGATTCCTGGGCTTTGGCGATAGCACGCCTCATCCCCCAGCAGGCGGCAGCCAGACCCAGTCCTCCACCTGCATTCACACGGGCTGAGATCGGGGTCTCGTGCTCTATCTCAATCTTGGCGTCAGGCCTGATCAGGCCCTCCTCCAGTTGAGCTACATAGTACTGTTTCAGGTTTCTCACTCCGTGCGTATCGATCCCATGGAGATTGGCCCAGACCAATACATCGGCTGCATCCTCAGCCTGATCCCGGGGAATACCTAGACGTTGGAACACTTTCGATGAAAACGTCCTGAGCAGATCCGCCTGAATAAAAAGGGTTTCCGTCATAGAATCCTAATCCTCGTCAACTCACTTTTTTGCTCCATCATTTTCCTAGTCGATTAGGCATCGGCCCGGTTGCATGTCTCGATGCCCCGCAGAGGGTACCCTCTCCCTGGTCCAGTCTCAAGGGGCAACACGCTTGAAGAAAACAGTTCCTGTCGCTCCTGTACAATGGTGCTCAGAACACATCATGGATGATCTGGTGCGTGACCTTCCTGCTTCGGCCCTGGTCTTGGACCTAGGTGCCAGCGGCGGCAGCTTCTCTTATGCGAGTACGCCCGCACGGGTCATGGCGCTCGATGTTGCTTTCCCTGCCAACCCGCAGGAAGCCTGGGCCAGGACTCTTGCCGACTCACGCTCGCTTCCTCTCAAGAAAAATGTCGTGGACGTAGTCGTTTGCAATCACACCCTGGAACATTTCGAGGACTATGAAGCCTCTATCAGGGAAATCGACCGGGTGCTCAAACCGGGCGGATTCCTCTGGGCGGCCGTCCCGGACGGCTTCAGCTTGGACGATCGGTTTTACCGCTACATGTTCGAGGGCGGTGGTCATGTCAATCGCTTCAGCCTGCATTTCTTTGTCTTCACTGTTGAATCTCAGACGGCCCTGAGAGCCCAGCGCTACAAGAAGCTTCATACGGGTTTCGTCTATCTCAATCCCCCTGACCCAGTCAAGATCCAATACTATCCCAACCGGGCCCAGATTCTGGGACGGATTCCTGTCCGGCTACTCAGAGCGATCCTCCGCTGGTTGAACTACCTGGTTCGGATTTGCGACCGCCTCTTTGGGACTCAGTGGAGTCACTATGGATGGGGAATCGTTTTCGGTTCTTCGAAGCAACAAGACAGTAGCCAGCTCAGTGACCTCAAGAATCTGGAATCAGTGCCCGAGGATCTCAACGTGTGCTTCTCCTGCGGAGCTGGTCACCCGCTGCCACCGCTGCTGAACAAACTCAAAAGGTCCCTGCTCTGGAAGACCTACGTCTGCCCCAGCTGCGGTACTCGGAATCTCTTTGTTCGAGGCGAATCGTGAAAAGGAAGGTTGCAGGTAAGAGGAGGGGTTTCAGGTCGTCTTTCTTCTGACGATCACTCCGTCAGGCGCACTAGTTCGTCTACTTTTTCTGCGATGATCTCCTCCACGGCAGCACGAAACGGTCCGGGCTTTCCGTAAGGGATCATGGCGCCGCCACCCTCGTAGCCGCCCTCCTTGAGAACGCGCAGCGAGGGTACGTAGGCGAAGACCTCATTTGAGTAACCCGTCACCCAGATATCGTCCCAACCATATTGCGCCTTGAACCGAAGCGCATAGTCCACCACAACTTCACCCGCGAGATGGATGAAGGTGAGACCTTTCCCAAAGCTCCAGACCTGGATGGGATAGGGGTAAAAGTCCTGGATTCGACCCTCTCGATCCAGGATCGCGAGTAGATGCTCCGCATGGCGCCTCAGCGAACCTTCCTCGTCAGCAATACGCTTCTCAAGTTCGCTTCGACTTGGAGGGGTCTGAAACGGGATATCCACCCGTTGGAAGGCCGTCTTCAGAGGACCCAGGACGGGGTTCATTTCCTTGTCCAGCACCTGGTTGACCGCAATCGCCAGAATCTCCCCATACATTCTTGCCAAATCCACCGAGCGCCGAGGCAATGGGTTGGCATCCGCACCACAACCAGTCAGAAAGAGGGCTACGGCGCCCGGGTGGGTCCTCTCCAACGACTCCTGGGCGAAACCGGGCCAATCACCACTGACCTCATACCCACTGAGAACCGTAGCGTGACAAGCGTAGCCGAAGACAATCGCCTTCAACGCTCCCTTGCTAGAGCGAACTGCAAGGACCGGAACATCGTGGTCCACCGGTCCTGGTAGGTGTCGCTTCCCCTTGCGCGCCCTCCGACGGTTGACGGCAAACCCTGCAAGTCCCTGCTCAAACTCCAGATTAGCCGTCTCCAAATTCTGTATCGATCTGGCAATGACGGAGACCATTTTGTCCAATAGATCCTCCGTATACCTTCCCACCACGGCTTCGTTCTCCTCACTCATGCTGTAGGCCGAACGCAGAACCTCTCCTGCCACCGGGCCACTGTGGTTGTGGGATGCATTGATGACCAAACGGTCTCTGGTCAGGCCAAACCGCTGACGAACCTTATTGAAGACCTCCTCGGACATGGCTCGGTGGAGACCCAGCAGGTCCGTGCTGACCACGACCGAGATGGCCCCCGACTCATCCTGAAGCGCTAGTGCTTTGGTGAAAATGTCCTGGAGCACCTTCCCGGTGGGTCTGTCTCGGGATCCGTATCCGGCCAGCCAAATCGGCTCGGTGGGAGTAATCTTGACGCTAGCGACACCTGCCTTCCAACTTGCCTCAGCCCGTACCGGGTTCAGAAGGAGAACACCCAGACCCAGCAAGAGCCAGGCGACAGAACGATGAGACCTGAGATTGGAAGACAAAATCAAACTACCTCTCACGAACTTCGCCCCTTTGGGGGGGGGACTGGAGAATCACGGGACCTCAACCAGACATGGTTCGAAGTATAGCAGCTAGCAGCAGGACGGATGTTTACGGCGACGCAGTAGACCAGCGATGAGAAATGCGGGCTAGCCGAGGGCTAGCCGCGTGATCGAACAGGGACTGCTTCACGAGAGGCACGACTTCCTCAGCCAGCAAGAAAACACCGTCAGACGTGGTCTCCTCAGTCACCAGATAAACGAAATAGCCAGAACCCTCCATGGAAAGGATGGAGGCTGAGGCCCGACTTACCAGGTGCACATCGACGCTTTCCAGCCTCTTTTCGAGCTGTCCTCGAAGTTCGGGAAGCTGTCCGGAAGACTTTCTCGCCTCAAAAATCAGGGACAACTTGCGCTCCCGCCCCTCGAACGCATCTCGAACGCATAGTGAGTAAAATTGACCTCTTTGAAGCTGCAGATCCGCACGTCCACCAAGCGATACGTGCCCGAGCTCTCTCCGAGAACACGCTCCAGCGCAACCGACGCAGATCCAGAGGGACCGCTTCCCCGTCCACTGGAAGCTCTCCAGAACAACCAAAGTGATCTTTTAGAACTTCCGAATAGTGGTTGACCAACTGGAAGGCCTGGGTCTCCAAATCCTCCGAAGACAACAGAAGAAGCGCGGCCAAGGAGACCCCCACAAGAATCAGCAGGGTCGCTGCCCACCTCATTGAATCCAGATAGATTGACTGGCGCGTCGCCATCACATCGCTCAACTTATTCTCGAGGCCGTCGGGAACTGGCTGAGATCTCCAGCTGTCAATCAAGTCCCCGCGGATTTGCTCGCAAAAGTTCTTCTCTTCTGAACAACCAGCACAGAGTCGACCCGGGCTCGTAGCGTGCAAAAGACATCCAAGCTTCGCGATACGTGTCCTGCACCAGATCCTCGGCAACGGCGTAATTCTTGGCCAGGCTCAACGACATCCAGCAGAGAACCTGCATGTGCGAAACGGCTTCCTTGAGGAAGTTGTTTTTTTGTCTTCGGCTCTGACGAATCGACACCTGGCTAGTTTATCCCGCTACTTCTAGGCCGTCCACGATGGTCTGGACTGCCTCGACATCAACCAACAGTTCACGTCTTCTATATTGTAACCATCCCAGTTTCTTGAACTTGGACATGATTGTCGAGATCTGGGGACGGTTGCCGCCGATCAGTGAGCCAGTCTTTCATGAGAGAGGGGAATCGCGATCTTCGTCAATCTCTGATTGGAGAGAATGCTTCGGCCATAGTTTCGGGCCAGCCTCAGAAGAGCTCGCGCCACACGCTGTTCGGTAGTCAAAAAGGCAAGGGCCTCGATATCGTCTCGACTCTCGTAGAGCCTTTCGTTGAGAATGCGTGCGAAATTGCAGGCTGCTGTTGGATCAGCTGGTGAAGATGCTCAGAGGCAATGAATGAGACCCAGGAATCTTGGTGGGCTACAGCTCCAACCAGGCGATCCTCGTGCGGACCCAGGACTTCTTCTCCGAACACATCACCGTTTCGAAGCAGAGCGACGATCTTTTCCTTGCCGGTCGGACTGCTCAGTGAAAGCAGCACACTGCCTCGATTTAGAATATACAAGGCGTCTCTGGGATCACCCCGCTCGAAGATGGCCTCTGACTTTGCATAGATTCGGTCCGAACAAAGACTCGCTGTAGTGGCCAGCGCTCGAAACGACAGACCCTGCATCAGTGGTGATTGCTTCAGGTGCCACAACTTATCCGCACTCTTAAGCTCCTGAGGCTGGACATACAAAGCACTCATAACTCCTCCGTTTCACTAACCGAATACCTGGAAACGGAAGATTTATTCCAAGAAAGAACAAGAATCGTGTGAGAGGACCGAGAGTGGAGGCACAAGGTAGCCTTCAACCCGCGGCAATGCAGCGCTACGGATTGGCATCCGGAATGACCTGCGCGATCCGGTCTTCGAGGATCCTTTCGGGTCCGAAGCCTTCCAAGCCGATCTCGTCAGAAACAGCCCCATCCAGAGCTTCAACGGGGGCCAGACCAATAATCTCGCTCGAGACCGCCTCTAGACCGACCCTTCGTGCTTCGAGTTGGACCGCCTCGAAGACATCAAGCATCGAGGTTCGTTTGTAATCGGTAAGGTTGATCGAGACCTGGGCCTGATTTCGCTGTTCCAGATAGAACCCGAGTGCCTTGACCCCAATCAACCCGCCGCTGCTTTCACGAATCCGCTGGGCAATGCTGCGAGCTGCTTCCAGGTCCGGGCTATTCAGAAAGACATTGAAAGCAATCAAGACGTCGCGTGCTCCTATGGCCACGACGCCGGCTGTGGGATGGCTAATAGAGGGCCCGAAATCTGGCTTCCACAGCGGGTCGCTGCTCATCCGCTTCTTCAACCCCTCCGGGCCTCCCTTTCGCAGTGCTGCCAGACTGCGCCTCAGCCTGTGAGTTGCCGCTGCTTCGTACAGAAAAACCGGCACTGAGCATTCTCTTCCAATCCGATCGCCCAAGCAGCTAGCCAGCGCCTGACAATCTGCCATTGACACTTCTTGGGATGGGACGAAGGGAATCACATCAACTGCACCCAAGCATGGATGAACTCCCTGATGAGACCTCATGTCGATGAGCTGGATCGCCCTTTGAAACAAAACCCAGACTGCCTCCAGAACAGCACCAGGAGACCCGGCGAGAGTGAACACGGCTCGGTTGTGATCGTAATCTTCATCGCAACCGAGCAGGTACGCCTGGGGGACATCGTTGATAACTTCTTCCAGCTTTCGCAGAGACCGTGAATCTCGGCCTTCACTAATGTTCACGACAGCTTCAACAATCCTCATCGGAGTATCCCTGCTGGGAGATCGTCGTCTCAAACCGAAGGATCGTCCTCCCTCCCTGAATCCGGCCCCGGGACTCGACGATCTACGAGCCCGATAGGAGCCAATTCAAAGAAAACTACCAGAGCAGATTTATAGCATACAAACATAGCTAGATCGCCTATTCGGGAAAGCAGGAACCGAAGGGAAAACGAACCTCAAGCAATGTCCGCTAGAAGGAGATGGATGAGGCACTTCGGCACCCTCAATTTCCTCAGGGCCTGATTTTCCCCGCCTTCCTTTTCCGATATACTCGGCCCTCTCTTGCGTTATCGAGCCATGGATCATCGCTATTACGAAGTCTTTAGACAAGCGTCTCAGGAGGCCTTCTACCAAGCAGTCAACAATCCGGAAGACGAACTCTACGACATCGTCTGGGACCTGTTCGAAACGGCGGTAATTGAACCAGGAGAGATCTTCGACTCTGATTTTCGCAATCAGAATCAGTTCCGGTACAGCATCAACAGCGGAGTCACGCTCGAGTTTTTCTCTGGTCCATCGTATTTCAGGAGAAGGGTTGAGCCCAATCCCTATGAGGACGACTCCGATGCTGCCGGTATCCATATGCAGTTCTCAATTCTCCCCTGCATGAGTTGCCTCTTCTCGGTGGGATTCCGGGTATGGGGACGCCCCGAAAGAATCGCCTTCAAGCGGCTCTGGAGACAACACCGAAAACTCCTTTCCGATACCTCCAGACGAGCCCAACCCATGGTCTTCACGGCGGCCACGTTTCCCTCGGTGGATTACGCGTCGACCCTGGAAGACATGTTCGACAACTATTTCTCGGTCAGGGACTCTGAGCACTTTATCGAACTTCAGTACTCATTCGCTCAATTCGATGAGATCGACAACGTTCAGAATTTCATGGTCTATATGGCTTTTCTCTATCACTCAATCAAGGACCAGTGCCAGCAGAAGAGAAATCGAGCGGACTACTGGTCCGGCAGGGTCAGGGCCTTCTATTCAGGGTATCCCCCTAATCTACCAGCACCGCTTCCCTGTGTTGAGATGACCATCACGTCAGACACCGAATAGCGCCGTTGCCTCGTTCAGGAGGCGCTGGATCATTCAGTGAAAATTCCTTCGGGAAGCAATGCTCTTCTCCGGCCTTCGAAATTCGCTTGTTCGATATTCTGCGGTTCAGCTTCCGGTTGTTTTTCCGGAGTAAGAAAGGCTAAATCACAAACCGCAAAACGCCGAACATTCGAAGGCCAAAGTCTCTCTCAGCCTTTGAAATTCGCCTGTTTGATATTTTGCGGTTCATCATTCAGCGGTTGTCTTCTCCGGAGCAAGAAATCACAAACCGCAGAACACCAAACAGGCGAACGCCAAACCGACTTCCTAGCCTTTCAGCTTAGAACACGGCCTGAATAAAGCCCAGAAGCATGATCGCCCCTCCCGCTAGTAGCCCCAGAAGCATTCCCAGCAACAGGGCTAGGAGCACCTCGCTGACTACCCGACGACCTCCGGAAGTAGTGAAGGACGGGTAGGGCAAGTTGTGAAGAACTGCAGCCAGGCAAGTCAGGGAAACACAGGCTGTGATTCCAGGGACCGTCGTTCAAAGCTCATCGTCTCCGGCATGGTCAGGATCAGACGGCAGCCAAATTGAGCACAGATCATGGCCAAGCCGATCCCTGTGTTGCCGCTGGTAGCCTCAACGATCGTCATTCCATCTTGGAGGAGCCCCGATTCCTCGGCAGCTTCGATCATGGCAAGGGCGATTCTATCCTTGACGCTGCCCCCAGGATTGAAGAACTCCAACTTCGCCAGAATGGAAGCACCATCCGCAGGGGAGAGCCTATCCAATCGTACCATCGGCGTGCTTCCAATCAGCTCGGTCACCCGGCTGTGGATTCTAGTTTTCATCGGGCCACCCTCCAGACTCTGCAGGAGCGCGGTGTTTCTGGCACTATGAATGGAGTCAGTGAATAGGGAAGGCAGCGCCCTCGTCTATCTCTGAAGCAAGCGTATGAGTTGTCTGTGGTTCTGGGCCTGGGCCCAGGAAAGAGCAGTATGCCCCTGTTTATCCTTTACACTTGAATCGCCCCCCGCCTTTAGCAGGAGACGAACCGCTTCGACCTGGCCTTTGTAGGTCGCCCCTATCAGAGCGGTTATTCCCCGCTTGGTCTTCAGATTCAGGTCAGCCCCCTCGTCCAACAGTACTTGCAGTGCGTCCTCGTAACCTCGATAGGCGGTTGCCATCAAAGGCGTAATCCCGCCGATGGTCGTTGTGTTGATGTCGGCTCCATTCTCGATTAGAACAGAAAGGGTCCGGGCATGTCCCATATAGGACGCCGCCAGCAGCGCACTCGCGCCGCCATGATTCTTCAGGTTCACATCCGCCTTGGCCTGGAGCAAGGCTTCGACGCACTCCAACCTTCCCGATTCGGCGGCGCGCATCAAGGCCGTCCAGCCGTCCTTGTCTGTGAGGTTGGGATCGGCGCCAATGCCCAGAAGCACTCTCACCCTCACGAGCTTTCCCGTCCTGGCTGCTTCGATCAGCTCCCCACCCAGGTCCTGAGCAGAAGCGCTTGCAGCAAGGAAACAAAACGACACCAATACAATCAAAGAAACTCTCCGGCCGAGCTTACGGAACACGAGTGACAGGCTCGCAGACAAGAGAAAAAATAATTGAACAGTACTGCTGGACATCACCTCGATACCCTCAGATAGAGTCCGATTCGGCACCAAGCAGCCTGCTGGTACGCTGTGACACAGATTATGACGGGTTTGACGATGGGGATTGTGGACGATCTCTGCGTTGGTCGTCGTCGAAGATAACAGAACATCGACTTCCTTCTCCCGCCTTGAACTCGCCGCACAAGCCCCATCTGCAATTGGCATGCTATTTCGGAATCGATCATCTGGGTTATGCTTGCACGAACCCTAAATACATTGGCTGGGACCCGTGCTCGACTCTAGATGCCTGAGCTACCCGATATCCTCCTTTATCTGAATGCCTTCGAAAGGCACATCCTCAATCATAGGATGGAGAAGATCCAACTCCGGAGCCCCTTCCTGCTTCGCTCGGTGGACTCTGATCTAGAGTCTCTTTCGGGCAGGACCGTTTCCGAACTGCTCCGACTGGGCAAGAGAATCGTCTGGTGCCTCGAGCACGATACCTATCTTGTGTTTTATCTCATGATTGCCGGTCGCTTCCATTGGAGAAAGCCGGGCGCAGAACCGCGGAGCAAGGCGGATCTGGCAGCGTTACACTTTCACCACGGCACGGTGAGGTTGACGGAGCAAAGCCCCAAGAAACGTGCTGCCTTGCACGTGGTTCGGGGCAAGGCCGAGCTCTCGACGCCCAGACGAGAAGGCATAGAGGTGCTCGAGTGCAACCAAAGAACTTTCGCCGAAATATTGACGAGAGGAAACTACACACTGAAGCGAGCGCTGACCGATCCCCGTCTATTCAGTGGCATTGGCAATGCTTACTCGGACGAAATCCTACACACGGCGAGACTCTCGCCTCTGCGCTGGACCGCTCACCTGGCGCCCCAGGAGATCGTCAGGCTCTTTGAGACCACACAGTCCACACTTCAGAAATGGATTCGTCGTCTGCTCGATGAAACGGGAGACAGCTTCCCCAGAAAGGTAACGGCCTTTCGAGAAGGAATGGCTGTGCATGGAAGATACAAAGAACCCTGTCCTGTCTGCTCCACTGGGGTTCAGCGAATCGTCTATGCCGAACATCAGACCAACTACTGCCCTCGCTGCCAAACAGAAGGCAGGGTGCTGGCCGATCGAGCCCTCTCGAGATTGTTGAGAAAGGATTGGCCCTGAACCATCGAGGAGTGGGAGTCGGCCCGCTGAGATGCCACAATACCCGAGAGTCCAGTTGTGACGCCGGCCCCTTCACGGTCGTTCTCTGACGAATTCAGATGCTATAGTGGCTAGCAGGAAATCAAGTCGATCCCACTTGAGAAGGAAGATCAAGAACTATGAAAGACGTGTTTGAATTGGTTGAACAGGCCCTTGAGTCTGGCGGTTCGGAGGCGGCTTTCGACGTTGTGTTGAAAAAGCTGCGTTCCGAAAAGAACTATCCACTGCTTTTTGAGGCGAGGCTGATGCAGAAGCGCAATGAGTTGGGCCTCCCCTTGATTCAGGTCGAATCCACGCCCGACCTACCCGAGAGAACTCAGAGTGCCTACCAACAAGCCACAGTTGATGCCGCCAGGGAAGTCGGTTCCCTCTTCCTGGCGGATGGACACATCCCCAGCGCCTGGCCGTACTTCCGGGCCATCGGCGAGTCGGGGCCGGTCGCCCAAGCAATTGGGCGGATCGAACCCCAGGAAGGAATCGATGCAATCATCGAGATTGCCTTTTACGAAGGGGCTAATCCCAGCAAGGGATTCGAGTTGATCTTGGCCAACTATGGCATCTGCCGAGCGATTACCACTTACGGCCAGTACCCTGGGACTGAAGGTCGTGACGACTGTGCCCACTTGCTGCTCAGCACCCTTCACGGAGAGCTCTTGGGCACCCTGAAGCGAGTCGTCGGCGACCAGGAGGGATCTGCTCCAGAAACGAACAGTATCAGCGAACTGATCACCGGCCGAGATTGGTTGTTTGAGGGCAATGGCTACTACATTGACAGCTCCCACGTTGCATCGGTGGTCCAACTGAGCCTCGAGCTAGAGGATCCGGAGGTGCTGAAACTGGCTCTCGATCTGGCGGACTACGGAAAGTGCCTCTCGTCACTTTTCCAGTACAAGGGAGATCCTCCTTTCCAGAATATCTACCAAGACCATGCAGTCTATCTGCGGGCCCTTTTGGGCGAGGATGAGGACGGCGCCGTGGAGCATTTCAGGAACAAGGTCGAGGAGAGTCTTGCCGATGGCGGGGAGAGCGTTCCGGCCCAGGTCCTGGTGGGACTGCTTACTCGACTCGACCGCTACCCCGAGGCAATCGAGGTTTCTTCTAAATACCTCACCGACATCGCACCCGGTGAGCTCGTCTGTCCCTCTCTACCCCAGCTCTGCCAGAAAGCCGGCGCCTACAAGAAACTCGGCATTCTCTCGCGTCAGCAGGGGGATCTGCTGAGCTATACAGCAGCGGCGCTTCAATCTAAGCGATAGGAACCGGGTTCCGGTCGGAAGTCGTCGCACGTCGGAATGTCGCACGTTTCTAGACCTTGATTTCTGGAGATGAGGATGCCCAAGCTCGATTAGGGGTTCGGCCTGGCATCGCAGAACACGTTTCGCCCAATGATGTCACAGAGACCTTGATTTCCGATAAGACCACGTTTTCCACTAAGTGCAGACGTTCAGACGTTCAGACGTGAACCCACCCTCTCTTGCCGAGTCTGAAGTCGGAGCCAGATCGCCTGGAAGACCGCGCCCACGGTGAAGGCCATCAGGCCAATGTGGAGACCCGTTAGCTGGCCGTGCTGGACTCCCAGCCAGAGAATCGCCGAGCAAGTCAGCAGAAAGATCGCCACCGATTCGGTAATGGGACGCGTTCGTCGGGCATGCACCAGGAGGCCTTGGTACCAGTTGTGCAAAACGCCCAGACCTGGAATCAACAGACCGAAAATCAATCCGTAGCTGGCTATCTGGCTTAGTGATGGCCGGAGACCTGAGACCGTTTCGAACCACCACCCGGCTAATGGTGTCGCGGATACCAGCAGCAGCAAAAGGGTCGCCCCCGACGTCAGAAACACGGTGAATTGCTTCAGCCTTCTCCGTGCTTTTGGTTCGTCGAGCATCGCGACCACCACTTCTTGATAGGCGAAGCCTACGCTTCGGACCAGAAAGAGCAATCCAAAGACCATTGGCCACACGGCCAATGACTCCAGAGGTTGGGCCATCCGACTCAGAGCAGCTGCCCCAACCGGCTGGCCCAGCAGTGTGAGGAAGGGAGTCAGAGCCAATGGAATGTAGAACCGCGCAAAAGAGGAGAGTGTCACTGGACTCCGCAGCCCCGCTTCCTTCTTTAAGTGCTCGGTAAGAACCGGCCGCACTTGGTACCGAACATACAGGGCCTCGATGAGAACACCCGCCGAGATCGCGCTCGTGGCGACCACGATTGCACTGAAGGATCCCACCAGGCTTCCGACAGCCAGCACCAGACCATATGCAGCCAATCGAAGCGCTGTACCTTTGCCGACCGAACGGGAATAACCGAAACGAATCAGGACACCCTGATTGAAGCGTCGGTAAGCGATCGCCCAGGAACAGGGAAGCATGATGATCAGGCCAATGCGGGCGGGCCCGACCACGGCTGTGGGCACCCGGATCAAGGTCTCCACCACCACGAAATACAAAGGCGTAAGGGCAATCAATAAGTGAACTACGGTTAGCGCCGCGCCGGCCCACATCATGAAACGACGAAGGCGAAGATAAGAGTCCCAATCTCGACTCAGGGCAGTCGATGCCACTAGCAGCATGATTATGGGAGACTCCACCACTAAAGCAACCGGGAAGACGACCCCGCCGAGAGCCGCCAGGTGAATCTCGGGGTCGGCCAGGCGAGCGATCACAGCACCGATGACGGGGAGCTCAACCGCCATCAACGCCCAACTGATCGCCAACGGCCACCAGGCCCTAAAAATCTGCCGGTGAGAGAGCGGAGCGGTGGGGTTCATACTGGATCAACGGTCTTGAGCAGTGAGCAGTGGAAAGCAGTGGACCGTGAGAAACGGCTAGTCTTGGAGCTGTCCTCCAACCCGGAGTGCCGACCAGAAGGCATAGTCAGCATGGTGGACAATCGTGACGTGAAGCGACCTCCGCACCAGCTCTCCCTCGCCCGAGTGGCAGCCGGCGGCGTGGCAAACCTCCTCGGGAAGACCCACGGTCAGGCAAACATGAGTGCCGAACTGGGTGTGCCTGATTGCGGGAAAGCCAGCAGCGCCAGGGTCGCTGCTCCAGCGCTCCTGATTCAACGGGTCGAACTCATAGGGTTTGCCTACGTCATGACAGAGACCGCAGGCTATCAGCAGATCTCTATCGATCGATAATTCGGGAAACTGAGAGGCCAAGCTGTCCCCCTAGGGCCACAGCCAGCTGGGTTACCCCTCGGATGTGGTCAGTCTGCGTGCCCCGCTTCAAACCGGCGGTGTCCGGGTTACCGGAAGGACGTATGCCCTCGATGGAACCGAAGGAGCTCTTACCCAGGCTGTAGACCCAGGCGTCGATCACTTTCTCACGTAGGGACTGGTCCCGGATGTCCTGTAACTCCGGAAGTGACACGATAACCGACTGACGCAGATCTCTAGACTCTTCCATCTTCTCTCCTCTTAGGGCATTCTAGCATAGCACGTCTGACTCGTTCCCGAGAGTAGGAGAGTGAGTAGCGGAGTGAGCAGTAGTGGAGTGGTGGAATGGGGACATCTTGACTACTCACTACTCACTGCTCACAACTCACTTATGACTAACAACAGGAGCTACCGTGCCTAGGTTCCGACCCGAAGTGTTGCTCGAAATCGGCTGCGAACTTTTCGTAGCGGCGGGGTGTACTCCTTCCGACGCGCGTACCGTCGTGGACCATTTGGTTGAGTCCAATCTCTTCGGACACGATTCTCACGGTGTCATCCGTTACCCCGAGTACATGAGGGCGATTCGCGAGGGTCGCTACCAGGCACGAGCGGACCCCGAGGTAGTCCAGGATACCCCCTGCACCGCTGTCGTGGACGCTCGTGGGGCACTGGGACAGATAGGAGCCCACTTTGCTACCGAGCTCGCTATCGAGAAGGCTCAGAAGCAAGGCGTGGCCTCAGTGTCCCTCCGTAACACCTGCCATATCGGCCGCGTCGGCGCCTATCCACTAATGGCGGCACGAGCCGGGACAATGGCACAGGTCTTCGCCAACGGCGGGCATTTCGGCGGGCAGGTAGTTCCCTTCGGAGGAATCGACGGGCGTCTATGCACTGATCCTCTGGCTTTCGCAGCACCTCGCCGAGAAGCCGATCCCATTCTCCTGGATATGACAACCTCGGTGGTGGCCGAGGGAAAGGTGCGGGTCGCGAGCTACCGAGGTGAGGAAGTGCCCCAGGGCTGGCTCATCGATTCGGAGGGGTACCCAACCCGCGATCCCAAGGCCTTCAGGGCAGACCCACCAGGATCAATACTCCCCCTGGGTGGCGTCGCCGCTCACAAGGGTTACGGCATGGCTTTCATGGTGGAGCTGTTGGGGGGGTCTTTGAGTGGACAGGGGTGCACCCGTGGAGCCCCAGTGGTAGCCAGCAACGGCGTTCTTCTGACCGTTCATCACATCGAAAGCTTCACCGATCTGGAGACCTATTACGACGAGGTCGAATCCCTCCTTGAACACGTGAGATCGAGTCGGCTGGCGCCGGGCTTCGAAGAGATCCTGGTCCCGGGTGAACCCGAATTCCGAAGCGCCCGGCAACGTCAGTCAACGGGAATCGAGGTCGACGACAAGACGTGGTCAATGATTCGCGAGGAACTCCAACATTTCGGGATCAACTCGGAGCATTGGAAACCGGAATGATGAGAAGCCCTCTGGAAGGAAAACTTCTTGCCACGCTTCCGCGCTGAGGATCTGAGACAAATCGGCTACCAACTCTTTCAGGCGGCCGGCTGCACCGTCGAGGATGCAGCGGCCGTAGTAGACCACCTGGTAGAGTCCAACCTTTTCGGCCACGATTCCCACGGCGTTCTACGCTACTACGAGTACACACTGGCGATCCGAGAGGGACGGTTCCAGCCCCAGGCACAGCCCGAGATCGTCCAGGAGCGAGCCTGTACTGCCGTCGTTGATGGTAACGGCGCCCTGGGTCAGGTAGGGGCGACTTTTGCCACTAATCTGGCCATTCAGAAGGCCAAGCAGCACGGGGTGGCCACGGTGGTCCTGCGTAATACCAGCCACATCGGCCGCGCAGGAGCCTACCCACTGCTGGCAGCTCGCAGCGGCATGATGGCTCAGATCCTGGTGAACGCCGGCCATCTCGGCTATCAAATTGCCCCTTTCGGAGGCCTCGATGGCCGTCTTTCCACCAACCCTCTGGCCTTCGCCGCTCCCCGGCGCCAAGACCCTCCAATCATGTTGGACATGACCACTTCAGTGGTAGCAGAAGGGAAAATCCGCGTCGCCATCAACCGCGGTGATAAGGTCCCCGAAGGGTGGATCATCGATGCCCAGGGAAACCCCAGCACCGACCCCAATGACTTCAGAAAAGACCCTCCTGGAGCAATTCTTCCGCTAGGGGGGCCAGTTAGCCACAAGGGATACGGCCTGAGTATCATGGTAGAACTTCTGGGCGGAGCGCTGAGCGGGCAAGGCTGTGCTGCGGGAGAACGCAGCATGGTGAGCAATGGAGTGCTACTTACCGTCTACTCGATCCCGCACTTCAGCGATCTCGAGACCTACTATGACGAAGTGGAAACGATGATCGACTACGTGAAATCGAGTCGCACGGCTTCCGGCTTCAAGGAGATCCTGCTTCCCGGAGAACCGGAGTTCCGGAGCGCTCAGGGTAGGGAACGCGCAGGCATCGAGGTCGATGAGACCACATGGACCAGGATCAAAGACGAGATGCTTAACTTCGGCGTTGATCCAGGACAGTGGGTTCCTGAGTAGAATTCCAAGCACCGGAGGGGCCCACCATCAAGATACAAGGTACAAACAAATTCCAAATCACAAGTAACAACTCCCAAACGGAATCCCGACCGCGTTCAGGTTCCCTTGCGTTCGCTTCTTGTAGATTGGTGCTTGGGATTTGTTTGTATCTTGTATCTTGGTGATTGGGACTGCCTCCTACACGCGTAGCGCCATTCCGCTGCTACCCGTGTCGGCTCCGCCTTCGAGCCGTCCACTCTTGGGATCCAGAGTAATGGCATGGACGAGGGCGAATCCTCCGTGACTTTGAGGTAGACGCTGGATGGGGTGTTTTCTCCTGACCCCGGCACAAACATATTCCGGGATTCTGGCGTGGCAATGGATCAGGTCACCCTGGCAGTCGACCCGGGGCGCAAGTACGGCATCACTGATGCTCATGCCGAAGTCGAGGACGTTTAGAACCACCTGCAGAATCGAGGTGATGATGCGGGTGGCACCCGGTGCCCCAATGACCATGACGGGATCGCCGTCCTTGTAGACAATGGTCGGAGTCATTCCCGTCGTCCGCCCCTTGCCGGGAGCAATGGAGTTGGGATGTCCCGCATGGGGGTGGAAGTTCACCATCGAGTTGTTGTACATGAAACCGAGCCCAGGAGTGATCGTCCCTGAGGAGGCGCCCAGTGAATGGGTCAGGGAGACACAGTTTCCCTGGGCATCGACCACCGTCACCTGGGTCGTATCCGGGTGCTCAGGCGAGGTAAAGGAAACCGTGATCGGTTTACCACCGTCGATCTGCTCCCACCACTCTCTGGCCCGCTCCTTAGAGATCATCCACTCCACGGGGACTTCCACGAAATCCGGATCAGCCAGATGTTGGTTGCGGTCGGCGAAGGCAGCCTTCATCGCCATCGAAACCGTGTAGATGTATTCTGCCGAATTGTGCTCGAACGTGCTCAAATCGCAGTTCTCCAGAATGTTAAGAATCTCGATAAGAGTAGGCCCGCCGTGAGGCGATTGAGAAGAAGCTATCGTGTACCCCCGGTAACTCCCCACCACCGGCTCAGGATCACGCAGCTGATAACTTGCGAGATCTGTTGCCGTCACGAAGCTCCCGTTGGTTGCCAGATCATCGCTGATTCGGCGAGCGAGCTTCCCGGCGTAGAAATCGTCCGGACCGTCCTGAGCGAGCTGGCGCAGGGTCTGACTCAGATCGGGATTTCGAAGGCGCTCTCCGGCCTTATAGGGAATTCCGCCCTCCTTGAGGTAGATGCGACTTGCAACCGGGTTTCCCTTTATGTAATCGAGTAGAGAGCAAGCCTCAGGATAAGGAGCCTCCCGGCTCCAACCTTCGGCCATGTTGGTGTCCACGACAAAGCCCTCCTCGGCAATTTGGGCGGCCGGTAGGATCGCCTGCTCCCAGGAATACGTCCCCCATCGCTCCAACATGGCCTGGTAGCCCCGAACCGCGCCAGGAATGCAGATAGACTGGTAACCGAGATCGTTGACCTTGTCCCTCAGGAAGAATCCCCAGCCGTCGGGATTGGGGCCGATGACCTGGTCTTCCCACATTGACTCTGAAACCTTCGAGCCTGCCAAAGCAGGGGCATCCAGCACGATAGAGAGAACCTCTGGCCGATCTGCCAGGTGCAGGTTGAGTAGAACGTATCCACCGATTCCGCACATGTGGGGACTGATCAAGCCCTGGACGAAGCCCGCCGTCACTGCAGCATCAATGGCATTGCCACCCTTCATCAGAACCTTGGCGCCTTCCTCAGCGGCTATCGGTTGGGGCGCAACAATCATGTTCGGCATCGGTGAGAGTCTCCTTTGATTGGAAAATCGTGTTGCAGATTGTAGGTTACAGGTTGCAGGTTGGCCGTTGCAAGAGAGGAGAAGCGGTGCCGATTTGACGCAACCCGTACAGGGTTGACATATGATTTGCTCTTCTCCTTACCCAGGGTTGGGCAACCCTGGGCTGGAATATGCAATCCCGTTGGGATTGACCTCAATTGATTTCTTCGAGGAAAGGTCGTGCGGAAAAAATGGGAAGCAACCTGCAACCTGCAACCTGCAACCTGCAACCTGCAACCTGCAACCTGCAACCTGCAACCTGCAACCTGCAACCCAGGCGACCCGGTTATTGGAATCGCAGCGAATACAAATCGGCGTCGCTCATTATGATGCGGAGACGTACCGGTGTCCCAGCTAGGCTCGCCAGGGGGCTGTCGGAATTGGCCTTCGAGTGGCTTCGAACCTAGCGCACGGTGTGTTCGATCTCATCTCCCCAGACAAGAGGGAATTCTTCGAGAGAAAAACCAGGAAAAGGATTGCCTTGGGCGTCCTGAATCTCCAGGCGGATACTGCCTGCGGCCGAGGTAGAGAAGTTGAGAATCAGGTTCCCACCCTGGAATATCAGGGGCCTGGTCAAAAATTCGCCGCCTGCGTAACCAGCGTGGACCGAGGCAAAGCCATCTATTCGCAACACCATCCGCTCAATGTGGATAGAGGGAAACTTATAGTTTCGGATCACGTAGAGCGAGAGCTCATCGGAATCCGTGGCCACCAGGCCGGGGATCGGGTAGTTGTTGCGATTGAGCCAATTCCGGGGGTCCCGTCCCGGTCGTATGAAGGCCTCCATGAAGCGCCGATCCCAGTGGAGACCATCGCGACTGCTCATAAAAACTCCATCCGAAAGCCCTGCTCGCGGCGCATCTTCCAAGAGGTTGCGCCACGGATGAAAGCGCTTGGGGAAAGCCAGGAATAGATGCGGAGCACGGGAGTAGGCAATGGTGCCATTGGTATAGAGGTGCTCGGCCGGGGCATCGCCAAAATCGAACCACTGTCCTGGCGTCCAAGTCAGAAAATCCTGGGAGGTAGCAAATTTGACGTGTCGTACACCGTTGTTGAAGCCTCGGTAGAAGGCGACGTATCGGCTCCGGGCTTCATCCCAGAGAGGAAGGTTCAGAGAGTCGAAGGCCCCATCGCTAATGACGGGATCTGCCTGGATCTTCTCCCAGTGCAAAGCATCGGAAGACCTCAACGCAATCAAGGGTCCACCGGCCAGGGCCTTGTATAGCGCTGATGGGGGCGCAGCCGGATTGGCATCCTTGAAAGGGGCAAAGTTATGTGAGCCTTTACCCGTCCACACAATATTGTTTTCCTTGGAACCCTGGAACTCGAAGATGCCCAAGGACGGCCTTTCCCAAGTGATTCCATCGCTGGTCTCGGCGTAACAGGCAAATTCAGGATGCTTGGGAACTACGTTCACATCACCTTCGAGCGCCCACGGCGGTGATGCACTGGGATCACTGCTGCCCCGGTAGTACATCCGGTATCGCTCCCCATCCTGGAAAATAGTGGCATAGAAGCTCGTGTTCCCCTCCCAGGGCCGGTCGAACGAGAAAACCCTTCCCGCCGACTCGGGTGGATGGAGCTGCAACTCGAGCCCTTGAAATTGATCAATCAGAAAGTCATCCACGAACAGCTCCAGGCGGGAGCCGATGTCCAGGGCCTCTGTGGTCTCGGCTGGGTTCGCCGATGCCGCCGCCACAGAGAGCAGCAGACTGAAAATAAGCAGTGCCTTCCTCATCATCCATCCTCCTCAGCGAAAGGGAATTCCGGTTCTCAGCCGAACCCAGCCTAGCAAAGAGCAGGGGAAGGATCAACAGGGGTTAGCACGGGACGGGAACCAGGAGAGACCCCTTCAGCAGAGTGCCATCAGGCCTTCTTTCTGGCTTCTGTACGGCTAGGGTTTGGTCCGTCGGTCTAATTTCCTGCTCCACGCTCTCGGCGCCTTCATCACAGAGCCGCTCGAATAGCTCGCAGAGCGTCTCGTTGTCCCTGTGCCAGGGGAACAGGAGGTTCTTCGCCTGCATCGTCCCCTCGCCAACCTCCCAACCCAGCATTCCCAGAGCCAGGAAGTCCCCGCAAAAGGCCGTCTGTAGCTCTGCGCGGAGTACATCAGGCAGGCGGGCAACGTGGCAGTGCACGGCAACAAAACGCCTACGCCGGAGCAGGCACTGGACGTCGTGCGGGAGCTTTCGTCGTTTAGCGCTTTTCCTTTTTTTCAAGGGATTGCGAGACTCTCTTAGTTGTGCTTACCTTCTTTACATGAGCGGACTAACCTTCACCCACCCAGGCAGTGTGGAAGACTAATTCACTTTATTTTTACACCAGACTGAAAAAACAGTTGAATAATTTTCTCCTAACTCAGAAAATTTTATAGCTGATTCAAAAGACTCGCCAGACTTTTTCCCGGCGCCTTCTTTTTTATATTTTTTAGCTTCCTTAAACAAATAATCTGCGACGCCCAAAGAATCCCCAACTCCTTTTTTGACAAGTGCGCAGTGTTCTTTGGTTAATAAGCTATTTGATTGATCCTCTTGAGCGTTCACTGTGGGCATATGTATCCACGGGTTCAATGCAATAAGACATAAAGCCATAGCGATAATGGCCAACAAAAGCTTGGTTGATTTGTCGACATTCTTCATTGTTTACCTCCCATGTAAAACCTTGGATTAGGTGTGTGTCACCCAGTATCAACGATCAATTTCACGTCGAATACCAAGTCCAGTCTAAAATGGGAAAGTCCCTAAATCTGCACTTTTTGTCAAAAGTGAGGGGGTTGGGGGAGGGGGGTAAATGGCCATGAAGGGGTGGCAAACGGTTACTAGAAACCAGCTTTTACCTGGATAAGGGGTTACACCTGTTCTAGTAGGAGAACTTCCAGGTTATCCCCTTGTCACTTACAGCAACCGACTCCTTCAGGGGTTTTAGCGACTAAGCGGGCGATCACAGATAGGGTCTGCGTGGCTAGTGACGAGCCGCACGGCGCTTGCGGATAGCTGGGTTGATGAACTGGGCGCGGAGCGTATCACGCTGTCGGTGCCAATTGAGGAACGCCGCCGCCGGTTGGCTGGGAATCCGGAGCGGCTGCGGGCGCTTGAAGAATACGAAATGCGGGGGTAGCTGCGGGGTAGGGGGGCATAAATCTCTACAGGGATACGCTAAAGACCAGCGAGTATTCGCCTTCCTTGTGTCTTCCCGAATTAGAGTCCCTTAAGGAAAGTACCAAAGGAAAAGACCAAATGGCAAAAACAGGACGCAAACCGAAGCCTTCCAGCCTTCGACTGGTGGAAGGGAAGCGCGGCCACAGGCCCATCCCTAAAGAAGTGCAACCTCATCCAGTTAAGGGCGGAGTTTCCAGCCCCGTTTTTTTGTCGGCATCTGGGAAGAAGGAGTGGAGCCGGGTGGTGAAGGGGCTGCAGAGCTTAGGGCTGTATACCATGATGGACCGCGCAGCCCTCGCGACGTACTGCCAGGCTTTCGGTAACTGGCAGGACGCACAGGAGTGGATCAACAAAAACGGGGATACCTACCGCCTACGCCGGAGAAGGCGCTGGACGTCGTGCGGGAGCTTTCGCCGTTTAGCGCTTTTCCTTTTTTTCAAGGGATTGCGAGACGCTCTTAGTTGTGCTTACCTTCTTTACATGAGCGGACTAACCTTCACCACCCAGTCACGGATCACCGGATTTCTGTTTTAAGGTAGAGGGAACTCTTACCCTGGTCCA
>Ga0310121_10000774_pt1 | contig 34266 bp, 28 predicted proteins | sample CB27_Tmax_986_MG_FD_203504 | JGI IMG/M metagenome (GOLD analysis project Ga0310121, IMG submission 203504) | Marine microbial communities from Western Arctic Ocean, Canada - CB27_Tmax_986 | ecosystem: Environmental > Aquatic > Marine > Oceanic | place: Canada: Western Arctic Ocean | collected...
CGGCCTATCCAACCTCAATCAAATCGGTGGAGATCTGAGCCTTTCCCAGTCGGACCAACGTAAGTTGGCAAATCTCGACGGCCTGAGCGGTATTACACACGTTCCGGGTGACCTGAACCTCTCTGGTCTTTATGCGCTGGGCTGTACACCCGACATCTTCAACGGACTCCTGTCTATAGGCGGTAAACTCCGTTTGAAGGATATGGGGATGAGCTCTTTTGGCGACGTATGCGGTCCAAATGGAGGAGTTCTGGATGGCTTTGCAGCCCTCGAAACTATCGACGGCAATTTGGAACTCGACGAAAACTACAACAAGACCATTCTTGCCTTTGAGTCGTTGCAGACGGTCGGTGGAGACCTGCACATTGTCGACAATCCCTACCTTGAGTCCATGTCGGGCCTGAACCATCCATTGACCGTCGGGGGAGATCTTATCGCAGACGATGGCACCTCTGCGGCCCTCTGTAACGAAGAGGCTTTCTGTCTCATTGCAGTGCAGGGAACAACGAGCCTTCCCGGGGGCTGTGTTCCTTCCTGTGGTCCCAAGGAAAACGGACAATCCTGCTCGGAAGGCACCCAATGTATCTCGGAGTACTGCTCAGAGGATGGTGTATGCAGTGATGCGCCCAGTCCATGTGGGGCCTGCGGCACATGTCAGTATTGTGATGGAACACAATGTTTCGATAAAAAGAAGAAAGACGAAGCCTGCGAAAACGACAACCAGTGCCTTAACAATTCCTGTATGTTCATCGGCCCCGATGGTTTTGGAAGCTGCCTGTCGATCCCATCCTTTATCGACTGCAATAGCAATTCAGATTGCCCATCGTGCATGTTCTGCTTGAATCCTTTTGGTGACGGCGGGGAATGTGCGGAGAAACGCAGCGCCGGCACCGGGTGCTCAAACTCTGTTCAATGCATCAACAGCTGCGTGGGCGGGACCTGCAATTAACCCCCGCATACGGGCCCATTACCACCGTTGAGGCACTACGCGCCTTCTCCACACACCTAACTTTACATAATATCCCTTATAGGAAGTTAGATTGGGGTCCCCTTGCGCGGAGTCGCTCCGGGTTTCCAGCGCTATTGCGCGTTTCCGGGCTGGTGAGTTCTTCGTTGTTGTTGTTTGCGCGCGGGTCCGGATTCTACGGGTTGGTGCAGGTTCCGGGTTCCGTTTGTTCGCTTTGGGCGCAGGTTGAGCTTTGCTCTGGGCAATCGGTGACTACTACGCAGGGGATGTCCTCGTTGAAGGAGATGCAGACGTCAAGAAGCGGACTGCAGAAATAGCCCTCTGCGCATGGAAGCGTATTGGAACAGGCGAATACCCCACTGTGGGGATCGGCGTATTCCGCACAGCCCGACATCCCTACCCATGCCAGAATCATTATCCAGCTAGCGCACCGGCCTGTGGCGCGTTTCTCAATCAATGTAATCAGCCAACTCTGCGAGAGCACTGTCGTTCATACGATTAAGCTTTCCATTGCGACGAAGTGTATGCAGCTTCAAGCGCAAGGCGTTCAATCGAATGAACCCTTCGGCATCGGCCTGGCGATAGACGTCGTCTTCTTCAAAGGTCGCAAATTCCCTGCTGTAGAGGCTATCTGGAGCTTTTCGGCCCACGATTTCCACACTACCCTTATACAGTTTGATACGGGCCGTTCCGGTCACTCCGCTCTGGATCTCGTTCATGAAATTCTTGAGGTACTCCATTTCGGGGCTGAACCAGAAGCCGTTGTAGATCAACTCGGTGAGTTTCGGCACCAGGGAGTCCCGCAGTCGCATCACTTCACGATCGAGTGTAAGGGATTCCACCGCCCGATGGGCATGGTGAAGCAGGGTCACGCCCGGTGTCTCGTACACACCACGGCTCTTAATGCCCACGTAGCGGTTCTCGACAATGTCGACTCGTCCCACACCATGTTTGGCACCCAGAGCGTTGGCATGCTCCACCAATGCGACCGGGGCCATCTCCTGGCCATCAATCCCCACGGGTTCACCATCCACAAAGTCCACCGTCACAAATTGTGGCTCTTCGGGAGCATCCTCAGGCGCACAGGTCAAGATGAACATCTCTTTGGGTGGCTGGAACCAGGGGTCTTCCAGGATGCCGCCCTCATAGGAGATATGCATCAAGTTGCGGTCCATGCTGTAAGGTTTTTCCGCGTTCGATGACATGATCGGGATGTCGTGTTCTGCCGCGTAATTGAGCAGATCGGTGCGTGAACGAAAGGACCAGATACGCCACGGGGCGATGGTCTCGATCTCCGGATTCAAAGCAAAGGCCGCCAATTCGAAGCGTACCTGATCGTTGCCTTTGCCGGTCGCTCCATGGGCGATAGCGTCGGCTCCCTCGGCCTTGGCTATTTCTACGAAGGACTTGGCGATAATAGGCCGCGCAAGAGCGGTTCCCAGAAGATAGTACCCCTCGTAGATGGCGTTCGCCTTGATGGCGGTGAACACCGCCTCCCGCACGAACTCTTCTCGTAGATCGGAGACGATCAGTTTGGATGCGCCGGTAGTAATGGCTTTTTCTTCCAGCCCGGTCAGTTCTTCGCCCTGCCCTACATCGGCCGTCATACAAACGACTTCACAGTCATAGGTTTCTTTCAGCCAACGCACCATGACACTGGTATCCAAACCACCGGAATACGCCAATACGACTTTACGGATTTTTGGATTCCGTCTCATTGCGCACGGCTCCCCTTTCTTGGTCCCACCACAAGGCATTGCCCGGGCTGCGTAACCGCCTGCCCACAACCCGCAAGAGGCTGCGTCTGCGCCGGCACGGCCTTCTGGCCCGTATCCGCCGGTGGACTGGGATCCGCCGCGCGATACTTGATGGACATCACCACAATCACCGCCACCACTCCAAGCAGAGCAGCAAATAGAGAGTGTTTCCGTGCGCTGGCCGATTTCTTGGCGGCCTTTTCCGTGTCCCCTTCCTCACGAAGCTTAAGGGCCTTTCGAACCAAGAACAACTCCCCCGTTGCAAGGAGAGCGATTACGATTCCAATCGTTGCCTTCAGATGCATCAAGCCATCGGGAGTTCCTCCCGCGGCCTTCACTGCACGCATGGTATTCATATATAAGACCAGGCCCGTACCTACCGCCAACCAGGCGGCTGGTAGAAGGACCGTCCGAACCATGGCGAGGCCGACTTTATCCGTACGTTCGGCGTCACCACCAAAGTCCGGGTTGGTCATTAGATAACGTGCCAGCGATCCGCCAATCACACAGGCGATGGCGAAGATGTGGGCACCCAGTACCATTTCGTAGATTCCTGAATCGAGCATGGGGACTCCTTTGGGAAGAAGGCGCCGGATATTGCCATCGGGCCCCAGGGATGTCCAGTACTAGATAGAAAACCGCTGTAATCGGGTGGAATTCAGGGCATTTTCACGTGGATGGTTTCACCTTTTTTTGTTCTCTGATAGAACCCTCCCTCCACAGTTTCGATGGATACCGACCGTGATCGACCCTCTCTCTGCTATAGCCATGCTGGTGCCACTGATCCTGTCCCTGTCGGTGCACGAGTTTGCCCACGCCCAGGTAGCCTACTGGCTTGGGGACGGCACGGCCGACGAGATGGGACGACGGACTCTGAATCCCATCGCGCATATCGATCCCTTTGGGACCATCTTGTTCCCCCTGCTCGGCTACCATTACCAATTCCTGTTCGGCTGGGCCCGCCCCGTGCCGGTCAATCCAACGCGTTTCAAACGCTCGATAAATACGAACCGTGGCATGATGCTGGTGGCGGCCGCCGGGCCGGCCAGCAATCTGATCCTGGCTTTCCTCGCGACCGGCGCCCTCAAATTGCTGCTGGTCACCAATCCGACCGTATCGATGGAAAAGGCGATCATGCTGGTATGGGTGATCCGGATGAATCTAGCCCTCTGTCTATTCAATCTGCTGCCGGTCTACCCCCTGGACGGCTCCCGGGTAATCCGCGGATTATTACCGCGCAAGGCCACCGGCTGGCTCGACCTGATGGAGAGGAATCCCTTGATTCTACTCGCTGCTTTCGGTGCGGTGCTGTACTTTGCCGGCTCAATTCTAGTAGGACCACTGCTCGCATTGGAAGATGTCTTGTTTCGGCTCTTTCAAATCGTATAAGAGTCTCTCGTCTTTGACATAGCCTACACCGTCCGATTTTCGGCCCCCAAACCAAGTCCGAGTTTCCCGCCATGGAAAAGATACGTATCCAGAAATTTCTCTCCGAAGCTGGCATCTGTAGCCGGCGGTCTGCCGAAAAGTGGCTTCTTCAGGGCCGTATCACGGTGAACGGTGAAGTCCTCTCCCAGGTGGGTGTAAGAGTCGACCCCGAAGAGGACACCATCGAAGTGGATGGCAACCTGATCAAGAAGACCGAACGCGAGACCGTCGTCATTGCGCTGTATAAGCCCCCTGCCTACCTATGTAGCGAAAATGACCCGGAAGGCCGCCGAACAGTCTACGAGCTGCTTCCCGAGGACTTGCCGCGGGTCTTTTCCATCGGACGTCTCGACTGGCATTCCGAAGGCTTGCTCTTGTTTACCAATGACGGGGAGCTGGCCAATGCCATGATGCATCCCTCGACCCAGGTCCTCCGCGAATACGAAGTGAAGGTGAAGGGACATCCGACCAAACGGGCCATCGCAGCCGTAACAAAGGGATTCATGGACGAAGGACATCGGATCGTACCGATCGAACTCTCCTACCTGCGGCGCACCCAGAAGAACTGCTGGTACCGAATCATCCTGTCGGAAGGCCGCTACCATGAGGTACGTCGGCTCTTTGAGGCCGGAGATCTACAGGTCCTACGGTTAAAGCGTATCTCCTACGGCACCGTAGAGCTTCGTCGGCTGGAAGTCGGGGAGTGTCGCCAGATATCCACGACCGAGGTTCAGCTCCTTAAAGATACCTGTAATCTCGGTCAGGAACGCCAGAGACGCGGCGGGCGGCCGGAACCTCTTGGACCGCCCCGGGCCGATTAGAGGATCGCTCAGCGCATCCGATCGGACGACTCACGCAACATCTGTAGAATCGACGTCATATCGTGGGCCGGCGCATAGCCAAGCTCACGCCGTGCACGGCTACCATCCACGGTCGCGGGCCACTGAATATGATCCACCTCTGCGGACGGAAATCGCGTAAGCCGGAATCGCCACATCTGCTTAAGAGCAAAGCGTAGAACCGACGAAGGTATGGGGATCTGTCGAGCCCCAAGATGTTTCAGAATCACGGAGGCGGGCACAGCCGTTGGGCCATCCACATTGTATACGCCCCGCACACCGTCCTCGAGAGCCAGAACAATAGAACGAACTACGTCGTCCTGGTGAACCAGCTGCACCATCGGATCGAAACCCAGAACACGCGGTACCCACGGCCGTAATAAGTACTTCATCGCCGTGTTTCCCACATCACCAACTATATGGACCGGTCGCAATATAACCGTCTCGGTATCCGGGTGTTTCCACATAAAGGACATGGCAGCCATATCCACCGATACCAGGTCTCGAATTGCAACAAAGCGAGCGGCGGCCAAAAGAGGTGAATCTTCGTTGAGAAAGGTGATGTTCTCCGCCTGTGGGCCGTAGACGTCCGCCGTCGACAATACGATCAGCTTCGGGATGTTATAGCTCCGAACATAGCCCAACAGGCGTTGGAGACCCACGATATTGGTGCGATGATCGGATACCGGATCTCGTCTGGGATTGTAGATGGTCCCGAGATGGACCACGGCCGAAATGGATTCCTCTCGGAAGATGGCCCGGGTCCGATTCCGCCGCAGATCGAGGCGGTGATGTTCCACGTCTACTGGAAGATCTTCGGCTGGACGACGATCGATCCCAATGACCCGGTAGTTCCTATGGAGTTGCCGAGACAGTTCGCGCCCAAGACGACCCGATATCCCCGTAATGAGGACTCGTTTCCGCTCGCCGGCACCCTCCCCTTTGTCTGTTTTACTGGTTGCCATCGATCACCAGAACACGTTCTTGCGCTCCGCGAGACCACGCTGAAGCATATTTTGAATGGTGCTCTTTACCGCCTTTACCTTCGTTCCCATCGCCAGATCGTCTTCATCCGGATCTCCCTCAAAGACCATTGGCGCACCAAAATGGAGACGATAGCGTACGGGAAGGGGAAGGAGCCCACCCGGAACCAGCGCCGGACCAAATAGGAATAAGGGGGCGGACGGTAGGTTCATAAGCCGGGCTAGCGGCTTGATGTTGGCAATACGAATATACTGCTCTTCTCCCCCGATCACAGCGATGGGCACTATGGGTGTCCCCGTTCGAATCGCAAGACGTAGGAAGCCGTTGCCAAACTCGGTCAGTTTATAGGCCTGCGTCGGAGGCTTGGAGATCCCCCGTGCACCCTCCGGAAAGACCAGAACGGCTTCGTCGCTCTCCAACATCCGTTCACAGTTGTCCGGTGCGCCGAGGATCTGACCGCAACGAGCAAAGAAGGTGCTGAGCCATGGTAGCCGGGGCACAAAGCGCTCGGTCATAGCACGCACAACCCGGGGCTTCTCGGTATCAAAAAAGATACTCGAACCAATCACCAGTCCATCGACCGGAAGCTGGCCGGAATGGTTCGCTATGAATAGACATCGGCCCGTCGCCGGAACATTTTCAATGCCGAATACCTGGGTCCGAAAATAGTAGCGGTGCAGCCACTTCAACGTGGGCATAACATGGCGCAGCACCTCGGGGTTGTAGCCGAAAGGATCGTAGCCAAATTCGTTCAGATTCTTTGTGTCGATTTGGCTGAGCCGACTGGTACACTCCTCGTCTTCCACCAACCCGAGCAGCCGCTCCTTGAGCATGGCCAGGGGATGCTCTGATATGACCGTGCGGGACGTCTCCCTTGAAACCGGAACCAGATTGGGCATCAGTCTTCCCTCCGCCGCATCTCACGTTCCTGATCACGCTTCTTAATGGTCTGACGTTTGTCGAAAGTCGTTTTGCCTCGACCAAGCCCCAGAGTGATCTTTACCCATCCCCGGTCTGATAGATGCACATCGATCGGCACCACAGTAAAGCCACGTTCTCGGACCCTTCGTGACCAGCGATCAATTTCATCCCGCTTCAATAAGAGCTTCCGATCCCGACGTGGTTCATGGCCAAAACTCTTCGCAAAGGGGTACTCGCCAATATGCGAACCGATAAGCCAGGCTTCCTGGCCACGAAAATCCACAAAGGCGTCCTGCAATTGCATTCGACCCATACGGATGGCCTTTACTTCACTACCCAGCAGCTCAATGCCAGCGACGACGGTCTTTTCAATTTGATAATTGAATCGGGCTCGTCTGTTTTTTGTTAAGACCTTCATGGCTGGACTTATGTGCCCCGTTTCACCGTTCCCTGCCCCGGCTTCCACAAAAGATCGGCCGTCCCGGAACAAGAATGTACCCAACGGGACCAGACAAAGAGTAGATCGGACAGGCGGTTTAGATAGCGTACGACCCGTCGTTCCGGCTCATCGACACGGGTCAGAGATACGCAACAGCGTTCCGCCCGCCGACAGATCGTCCGCGCTACATGAAGTTGGGCTCCGACAGGATGACCACCGGGCAAGATGAAGCTCGCCAACGGCTCCAGGTGTTCATTGCATCGATCGAGTTCCTGTTCCAATGCGCCGACGTGGGCTTCCGTTATCGGAGGCAGCTCCAGGCTGCAGTCGTCCGGCGTAGCCAGAAGACTACCCAGATCAAATAGATCCTGTTGCACATCGATTAGAAAGGCGGCCATGGCAGAAAATTCCGTGCCGGTACTGTCATCATCGGCAGTCTGGCAAAGAAGCACATGAACAACTCCGAGGCTGGCCGACAACTCATCTACGGTGCCGTAGGCCCCAACCCGGGGATCGTCTTTACGAACTCGACTACCGTCCACCAGACCCGTCGTGCCATCGTCACCTTTGCGCGTATAGATCTTATTCAGCCGTACCATGACTCTCCGCCTCAAAACGCTGATACACCTCGGCATATCCCATTTTCCCAAGATTTCCAACGATTGGAATCGGCCACGCCCTCTGCACAGGGGCTCAGGGCTCTGTCGGACTGGGCTCCAGAGGAGCTCCTTCCTCGGTAGGAAGCTCCGTATTGGCCTCTTCAATCTCTGGTACCGATGGGCCCGGTAAGCGCTGCAACAGAACCATGCATAGCAGACCGAAAATGTTCAGGATCAGTTTTCGGGCACGTCGTACGAACTCCATGCCAACCCCAGTGGCCACCGTTCCGATCCCCAGATATTTGAACAGGCCGCCCTGCATACCCTCCAAAACTCCCATCTGCGCCGGTATGGCCGCGAATACCCAGGCGATGATCTGGGAAACGGACATGATCACCAGAGCCAGGGACAGGGTTGGTTCCACAGTCAATAAACCCTCCGGCAGAATAAGGAGAATCGCCCACACCTCAAGAATCGAGAAGATACGATTTAAGACCATCACAACCTGCGCCCAGAAATGGCGCTTCGGATAGCGATTCTTGAAATCCCTCAGATCATGATCCACCCGATGGGCCCAGTTGTTGAGTTTCTCTGTTTTGATGGGCAGCCGTAACCTTCGAATCAACCCAAATAAGGATTTCACAGCCCCGCGCTGAACCAGCCATAAAAGACCAATCACGGGCAGAAAGCAGAGCAGTCCAATCCCGAACAGAAGCATGCGCTCCTCCCAGGTGACTTTCGGGAGCACATTGAACATCAAGGCAATGGGGCCAGCGATTACAAGCACCGCAGACCAGGCCGTATAGCAGACGTTATATTGGATCAAAGAGGAGGCCAACACCTCGGATTTTGCCCGGCCGGCCAGAAGCGTCCCCTTGATGGCTTCGCCGCCGAGTCCGGCGGTCGGAGTCAGCTGGTTCATCGCCTGGCCGGCGAGATTGGCAAGGTAGAGATGTAGGATATTGCCCTTGAAACTCCCGGGCTCAATGTACAGATACCAACAGATCGATCCGCAAAACATCATCGCGTAGGCGCAGAGGCAGGGCCAGATGATACGCCACCCTATCTGGGCCATCTCGTCGCCGGTTCGTTCCAGGCCGTGGTAGAACACGAGCCCGACCAGCAGACCAAGGCCAAGAATGAAGGCTAGGATATTTACCGTCTTTGACACGCGCTCTTCTATACATCAGCGACCACGAAAATCAACACCGCAGAGCGATATTATTGCCTCAGGCGGCCGTGCCCTCCCCGTCTATTTCGAGCCGTACGGGCGGCCCATCCCCATAGGCGGCACCCGCGTCTAACAACATTAATACTTTGTCAGTTTTTTCTTTTATTTCCGATATTTGTGAGCCAAAAATAGACCCCTGTTCTTGGGCCAGATTCCCTCTGCATCGATGTAGCAGAGTGTAGGCCCCGTGGCGGTTTTTATTGCGCCAATGCACCATGCTGGCAGCGAGCTGGATAAGCGCCTGTAGCGCCGCCGATCTTTTTCTGGACCCCTCTTGCCAAAGCTCTTCCCAGATCTCGTGGGCATGCCAGGCGGCGTCATTATTGAAGAGATCGACCCCCAGAGCAAACCTCTGGCTTTCATCCAGGCTGCCGCGCGATTCGTAGCGAGCCAACCAATCACCCGTCAAACGTTCTCGGACTCTCGAACCCATGGAACTCAGAAGTAATAGGTGAAACCCGCCGCGCCGAACAGGCCCGCCGGCCCGATCGCGTACACCGTCGAAGGGCTGGCATCGGACCAGGACTTCAATACGCCCCCGGACAGGACAGCACCATCCTTCGGAATTACCGTGACGAGAAGACCGGCTGCCAACTGCACCGAAAAGGCATCCGAAAAATGGTATTCCACAGTCAAAGGCGCTTCGGCCGCAAACTGAACCGAGGCTTCCTCCGCGCTTTCCGATCCGGTCCCGCCTTCTCCGTCATTTACATATCCGATGACCCCTCGTACGCCTGCGAGGAGATTAGCGGGACCAATCTCACGCAATACATAGTTGATCTCGAGCCCGAAGTGCAGGGCAACTCGATCGGAGCCGGCATCTCTCTGCATGACCGCCGCTCCCATCAAAAACTCGACTCCGACGGAGCGCATCGGCCAATAGCGGACAGTCATACCCTGTGCTCCGCTCAGTGTTCCCGTGGCCCCAAGACCCAATTTACCTCGCATATCTTTTGCGACGGCCGTATCTGGCACCCAGCCCATACTAAGAAATAGAAGAGCACAGGCCACAGTCCGCCAAGTCCTGGTCATCCTGATGTGCATGTCGGTATCCATCTCCTCTAAGACTAGTCGGCATGGGGTATCGGCGCAATTTCAACCTGCTTTTTTTTAATTCCTACCCGAAAATTGCTATTCATGATCCTACTCACTACCCAGTCGATAGCCAGCTACGCTTGCAAGACGGGTTGTAGCTGTTATGAAGCAAGTTCCAACCCAATACGATTTCAGTCCTATGCTATTTTTCATCGACACCGCCGACATCACCGAAATCCGTCGTGCCCTCAGCTGGGGCATCTGCGACGGCGTGACAACCAATCCGACCCTGGTCGCGAAGACCGATAAGACCTTTGACAGCATCATCGACGAAATCCTCGCAGAGGTAGATGGTCCGGTCAGTCTTGAGGTCACAGTCACCGATTACGAGACGATGATGGACCAGGCGCGTCAGCTCACGGCCCGTGGTAGCAACGTCGTGGTCAAACTCCCAATGACACCGGACGGGATCCGTGCCACCCGAACATGCACCGAAGAAGGGATTGAGACCAATGTCACTCTCGTCTTCTCTGCGACACAGGCCCTGATCGCCGCCAAGGCCGGAGCAACCTATGTAAGCCCGTTTATTGGTCGCCTTGATGACATCGCCAGCGACGGCATGTCTGTCCTGGCCGATATTGTCGAAATCTATCGCAATTACGAATTCGATACGCAGGTTCTTGCGGCCAGTATCCGTCATCCCGAGCACGTTGTGGACGCCGCCCGCCTTGGAGCACATGTGGCCACGATTCCCATTGGCGTTCTTGAAAAACTATTTCGCCACCCACTGACAGACGCAGGCCTCACCCGCTTTATGGAAGACGCGAAGCGCGTGCCGAGCCTGGACTGATTTTATGGGCAAGGACAATCTACTCGGACCACGATCGCTTTTTCGGGCTTCCGAGCTTGTACTTGGGACCACCCTGGCGATCAGTCCACTTTTACTTGGCGGAGCACCGACCTGGTCCCTGGCTGTTATATTTGGCCTTTCGGCGCTGGCGAGCCTTCTCATCCTATGTGCGACCTGGAGCGCTCCCGATTCGGCCGGCCGTCTGGGTACCCTTGCTTGTATAGCAGCAATACTAAGTGGCCTGCGCTTACTGCCCACAGTCTTATCGTCCGGCGGATCAGGGCTTGGCTCCATCGAAGCCTTGGCCAGGGGGGAAAACGCACTCCATATGGCCCCTGGTGCCGGCTTTGATGCCGCTCTTCTTCTGGTCATCTTTGGCCTGATAGCCGTCAGCAGTCACCTGCTAAGCCGCTCTGGTCATGGAGCCAGTCGACGATTGCTGATTTGGATGGGAGCCGGGGGATGCGTGGTTTTGGTGATCGGCTGGGTACATGTAGCAACGGGGATCGATCTGGTGGCCTGGTTCTACCAACCCGAGGAAGCCGTCCGAGAAACGCCGATGGCATCCACTCTTCTTAATCCAAATCACCTCGGGGGGTATCTCATTCTCCTCGTAGGAATTGGTCTGGCTACGGCTGAGCTCGCAAGGCATCGCTCCTTTACGATTCTTGGTGACGCCCTGGCCTTCTTCTCGGGCGTGGGGGCCATACTCACTTTCTCCCATAGCACCCTGGCAGCCCTGGTCTTCCTGCTGGTCTTTATCGCTCCGATTCGACTACGCCGTGGGAATAGTGAACATCTGCTCGACACGGGACCCAAATCCATGATCAGTGCAGCCGTTGTGGGCCTTCTACTGGCAGCCCTGGCCCTGATCGTCAGCAATCAGCTACTTCAAGTCGTTCTGCCCCATGCGACCTCGGCGGGGCATGCCCAGGCTGCAAAACTGAACATCTTTGAAACGGCCTGGTCTACCGTGGTGGCCCACCCATGGATCGGAGTGGGTCCAGGAGCCTTCCCGGATTTAGCTGCCATAATCCAGACATCCGATCCAAATACCAGCTATACCTATGTGGAAAATCTGCCCCTCCAACTTGTCGTCGATCATGGCTTCCTTCTTGGTGGGGCTATCGCCGGCTACGGCTTATGGCTGATCACACGATGTCTTCGGTCCGCCTGGCGAAAGCCCTGGATGCTCTACATCATGGGTAGTATCGGGGCATTGATTCTCCAGAATATGGCCGACTACAACCTTTTCCTCGTCGGTACCGGAGTACCCGCTACGGCGCTCCTTGCTATCGTGGCCGCCAAAGGACGTGTCCGCCCACCCGGTCTACAAACACATAGGGTTATTCTCCCCCTGTTGATCGGGGCCGGTATTCTACTGGTATCTCCATCACTGCAGTGGAACCGTCACCGGGTCCTCCAACAGACCGAGCAACTCTCCCATGGGAACCCGATCGACGCCAACGAGGTGCGAAAGCTGTTACGATATTATCCATACGCCGGAGATCTCTGGGCGATTCTTGCCCTATCCCAGGAGAAAAAACCGAACGGTCGGCACCTGGATCTATACGACCTGGCTCGTAAGCGGGCGCCGCTTCATTATTTTCCGGCTTTTGCCGCCGCTCGCGCATACCAGAAGGCCGGTCGTATCTCTGATGCAGCACAGTCCTACACCGACAGCTGCCATTTTGACGCGGGTCGCTCCGAACTTCGCCTACCCTGGGTCCGTAGCGTACCGGCCCTGCCCAACGCCCTCGCGGTTCTCCAGGGCATGGCCGAAAACGATGTCGGCTGTATGGAGCCCATGATCCAATACGCTATGGACAATCGAGCCTACGCGGTGGCCTATCGAATCACCGAGGCCGCCCTCCGGGCCCGCCCCACCGATCCGAGAATGCTCTACTGGCATGCGACCAGCGCCCTGGCTCTCGGACCAAAATACAAATCCTATATGTCCCGGATCACCGCCAAATTGATGGGGAGATATAGCGAACGAGCGGAAGGCTTCGTATTGCAGGGTCGACTGCTCGAAGAGAGCAACCCCAAGGCTGCCATGCATATGTTTGAGGCGGCAGTCGACCGAGATCCAGACTGGGGAGAAGCCAGCCAACGGTGGGTGGAGGCGACTCTGCGGACCCAGGACACAATTCGTTTTCAACGGGCCCTGGCGGCTCTGCATAAGAGTATCGGAGATCCGACCAGAGCCAATCATACCGCCAATATATACAAGGCCCGGTTCGCCCTTGTAGCGGGCAAACCCAATGTGGCCGTCGACATGTTCGAGAACTCCCTCCAGCGCGTTAAGAATCGCCCCGAACTGCGGCTCCTCTATCTCCAGGCCCTTATAGATTCGGGCAAGACGGACTATATTCACTCCCTATGCCAACTGGAGACCTGGGACCAGGCCTTTCACTCCCGGGTTCAGACCATCTGCCAAACTACCACCGAATAGAAGTGGTCTAATCCGGCGGTAGCTGACCATCGGATGTAGGCAATCCCGAGGTAGGAATATATACGGAAAAGGTCGCCCCCTGGCCGGTATTATTCTGTACTTCGATATAGCCCCCCAACCCTTTGATTATGCGTTGGCAGATGCTCAATCCCAGGCCGGTACCGCTTGATTTCGTGGTATAGAACGGAATGAAAATATGCTCCAGATCGGTGGCGTCAATGCCGGGCCCGGTATCCTGGAACTGTACTACCACCATATCCGTAAGCCCCCTACGACCGAGCCGCGTCTTATGTCCGGACATGGTCCGCACCATAAGCGTTCCTTTCGCCCCCATCGCCTCACAGGCATTCAAGGCCAGATTAATGAAGATGGTCCGAACCATCTCCGGATCCGTCCAGACTCGGGGCAGACCGCTGTCATACTCGGCATCGATATAGATCGTCTCGGGAATATCGGGCTCAAGGAACTGCACCGTCTTCTTAACCAGTGCATTGAGATCTACCTCCTCGAGACGACCTCGATACGGCTTGGCGAAATGAAGGAACTGAGAGACAACAACATTCAGACGGTCCACCTCTTCGGCAATGACAGTCGCCAACTCGATTTGTGATGCGTCCTCACCTTCCGATTCCGCCAGAAGCTCTGCCGCACCCTTGATCGCACCAAGAGGATTTCGAATTTCATGGGCCAGGCCCGCGCTCATCTCACCAAGCGCGGCCAGACGATCGCGCTCCCGGAGCTTGTCGAACACAAGGGAGTTCTCCAGCGAGATGGCGGCCTGGGTGGCCACCTTATGAAGAAGCTGAATCTCATCGCTGGAATAGGGTTCGCGTAGACGATCATCATTCAAGGCCATGAACCCGACCACCTGCTCATCCGAAAAGAACGGAATCACCACCCCGGCGTACAACTCATCTAGAATCCGTTTCACCTGGGTTAGTCGTTCGCGCGTCGCTTCCGCTTCGAGGGTTTCCACAAAGCGCAACGCCTTCAGATTGTGATTGGTCAGATCAAGCGTCACGATCTTTTCCTGTTCCAGCATCTCGAAGATGGTTCGCTGCTGCGCGCGCCCTACGGAACGCAAAGGCATCGAGCCCGAGTAGGCCGCCAGCTCGTAGCGGCGCCCATCCGTCGAGAGCAGGTACACCGACGCATGCGTCACACGACGACTGTCATCGAGGGCGGCGACAATCCGTTGGACGATCGCCGGAGCATCTACGGTCTTGGTCAACTCCACCTGGAGTTGTTCCAGATTGGCTGCAAAAGCAAAACGTTCCCCAAATAGGAAACGACTGATCCAGGTGTTTACCGTCGAACTCAAGGGTTCAAACAGGATATCGATAACCAGCGCGGCAATGACTGTATTGAAGACGAAGAGATCCCCACGGTGGCGCCAGAACCCGGTCAAAAACAGGAAAATGGTCGCGATAACCAGGGCGAATGTCACTGTCACAACCGCACGACCCAGAAATTCATAGAGATCGAGAAGACGTAATTTCGTGACGATCTGAAAAAGGAAATACAGGAATAACATCACAAAGATGTTGCCGAAGAAGAAGTAGCCGATGCCCGGCAGGTAATCGAGAAAGACCATCGAGCCGGCAATCCCGCCTGCGACAAGAAGAGAGGTCAATCGTCCTCGTTCCGTCAGGGACTCCGTATCCCGCAATTTGTTTCGAATGCGTAGGAGAGAGGCTGTGACTCCACCAAAGATGTACAAAAACAATCCACCAACCTGGAGCCAGATGGGGATGCCCGCAAATCGCGGAACGACCACTATCCCGATGCCGGTCAGGATCCCAAGTCCCAACAGGGTCCGTTTCAACCGCAGCGCGCCAGGCGTATGATCCTCCATCAGCACCTGGAAAAACCGGGCCGTTGTCACTGGTATCGCCGTCGCCACAAGAAGTCGTGCCGTATCGAATACCGCGTTCTCAAACCCCAACAGAGCGTAGAGCGCGTCTGTAAGAAACCAGAGCGCCAGATTCAACGCCAAGACGGCGTATTCCTGGTACACCCGTCGTACCGGACGCCGTAATAGAAGATTCACGGCCAAAGCCGTGATAAGAACCGCCGCCAGAAGCGCGCTTTGGATTCGTATCCAGGGTGTCGGCATGCTTATCTAGGTGTCCTCTCCCAACGTGCCTGTACAGGCCATCAACGCCTTTTCGTTTGTCGCAATACTCGTTTCGCGGTCCGGAGTAAGTCCGGGTCCACGCGTCGGTCTCGTTCCCCTATCCGAACGAATTTCTGAAGATGGCTTGCTCCATCTCGAATACGACCCTTTCGAAGAAGAGCCACTGCCAGATTGAAACGCGCCATGGGTTCTTCAGAGCCCACCGCCTGTTGCAACCAGGTGATAGCCTCATTATAGCGCCCGAGACGGACCAGGTTTACGCCCAGATCATTCTTCAGCCCAACTGCCTCCGGATTAATCCGCTTTCCCTCTCTCAATACATCCACGGACAGGTCCAGGTATCCCGCCCCGGCGTACATGCTTGCCAGCCGTCGAAAGGCCTTGCTGGTACCCGGGTCCGAACGGATTGATGCACGATACAGTTCATCCGCTCCGCTATAATCATCCGCCTGGCGTAATAGCTCCGCCCGTTCGTAATAGCTTGGGGCGTGCCCAGAATCCCATTTCAAGGCCTGCCGAAAGGCCGTCTCCGCATCGTCGCGATTTCCAAGATCCACATGGACTTTGCCCAACCGGTACCAGGCATGCACATTGTCTCGCTCGATTTCGGTTGCACGCCGTAAATGGAAAATAGCCTTGTCGAGTTTATGTTCGAAATGGTGTGCTATCCCGAGATGATAATGCGCTGAGGCATAGTTCGAATCGATAGCAAGTGCCTGCTCGAACTTTTGCCGGCTCTCTTCCGTGGCTCGTGCGTCCAGAAGACGAATCCCCTGGTTCGTCAACGCGACGACCTTTTTGTGCTTCTTGGAGCAGCCCAGAGCCAAGACAAGGGCCACTACCAGAACAAAAGACGAAACCCGGACCTGTGCCATGCGCTAATTTACAACTTTGAAGATGAAGGGATAGGTAACAAGAGCGGTCGATCCATCCTTGGCCGGAGGGAAACGCCATCGTCCCATCTTCTCGGCCACGCATGCTTCCAATTGGCCGTCCCTCGCCGTCGATCTCTTGATCTTGGCATAGGCCACTCGACCCGTAACTTCGATAAAGAATTCCACCACGATCGTCCCGCCCACATTCTTATTTCGCTGAATCGCCTTCTGGTGGCACCACTTCAACTGGCGCAGCTGTCGGCGAATATACTGCTTGATCAACGCACGATCATAGCCGCCACGGATCGAAAGCCTACCGGCTTTCACCAGGGTCTTTTTTCGGCGTTTCTTTTTGAATTTGATATCCAGACGCTCACCCGACAGATCGCCTTTTCGCAGACCGGTCGCGCTGGCATCGTCCGCACTCGTCAACCCATTTTGACCATCCATGCCACCATTCGAAAGTGGGCTGCCGGGCCCACCCTGGTTGGGTTTGAACAATTCATCACTGAAGCTCTCATTGTCGTTGGTGGGGCCCTCTCCCTCCGTCGCTTGCTGAAGGTTGACCAATTGTTTTGAATCGTCAGCCAGACTATCAACGAAGTCCTGCACCTCATCATCACTATACATCTCTTCGATAGTCTCTTTAGCGCGGTTCTGATCTCGCTCCTTTTTTTCCTCCAGGGTCAGCTTGTCAACGACAGCTGTTTCCTTTTCGTCGTTCTTTTCTCCCTTATCCTTGTCTTTGACCTCCAGCTTTTCGATGTCTTCCTTTTCTTTCTCTTCCTCTTCCTTCTGGGTCAGTCGAACCACCTCAAGGACCGCAAACTGATCCTGGTAATCCACCGGCGACAAGCTCAAGGCATCCTCCGGTCGAAGACTCAAGCCCACCATAAAAGACCCATGGATCAGAAACGAGAGAAGTAACATGATCAAGACGGTGGCCGACTCCCGAGTCACCCCGCCACGAACCGGACGCGGCCCGCTGGATTCGCCTGCGACCAGGAAGGTGAACCCGTCGATATCTACCCGGGCGCGAACGCCAAAGTCGATGGGGACCCGTCCGTGTCCTGCCTCCCGTACGGCTGCCACATCGTCAATCGTACCGGCCCGGGAACGAACCCGCCCGGTTATCGATGGAAGACTCAGATTCAGTGCACTTCCACGGCCGTCAGATATCAGAATCGGATAGGGCGCACTGGACGGAAGTATCCCATCTGGAAATAAGACGTTGGCACCGGGCCGACTTGAGACTGTGTATTGCTTACCGGGCGTTAGATGTTCGGTGGTAACGACCTTTCCCTGCCAGAGCACCACGATCTCGATACAGAGGCGCCCCTTCTCTCCCCGAGCTGGCGGCGTCTCTACAAAGGTCTCTGGATCATAGACCTCAAAGGTGCGGTGCGCTTCCACTACCCGCAACAAGAATGGCCCCAGTGAGATTCTATCTCCGGGTCGTATCTCGGCGTGTTTCAGGCGCATACCGTTTACGGCGACACCCCCAAGGCCTCCCAGGTCACGTACAAGAACGATCCCATCGGGCCCCTCCAATACTTCACAATGCTTGGTCGATACCGCCGAGTCCCGCAAACAAATATCGGCCGTCCGGCCCGAGCCAATAACCACCGGCGCACGATTTGGACGGATACTGTGTACGTAGAACCCATCCTTCCAGATTTCAAATTGGAGCGCTATCCCCATCTAGAGTTCGTCCACCGTGCTTATTATCTTGTCCAAAAACGATGTTTTGATGCGGACAAGACTCAGCCCCGCACGCTTTCGAACGGTTTCCACGAGCGCAGAGTTGGGGCGCAGAAATTCGGTTTCGATGACGTCTCCCTCAAAATCGAAAACCTGCGGTTTCTCTTTGCCGGACGGATCGGCCGGAGGAGCAGCAAGCCCCACCTGGACACCGGCATATAGAAGAACCATCACAAAGCATATCTTACGCATCATGCACTCCATGGCGTATCAGACGAACTATAAACGAGATCGATCTCAAACGCCAACCTTCTAAGGGCCCCCGTTTGCATTTCGATGGGCCTGTAGCTGCCGATTTGGCACCTATGTATCCAGTCATTTCTGTTCGTTGTTCTATTCATATTTCTCAGTTCCCGGATAGCCTCCTATTCGGGCGTCTCGGACGCATCACCGTCTTCTTCGTTGTCATCGGGCTTATCTTCAGGAGTCGGGGCCGGCTCCTTGGCCATCTCAATTTTCAACTTCATGCCCTCGATCCGATTCCTAAGCTCTCGCGCCTTGGGATGCTTCGGTCCCACCATGGACTGCATCTCACGACACCATCTCAGACCTGCTTCCACATCGTTGCTATGTTCCTGCTTCAGGATACATAAATTGTATCTTGCCTCGAGATTGTCAGGCTGTAACTCGATGACCCGCTGGTAGATACTCGCGGCTTCGTCCAGTCGGCCCAGGCCCCGTAACGCCACGCCTCGTGACAATAACATCCAGACATGATTCGGATCGACACTTTGCACCGCGTCGAAATGGCGTAGAGCATTCTCGAAGTCGTTAACGCTCAAGGCAAACGAGCCCAGGTTCAGTTGGGCGGCAATATGTTCATCATCCAGGGTAGTCGCCTTTCGGTAATGATTCCCGGCCGAACCCAATCGGTCGTTAGCCGTCGCGATGATACCCAGTACATTGAAGATATCCGCGTTGGTGTCCGCGATCTCCATCGATGACTTGCTGATGAGACGCGCCATATCCAGATTGCCCATTTTATAATGAGCAAATGCCATAAGGGAATAGGCATTCAAATCCCGTGGGTTCCCCACCAGCGCGCTCCGAGCAAATACGATCGCAGCCTTGTAGTCCTGGCCCATTATGGCCCGATAGGCCTTGAATACATTGGCCACCGGATGTTTCGGTTTTACCTTCAATACGGCCTCAAAATCGCGACCGGCCTCGATCGGCTTGCCCTGTCGCCATCGCACCATCCCTCGAAGCGCCAATAGATGCGGATCATCGGCTTTCACCCCCAATCCGTTGGCGACACTGTTAAAGGCCAGTTCGTATTTCCCCATACGAGCCTGTACAAGACCCAATCGCAACCAGACAGATACAGAATCGGCGTACTGGCCAGTCATACCCTCCAGTTGTGACACCAGGCTCTTCAAAGTCGCCTGATCGAGTTGCTGTTGGTCCAGTTTCTCATCAATCTGGACCAGCACAGCCCGGTCCGGTTCCCCGGCATACGCCCAGGAACAGGACAGAAGGACCCATATGGCGACTACAAACCTCATGGATTCGCCTCCTCATTGGGATCCGGCTCTGGAGCCGACAGGCTCCCCTCTTCAGCCTCGGTTAGACTGCCGATCATCGGAATGGACCCACTGAGTCGAACCTGGCCGGACGCCACAACGTATTCCTTCAAGAAGGGAAAGGTGAAATCCAAGCGCTTCAGGGCGTCCAGAGCATCCTGGGTATAGGTATTAAACCAACGGTTGGCCACCGCGGCCTTCACAGCCGTACGATACATCTGGATGGCCTTTTGCCGGATGGGCTCCGCTCGCTCTTCACTCTCCTGTTGGAAATATAGAGTCGCTTCATAATTCAAGCCGCGAGGCTTCACCTTTACGAAGTCTTCTGCGAGGGTTTCGTAGGCACGGCCAATTCGAGACAAGCCGGCAATTGCCCAGTTCCGGTTACCGTAGGACACCACCCGGTCGAATATCACCTCGGCCTGTTTGATGAGGACCACCTTATTCTTAACGAGAATCTTGATGTCCTTCGGGCGCCCCTTGAGTTTGATGGCCGCCATATTCTTGAGCACGACCTCACCCAGCATGAAATGGGACTCGGCCACGGCCGCTACGCCCGATGCAGACATCTTGCGACGGGCATCCTCGGGCAGGGCCTCAAATCGTTTTACATTGGTTTCAAAGATGGTCAACGCGCGGCGACGATCACCACGATTACCGCCCGAATAGGCCTTACCCAACTCGAGCCGCGCACGGAATTCGAAATCCTGCCCCGCCCCCTTGGGTGGCCGTTTCAAAACCCTGGTCAGGGCCCGAACCGCACGGCTTCGACGACCCGCCCTCTGCTGTAATACACCACTCTCAATAATAAGATTGGGGTTATTGGGGTCAGAGGGATACATCTTTCGGTAGAGTCCACCCACCTTAACCGCTCGCGTGTGTTGCCCAAGCGCTTTTCGGAATCGATACGCGAACTGAAGAGCCTTCTTCACATAGCGATGATTTGGGTGGTTCTTGGCGTACATTTCATAGAACTTGGCGCTCCTTTCATAGAGCGCAATCGATCGATAGATCTCGGCAATGCTGTACAGGGCCGTCGGAGCCAGCGGATCCTCCGACATCTCGTTATACAGATCCCCTAATGTCGTAAGAGCCTTCTTGATGAGTTTTGCTCGGTTGTAGGCAGCGGCCGCATAGAAAAACCCACGGGCCCGTAACTCCGTATCGGGGAATTCCTGCACATATTTTTCGAAGCACTGCGCTGTTTTGATGTACTCCTTCCTGCGCTCAAATTTGAAGCAGCGCTTGAAGCTCATCTGGTTGCGGACCTTTTGAATGAAGACCGCCAACTCCCCCTGATTGATCTTCGGGTTCGCAGCGAAGCGATCTGCATAGAGCTGCAGATTGTCGACATCACGCTGCAGGTCGTAACAATACAACAACATACGTGCAGACATGGGGACCAGGCTATCGTCCGGATATTGGTTCAGAACGATGAGAAGATTCTCTGTCGCCTCGTCGAAGTGGTTGAAGTGATATGCAATTCTTGCCAATACAACATGTGCCTTTGACACCTCGGGGTCTTTTCCTTTGGCCAGTCGTATGAATCGTCGAGCGGACTTTAAGGCATTTTGATACCGCTCTGGATACGGGATGGGATTCAGATTGAGCTCGGCCGTGTCCTTTGCGTCCACCTGTTCGTTTTCCACCACATTATAATACGCCAGCATAATGGCCCGGGCGGCATCCGCCGCGTAGGGGCCATCTGGTTTCAAGCTGATAACCCTTTCATAAATCTCGGCGGCCTCTTCCCAGTTACCGATATCCTCATTGAGGACGCCCAGATTCCAGGTCACCTCGTAGGCATCTCGTGCATTGGGGAACAGGGCCAGATACGCCTCATACAGGTAGGTTGTGTATTCAATCGTCTCTCTATGACCGTATTTTTCTGCTTCTTTGTGGTAGATCGTCGCGGACGTCTTGACCAGGCCCTCCAGACGCTCGTTCACGGCCTTCATGGTACGCGCGTCAAGGTTGGCGGTCATAGGACGGAAGTCCTTCATCACCTGACGAATGCTCTCAACGAGCATCTTTTTGTCGCCCACATGATATCCATTCTCGGCTATCCCAAGGAGGTAAAGGATCCGGTTGGGGCTCTCCTTCCAATGTTTCAATAGGAGACGGTACACGATTATGCTCTTGTCCCAGTCTCCTTCGGTGAAGTACATATTCGCGAGCGACTCAACCAACAGGAACTTGATCGCTGGCGCAATTCGCGAAAAGAACTTCACGGATTGTTGGGGAGAGCCTACGACAGCATAGGCGCGCACGGAGTCCTGGCGAGCCTCTCGTTCCAGTTCGTCTCGGAACGGTAGGAGTTTACCCTTCTTGGACTGGGCATGGAGAATGACCCGGATAAAGGTCCGCAGCGACTTCTGATAGTCGCCCATATTGAAATAGCACCACCCCTGTCGATGCAACGCCATTGCGTACGCAGCGCTATTTTCAAACTCCTCTACCTTGATGTAGAACTGAAGCGCGACATTGAACTTGCTCTTATCAAAATAATGGTCACCGATATGATAAAGCGCATCCGGCACATAACGGCTCGAGGGGAATCGCTCTAGAATCTTCCGGAAATAGGTCGCTGCGGCCTGCTTACGATTTACCTGTAATAACTGGTAACCCAGATAATAGAACACCATGTCGAGATCGTTGTAGGCAGGAAAACGCGTCTCGATCGACCGATACACTTGAATCGCTCGTTCTCGCCACTTCCGTTCCTGTTCCAGCAGATCATCCTGCCGCATACGGGCCTTGTCTTCGGCCTGGACATCGCCCCGCTCCGAGGCCTGGTAGATCTCTCGTTCCAGGACCAGGTCGTAGGCTTGTTCGTAATAGTTGTCCGACTTGTCCCAATACACATCCCCGAGAGTGAGCAGGTACTTGGGCAGGTCCGGATCCTCGATGTCTGCGCTCTCTATCAACATCTGTAGAGTTTCGATCTGCTCTTCTATATTCGCCTCAAGGGCGGCTTGAACCCGGTCTTTTCGTTTCAGAAGCGCACGGCGTTTAACGGGACGCGTCTTTTGTTTCTTGTCTTTTTCTGCCGCCTTTTTTTGTTTCTTGAGGCGCGTAGACTCCAGAGTTTTGATGGTACGTTTGCCATCCTTGCCCTTGACGGCCAGGGCAGACGACACCGAGCACACCATCAAGATGGCGAGAAGGCTCCCCACCAGACGGGGCCATCTGTACGGTTTCGACGTTCTCATTCCGTTACTTTACTGAACATTGATCACGTACCTCATAGAGGTAGGTGCCGAGTTCATCCATCCAGTACTCACCGTCAAAATTGTACAAAACGTGCTCGTCATCAACTTTTACGGTGGACCGGGCTCCAGCGGCATCTAAACCGGGTTTTTTCTTTCCGATCTTGCGCCGAATACGACGAATGGTCTCGAACTTCAAACGCAGAGAATCCGTCAACATGGCAGAAACATCCTTGCGGACGCGGACCAGACGGGACCGCGCAAGATCGCCTGCTTCTGCGATCATCAATACACGGAAATCCACGAGATCCTGCTCCAACTGCGTAAGGATCTCGTTTTTGCCCAGTTTCTTCTGCAGTTCCAACACTTTTGCTACCTCTTTGTTCAGCTGAATAATGAAGGAGAAATAGCGTTGGATACGGCGGTTAGAAAGAGCTCCGTTGAATAATTTCCGGATTTCCAGCGATAACTTGTTTGAACTCGTAGCGGCGAGCTTGGCCAGATAGAAATAGAACTCCTCTGCGTCGGTGGCCCGGCCAAGGATCGACTTGACTTCTCTCTGGAGTCCCTGAAATTCCGGCACAAATCCGTTGACGAGCTTGATTGCCATTCGGTCGTTGCAGGTCGCAAATAGTATCGTCGCCTGAAGTAACTTGGCCTCCGGGAAATACTCGTACTCGAAATACGGAGAATCCAGGGTCCATAAATTACCCATGGACCGGGCGTAATCGCCCATATGGAAATAGGTCCATGATAATTCGTAGATAGAATCAAGCCAGTACTCAGAAGTCTTGGGGATCCTCTTATAGAACCGTTCTGCGGCACGATGATTCCCGACCGTGAAGAACATACGCGCCAGGGCGAGTGTACTGAGATCCTGGAATCGGCGGGTGTCATCATCCGGACTTCCACTGGCTGCGAAATAACGAAGCACATCCTTAAAGGCCTGTTCCGCCTCGCGGGCCTGCTTCAATTCCACATGGATAACGCCCGACAAATAGCGACCCTTGATATAATACGCCTTCCCCTTCTTTCGGACCTGCCGAAACTGACCAAGGGCCTGTTCCAGATCGGCCTCACTATATTGATAGAGACCGATCAAGAAGTGGATTTCGTCGAGTAATGCCTCTGGGTACACCGATGGTGGGTAGGCGGCAACCTTCTCCAACACGGCCATATTTCCGGGGATCTTCCGATGCAGTCGGACCAGCCACTGTAGCGCGTCTCGATGACGGACATGCACTCCGCCCTCGTCTGCAATACGCTCAAAGAAGGTCAACGCAGCCTGGAACAAACCCATGTCGAAAAGGGTCAGCGCAATTTCGTATTGTGCTTCCTGATAGTAGGTCTCGATGTCCTGGCCGTCGGCCAGAATCTCAGCCAGCTTTTTAAACGCCGTATGATACGAACCAGCACCACGCAAACGCCGCGATTCCGTGAGGAGACCGTAATAATGGTCCGGCGGCCGAATCGGCTTCAACTCTATAAAATCGTCATCCGCCATCTCGTCGGTTTGGCTCCATGCCGGTCCGGTCCAGAAAAGTCCCGGCAAGACGACGATAAAGAACAACCAGCGTGGGATGGAAATCCCCATATATTCATCCAAAAAATGTCTATTCGGTTTATAGGTGTGAGAACAACCCATTGTCAATCAAACGAAAGCCTGATTAAAGCAGGCACATGACCCGTATGCCAAGTTTCTCAGACCCGTTTAAAAATCAGCCTGATAGTCCCAGCGTCAGTCTGGATGCTCTTTCGGGCTCGTGGCGCATCTACCAGTTGCGCGAAGGTCACCGTTTTTCCACCGATGATGTGTTGACGGCTCACTACGCAGTGGAACATTACCAGGGCCCTCCAGAGCGTATACTGGACCTGGGCTGCGGCATCGGATCCATCGCCCTTATGCTGGCCTGGACCTGGCGTTCCGCGACCGTGGTCGGAGTCGAGGCACAGGAATCGAGCGCTGGTCTTGCACGACAGTCCGTTGACTACAACCAGGTTGGCGACCGGGTCCATATCGTTGGCGCAGACTTTCGAGAACGACATCATATCCCCGATGGGCCCTACGATCTGATCACCTGCAGCCCACCCTATCTTCCCCTGGGAAGCGGAACCATCAGCGAACATAGTCAAAAAGCATATTGCCGCTTCGAATACCGTGGTGGAGTGGAAGATTATCTTTCGACCGCCAGGTCCATGTTGAGCCCAGATGGCCGGGTGTCATTGGTCTTCGGTGCACGCTGGACCGACCGGGTGGTGAAAGCGGCCCGGGAAGCCGGTCTCACGATTCTGCGTTGGCAGGAAGTCTTCCCCCATAGAGAACGCGAACCCCTTATGACGCTCTTCTGGCTCTCACAAACGGAGGGCGACTGGTCGTTGCCAGCCCCGGATACACCCCTTATAACGCGTGGTATGGATGGACGCCGCACAGGGGCAATGCTCGCCCTGCGTCTACGACTCGGAATGCCTGTTATGCCCTGGGACCAGGCCGTCGAACAGAGTGTGTCGACATGAAGCATCCAGGACGAATTCGACCCAGGGATATTGTCCGTTTTCAGGCCGACAAGTCCTCTCACGACACGGACTACGTGGCAACGGAAGAGCCTCTGGAGATCCGGGTCCGCGCTGGTGAGGCGGTACAGACTCTGGCCGTCACCATGCGAACCCCCGGCCATGACTTCGAACTCGCAGCCGGTTTCCTATTCAGCGAAGGCCTCATCACCTCGGGAGACGAAATTCAGAGTATTGAGTTCTGTTCCGACGTAGACCCCGGTGCTGAAGAAAACATCGTACACGTCAATCTGCGGGGAGACGAACTGCCGGATCTGGCACGATTGGAACGGCATTTTATGATTTCCAGTGCCTGTGGTGTCTGCGGAAAAACCAGTCTGGCCAGCCTGGAGGCCCGCGGCGTCGGCCCGGTGGAGGACGACTTGACCATCCAGGCCGAGACAATCTACGGCCTCGGCGACAAATTGCGACCGAAACAGGCCGTCTTCGAAGTGACCGGTGGACTCCACGCAGCAGGCCTGTTCAACCAGCAGGGTGAGCTGCTCTCCCTACGCGAAGACGTGGGTCGGCATAATGCCGTCGACAAAGTGGTCGGCGCTGCACTTCTGGCCGGCGAAATCCCCCTGTCCGGCCGGATTTTGATGGTCAGCGGCCGAAGCAGCTTCGAGATTCTGCAAAAAGCACTGGTGGCCCGAATACCGGTGGTATGTGCGGTATCCGCACCAAGCAGTCTGGCGGTGGAGCTGGCCGCGCGTTTCGGAATCACATTGGTAGGCTTTCTACGCCCGGGGCGGTTTAATGTGTACACCGTGGCGGAACGATTTGTTGGACTACCACCGCTAAAAACAACATCCGACGAGCCGGAAGAAGCCTAGCGGCGCCTCAAATACTGCAGTTGTTGAGCATCCATTTGCCCTTATATTTGACCGTATCAAAGGGGGTCGACTTGGAGTCCCGGTTCTTCACGAAGAGCTTCTTTCGTTTTGTCCCCTTGGTGTCTCGGCCGGGCTTCGCGCTCTTGACGTCCATCAGCTTATAATGCGGCCTGGTCCGCTTGGATCCCTTGGTCACGAATTTGTCCGCCTTGCGCCGAAAACTCCGGTAGTAATCCTCGCAGCTCTTGCTTCTACGCACCGGAACAATCAGTTGCACGAAGGTCGTGTACCCTTCTTCCGCATCGTCCATCAAGCCACTGGCGAGCACCTTTTGCACGAGCCCTTCGGGGCTATTGGGGCTGGGGTTTTCAATGCTTTCCCCACCCAATTTCCGCTTAATGCAACGGCATCCGCTAAACGAGCCAAGGGCGATCGCCGAGAGGATGAATACTACAAGAATAGAGCGTCGCGTCGTTCGGTTCATACCGTTACCTTCCTGGATTAATCGTTCAGGTCGTAAGCGCCGCATAATCCGGCGGACTGAGGAGGTCGTCAACACCCGATTGGACCCGTATCTTGATCATCCAACCATTGCCGTAGGGATCCGTATTGATATTCTCCGGTGCATCGATCAACAAGCTGTTGACTTCCACTACTTCACCGGCCATGGGAGCGTAGAGATCGGAAACGGATTTGGTACTTTCGACCACACCAAAGGACTCCCCTTCACTCAGGGAGGTGCCAACAGTAGGAAGCTCGACGTAGACGACCTCACCAAGCTGTTCCTGGGCATAGTCGGTAATACCGACGCAGGCCACCTCGTTATCCAAAGACACCCATTCATGATCTTTTGTGTACCGATAATCGTCTCGGATATCCATCGCCTTACAATCCTCTATTATGAGTAACTCAGAGGTTCATCAAACAAACGGTAACTTCGCCACACGTGCGCACCGTAGTTTCCCGTGAATCTCCACCTGTATCTGGTCTCCAATCTCTACGTCTGATGGTACATACCCCATCGCGATGGCTTGTTTCAACAAGGGAGAAAACGTACCGCTCGTAATCTGCCCCTTCCCCGCGCTCGTAAGGATCGGGTACCCGCTTCTCGGGATCCCTCTTTCCTCCATAGAAATAGCCACCAACTTCGAGCGTACCCCCTCATCCCTTTGTTTCATCAGGACCGCATCGCCCAGAAATCCACCCTTGTCGAATTTTACGGTCCAGGACAAACCCGCTTCGAGGGGTGTCCGGGTTTCGTCGAGCTCATTGCCGTATAGGCAGAATCCTTTCTCCAAACGCAGGGTATCGCGCGCGCCCAAGCCCACCGGCTGTACTCCGAGATCGGCCCCCGTCTCCATAAGCGCCTCCCAGAGGCTCCGTGCGGTATCCCATGGAACAAATATCTCGGCCCCGCGCTCCCCGGTATATCCGGTCGTCGCGAGGATGCATGCGGCACCAGCAAATTGAACAGATCGAAAACGCATGGGCCGTAAATCCTGAATTTCGGAACCAAATAGACGTCCCAGAAGTTCCGGCGCCTTTGGTCCCTGGACCGCAATCTGACCGGTGGTTTCACTCTCATCCACCAACGTCACAGGCGACACCACATGCTTCGCAAACCACTGACGGATCTTCGCCACATTGCTTGCATTCACGCAGAACAACACCGATTCGGGACTGTGGGGATAGGCAATCACATCATCCAGGATCCCGCCCTCGTCGTTGAGCACAGCGCCATATAGCGCACGTCCGATCGATGTGGCCTCATCGGGAAGGCCCTTGGACACATCATTGGTAAATAATCGATTGGCAAGGGCCAGGGCTCCCTCGCCGCGGAGCCAGAGTTCACCCATATGGGAGACATCGAAGAGGCCTATAGCCTCTCGAACGGCACAATGCTCCGTAGAGATCTGGCTATACCGGATCGGCATCTCCCAGCCCGCAAACGGCGCCATGACCGCCTTATGCTCCGTATGCCAACCATGTAGTGGAGTTTCCTTCAGTGTGTCCGACAAACGATACTCCTGATCACAGCTTTTGCGGGACTATGGATCAGTCCGGATCAAGGGTCAACCGGCTTGTGCTCCACACCATAAAAAAACTCCGCCAGGGGTTGGAGAGGCCAACCGGCCCGGTACATTGCACAACCCCACGAAATCTGGGAGAACACGCTCATGGAACCCCACTCCCTAACCCGCCAGAAATCGTTTGAAGTCCATACAGCTGGTCGTGGCACCTACGATCTGAGCCAGGAAATCGCCCGTATTGTGGCGGATTCCGGCGTCGGCACAGGCATGTGTCATATATTCGTGCAACATACCAGTGCATCGCTGATCATCTGCGAGAACGCCGATCCAACGGTTCGAAGTGATCTCGAATCCTTTATGGCTCGTACCGTTCCGGATGGTGCCGACTATTTTCAACACCGGGCGGAAGGTCCCGACGATATGCCCGCACATATTCGCACCGTCCTCACCACCAATACCCTGGCTATTCCCGTATGCCGTGGAACTCTGGGGCTTGGGACCTGGCAGGGAATCTATTTATGGGAGCATCGTGTTCATAATCATCGTCGTAGGCTGGTCGTAAGCGTTCAGGGAACCGAGCAGGCCTGAGGACATAGGCCCACCGTAGAAGTACGGCATATAGCGAACACGGTTGACGCACGCGCGGACGTGGGCTAGGTGGGAAGGCCACCGGCAGACGCGGAGTTCCTGACCAATGAAGACATCCATGCAATTCCGTCGCAGCACCTATTGCGGCACACTTCGAGCGGAACACGAGGGGAATGAAGTCGTTGTAGCCGGCTGGGTTCAGTCCTACCGCGACCATGGTGGCTGCGTCTTTATCGACCTTCGCGATCGTTCCGGAATCGTCCAGTTACGATTCGACCCCACGGTGGCCACGGACGCCCATAATATCGCCGACCGACTGCGTCATGAGGATGTAGTCATGGTGAAGGGTGCCGTTGTATCCCGTGGTGAAAACACCAACGACCGGCTTCCAACCGGGGCCATCGAAATTTCTGCCCTTGAACTCCAGGTGCTCTCCAAATCGAAAACACCCCCCTTCTTGATCGACGACGACATCGACACGGCCGAACTGGTTCGATTGAAATACCGCTACCTGGACCTACGGCGCGGCCCCCTCCAGTCGGCATTATTGACCCGCTCCAAGATCACCGGTGTCGTACGCAGATCTCTCGAAGAACAGGGTTTTCTCGACCTGGAAACTCCAATTCTTCTGAAAAGCACCCCCGAAGGAGCCCGCGACTTTCTGGTGCCCTCTCGGATTCACGCAGGCGAATTCTACGCCCTGCCCCAATCTCCACAGATCTTGAAACAGATCTTCATGATCTCCGGATTCGATCGCTATTATCAAATCGCTCGCTGCTTCCGGGACGAGGACCTCCGGGCCGATCGTCAGCCCGAGTTCACCCAGGTGGATCTCGAGATGTCTTTTGTGGAGCCGGACGATGTCATGGACGTCGTCGAAACGGTACTGGCTCAGGTCTTCAAGGAGGTAGCAGACCTGGAAATCTCCACTCCATTCCCCCGTATGACCTACGACGAGGCGGTCCGCACCTACGGCCTGGACCGCCCCGATCTTCGCTTTGATATGCCCCTCACCGATGTGACCGACTGGGCGGCAAACTGCGACTTCAAGGTCTTCGCGTCTGCAGTAGAACGAGGTGGTATCGTCAAGGCCTTGCGCGCGGAAGGCGGCGGGTTGAGCACATCGCGGACCGAAATCGATCGAATCGTAAAAGAGCATTGTGCGTGGGGTGCCCGTGGAATCGCCTGGATCCGCAAGAACGAAGATGGATCCCTGCAATCGCCCATCGTGAAGTTCTTCTCGGAGACCGAGATTGAGGAGCTGCAGGAAGCCGTCGGTCTCCAGGTTGGCGATCTGGTATTCTTTGTAGCCGACCAGCCAAATGTGGTTCATAACACTCTTGGAAACCTGCGAAACAGCCTGGGTCGACGCCTGAACCTTATCAACGAAGGGGAGTTCAACTTCGTATGGGTTACCGAATTCCCAATGTTCGAATGGGATGAAGAGGGGCAGCGGCATAATGCCATGCATCATCCTTTTACGGCGCCCCTTTCAGACGACGCACCACTCCTCGCAGAAACGCCGGCCCAGGTACGCGCTCTTGCCTACGATGTTGTCCTGAACGGAACGGAGATTGGGGGCGGAAGTATTCGTATCCACGATTCGGATCTACAAGCCCGTGTCTTTGAGCTTCTCGGCATCAGTAAAGACGAGGCGGAGGCACGCTTCGGATTCTTCATGGAAGCTCTGCGGTATGGAACCCCGCCCCATGGCGGCATCGCCCTGGGCCTTGACCGGCTGGTCATGCTCCTCACGGGTAAGCCAAGTATCCGTGACGTCATCGCCTTCCCCAAGACCCAACGGGGAACATGCCTTATGAGCGAGTCCCCCGGACCGGTCTCAAGGGAACAGCTTGAGGAACTACATATCGATGTAGTGCCAGACGATAGCTGAGTGAACTAACGTCGCGATGGTCTATGCAAACGGACGCTTTTCCGCGCCGTCTTGGGGATCTCATGCAACATATAGTGATTCCCGTCGTCCACGACATGGACGCTTACTGTGGCGGCATACCGGTTCGCTAGATTCGTGAGGTATTTCCGCCAGGGAACACCAAAGGGATCGACGGCCCCAAAAACGCCCGTAATCGGCAAACCCTGTTGGGCCAGACTGGCCAGCCTCTCTTCCTCCGCTACGCAGGGGGCTTCCGGCGGTACCAGGAACAGGGGATATCCACTTAATCCAAGAGCCGTCGCCTTTCGGGTATCGGCGACCATGGTATGTGCCAACATCTCTTGATAATGACGGGCCCATACATCGGGATGGAACTCGTTTTTCTTCACAGATAGCATATCCACGGTGGAAGACAGATGCGATGGGGCCATACCCCGGATCAGTCCGGTCACATCTTTCCAGACATCCGCCTCCAACGACATCGGCGAGACGACCACAAGTTGCGAACAACGCGAGGCATCACCAGCGCAATAGTCCAAGGCCCAGACAGCACCGAGAGACCAGCCAAGAACGTCAATCGGCTTCTTGTCAGCCCGGAGAACCGTTCGAACCTTATCGGCTGCTTCCCGCATCCAGATTGCGGTAAGACCATTGACCCGGTACGGCGGAGCCTCATTATTCTCCACGTAGAAGAACGCCAACTGTCGTTTTCGAGCCAGGCCTTTCAGTCCTGCGAGAACCGGTGCAGGATCGCTGATCGGAAGTGGGGAGAACACCAGCATTGGCCGGCCGCTACCGTACAATACCACGTTGACCTTCTTATGCTGTACCGTCACTTTATAGGTGCGGGTGCCGGCCTTTCTACGGGTTCTCCGAGCATTGAAGGGTTTTAGACCCGAGTAATGAGAGGCTTCGGCATTCTTACGCACCAATGTGCCACTAAGACGAGCCGCTGTTTCCACCACAACCGGCCGAATATCGGCATCTCGTTGTCCCCGGGTTTTTCCGAGTACGGCCAGAGTAGACTGGCTATTGCCGAGCCAACCCAACGCCCATATGGCTACTTTTCGCACATTCGGGGGTTCGTACTGGATCATCTTCTCGATGTCCTTGCGCGCTTCTTTCAGCCCCAGGAAAACCGCCGCGCGAAGGGCCTGAATGCGCAGCTCGGGCAGTGGTTCTTCCTCCAGCATTGCGACAATTGATTTACGAGCGCGCAGGTCCTGGGCACCCACGACAACTTCAAGGGCCCGGCTACGAATGGCGGGATCAGGTCCAGTCAACATGCGCTGGAATAAGGCAACCACGATTGGGCTCTCGTAATGGGAGATCAGCAAGTCGATGAGCTCCTTACGAGTCGGATAGGCCTCCCCAGACTCCCACATCCTCAACAAGGTGGGCACCAGTCGCTCATCGGGAAAAGAAATCAAGATCCACTTGGCCTTCTGGCGGACGTCACGATCCGAAGACCGCAACATCTTTATGAACCGGTCTGGCTCAATCCGGCCCAACCGGAAAAGGACCGCCAGTACTCCGGGCTCAATGCGCGGATCGGCCGTCTTCATTACAAGCTGGAGTCGTGGCACGACCTTTTCACCCATCTTAACAAGGGCGTCGACCGAATGATGCTGTAGCTCCTTGATGCGCAACGCGTCGATCAAGGTGGGAATGGAGTCGATGCTCCCGAGCTTGGCGAGCGCATCGATAATAACTCGGCGCAGCCGCAGGTGCCGCGGCGTATAGCCCAGCTTAGAGCGGTTATAGACCAGGTTCAGAAAACGAGTCGCCTCCTCACCTTCCGTCTCAGACAAGGTATGAACCGCTTCAATTCGCAGCTCCAGAGGCCGCTCATCGGATGGAATAATCTTTTCCAGCCAGCTCCGTAGTTTCGGGTGGCGATACATCTTCAATTGTTCCAAAGCCAGCAATGCGAGCCGAGGGGGCTGTCCTGGCTGCAAACGAACCAGCATATCGGAGGTCAGATCTCGCGCGTGCCCGCGGGCGATCATTGTTTTATAGGCCATCTCGGCGAGAATGGTGTCTTCACCCGCCGCCAATCGCGCCAGATTCCGTTTCCCCAGACCTCCAGCATCGCCCAGGACTTCAACAAGAATACGTTGCGCTTCCCGGTCAGTTCCGGTCTTGACAAACATCTTGGAGATGGCCGCATCCGCCCGCCGGGCCGGCATCTTATATAATATCGACAGGGCCTCGGCACGCGATGTCGGATTGAATATAAGTGTACTCGGATCGGGCGCGGCCGACGCAACTGCCGGACCTATCACCAGAAAGCCGAACAAAAGAAATGTGAACGCTATTATACGACGATTCATTTTCTGAACTCTCGACGAAATCTTCATTACCCTTAGTCCTCCACACACCATCCATTCTGACAGACTTCTCCGGGATCGCAATTGACACCGGCACAGTTCAGCCATCCAGAGCATTTGTATTGATTCGGCGGGGTACAGGCCCAGCCTGTAGCAGAGCCCGTGGCAGAACTCATCACGCAGAACGTACCACTGGGACACGAAGTCTGATCCAACTGTCCCGTACAAGCAATTGAACAATGGGGTGTGACCCCACCAATCTGGGCTCGATGGCAGATCTTCGATTCGCACTGCCAGGGATAATTACACGCCTCACAGTACTGATACACATACGCCTGACAAGTGGCCACTGTTCGCTGCCCCACCTCTGCCAGACATATTTTTCCTTTCAAGCGTTCTTCACAGACATGCTCCGAAGGACAATCCGTGTCCGACGTACATATCGATGCGCAATACCGTTCACCGGTCTCCGGAGATACATAGCAGAGGAAACCATCATTACAATCCTCCCCATCTGTGCACGGCGAACAATGGTTTCCATCGCCCTTGCAGCTGCCCGACACCGGTAGACAGTAAAAGTCTGGATTGGTCGGACTCGGCTGATCGCATTTGAACCCCGGCCCACAGATGGGCGCGCTGGGATTGCAGGACTGGGTGCAGAACTTGTCGCCTGTTGCCTCCGCAGCACAGGTATAACCATAGCCGCAATCCTCTGTAGAATCGCAGCTTGAGCAGAAGCCCCGCGGAATGCACTCCCCCGTATCTACCGCGCAGATGCTACCCGCCGGGCAGTCTACGTCCTCGGCACAAGAACGGGTACAATAGAACGGTACCGCGAATGCGGGAGCACAGACCTTTTTGTCCGCAACTTCGCGACATTCGTTGCCACTCGGGCACTCAATACTCCCCAGGCATTCCAGGGTGCACATAGACGGAGCGCCAGCAAAGACAATGCAACTCAGAGTCAGCCCCTCCGTGGAATACGGTTCGCAGACGTCATTGTCCTCATCGCAGTATACGCCGACTCC
>Ga0310121_10000778_pt1 | contig 34207 bp, 28 predicted proteins | sample CB27_Tmax_986_MG_FD_203504 | JGI IMG/M metagenome (GOLD analysis project Ga0310121, IMG submission 203504) | Marine microbial communities from Western Arctic Ocean, Canada - CB27_Tmax_986 | ecosystem: Environmental > Aquatic > Marine > Oceanic | place: Canada: Western Arctic Ocean | collected...
ATGGGGCGTAGCCTTTAGAGCCAACGGTGATATTTTGATTACCGAGCGTGATAAGGGCACGCTGCGAGTGGTTCGAAACGGGCAACTGCTTGAACGTCCAATTCTAGGGGTACCGGAGGTCTACGCAGAGACACAGCGTGCAGGGTTAATGGACATTGCACTGCACCCGGACGACGATAGTTTGGTTTATCTGACGTATTCCAAAGCCGTTGAGCGCGACGGCGAGAGTGGTGCAACGGTGGCTCTGGCCAGGGGGCGCCTCGACGGGGGGGCATTGACGGAGGTTCGCGACATCTTTGTCGCGGACGGTGTAGACCGTGGTGTGGCGGCATCAAGAATTCTCTTCGCTCCCGACGGGACACTTTTTATGACACTGGGAGGTGCCTACAGATTCGCTTCAACAGGCGATTTTGCCCAGGACCCGATGATGCATTTCGGGAAGCTGCTACGGCTGAATGACGATGGAACGGTGCCAGGCGACAATCCCTTCGTTGGTGACACGGCCTACCTGCCTGAAATCTATTCGTTGGGTCATCGGAACCAACTTGGTCTGAGCTTCCATCCAGAAACCGGCGATCTTTGGGCGACGGAAAACGGGCCACAGGGTGGCGATGAGGCAAATATCGTCAAGAGCGGTGCAAACTACGGATGGCCTATTGCTTCCTACAGCCGTGAGTATTCGGGTGTTCCCGTGAGTGAGGTCCCGTGGCTGGAAGATTTCGAAAGCCCCGAAATCATGTGGTGGCCATCGATCGCCCCCTCTGGGTTGACGTTCTACACGGGCGAACATTTCCCCGCTTGGCACGGCAACCTGTTTGTCGGTGCGATGAGAAATCGGCTGCCTGGCCGAACCGGGCACCTCGAACGAATTATTTTTAACCGCCAGGGTCAAGAAATCAGGCGGGAATGGTTACTCACGGAGCTCAAGCAAAGAATCCGAGACGTTCGACAAGGCAAGGATGGCTATCTCTATGTTCTGACCGAGGAAGCTGATGGTGTCTTGCTTCGCATTGAACCGGCCCACGCGATTGTTGACCCGCCGGGTAACATTCTGACGATAGAAAGGTCCTCTGAGGCACGGGTGTCTCCTCTTGCCGAATCGGAGTGGACAGCTGAACAACGGGAGATTGTCGAGCGGTATGCGCCTGACGGAAATCCAGGAAATGCGCTGCGGACGTTGGTCAGGGTGCCGGCGCTAGCTAACCGTGTATTACCCTTTCTAACCTACGTTGCTGAGGGTTCGACCCTCTCTCCACGGCACCGCTCACTGCTGATTCTCCGCACGGCGTGGCTGACTCAGAGTGCGAATCATTGGGCAACTTACGCCAGTCGTGGCAGTTTAAGTCCTGCTGAAGTCCTCCGAGTTGCCCAAGGGCCGGATGAGGGTTGGAGCGAATTTGAAGCCACTCTCATCGGAATGGCTGATGAGTTTTTTCGGAATTCATCCATCACGGACGCGACCTGGGACCGGTTGTCTGAGGAGTATGACCTGTATAGCCTCGCGGACGCAGTTGTCACGGTTGCCGAGATTACAGCACAAGCAATCTTGTTTAACGCGTTGGGCATTCAGGCCGATGACGACACGACTGAACGTTTGCCGACGACGTCCGTCGGCTATCGAGTCGTCGTTCCTGATCGCGAACCGCCTCTTGGCGTGCCGCGGATCGATCCGGTTGAAGGCGACGGTTTAAGGGTGTCACGAACTCTTCGTCGCCACCAGGAACTCGCGGATCAATGGTATGTAAATGACAGGTATGTGCTTGACCCTGATAAGTCGAGGCTAACACCACACGACCGTGAGCTTTTGATCTTACGAACTGGCTGGAACGCGCAGGCTGTCTACGAGTGGGCAAAGCACGTTGGAAGTGTGGGGCGAGCACGTGACCACGGCCTCGAACCGCTCTGGATTGCCCAAGGTGCGGACGCGCTTGGCTGGAATGATAACGAACTAACTTTGATCGCGGCAGCCAATGAAATGTATCGTGACACCACCATCTCCGATGCAACATGGCAGGCTCTTTCAGAGCAATACGATACCCACCAGATGATGAGTATCGCATGGTCCACTGCCAGGTATCGCAGGGTGTCGATGACGCTGAACGCGCTCGGTGTCCAACCATTACCAGACGACGAACGGTTTCCATTACTCGAGGGTTACTGAGGTTCCAAGACCGGCGTCCAAGTGCGCGCACGTTGTTCAGCATCGGCGATCTGATTCGGGTTCAGTTCTTGGACTACCAAGTTGCGTCCTGAGCGAGCCGTGTTCCTTATGGCGTCGTTCTCATCTAAGATGACCTCTGCGAATTGTCCTGTCCCAACGCTCAGAAAAAGCTGTGACTGTTGGGCGTAGGTCACTCCAGAACGTACGCGCTCTACATCGTCAGCTACATGACCATTGGTAGCAAAGATGTCAGGCCAACCATTCAGATCTACATCGAAGAAGAAGCAGCCAAAAGTCAGAGTCGGTAACGTTACACGTCCGATAACCGACCTGGGCGCTTCATCAATGAACAGTCCGTTACCCTCGTTGTGATACAAGCTGACCATTTCGGTAGAAAAGTTGCCGACTAGCAAACCGGGACGGCCAGAGGCATCGTAATCAGTAGCATCGACTCCCATTCCCGCGCGTGCCACGCCAGAGTCGCTGAATGCCACTCCGGCAACTACTTCGATGTCTTCAAAGGTTCCGTCCGAACGATTGCGAAACAGTTGATTGGGTTGTGTGTCGTTAGCGACGAACAGGTCGATCCACTTGTCGCTATCGAAATCCAACATAGTGACCCCAAGTGCCTTGGACGACGGCACGCGAAGGCCTGCCTTCGCGGTGACATCAACGAAGGTCTGGTCTCCTTGGTTCTCGTAGAGTGTTGCGCGTTGACCTTGGTACGATTCCGGAGTGCAGTACGATTTTGTGTCGCCCACTTAGGGAGCAGAAGAGGTCGGTGTCTGGAGACCATTCGATGTAGTTGGCCACGAATAAATCCAGTTGTCCGTCTCGGTTGTAATCGAACCAAACCGCATTTGTGGAAAACTCTGGATCACCAGCATCGGCCAGCGCCGTGACCTTTTTAAACAGCTTGTTTTCACCGAGTGCGGTGAGATAGACATCGACCGCACCGTCATTGTCGAAGTCGGCTGCGGTGCCTCCGATACCGTATATGGTATGTCGAGATCCGAACCGGAAGTGATGTCAGCGAAAGTGCCGTTACCTTGGTTGTGATAGAGCGCCGCGTGGGTGCCTGGTTCGTTACGTTCAGGCCAGTGAATGGAGTTGACGAAAAGAAGGTCTTGCCGCCCGTCGCCCTCCACATCAAGCCAGAGGACTCCCTACCCAAAAGTTTCGGGCATGTACTTTGATCCGAATGCTCCGTTGTTGTGGTGAAAACTAATGCCGGAACTCGCGGTCACGTCAACAAATCGAAGCTTGGGAGCGGCGAAGGCGACGACTATCGAACCTGCGGCAACTACACAGAGAAGAAGAAGTGGTTTCACTAGAACTACGATACAGTTTTAGAGACTGAAAATCGACGTAGCGGAGTTCAGGATTTGGAAAACCGCACGGCGATATACAATGCAGACTTCACACAGTCTTGGACAGGAGGACAAGTCATGCGGCTGAGAAAGCAATGGTTCATCGCGTTCATTTCCGCGTTGTTCCTCATGCAGTGTACCGCTCCGCTCCCCAAGCAGGATGTCTTGCCGACACGGACAGATTGGCCTATGTATCGTGGTGATCTGGCTGGGACGGGCTATTCACCGCTAGACGAAATCACGCCGGAAAACGTGGTCACCATGACACGGCATTGGACGTATGGGCTTCATCGTGACCCTGAGGCGGGGGGGGACAGTACGAGAGGGCCTAATTCGCAGGCTACGCCGATTGTGGTTGACGATTTAATGTATCTTCCGGCCGCGGACCGGGTGGTGGCTTTAGAACCAGAAACTGGTCGAGAAGTTTGGCGGTACACCGTTTCCGACGGCGCGCCTTCCCGTCGAGGCGTGGCCTATTGGCCTGGTAGTGAGGACACTGCACCACGGCTGATCTTTACGGTTGGAGAACGCCTTCTCGCGCTTGCCGCAAAAACAGGTGACCCGGTGATGGAATTTGGACAAGCGGGTGAAGTTGATCTGGGAGTGCCATACAACTCAGTGCCTCTTATCTACGGGGATGTGGTGGTAGTTGGTGCGAACACTCCTCGTGGTGCCATTGGTGGGATAGGGAATGCTCGCGCGTTTAATGCTCGAACTGGAGCGAAAGTGTGGGAGTTCAATTCGGTGCCTCAACCTGGAACTGTGGGTCACGATACATGGCAGGGTGACAGTTGGCAGAGGCGTTTGGGCGTGAATGCGTGGCCCTTTTATTTTACGTTGGACGAACAACGCGGCTTACTTTATCTTCCGCTGGCGTCGCCGATTCCCGGTGCGTTCGGTGGAGATCGAGAAGGTGCTAATTTGTTTGGGAACTCTGTCGTCGCAGTGGATGTTGAGAGCGGAGAATATCGTTGGCACTTTCAGACTATCCATCACGACCTGTGGGATGCGGACCCGCCAGCCCCACCGGTTCTATTCGATATCTCGTCGGGACAGACAGCGCCGATTCCAGCATTAGGTGTGACGACGAAGTCTGGATATCTCTACATCCTGAACCGGGAGACCGGAGAGCCAATTTTTGGTGTCGAGGAGCGTGATGTTGCGGCGAGTGATGTTCCTGGCGAGAGTAGCTACCCGACCCAACCTATACCGGTCAAGCCGCCAGCTGTCGCAAGGGTGAGGTATGTGCCAGAGGACTTGGTGACCGCAGCAGATACAACACCCGAACACGTGATGGCCTGTGCGGAGTTGGTGGAGGCTCACGGGGAGTTGTACAACGCTGGGCCGTTTACGCCGTGGGTATATCGAGACGAAAACACTTCCCCACGCAGCACACTACTGTTTCCTGGGCTCGTGGGTGGTCCGAATTGGGGAGGTGCGGCGTTTAACCCTCAAAACGGATATGTGTATGTTTTTAGCCAGGATCTTGGGTCAATCGGCTGGCTGGAAGATGCCGAAGACGATTCGCCGGTTCCGTATCGTAGGGTGGGGCCGCGACCGAATACTTTCGATGTCGAGTTTGAAGGCGCGCGGCTGCCATGCCAAAAGCCGCCTTGGGGGCGTCTAACTGCCATCGAGTCTTCAACAGGTGACGTCGCTTGGGTTCGACCTTTAGGAATTACAGAGCAACTTCCAGACGACAAGCAAAACACTGGTCGTCCAGGCCGAGCTGGGGTGATTGTTACCGCGAGTGGTGTGCTGTTTGTCGCGGCAACCGACGATAACCGTTTCCGAGCCCTTGATGCTACTACTGGCGAAGAGTTGTGGGTTGATCAACTTGATCAGAGAGGTAATGCCAACCCGATGACGTATCAGGGCGGCGATGGACGCCAGTATGTTGTGATTGCCGCGCGTGACACGATTGAGGCATATCGCCTACCGTAACCTATACCAGTAGTTGTCGAGTCAGACATGCCAAACAGACATTTCGCATCAGAGGGAGTTGCTAGCCAATCGGAGAATTCTGTGAGCAAGGTAAACCTCCGGTTGGTTATAGCGGCCCTATTCTCTTTTGTTGTGCTGAGTATGTATCTCGGTCGCTTGGTTGACTGGCGTCACGGAGCTCTCTTCCTTGTTGGCGGAGTCTTTGGGCTTTTTCTTTATCACGCGGCATTTGGGTTCACGTCTTCTTGGCGAGTCTTTATCAGTGACCGTCGAGGTGCGGGTCTTAGGGGCCAGATGCTGCTATTAGCCCTTGCCTGTATTTTGTTTTTCCCCGTCTTAGCATCTGGCACACCGCTGTTTACCGAGACAATTCGGGGCAACGTCAACCCTCTAGGTACATCGGTTGTCGTGGGTGCCTTTCTGTTTGGGGTTGGTATGCAGCTTGGCGGTGGCTGTGCGTCAGGAACGCTCTTCACGGTTGGTGGTGGAAACTCTCGAATGCTGGTCACCCTTGTCGGCTTCATCGCCGGTTCGGTGGCTGGTGCACTACATGCACCGTGGTGGCAATCGTTACCCGAACTGCAGCCTGTATCTCTCGTCCAGTCATTTGGTTTGTGGCTTGCCCTGACGATCAGCCTGAGCCTTTTTGCAGGTATCGCACTCGCCACGATTGTGCTGGAGCGTCGGAGGCATGGTCGTCGTCTCCAAGCCCCAAGACCTTCACGGGATGGGTGGGCTCGGGTCTTTCGCGGACCATGGCCGTATGTGGCTGGCGCAATTGGATTGGCGGGCGCCAATTTTGCGACGTTAGCTCTGGCTGGCCGACCATGGGGCATAACCTCTGGTTTTGCGCTGTGGGGCTCGAAGATGGCTGCCATGATTGGGTTTGATCCCGCTTCGTGGGTCTATTGGTCCTCTCCGGCGAGACAGGCGTCGCTGTCGGCCAGTGTGCTCACGGATACAACCTCAGTGATGAATTTTGGAATATTACTTGGTGCTTTGATGGCTTCTGGCCTGGCTGGTCGGTTCAAGCCATCGTGGACCGTCTCCGGCAAGTCATTGGGTGCGGCTATTGCTGGTGGGCTGATGCTTGGCTATGGTGCTCGACTCGCTTATGGGTGCAACATCGGTGCGTATTTCAGTGGAATCGCGTCCGGGAGTCTCCACGGGTGGTTGTGGCTCGGAGCGGCCTTTTGCGGCAGTGTGCTAGGTACTCGTTTGCGACCGATGTTTGGCATGCTTGTCGAAAAAACAAATCCTTCCTAAGGATTACGAGTTATTGACTCACATAGGCACGGGCAAATTCCTTTAGGGCCTCACTGCGAAGCCCAATAGCTTCGGCTTCCTCCATAGCTCGTGCGTCATCCCAGTCGTCTTGTTTAACTCGCTTGATGAACCACATGGCCCCGACACGATTGGCCGATGCGCAATGAATATAGACGGGCTGGTTCGATGGTTGTTCGATAACACTAAGAAATTCTGTTGCAATCTCGGCGCTGGGGGTTCGAAATGGAATGTGAAAGTATTTTAATCCCGCAGCGCTGGCCGCATTCTGACTTGCTTCAATGGCGGCTCCTTCTTCTTGGGCCGTCCGAAAGTTAATGACCGACGTGAAACCGAGTCGTTTTAAGTCTGCTAATGCTTCTGGGGGGGTTGCACCGCCACACGCCACTGTGGCGTCAACCCGAGTGTAATTTCGGATTCCCTGGGGTCCCTCATCCTGAGTATCCACGACATTCTGAATGCCAAAAACGAGAATTCCCACCGCCAAAAGACGCCTCGCCATGTTAGTAAAATTCAGCATTCCGTTGTCTCCCTTCGCGACACCTTATTCTTAGTGCATTCGGTTTCTGACTGTGGGACTGAACGCGATCCGCCCCGATGGAGAGAACCCCTTTCTCGCAGTCAGATATCCCAAACAATTACTTGGCAATTTTCTACTGTAGCGCCATGCAAGACTCCACACACATGGTAGTATGAAATGCCGCTAGGATACGCGCTTTTGGTGAGATTTGCCACTTGGAGGAAAGCATTTCTGACGTCTTGATGGGGAGCATGATGTTCACCAGAATTTTTATCTATTTGGTTGGGGCGTTGTTGATGACACCTGTGATCGCCACCTTACATCCTCCCGGAACTGCCCCAAGATAACAAGTGGATGACCGACGTTGTCTTTCATAAACCTGGACAATATGTCCTCCGTGCAGTGGCGAGTGATGGTTCGCATTTCAGCTACGAAAATGTGGAGATTGAAGTCACGCGGTGACGGTGCCCAAATGGGGCGTTGGGTCGTGCGCCGCCTGTGGCACGCGACCGATTTAGGCGGTGTTAATCCTTTCTTACTAGTTGTTGGTCACCAGAGAAGCAGGATTTTGTGACCTACCTTCGAGTTGTTGCGACAGTTCTATTAATTTATGGGCTTGCTTGCGTAAGTTCCGTACCTTCGCTTCGTCGCGCAGATCTCCTAATTTCTGATGCGCGCCTCCTGACGCGACCTGGTGAGATTTTGCAGCGATCAGCGGTGGTCGTGATTGACGGTACGATCCAAGAGGTGGTGGCCGGGGAGCTGGACCGGGAGGCAACGACCGTAATCGAAGGTGAGAATTACACAGTCCTACCCGGTCTAATTGATACGCACGTTCACCTTTTGACGCAGTCGCCCATTGTTGACGGTGATGCTGCTATGGCTCAGTATTTAAACGAAATACTACCCGGTGTGCTTGACGAGTATCTTGCGGCTGGGTTTACCAGTGTCATGTCGACTGGGGACTTCTGGCCGTTCATCGCCGAGGTTAAGGCCCGAATTGATCGAGGAGCGATTCGGGGGCCTAGGATCTTTGTGCTCGGGCCGATGTTTACGACTCCGGGTGCTCATCCTGCGACGACCATGTGTGCGGAAAATCCCTGGTGCCGTGCGCACCTTGCCGTCGAAGTTGACGATGAAGGGGATGCGCGAGAGATGGTTGATGCAATAGCTCAGGCTGGGGCTGACGGTATCAAGATTGTTTTTGATGCATCCCGGGATAATTCTAGATTTAACATTGCCCTTGGCCGAGCAGTTACCGACAGAGCAAGTGCTCATAATTTACCCGTCAGGGCTCACGCGCACACAAATGGTGACATCAATGATGCATTGGGGTTGGGTGTGTCAGGCTTCGTTCATACACCCCATGAACCAATTTCAGACGAGCTTCTCGAACGGATGATGGCTACAGACTCTTCGTTCGCGACCACGCTTTCAAACTCCCAACTGGTTGCGGGGCAACCATCTGAATTTCCAAGGGAACCACAGAAACAGAACTTGACTACCCTGGTAGAAGCTGGGTTCCTGGTTGCATTCGGGACTAACAACGCTGGAGGTGAATCAGTAGGTTCTGCGCTTCTAACGGAGACGCAGGCGTTGCAGGATGCGGGAATGACGAGTAGTCAGATCCTTACAGCACTTACCGCAGGGGCTGCAGAGTATCTTGGTCGGTTGAATGAGTTGGGCACTATCGAAGTGGGGAAGCGTGCCGATTTTTTGATTGTGGAAGGCGACCCAACGACTGACCTTACGGCCTTGACCAACGTTGTAGCAGTGGTCAAGGATGGTGCACTGATCGTCGACTATCGATGATGATGTGGTCGTAAAGAAACCGCGATAATCGGTGTTGTTCTGATTTCTACAGGCTCACTTCATGGCAAAATCGGTTTCCAAAAAAGATAGTCCCCACGCTCGTCCTGAGAGCGTTTGGGAGTTAAATCGAGTTTGTCTGCTTCTCAGTGTCCTTTGCCTGAGCCACTTCTATGGGGTTGAAGTGGCCTACAGCCAAGAAGCTGAAATATCTACGAAGCATGCCATGGCAATTCGAGTGCCCACAGATGTCATCAGGATTGATGGTCGTCTGAATGAACCAATTTGGGAAACCGCAGTGGCGATTACAGACTTTGTCCAAAAAGAACCTAATGAGGGCGCGATGCCGACCGACCGGATGGAAGTCCGATTTGTTTACGACGATTCGGCGTTGTATGTCGGTGCTCGGATGTTCAGTTCAGGCACGATTCAAGCGCCGCTGAGTCGTCGCGACGACGGCGACCAGATTGAATACTTCGAGGTCGAGTTAGACACCTATCATGATCGCCGTACGGCGTACATGTTCGGAGTGACAGCTGCCGGTGTTCGGCTTGATCACTACCACCCAACCGATGATGAAGATAGCGAAGACTGGGAATACGATCCTGTCTGGGAGGCTAGGACTTCGACAACAGAAGACGGTTGGACTGCAGAACTCTGGTTGCCGTTTTCGCAGTTACGGTTTAATGCGGGGGCCGATCAAATTTGGGGGTTAAACGTTAAGCGGTATGTGCCTTCTCGTGACGAGGAGAATTATTGGGCACTTGTCGGACGCACCGAGAGCGGCTGGTCATCGCGATTTGGTGAACTTCACGGTATTCGACAACTTCAACAGCCGAGCCGCTTGGAAGTATTACCTTACGCGGCTGGTTCAACGACAAGAACCGCAGACCGCGATCTTTCGGATCCGTTCGATGATGGAAAGAACCTGATGGGACGAGTCGGGGCTGATTTGAAATATGGATTTGGGTCAAACCTGACACTGGATGTAACAGTGAATCCTGATTTTGGCCAGATAGAAGCCGACCCTGCGGAAGTCAATCTCAGTGTGTTCGAAACGATCTTTTCGGAGCGGCGCCCATTTTTTCTTGAAGGTAATAATGTTCTGACTGCTGGTACTGGCAACTACTACTACTCACGCCGCATCGGGGCCAGACCCGTAGGGCCGGTGTCGGGAGAGTTTATCGACTATCCCAATACCACGACGATTCTGGGCGCGGCGAAGCTCACCGGCCGGCTGCCTTCGGGAACATCGATTGGCTTACTGGGTGCGGTGACCGATGATGAATTTGCCAGTGCCGCAATTGGCAATCAGCAGTCGGACGTCCAGGTTACACCACGAACCATTTGGAGCGTAGCTCGAGTTATCCAAGAGATTGGCGACCAGGGTTCGACAGTCGGTGCCCATTTGACCGCCGTGCACCGCACAATGTCACCTGATGATCCGATGGCTGCAATTCTCAGCCGGAACGCAATCACGGCGGGTGCCGATACGCGCTTGCGTTTCAAAGACCGTACCTATGAAGCACGGTTCAATGTTGGAGTCACACACATCGATGGCGAGGAGACGGCCATAGCAGGCTATCAGCGGCGGAATTCTCATCTGCTGCAACGCATTGGTCAGTCAGCCATACGGTTTGACTCAACCCGAAACTCAATGTCCGGAGCGCAAGTCACCGGTACGCTGAGTAAGATTGCGGGCCGTCACTGGTTGTGGCGCGCGAACGTCATGATCGAGTCTCCAGAGTTTGAACCCAGCGATTTCGGGCGACTAAATTTTGCTGGCGACGTCTCTGGGCGATACAGGTTGACTTACCGAGAAACGGTTCCAGGGCCTGTTTTCCGAGGGTATTTTTTTGCAGTTCAACTTTCTTCCTACAACTATTTCGACCGAGATCTTGGTACTCGATACAACCTAACGAGTGATCAAGGGTTCACGTTTTTCAATTTTTGGCGAACCAATCTTGATGTCACGCGATACTTCCGTGGCCAAGATGCTCAACTAACACGAGGTGGTCCTGTCATGGGTGTGCCTCTCGGTTGGAACGCGAACTGGTCTCTCAGGAGTCGCGCGGCTGCCGAGACCCAATGGAGTGTGAATACAGGCTATCAATCCAACGAGCTCGGGGACTACGTGTGGCGGTATCGGGCTGGTCTCTCGATCAGGCCAGCTCCGTCCTTACAGTTGTCGGTTGAACCTGAGTATCGGAATGAACGCGGGACGCGGGGGACGTTCAGTGGTCCAATTAACCGTCAGTATTTAGCAACGCTTCCTGGCGGGAGGCCCGAGGTGTTCGGCCGGCGTTATGTATTTGGTCTTCCCGACAATACTCAATTTTCCACGCGGTTTCGGGTTAGTTACATTTTTAAACCTGACCTGACCCTTGATATTTACGCGGAACCTTTTGCGGCAAGCGGACGGTATGAACGGTTTGGTGAAACCAGAGCGCCCCGGGATTCGAGGCTTCGAATCTACGGTACGGACGGCACTACGATCGAGCGACTCGCCGATGGCCGATCACTGGTTACGGATGGTGGCGACAGTTTTGTGTTGAGAAACTATGAGTTCAATGTCCGATCATTCCGGAGCAATGTTGTCTTGCGGTGGGAGTGGCGGCCTGGAAGCACCTTGTTCGTCGTGTGGCAACAGAATAGGCAAGACCGAACTACCATGGGTCGCCACGTTGGTTTTGGTGACCTGTTCGAGTCATTGTCGGTAGCTGGTGACAACATTTTCGCAGTAAAGACAACGCTATGGGCGTCGAAATAATTCGTGTCTAGTGGAGAAGCTTCCGAAGATTCACGCATGCCAGAATGATGTTGTGGCACGGTGCGAAGAAGAAGAAGAGGACCCACGACGTTCAGTCTGTTCTTTTGTTTGGATTGATTTGAAGACACCAAGACCCTTCAACCGTTTACGACGTATAGCTTGTGGTTAGTTCGTCGCTTGAACCAAGATTGAAGCGTGAGGCTGCGATGCTATTTAAGTTGTGATTTGCTGAGTCGTCGCCCGGTTGTTCTAGAATAGTTATAGAAACGATCTGCACATTCCCCGGCCGTAAAATACGTCGCCGGAAGCTCCAGCTGAAAGGCACGCCATGTTGAGAGGTGAATTCATTGTGAATTTCGGCATGACACTGGTGAGTGCCGTTGCCCTCGGAGTTGTCGTGCCTCATCCAGTGACAGCGGGGCAGACTGAATCTGAGGTCACGTTTGCGGCGGACATCGCGCCAATCCTGCAACGAAGCTGCCAGCATTGTCACCAGCCTGACTCGGTTGCACCAATGCCGTTAATTTCTTATGAAGATGTGCGTCCGTGGGCACGAGCAATCAAGAACCGGACTGGTTTGGGTCCGGTTGCTGGCGTGATGCCGCCTTGGTATGTCGAAAAGAATATCGGTATTCAAGAGTATCAGTTCGATCCATCACTAAGTGCTGAAGAAATTTCTCAGATTGCGACTTGGGCGGACAACGGAGCCCCGCGCGGGAATCCGGCTGACATGCCTCCACCGAAGGTGCTTGGTGGTGCTTCGGTGTGGCATGCTGGCGAACCCGACCTGATCACTCGCACCGAAGAGATTGCGATAGCAGGTGATGCGCCGGATTGGTGGGGCGAGATCAAACCAGTGTCGGTTGGCATCGACGAGGATCGGTATGTGAAGTCTGTCGAGATTCGTGAAGTCAACGACGTGCTTAAAACTGAAGATGTTCGCGAGACTGTCGGCGGTCGATTTGTTTTCCATCACATGATTTGGGGCACAGCCGTGCTCGATGACGAAGGTCGCCCCAAGGGACGGCCTGGGTTTTGGCCGGTCCATGAAGTTGGTCGTAATGCGGATGTTTTTGATCCTGAAGGGGCTCCCCTTTTACGGGCGGAGTCGCTCGTTGTGTCTGATTCCGTTCACCTTCATTCGAACGGTAAGGACACACGGTCGCATCTTGAGATCGGGTGGCGTTTTCACGACAAGGGATATGAGCCAAAGTACAACTGGGCACTGCGGCCACTTGGTAATGCTGTTGATATTGATATCAAGGCAAATCAAAAAGACCAAGAACTGCACGCATACTATGTGCTGCCATCCCACACGAAGATCACGACGTTTGAGCCGCACTTACACGCGCCTGGTGCCAGGATGTGCTTAGAAGCGATTTGGGGTATTAATGTTGAGACTTTGACTTGTGCAGGCTACGACCATAACTGGGTCCGCGGTTATCAGTATGCGCCTGGGTTTGAACCCCTTCTGCCCGAGGGTACGATTTTGCATATCAAAGGCTATATGGACAATACGGCTGGTAACCGCAATATTCCGGACCCTCGAAATTGGCAAGGTTCTGGAAATCGTTCAGTCTCAAACATGTTCATCGATCTTGGGAATGGCGTGTCGTTGACGGATGAGCAGTTTGAAGAAGAAATGAACAAACGCCGCGTATCCCGAAAGATGACCAGGAACACCCATATTGTAGGTTGTCCGCTGTGCGGCGCTCCACCCGCGACGCCAGCTGATTTAGCACAAATTTTGGTGAATGATGCTGAGAAAGCTCTGGCTGATGCAGAAGACGCGGTGAGTGAAGCCGAAGAGGCTCTGGAGGCGGCGAAGACTCGAGCGGCCGAACCCCAGTCTTTAGGCGCACAGCAGCAGTAGCGATTGTTGGAAGGAAATAGTTTGGGGTCGTCACGGATTTTTCGTGGCGACCCTTTTTTCATGCTTATCCACGACAGCAACCGATGGAACTAGGGACAGAGAAATTAGTAGTCCATTGGGATGGCTGTTTCCTCACATACGCCATCCAGTAAACCCCAGTAGGCGTTTAACGATTCCATGGCAGCGTTGATCACGGTACCGGGTTCCCCGCCGTCATCGAGGCAGCGTCGCAACATTTCACGTTCCTCCTGACTGTGAGTGATATCTGCCTCAGCATGGACGGTGAAGTATGCAAGAGATTTGTCGTCATCAATACCGTAATGTGTTCGAAGTCCATCCATTTTTTGAGATGCGACTTCAGGCTGTTGCACTTCGTAAACATATAAGGCTGTCACACCTTCCAGCGTGCTGGCACTGGTCAATGTTTCGAAAGTATTTACGATTTGGTCGGCTGACTGGTGTCGAGGCGCCGTGAGCACTTCTTGACGGCTCTGACCGAATGATGTGGCGAAATCGAGCCAGAGTTCAGGGTGCGGTTTTGGGTTTGTCTGCTCATCGCGCAGGTTGCACCTGAGGGTTTCCCTAACAACTGGGTCGTCGGTCTTGGCTATGCTAGTTTCCAGGTAGGACGGAAACGTCGCGACGTGTGGCCAATAGACTCGGGCGTAGGTAGCTAGCTGGTTTTTTGTGAGCTTGCCTTCCCGCCACGCTACGTAAAACGGATGCCGGAGGATCGATCGGGATTGAATCAGTGTATCCAAGTCATTCAAGGTGTCGTATGGGTTCATGCAGCAAGCTTTCCTTAGTTCTAGAGAGACATTGTGGATGGAATCGTTACTTACGTCACTAGATTATACTGCCCGACTCATTTCGTGACGTTGGCGGCTAGCGGCGGGTTGAGAAAACGACGACCTTTTGGTGCTGGACTGGTTAACGAAGGAAGCCTACGTGTGATGATTGCGCGTCGAGAGTTGTAAATGTTAGCTTCGTTCGCCGTCGGGACAGAGGTTTGGTAGGGACTACGATAAATATCATGTTAGCGATCTAGCAGTTTTCGGATACGCATTCTCGCAACCGCAACGCGGCGGATATAACCGCCAAACTCGTGCTATTTACTGATTCACGTTTTCTTCTTCTCTTTTTCCCGGTCCTGTTGTTGACCTATTACGTGGTCGTGTGGCTTACGTCCCGCGATATAGACACCGGTCTACGGAACGCTGGTCGTTCCAATTGGGTACTAGTGACCGTGAGTCTGGCGTGCTACGCGACCGGCACGGGGCAGTTGGTCGCGGTGATTTGTGCCGCTGCGATTGTTAACTATGTGACGGCACTCGGGATTGACTACGCACGCCGGACTCAGGCTGGAACGTTTCCTGAACTGCTTCTCACATTCGGCGTAACCGGGAACGTGGTACTACTCGGGGCGCTCAAGTTTATTTCTCCGATGGCTTTGGCTTCGCGCACTGTGAATGGGACAACAAGTGGCGGGTTTGCCGCGCCTCAATTTCTTGTCCCAATCGGTCTTATTCTTGTTACGTGCCACGCCATCTCTTATTTGGTTGATGTGTATCAGTGTCGTGCGGATGCCTACAAGAACCCATTCACGGCGTTGCTGTATCTCTTGTTCCTGCCGACATTGATTGCCGGGCCTATTCTGCGCCATCGCGATGTGAAGAATCAGTTTCTGAGGCGGCAAGTAGGTATGGCTGCCTTTTCGTACGGGGTCAGACGCTTCGCGATCGGTTTGGGTAAGACCTTTCTCATTGCGAATATCCTGGCAAGGCCAGCTGACGAAATCTTTGGACTCCCGCCCAGTCAAATCGGTTTTGTTGAAGCCTGGCTCGGAGCCTTGTGTTTTTCTCTTCAGATCTATTTTTATTTTTCTGGTTACGCCGATATGGCCATCGGTTTGGGGCGCATCTTGGGTTTCCGTCTACCGGAAAATTTTAAGCGGCCGTATGTTGCTGGTTCGGTAAACGAATTTTGGCAGAATTGGAATGTCTCACTTGTCCAGTGGATTCGGACGTATATCGGCCTTTCCTTGGACAGGCCATTGTCTTCCCGCGTGACCCTTACGAGTGGCCTAATGCTTCTCTTTACTTTTGTGGGCATGTGGCATGGTCCGAGCTGGAATGTTATTCGATGGGGACTCTTCCATGGTGTGTTTGTGACCGCCGAGCGTCTTTTTCTCGCGGGCCTGTTATTGCGGATTCCGAGTTGGGTCAGGCATGTCTACTTGCTTAATATCGTGGTGGTTGGCTGGGTGATCTTCCGGACCGAAACGATGGCTGATGGAGCTCAGTTTGTGGGGGCATTGGCTGGCATGAACCTCGGCGCAAACCATTTAGCTCTGCCGGGGCTCAGCTTGGTAGAGTGGACTTCGTTAGTGTTGGGTGCGCTAGCCGCGGTGCCACTCTTACCTTGGCTTAGTCGGTGGGTTGTGACTGTTGATGCGATGGCAACCTCGCTGTTGATGTTGATATCAACAGTGGGAGTGTTTCTATGGCGAATTGGATCGAACGTACGTGACGTGATGGACCAGCTGGTGCGTAGGAAGTAGGCTGATGATTACTGGGTTGACCTTGGCCCGACACGCCATCGGGTGGTTTCATGATTCCGTAAGTACTGTCGTCGGGTAATCCAACCAACGATCATGGCCTTGGTGATCCACCACTTTTCTGGACGGGCGGCGAAGTAGATGTGGGCGATGGTCAGGCCAACAAGTGATACTCCAACCAGACCATGAATGACATAGACGTAGCCCCATGTTGACTCGGTAAAAAAGCACGATGGTTCGTATGAACAGGCCGAGAAAATATACGGATTTCGATCAAACAGCGGAGTATCAATGCGGGGCAACATCAAGAGACCAGTACCGATGACGCCGAGACCAACGAAGGTGAGGATCAGATGGTACAGTCGATTGCCAAGGGGGTATTTCCCTGGTTTTGGACCTGACACTTCATAGCCAGCTTCCCGTAACATCTCGTTTTTAAAGTCAGGAATGTCTTTCGGTCCTATCCAAATCGACCAAAAGTCCAACCAGAAGATTGTGTGAATGATGTGAAATAGGATGGAGCTGGTGAGTACGACACCTGCGGTCCAATGCCACGTCACCCACGCAAATTGGATGCCCATGATCGGAAAGAAGGCCGTCACGATCAACACAAGCATCGCGATAGCCATTACCCAGTGAAACAACCGAGCCATCAATGAGTGGCGAGTAATCTTGTCGGGTAGGGCTGTATGCTGAGCTTCCAGAGCGTCGAGGTCAGATTCGCTCTGCTTCTGATTGACTGACAAGACCATGTAAGCGGCGTGCGCCAGTAGAAACGTCACACCAATGAATAATGATACCCATAAGGCTTGCCACGACACACTACTGAGCACCGGCCGACCCCAAGGGTCGGTAGCAGACACGACAAAATCCACGAGGTTCCTTTCCTGAAGGTCGGTATTTTATATCAGGCTGTTACTCCGACGGAGCTACATAGCTCTGCCGTGCCCGTGCTCTCATACCGCGCCCGGCCACCCGGACGTCGAGGTCGTGAATGCGCCCGTCCGGAACGGATGGTGCAAAGCCCAGCACATACTGACTGTGTAACTCTTGTGACACGCGTGTGAAAGTTGAACCCAGCTCGTCTGTTTCCTGTAATTCGAAATAACCGCCTCCGGTTTCCTCGGCGAGTCTTCGAAGACTGCGGTCAGGCCTGGTCCGCCGGTTCCGAACACCATCAAAGTATTCCACTTCTAAACCAATTGAATAGATCATCACTTCTTCGGCGATTGCCTGCTCCAAAACGTCACGCCATCCTTTCTGGCTGGCGCTGTCTTGGCCATCCGTCAGCACGAGGACAACTTTGCGTCCTTCCACCCCCTGCAAAGAATCAAGGCTGGCCCCAATGGCATCAAACAGACGGGTTTCGTTTCCGAAGTCAAGCTCGTCAAGCGCGCGGATGAGTTCATCTCGGTCTCCAATGAACTCCGCTGGTAGAACCTCAATCTTGTCGTTAAATGCACCTACTTTTGCGCGGTCATCTGGAAGCATCCTGATGAGAAACTGTTCAGCGCCTCCCATGATGAGATGCATTACATTGGTTGTACTGATACTTGAGTCCAGCATCACTACAACATTGATCGGCCGAACCTCATTACCAAAGAGGACGATTTCCTGGGGTTGGTCATTGTCAAAGATCGTAAAGTCGTTTTCTCCAAGGGTTGGAACGAGTCGTCCATTGTCGTCCGTTACAGTTACATAGAGATCAACTAGTTCTGTTCCACTCCGAAACAGTGGGTCCTGCTGCCCGATCAATAGTCCTTGAATGAGAAAGAGCATTACGAAACACGTAGTTAGGATTCTCCGTCTGATCATAAAAATTCCCCAAAGATAGTTGACCTTGTTCTGATTGTACGTCTCCTGCGTCCGCCTGACTAAATTGATTTATTGCTGAGAGTCCTTGGGGCTTCAGAACAGCCTAGGGGTAACTGTTCAAATGGCTCCCGGGGAACTTGAGATGGTTGAACTTTAAATCGCCAGGAAACTCACAAAGTCGGCTAAGGTTTACCTCTAACGACAGGTTCTTGCGGGCAATCAAGGAATCGTCTAAGGTAGCGACCACAGACGAGGTGATTAATGGGTCGACAGGCATGGTTTCTACTTGTTTCCACAGGCTTATTTTTCAGTTTATCGATGGGAGCGATCTCCGGGCAGGAGTTCTCTCATGACATCGTGCTTAAAAGTCGCGCCATGCAAACTGGTGAAGCGATGCCGAGAGATTACACTCCAGACGGTCGTAATCTCTCTCCGCCGTTAACTTGGAGTAATCTCCCGGCGGGGACTCAGGAACTTGCGATTGTTTGCGCGGACTTCGGCGCGGGGAATCCTCCGCCGTGGGTGCATTGGATTATCTATGGGATTTCCCCTGCGACTGTAGGATTACCGGCGGGACTCCCAGTGGAATCCCACGAAGCAATGCCTGCTGATTTAGCTGATGCGATCCAGGGGTTAAACGGGTGGCGCCGACCGTATTATCGTGGGCCCGCACCGCCGGCCGGAACGCCGCACTTGTACCACTTCAGTGTCTATGCGTTGGACGAGGTGCTGGGCCTTGAGCCTGGGTTGACTCGTGATGACTTGTTGGAAGCGATGGAGGGACATATCCTCGGTCGCGGTGACTTGGTTCCGATTTACGAGCGCTTCTCGGGGTCGGCGAATCAGTGAAAGCGGCGGTGAGATAACGAGTTTGTAAAAAAAGGAGATGACCATGGCTGAAGATCGGCCAAAAAAAATTTCCCGGCGCACGTTACTTCGCAGTGCCGGTGTAGCAGGCGCGGCGGCCGCAGCGGGGTCTGTAGGGCTCTCGGCTTCACCTGAAGCACTGACTGCGCCATTGCCGGAGCAGTCGTCAGCGGCCGCGTTACCCCCCGTTGCCTATGAGCACTTAACCGCTGAGGAGGCAGAACTTCTTGAGGCGATTGCCGACCATTTGATTCCAGCGGATGAGTATGGTCCTGGCGCCATGGAAGCACGTGCGGTTGCTTATATTGACCGTGCTCTGGGTGGTGCCTTGTCCGATTCCCATGACGCGTACCGGTCAGGTCTCGCTGCTTTTGACCGTTACTGCCGTGCCTCGAGGGGTGGTCCATTTTTAGGGTTATCGAACCGAGACCAGGTGTCCGCGTTGATCGATGTGGAAATTGGTTCGGCGACTGGTGCGGCAACCGGGTTCGCTGGCAGTTCTGCGGTGTTTTTCTCGATGGTTCGTAGTCACGTGTTGCAGGGAACGTTTGGTGATCCCTATTACGGAGGGAACGCAAATTTCGTTGGCTGGGATCTACTTGGTTATCCTGGCGTTCGGACCCGTGTTTCAAATGCGGACCAACGGCGCTTGGAGGCTGGCGAGTTAGAGCCAAATCATCGTTCGGCGTACGACTGGGACACGTTTAACAAGGCGAGTGCCCGCTCGGCTCGTACGGAGGCCAAACATGGCGACTAGGTTACCGGGAACTGACGTGGTGGTCATCGGTCTTGGAGCAGCTGGTGGTGTTGGCGTGCTGCCACTGGCGCAGGCGGGTCTTGACGTCGTGGGACTTGAAGCCGGCAGTCGTTTAACGGCAAAGGATTTTGCTCCGGATGAGATCAGAAACAATTTACGAGATTGGCCATTCGCAGTTCAGAAGGCCATGCAGGAGATTCCGACCCTGAGACGAAATCGGTCGCAGCAAGCTGTCCAGAGCTCGGGTCAACCGATGATGAATGGCGTGGGGGGAACCTCACTTCATTATTGGGGGCAGAGCTGGCGGCTTAATCCGTGGGACTTCAAGGTCGTATCAGAAACGACTCGTCGTTATGGCGCGTCTCGACTGCCAGATGGCTCTACCGTAGAAGATTGGGCCTTTGGGTATGAGGAACTTGAACCGTATTACGATCGTATTGAGCACGAGATCGGCGTGTCTGGGCAGGCAGGGAACGTCAATGGTGAGATAGATCATCGCGGGAACACCTTTGAAGGGCAGCGAAACCGGGGTTATCCCATGCCTCCCCTCCGATGGACTGGTTTTCTTGAGAAGATGGGTGATGCGGCTCGGTCATTGAATTGGAAACCGTTTCCTGGTCCCGCATCAATAAATTCAGAATTCTACCAGGGACGTTCGAGTTGCCAATATCACGGCTATTGCAACAAGGGTGGCTGCCACGTCGATGCAAAAAATTCCACTGCGGTAACGACGATACCGCAGGCCGAAGAAACAGGTCGTCTCAAGGTTGTAACCCACGCGCATGCTACGCAGATCGACGTGGATGACGAGGGGCGTGTGACCGGTGTTACTTATTTGCGAGACGGCGAGGAGTTTTTTCAGCCGGCCGAGGTTGTTCTACTGGCTAGTTACACCTACGAAAACGTGCGATTGCTCTTATTGTCACAGTCTCGGCCCTTTCCGATTGGGTTGTCGAATAATCATGCCCAAGTTGGCCGACATTATTTGAGCCACCACCAGGGTGCAGGTGTGTCGGCGTTGTTCCCGTTTGACCTAAATGCGTGGTACGGACTCCCAGCGCAAGGTGTCGCGGTTGATGACTGGGCAGACGACAATTTTGACCACGGTGACCTTGATTTCATTGGGGGTGGGAATCTTTGGGTATTTTCAGACCGCCGACCCATTCAGGCCGCAGGCATGAATACATTCGGACGTGCCCCAGCTTGGGGAACAGCTTGGAAGAAGTTTCTCAGGGAGAATTCTGATCGCTCCGTAGGGTCTTATATACAAAAGACCACGCTACCCTATGAGACCAACTACCTGGACTTGGATCCCGTGGTCACCGATCCGTTTGGGGTGCCGGTCATCCGGATCACTGCCGAATATAAAGAGAATGAGTTGGCCCTTGCGGACTTCATGCAGAAGAAAATGGAACAGTGGTTTCGCAAGGCTGGTGCCGTGGAAGTGGTCCGTAGTGGACTGGGCGGTCAGATGGGAGTTTCAACCCATGCGTATGGGGGTACACGCATGGGAGACAACCCTGAGACAAATGTTGTCAATCGCTACGGGTTTTCACATGAAGTGCCAAACCTTGGAGTTCTCGGTTCATCGGTTATGGGGACCAGCGGCGCTCGCAACCCCACACTGACGGCACAGGCCCTCGCATGGCGTACGGCGGACCATTTGGTTGAGAACTGGTCGACAATCGCCAAATAGAACAAGCGGCGGCTAGGGATCTAGTTAGAGTGATGTCCCTACCGAGACTGTTGCTTCTGCAAGTTCGTCAGGATCAGCGGCCCCTCCCGAAGCGACTTTCTTTGGTGCTTCGAGAAGAGCAGGCTTCAGTTCAGACTGGTTCTTCGAAGGGACTGCTGGCTCTGGGACGCTGGGACTGCCGATTCAGGATATGTTCACCTGAACATGGGCGGATGTCCAGCAACACTGAAACCCACTGCCTCCTTCCCCTGTTTCGTCGAGCGCTTCAACCCGTAGCAGATATTCCCCCGGCGCACTGAATGTCGCAGTTGTCGAGGGGTTCTGATCTCAAGAATCTTCAAATCAAATTACGTTATGACTGCGAGAGTTATTGCGTCTGGGTGGCGGTCGTGGTTTCATGCTGAGTCACATTTGTCGTGGCGGCAACTGTCCAAAGACGTGGCTGCTTGTTTTGGCTTTGAGTGTGTCTGTTAACCGGCGGCTTCGCGTGAGAGAATGATAGGGATATGAGGCTCATATGCAGAGATGTTCAGTATCGTTAGTTTTCTTGGTTGCTGGGGCGGTTCTTGGGACGGTCCTTATCTTTTCCTCTGGGATGGCATCCCAATCTTCGGCTTTATTAGAAGCCCGAGGGCGACTTGCGGTGCAATCGCCGTCGACAGAATATTCGACGGTCACTGATGAGCGTCTGCAGAACCCTTCTCCCAATGACTGGTTGATGTATCGCAGAACTTATGACAGTTGGGGCTACAGTCCACTTGACCAAATCACAAGCGATAATGTCGCTGACCTAGTTCCAGTCTGGACGTTTTCAACTGGCGTTATTTCCGGCCATCAGGCACCACCGCAAGTGAATGATGGTGTGATGTTTGTCACAACGCCAGAATCACAGGTTCTGGCTCTTGATGCCAGGACTGGCGATCTGATGTGGCGTTACGTTCGTCAGTTACCTGCAGATATTCGGCGCGGACATCGCACCAACCGCGGTGTGGGACTCTATGGAGACTTGGTGTTCGTGACCGCTCAGGACGCCCATGTGGTGGCGCTGGATGCGACTTCCGGAGAAGTGGTTTGGGACCAACCCGTTGAAGACTACCGGCTGGGATATTACATGACGATGGCACCATTAATAGCGAACGGAAAAGTGCTGGTCGGGGTCTCGGGCGGCGAGCGGGGGATTCGCGGGTTTGTGGCGGCATTGGATCCGGATACCGGCGAGGAGATTTGGCGAACATATACCGTGCCGGGTCCCGGTGAACCGGGTAATGACTCATGGCCAGGAGACACGTGGCAGACAGGCGGCGCTCCCGTGTGGATTACCGGGTCGTTCGATCCAGCATTGAACCTGACCTACTGGGGAACTGGCAATCCAGGTCCATGGATTGGTGATGCCAGACCCGGTGACAACCTATATACGAATTCCGTAGTTGCACTTGATGCAGATACGGGTGAACTGAAGGGGTTTCATCAATATCACTGGAATGGCTCGTGGGATTGGGATGAGGTATCCGCACCCTTGCTGATTGATGTGAATCGAGAAGGTCGGATAATCAAGAGTCTTGTCCATCCCGCGCGGAATGGATACCTCTGGATACTGGAGCGCACGGCCAGTGCAATCAATTTTATCGACGCCGAGCCATACGTCTATCAGAACGTGTTTTCAAGCATCGACTCTGAGTCTGGTCGACCGGAGTACAACTCGGAGAACAAACCTGGCATTGGCAAGCGTGCGACATTCTGTCCTTCATTGTGGGGTGGAAAAGATTGGCCGCCTGCAGCTTACAGTCCTCAGACTGGGTATCTCTATATTCCGGCCAATGAGAACTTTTGTTCGAGTATTGAAGGGGTGCCGGTGGAGTACGAGCCTGGACGAGGTTTTACCGGAGCTTTAACTCAAACCTTTGTACGAGACGGGACCGACCACCTCGGCGAGATTCAGGCGTGGAACCTGGACACGGGAGAAAAAGTGTGGACGCATGAGTTCGCTTCTCACAATTGGGGACCGATTATGGCGACTGCGGGAGGCTTAATTTTTGCCGGTGGCACGAACGACCGTTACTTCCGAGCCTTCGATGCCGAATCGGGAGATTTATTGTGGGAACAGCGGACCAATTCTGGTATCACGGGTGTGCCGTCGTCGTATGCGATCGACGGAGTGCAATACATTGCCGTACAGTCGGGTTATGGGGTAGATGCACAGTCTATGCAAGGTGTCATCAATCGTAGTCGTGGTACGAATGTACAGGTTCCCCAGGGTGGGGTGATCTGGGTGTTCGCATTGAACCAGTAATGTAGGGTGACGAGGGAACTGTTGTGAATTCGTTTGTGACGAGTGTTGTAACTATGATGATGATTCTTGCGGTGACGCCAACTTTCGCCCAGTTGCCGAACTTTTCAGGGATGTGGACGCTGGACCAGACGGCTAGCGACTTCACGGAGCCAGGTTTCAGTGGGGGTAGAGGCGGTCCAGACGTGGAGCGTCTTTTCATTACTCACGCGAAGAACGGCACGCTTGTTATCGGTGCTGAGACGAACGCATCCAAGGCCTGGTCGTACAAACCAGGTCGAGAACTCTCAATTCCTGTGGGCCGCGACACAACGATGATGGTCGCATCACGCTGGGAAGAAAATCGGCTCGTGGCAGAAGGACGACAGGGAGGTATGGTGATGCGCGAAGTGATGTCGCTCAGTTCGAATGGTGACGTCCTCACAATACTCGTCACGACGACCACCGCTGAAGGTGAAACGATTAATCGGCTGGTTTACACAAAAGATCAACCAGTGGGGCCATGCGAAACCTGGGCGATGCCCTGCAAGGATTTTCCTCAGCACGACATCCGCCGGCAGTAAACGACCCGGAGGGTCCGTTTACTGTGAACCGAGGTCGAGGGCAACGAGCTGTTCTCGGTCACGAGCATAGAGGGTGCTACCGACAAGAGTCGGCACTGTCCACGATGTCGTGTCGAACAACTCCGTTTCACCGAGAGTATTTATACCGGTTGGTGAAAGCGTCACCATGCTTAGAGTCCCGTCTTCTTGAAGCACGAAAGCCTTCCCGTCCGCATAGAGCATGTTGGCGCGACTAAAACCGCGAGCTCGCCACGCTGTCTCGCCCGTAGCGATGTGAGTGGCCGTCATGATGGCGGTTGCACTCTGACCGCTCGTTCCGTATATGAAGTCGCCTAGTCTGAGCGGGTTTAAAAACGTAAATCTAAGTCTCGGGTCGTACCAGAGTTCATTCGTCGTCGTTGTATCACCGTCACGTGTCAACTTAATAGCCCGACTTCCACCGATATAGCCGGATGACATGAACAGCACGTTGTCGTCACCCCACATCGGCACCTGAAAGTTGAAGTCGTTGCCGGCATCGTGTGCGTGTGCCCACAGGATCTCACCTGTATCAGGGTTGAGTCCATGAACCGCTTGGCCAGCAAACACGACAAGCTGAAGCTCGTTATCCACCATGATTAGCCCGGCTGGCGAGTGAGACACCATGAAATAACCGCTCTGCCAGACGACACTTCCATCATCTTGACGGAGTGCCATGACCGCCTGGCCAGGTCCGCCCACTTGGATGATGATCGTGTCCTTGTAGGGTAGAGGGCTTCCACCATACCCCGGTTTGATCATCGACCGAATGAGTAGTGGCGGAGCATCGAAATCGCTCACCAGGTTCCTCGACCAGAGCACTTCGCCGGTCGCTGGGTCAAAGACAAAAAGTTCTTTGTTTGTACCTATAGTAAAGAGGCGGCCATTGACGAGCAGCGGCGTGGAGTGAGGACCCGCACCTTGACCAAAATCTTGCACTTTTGACTGGTACGTATGCTCCCAAATCGTTTCACCTGTCACCGCATCAATCGCGATAACGCTTTCTTCTGGCTCGAATGGTCCGCTTCCACCTTGTCCGTGCGCGACCCGATACATAGTGAATAAACGTCCATCACCCGCCAAAATGGCCGAGTGGCCCGCTCCAAGCGAACGACTCCAAATTTCGGGTGGTCCGTCAGGGGGCCAAGTGTTGGCCAGTGGAGGTGAGTCCACGGTGAAGTCACCGTTCGGCCCACCCCATTTCCGCCACTCAGTCTTCATAACATCTTCCTGAGCGCGCAGAGGCCAAGAATGTTCTGAAGCCGTGAGTCCTATAAGGAGAACGCCAAGTATTGCTGCCAGTTCTACACGTTGCATGAGCTTGCCATGATACATAACGTGAGAATCCTACCTGCGCTGAGACCGCTTGTGCCAGTTTTGATCCAAAAAGACGGCCGCGTGTTACGACAGTTGAGTTGAGGTTTTGTACACAAGCAATCGACCGGATCGCAGACGATCTCAGTTCGTCATGTTAGAGTGTTGTCTATGCATCCGCGCGGTCTGAGTGCGGCATGTGCCGCCCTACTTATCATAGCTAGTGTTACGGTGACGTTGGGGCAACGCGGTGTTCCGTTTCGGGGCTCCCGTGACCACCCGGCAATTGCGTATTCCACAGGGACCGCCCAAAATGGAATCACCGCGCTCAACCAAAAACTGCGTGAAGGTTTAGTCAAACTCGAGGCCAGAGGATCTTCTGGCTATCTTCGCTCTGTGCTGGCTGCACTTGATATTTCGTTAACCTCTCAGGTCGCGGTGTTTTCACCGACAAGTTTTCAGGCGCGACTGATCAACTCCGAAAATCCTCGGGTCATTTATTTCAGCGATAGTGTTGCGGTCGCTTGGGTGCGAGGCGGGGACATATTGGAAGTTGCTGCACAGGACCGGCAGCAGGGCGTCTTGTTTTACACGTTGGATCAGAATGAGTCAAACACACCGCAGTTCCACCGGAATGATAGTTGTTTAGCCTGTCATCTTTCTTGGGATACGCTCGGCGTGCCAGGGTTGCAGGTTCTTAGTACTGCTCCCTTGTCGTCTGACCCGCTGGCGTATGCGAGTGGTTATGTTTCTGATCATCGAAGCCCCTTGGAGCATCGTTGGGGTGGTTGGTATGTCACTGGACAAGTGGGACCGGTCCCCCACATGGGAAATGTCGAGGTAACCAATGTCGATGAGGCAACATCGTTCGCGGGTTCGGATGCGCCTCAGTTGGATTCTTTAGCCGATCGGTTTGATGTTGCTGGGTACCTTTCGCCTTATAGTGATGTAGTAGCTCTCATGGTCTTGGAACATCAGGCTCACATGACGAACTTGATTACACGACTAGGGTGGGAGACTCGTCGGATAGGTTTTCGCGAAGCCGCGAACCCGTCAGCGTTCGATCAGTTAATGGCGGAGGCTGCCGTCGAATTAGTTGACTACCTTCTGTTTGTCGATGAGCCATTGTTGGAGACGCCGGTAGTCGGGTCATCTGGTTTTACCCGGCAATTCGTAGAGCGTAGCCCACGCGACCGGCAGGGTCGGTCACTTCGCGACTTCGATCTTGAAACCCGTCTCTTTCGGTATCCGTGCAGTTACATGGTCTATACAGACGCATTCGAGGCACTGCCGGCCATGGCGAAAACGGTTATTTATAAAAGGATGTGGGAGGTGCTTTCGGGTCGTGAAACTGACGAAGCTTACAAACATTTGACACAGGCGGACCGCCAAGCCGTCGTCGACATTCTCATCGACACCCTACCCGGTCTTCCGGATTATTTCCAGACTGCCGTGCGGTAGGCAGACGGATCGGTGGGCTGCTTTTTTGCCGGGGTCTTTACGATTCTTGTAGGTGACGAAGTTTGTTTTTAGGGCATCCTACGCGTGAAGTGCTTTCGATCAATAATTTGGTGTCGGTGTCACTTTGTGTCTGGAGGTAGGAACGATGATCGCGCGCCCCGCTCTTTTCTTCATTATGTGCCTTGTGTGTGCGACTGAGACCTTCGCACAGGGACCGACTCCAAACGTGAACGACGGTACTGCTTTGCAGCGAGAGTGCAAAACCGCCTTGAAAATGAACGAGGTTGAGGAGGTTGAGGATGAGCCAGGTGCTGGCGCTCTTGGTCGTGGAAGCGACATGGGCCAGTGTCTGGGTCTGGTGTCTGGGGTGTGGCACACCCACATGATGATGGTTGACGAATTTGATAGCGGTTCTGCCTTTTGTCCGACTAACTCGATCAGTGCGGGAGAAATGGCCCGCATTGTGGATCAGTACTTGGAAACGCATCCGGTTGAAATGGACCAATGGGACACTGTGTTGATCTTGCGGGCATTTATGTTGGCCTATCCCTGTTCTTGAGATGACCATGAGCATTTTGAACAACGGTGATTTAATGAGGAAACGGCGACTTGTATTCCTTGGATTAGCCATCGGGTTCGCGGTTTCAACTTCGTCGTTGCACGCTCATCCTATGGATGAGCAGAACGCAGCATTTGTACAGGCCGTCGATGGGGTCGCGATCTTTCCGTTTATGTATCTGGGTGCCAAGCATATGGTTACTGGTTACGACCACTTACTGTTTTTGGTGGGTGTGATTTTTTTTCTCTACAAGATTAAAGACGTAGTGCTCTACGTCAGTCTGTTCACGTTGGGACACAGTGCAACCCTCTTGTTTGGTGTGTTAACGAACATCGGAGCCAATGCTTATATCGTGGATGCAATTATTGGTCTGTCGGTTGTCTATAAGGCTTTTGACAACCTAGGCGGGTTTGAACGTGTCTTTCAGGTCCGACCAAATCCAAAAACCGCAGTCTTGGTCTTTGGTTTGTTTCATGGGTTCGGATTAGCCACGAAGGTTCAGGAGTTCACGCTTTCTCAGACTGGACTCATCACTAACATGCTGAGCTTCAACCTTGGTGTGGAGGTGGGTCAGTTTTTGGCTTTGGCGATGGTGTTGATTGGATTTACCTATTGGCGTAAACGGGACAGCTTTGGACAATACGCGTTCGCGACCAATGTGGCCTTGATGACGGCCGGATTTGTTCTTGCCGGCAACCAGATGCTGGGTTATGTCTTCTATTCTTGAGCTAAGGTCGGCGTCACGTGAGTGAATTGAGCCCTAAACCTTCAGCGAGGCGTTTAGTTTGGGTGACGATTGCATCGTTCCTAGTTGCTGTTGCAGTCGTCATCGGAGTGGTGTTGCCCGCGGAATATGGACTTGATCCACTGGGAACCGGAAGTGCCTTCGGATTACTGGGTTTATCGCGGGTTCAGCCCATCGCTCCGGAGGAAACGGAATACAAGACCGACGTTCTGGAGTTGGAGTTAGCACCGACGGAGTGGGTTGAATCAACTTATCGATTGGTCGAAGGTGCGAGCATGCTGTTTTCGTGGGAGGCTACCGGGGCCGTGAGCTTCAATTTTCACAGTGCGCCCGATGGCGCCCCTCCAGGCTATGCCGAGAGTTTTGATGCTGAGGAAACGGACCGGGCGAATGGTTCGTACATAGCGCCATTCTCTGGGATTCATGGTTGGTACTGGGAGAACTTAGGATCGGATTATGTAACGATTCGTTTGGCTACTGCGGGGTTTTACGGCGAAGCTCATTTAGCTCGCGACCGGGTCACTGGCGTTCGTCCCCTCAGGGACGCACGCGGTAAATTGTTGGACCAACCAGACGAGTAATTATGGTCGTTCTAACCTGACTTTACTAGTGGACCACTTCGTCAGGTATTTCATCAAGAACTTCAAGATGCGGAATTTCAAGGGACCGTACAGCCTTGATTGCCATAGTTAATACGTCTTCGACAGTGCTCGACTGAGGCTGGTCCTGCAACTGGCGTCGTGTTGCTCTAAGCATCCGTAAAACCTGCGCACGGTCGAAGCGTTGACCTTCACAATGTTCGCAAAAACCCATGACCCATCTTACTCCTGTACAGAGGTAGAGAAGTTAACAACGAAAAAGACAGGTTAGAGAACAGAGTCTTCATCATGGGTCGGTCGAACGCGCTACTGTGAGGATGTTCAACAAACCATGATTGCCCTCGTGGCACGCATATTCGTAAACCGGGTCAGTCGTCCGGGTCATTGGGAAGGTAACTGTCCAAGGACTTGTCCAAGTTGTTGGGTCTGTGACCGCGAACTCGTAATTTACCGTGTTCGGCCCGGTTCGCCTGAATCGTTCTACTAATGTGGAGGCCGGCATTCGCTCCACAAAAATCGGTATGTTAGGAGAAGTTAGTTGTTTCAATCATGAGTGTGTCATCTTCCCACCAAGCCTTGGGGTCGCCCCGCCACTGACGAATTGAGTCGTCTAGGTGCGGACGATCATCCAGCGGAATGATTTGGGCATCGTGGATCATTTCGTTGAAGATCACTATGACATTCCGACGTCCTCCGGCATAGTCCTCGGCAGATTCGCGATACCAACGCCTTCGAGGTCAACGGTCGGGAGCGCGATGGTCAGAATGGCGGTGATGTCCGAGAGCGCGAGGATCTGTGTTTCCGATTGGTGGGTAAGCATTGAACCTCCTTGCCGGTACGACGGCCGCATTCTATGACCGATCGACTATGCGGGGGAGTCGATATGTGTTCGGAACATTCGGTTTTCAGTGGGATGATGTGCCCACTGGAACCTAGGGGGACTTCATGACGATCAGAAAGCTGCAGGTGGCAACGTTCGGTGTTGGAGTGAGTTTATTAGTGATGACCTTATATGGGTGCGACGTCGAGACGCAGGCCGATGAGAGTATGGAGACGGAAGCCGATTATTTACGTGCGATGGGTGAGTTGTCGAATTGGGGACGATGGGGTGAGGACGACGAGCTAGGTGCGGCCAATCTGATTACGTCAGAGAAGCGTCTGCAAGCGGCGGCGCTTGTCCAAGACGGGATCAGTGTTTCCTTGGCGCATGACATCGCCCAAGAAGAAGCAATTGATGCCACAACAATCCTCAACCGGGAAGTGCTTCGCGCAACAGAAGATGGGGCTTCAGACCAGTTGCAATATACCGGCAGTTATCATGGCGTGATTCACAGCCATTTGGATGCGATCGATTGCCACATTATGGTCGATGGCAAGGGCTATAACGGGGTTTCGCTTGAGGAGATTGAAGCTGCGGGTGGGTGTCCCAGAGGCAGTATCCACGCGCTTAGAGATGGCATCGTGACTCGCGGCATTCTGTTTGATGCCACGCTGCTGCCTGGGAAGGCAACTGCCGATGGATGGCTTGAACCCGGCACCGCGATTCGGAAAACCGACTTGGAGGCGTTGGAGGAGATTCAAGGGGTGTACGTGGAACCGGGAGACGTTATCTTACTTCACACCGGGCGGTGGAAACGCCGGGCGTCTTTGGGGCCGTGGGACTCGTCTGAGGGAGTAGCTGGTTATCACGCTGACGTCGCCTATTTTATGAAGGAGCGTGGCGTGGCGTTTATCGGTCACGACATGTGGAACGATGTCTTTCCTCACGAGTTTTCTGACGACGTGCGGTTGCCGCTCCATCGGCTCGCCCTGGTATCGCTAGGAGTTGGAATCTTTGATAACCTCGATTTTGGCGATGTGGCAGAGGTCGCGCGCCGACTGGGTCGTTATGAATTTCTCTTTATGGCCGCACCGCTTCGAATTGAAATGGGGATGGGTTCACCGCTGAACCCTATCGCTACTTTCTAACGAAGGGGACTTGTTGGGATGTAGGCGAACCACGGCGGATAATCCAAGTCTGGCTAAATTTCAAGGTGCTGTGTCACGATTGCGTCATTGAGCTTGATACCGAATTCGGGCTGGTCCGGCACAGCTAGATAGCTATTTTGAAATCGTTCGGGTGGACTGATCAGATTGCCACGCCATTCGACTTTACCCCACTGGTACTCCAGGATGTCGAAGTTGGGCATGCCTGCACAAAGATGGGCGGACGCAGCGGTGGATACGGGGCGACTGGGGTTATGGGGAGATACCTTGATGTCATGCAGTGCGGCGAGTGCCGAAATATACCGTGCTTCTTGAAGACCGCCGCAGTGTTTGACGGCGGGCATGATGATGTTGACATCATGGTTCAAAACCCTGCATGCCGAAGAGAAATTCTCCACCAGCCATAGGTTGTGGGATTCCTTCTTTAATCTCCCGTATCTGATTGACTTGGAGCAGTGACACGGGTTCTTCGTACCATGAGAGTTGTTGCGGTTCCAGTTGACGAGTAACTGCGATTGCAAGTTCCGTATTGAACACGCTGGGGCAATCGATCTTGATGGCGACGGCGGAGCCAACTGCTCTGCGCATTGATTCCACACACACGATTCCGAGGTCTGCAGCGGAGTCCACCTTCTCCTGGGTTGCCGTCAGCTACGGAAATCTATCAAACGGGCTGCCTTGATTGCAGCGAATCCGGTTCCATCTGCGACGACGGCGGCTGCCTGCTCAGCAAAACCCATCGGTGTTCGAACCCGAGTTACCCGATTGATGTTCGCGTAGACGGGCAATTGATGTCGAAGCGCGCCTCCGAATAACTCATAGCTTGGAGGTCCAAGCGCTTTTTCGACGAGGTCTCATTGGGCCTGCTCCAAGGCAGAGAACGCGGTTACTACTTGACGATCTCAGGCCGCAGCCCGAGCCAAGCCGCGTTGACGATACTGCTCGATCGCGAATGGCGATTGGTTCCTGATGAGTTCAAAGATATAGACGGAGCACTGACAGGTCAGTTCGGCGGCCGAGCGCGGCTTCCCCAAGTCCGGTGAGGCCTTGGTTTGTCAGCAGGCGAACAAAAATCCAATTTGTTCGCTCTGTGGCGCGGACGACGAATGTTTCCATGTCGGTGATACGTGGCGGGGAGCGTTTCCGGTCAGGCCGCTCAACTGCAACGGATCACCAAGCAAGGTTGTGACCTCAGCGACGGGAGTTACACTCCCACAGACCGCCAGAGTCTGAAGGAAAGCTCGTTGGTTCATCAGGCGATCCTGACCTTTCACATCGTGGAATGGGCTCCTATAATGCCTCTATCTTGGAGAGGAGAATCCCATGGTCACACAACATTCGACTGGCGTACTGAAGGTCAGGCTTTTTGCCGGTGCAATCTGTCTAATCTTGGTTTTTTTTCAAGTCTTTGGCATCGCAGAGCAGGTGGAGACCCGTATCTACAACACCGTGAAACAGAAGTTGATGAAGGGCGAAAATGTTGTCGGTGGAACGGTGACCACCCCCGACCCTGACATTTATTGTGCAATGGCAAATTCAGGTTACGACTTTCTCTGGATTGAGATGCAGCACAGTCCGTTGAGCTATCAGGATGTAGCGCGAATGATTTGGGCCTGCCGAGACGCACCAGCCATTCCCTTTATTCGTGTGCCTGATGCTTCAGAGGGTGCCATCCAGAAGGCAACGGACATCGGAGCCCTCGGTATCATCGTTCCTATGGTGTTTGATGCTGAGAAGATGAAGCAGGCGGTCAAGTTTGCGAAGTTTCCGCCAGTGGGTCGCCGGAGTCAGGGTGGTGGCCAGTACGGTGCCTTGTGGGGGAGTGATTACCGCGCGACTTTCAATGATAACGTTGTCATCGTCGCGATGATTGAGGCCCCAGTCGGACCGGCGGTCACTGCCGAAATCGCGTCCGTGCCAGGCGTTGACGTGGTTTTTGCTGCCAGTTCCGACATTCGAAGTTTTTCCGGCCATAATCAGGGTGAACCGGAATACGAAGAGATCATTACCTATCTGCGAGAGGAAACACTTGGTGCAGGTCGAAAGCTGGGTGGGCCACAGGCGTGGATGGATCGGGAGGGTTTCTCATTCTTCCAGGGATCCAGTACGACTGCTTTAATCAGGTTGGGAGCGCGAACGTCTCTTGAGAATACACCCACCGGTGTGGCACCTATTGAGGGAGTACCCGCCAGGTAAGGAGAAATGAGACGAGTAGTGTCGGACTGGCGTGGTCGGCTTCACGCAAAGATTGCGACTAGTGTTGTCGCGATGTGTGTTGTTGGGTGTGGCCAACCGACAGCGACGGAGGTTGACGTTCTGGTGCAGGAGAGCTCTGGGCCGGCGAATATTGTCTGGATGGTTGTTGACCAGCTAGCTGATGGTGGGGACGTCGACTACGAGGCGTTACTGAAGGAGGGTGTGCGGGTGCCCTCTGGACCGGTGCAGGGGACAGCCGCGTCAGTCCATTCTGCCCTGCTGACAGGTATTGACCAGACTATTTTTGCTGCCGCCGAGGGTCACTTGGCGGGTTCGTTGCCGTTGGGTGTCATAACACTTCCTGAGCTCCTTCGCCGGGCGGATTACTACACAAGTCGGTCTGGGCCGGTTCTCCACAATTTGTCGTTGCATTCGTTCGACTCGGACCGGTTTTATGAGGTGGCAGAAGAGTATCAGTCAGGCTTGCTAGGTGCCTGGGATACTGCTGGTCCTGATGTGGATTGGCGGGGACGAGACTTCGACTGGGACCTTCCATGCACGGTGTCCTTCGGTTGCGATCGGTCGGCCCCAAACGGCTCTCGTCCATTTTTTAGCGTCTTTAATATGCGGGCGTTGGATGAGACGGCACTGAGTCGCACTGTGACCGGCATCCTGACGAAATTTGAAATTGATGGGGTGGTTGATAACACCGCGGTATTTTTGGTGGTGCTTGGTGAAGAGACGCTTGAGTTGGTTGTGCGATGGCCGAAATGGGTCGAGGCGTTTGAAGTGCCGGCCCGAGCCGTCAACATTGTCGACATGGCGCCGACGGTGCTCACACTGGCAGGAGTGAAGGTGCCACCGTACATGGACGGCCAGGCACTGGTTGACAGTTCGACGATTGTCTACTCGAAGCAGTCCTCCACACAGCTAGGTGTTTTGCACGAAGTGGCACCTAGTCCATGGTCTGATGGACATCCACCGACTGCTGCTGTTCCCGAGGCCTACCCCCAAGGGGGATTGTTTCACGTTGCGCCCCAGGTTGAGCTGTCGTGT
>Ga0310121_10000779_pt1 | contig 34154 bp, 22 predicted proteins | sample CB27_Tmax_986_MG_FD_203504 | JGI IMG/M metagenome (GOLD analysis project Ga0310121, IMG submission 203504) | Marine microbial communities from Western Arctic Ocean, Canada - CB27_Tmax_986 | ecosystem: Environmental > Aquatic > Marine > Oceanic | place: Canada: Western Arctic Ocean | collected...
GGCCGCCGTGATGCACCAGATCCAATGCTTTTTGCCGTTGTCTTTGCTGCTCGTCTCGTCGCTGCCAAGTTGTTCTTGTCGTGGGATTGCTGTAGTCAGTTCGTCGTAGGCCGTTTCGAGCGACTGGGAAATCGTTCCCGTGCAGAGCTTCGCCAGATAGCCGCGCGAGACGGGCACTTGCAGCACGTCTTCCATCCACGCTTCGACCGTTGAATAACTGCAATGGCCGACCGACTTGAGCCAGCTGATCGTCGCTAGCAGCCGTGGCCCGAAGATCGGCCCTTTCAGTTCGGGACAATCGGGGATGTAGAGCTGGCAGTCGGCATCCTGGTAGACGGTCAGCCGGTGTTCGGTGACATAAACCGGAGCTTCCGGTAGTTCGATGTGCTGAATGACTTCAAAGTCGCCGGTCGGAGTCAGCCCAAGTCGTTGTACTTCGCCGTCATCGATTTCGTATTCGATGGTTTCGTCAACGCGCTCGGGCGGCAGCGGCTCGCGTAGTTGTCGTTCGTGACCAGGCTGAGCGCCGCGGCGTGGTTTCTTTCGTCCCTGGGCTTTTTTTCGCTTCGGTTTGGGCTTGGTAATATCGCTAGAGGGCGGCTTGGAGGAGGTGGACTAATCCTTCTTCGCCTTGGCAAGGGCCAATTAGAGCTTCCTAATCCGAGATGCTTGTTGCTCCAACTGGGCAGCCTGCTTGGCAACCAGTGCTCGAAGTTGTTCAATGACTGCATCCCTACTGTCCATGCGTGGAACAGTAGCAAAAAACGCTAAACTAATGCTCTACCAGTTTTTCACCCGTGAACGGTTACGTTTTCATTACGATTTCTCTTGGTGCTCCCGGTACTTGTGGGTTCATATTTGGCGTGCCGTCCGTTAACCAAAACATCGGGTGTTGAAGATGTAACTCGATACATATCGCAAGACACAGATGCCGTATAAGCGGATCCCAAATATTACGCACCACTGGTTTTGGAATGCTCTACACTTGCCTGGGGTCCGAATGCCAAGACTGCAATCACGAACCGATGGCACTACCTCTGGTTTTTTGGCTTCGTCTACAAGTTGCCGATCACCCGTCAATACGATTGGGCCCGGCAGGTCATTCAGCGAAATCGCGGACGAACGTTTGCTCAACCGGGGGTTCTAGTTTTCACAATTGAGGCACCAGGCCAGAGTTGTTCCCACCGTGCCAACGTTTTAGACTGGCAGCGGAGTAGAGTATGCTTTAGCGGTTCTCCGATGAAAAGAGATGGCAGAACCAAGGGTTGTCGTGAAGAGTGACGTAACTGTTGGGATTCGAGAGTGGCTTCTCGATGAAATCAGTTGATGCTATCCAGGAGGTGTAAATCCTTCCACGGGCAAAGCCTAGCCAGCAGCCCAGTAGTTGAACTCGTCGGCCGGAGGAGACGAAGGTCGGAAGCCGGGGGAAGCAAGTCGACGGGGTGTGTATTGAGAAAGCGAAAGTTGTTTGAAAGTCGTGGTCCCTTACGGGATAAACCGAGATAAGAATGCCTGTTCTTATCAAAGTGAACCGCGGACAGTTTCATCGTGCTGCCAGCGCAGAATCCGCCTACGCCGCTACGGTAAGGCATGGCGGAGGCCACCGGGGTCTTAGACCAGATCACGTCGACAAAGGGATAGTGCGGTAACTCTTGAGGGCCTCATCAGCTTCCTGTCTCATAAGGCGCGGAACAATGCGAAGCGAACACTTCGTGGGAGTCCACCGCGAAATCAAAGCTCCCAAACCTGGAAAGGCTCGCCGCTCCGCCGAGTCGATCCACTACTCAAACGCGGAGACGAGGGGACGAGCCGGATGGCGAAGGAACCTCGGACGAGCGTTAGGCAATCTTAGCTGATCATGCAACCTTGGGTATAATTCACAGCACGTGAAGAACGCAGTGGATGTTGTTTGTGTTTGCAACGCGGACGGAGACGTGTGACGCGGATTGCGGCGTCGGCTGTAATCTTGTTGTATGGAAACGTGCCACACGGAGGAACCGTATGAGGGAAATCCTCACGTACGGATCTGTGGGGGGGCGAGTAATCGCCGACTCTACCCGAACCCACCAATCGGATGGAACTGACCGGAAAATACCGGGGAGTTAGGGTGTCGGCTGGACCGATGAGTCCCTTCCAAAAAAACAGCCGCGCGGCTGATCGCCGAGAGCGGTGATGACACGTCGGGTGCCTGTGCTCTTTTTCGATCGACCGCGTGGCTTATGGACAGCGAGGTTCGCTCGTTGTCGCTGTGTTTTACTTGTTTCCGCTTATAATCAACCACTTGTGTAAGTGTGGCGTGATTCGTAGCTGGGACCTAAACCATGTCCTTCAGGTTCTTCAGCGGTCGCACCTTGACAACGTTGCGAGCCGGCTTGGCCTGGAAAGTGGTCGGTTCGCCGGTGAACGGATTGGTACCCTCGCGTTCTTTCGTCGCCGGTTTGTGCTGGACCGTGATCTTGCACAATCCGTGAATCGTGAACGCTTTGGAACCGCTTCGGCCAAGTGCCTTCTTGATTTGGTCCTGCAAAGCGTCAAAGACTGCGGAGACTTGCTTCTTGGTCAAATCGGTGGTCTCTGCGATATTCGCGAACACTTCAGTTTTCGTGGGGGGTTTACCCGCTGCTTTCGCCATGATACCTCGCCCTCCCGGGCCCTCCTTGTGTGTGAGTTTGGAACCAAAACACGTCCGTCTCGTGACGGATGGCCGAGTTTTATAACTTCAGCCGGGAATTTCAACCACCCGAAATTGATAAATACCCCAAAAAACAGCGTTTTGACCTCTTCCGGGACCGCGCTAACCCCCTCGGGGGGGAGGCTCTACGAACACGTTGCTGCGGTTGTACGTAGTCTATAAGATATTGATAGACAAGTGGTTAGAGCGATCCGAACCTGGCGGCGGAGCGGCCTTTCGAGGTGTAAATTGAGTAGTTCAGAGAAACACCGTAATTCCTGGGAAAAATGACCGTGATTCCTGGGGAAATGGAGGCCTCAGGCGTCGTTTGACCTCCTTGGCGCTGATATCTGGCCTTGATCGGTCGTCGCAGCGGAGATCGGGGCCCCTCCAACCGCGGGCGCGAAGGGTTGACCCTTACCGAGACGAACCGATGAACGAGAATCCACTTCAGCGTTGCCGTGCGGCCAAAGGATCGACCCTTTGGTTTGTGTCACCGCTATTTTTCTGTTTGTCGTTGGTCCTGGTCGGGGAGAGTCGTTCAGAAGAGCGAGCGCCCAACCAACCGCAGGCCGCCAAACGTCGGCCGCGGTTCGCTCAGCCGGTGGGACCCACGCAACGTAAATTCGGCGAGATCAACAGTTTTCTTTTTCTCCCCGCGCCGCCACGGGAACTCAAGCAAGCTCTATCGGCAGCCCGACGTGCCATTGAAGAGGAGAGGTTCGGCGAGGCGGTCGACGCTTTGGCCGAAATCCTCGATCGACCACAAACCGAAGACTATTTCATCAAGGACGAGTACAAAGGTTCCAATGGCAGTCTCAAACAGGCAGCGCTCAAGGCGTTGGGAGGCTTACCGCGCGCTGGCCGTGAGATTTACCAGCTGCAATTTGGAGCCGAGGCCGAGCGACTTTTGGAGCAAGCCATCGCCACAGCAGATGCCGAAGTCTTGAACGAAGTCACCCGTCGTTTTTTTCACACGCAAGCCGGCTATCGAGCGTCCGTGTTGCTTGCCCGATATCACTTCGACCATGGCCAACCGCTTGCCGCGGCCTGGCATCTTCGACGCGTACGCGAGTCGGCTGTTGAGTATGACCGGTTCGAGCCAGAACTATCGTTGATGCTGGCAGCTTGTTGGCAACTGGCCGGCAATCCAAAACGCGCTGTAGAGACCATAGAGCAGCTCCACGAGAAAGATCCGTCGGTCACGTTGCCGTTTCGGGAACACGGCATCCCGTTGGCGCAAGTCGTTCAAAACACGGCCGCCTGGTTGGAAGATGAATTTAGTAACTCCGCGGCCGACGCGTCACGTACGGCGGCCGACGATTGGACGATGTTCCGCGGTGATCCTCGGCGTAATGCAGCCAGCAGCGGTAGCCATCCGATCTCGGATTTTCGTTGGCGAATTTCCGCGGCCAGCGACGGTGAAATTCGCAATCTGATCGCTGAAATGCAGGGGGATCAAACCAGTAGTGATTTGCCGTCACTTCCAGTCACCCATCCCATTGCGGTGAACAACAGCATCCTCATGCGCGGTCCGCAGCGGTTATTTTCAGTGGATCTGAAAAGCGGCAAGCGCATTTGGACCTACCCGTGGAACGATGAAGTTGAAATCCCATCTTCCGTAGAAAACCGGCAAATCGCGGGCTGGCAGATTACCGACGACCAAATCGAGCGACAGCAGTTACGCCAGCGCCTTTGGGAAGATTCGATCTACGGTCACATCAGTAGTGACGGCGAATCGGTGTTCATCGTGCAGGAGGTTCCCGGCGACGATGTCGCCACCAGCGCGGCACAAGGTGGCATCGGCTTTGGGGCCAAGATCAACATCGTCGCGAGCTTTGGCCTAACTCCTAGAGCCAACCAACTGATTGCGCTGGAATTGGCGACAGAGGGAAAGACACGTTGGATCGCGGGTGGTCCTGATGGCGACGACGGGGCGTTGAAGGATGCCTTTTTCATGGGGGTCCCCATGCCGTTGGACGGACTGCTGTACGCGATCGTCGAAATCCGCGACGAGATCAAATTGGTTGCGATTGACAGTGATTCGGGAAAATTGCAATGGTCTCAGCAGTTAGCCCATGTTGACGTCCCCAACACCATTTTGGTCGACGGCATCCGCAGGCTTGCGGGAGCCACGCCTTCTTATGCCGATGGCATTATTGTTTGCCCGACCTCAGCCGGCACGGTCGTGGCGGTCGATGTCGCGACTCGATCTCTAGTGTGGGGATATCAATATGAACGCTCCAGCTCACAAGTAAACCGTAAAGTCAACAACCCGTGGATGAACAACTTTTCCAGCATGCCGGCGATAGGCAAGCGATGGGCCGATGCCTCGGTGACGCTATCTAGCGGAAAGGTGTTGCTGACGCCGATTGAATCGGACCAATTACATTGCCTCGATTTGTTCACCGGAAAACCGGTTTGGGACAAGCCGATTCCACGCGGCGATTGGATGTACTTGGCCACCGTCCACGACGAAAATGTGGTGCTGGTCGGTGTCGATAAGATTGAGGCCAGGCGATTGTCCGATGGCCAGCCAGCTTGGAGCGCGCCGTTGGCGATTCCCAATGATGAGCGTCCCAGCGGCCGAGGTTTCTTGATTGACCATGAATATTACCTGCCAACCACGGCGAAACAATTGGTGATCTTCGACGTCAACGACGGCGCACTGAAGATCACGGCCAATACCGGTGTCCAGTTGGGAAATATTATCTGTTACGAGGACCAGATCATCTCGCTGGCCACCGATTGGATGCACAGCTTCTACCAAATCGATCGCTTGAGAGAGAGGGTCGAGCAACAGTTGGCTGAGAATCCGAACGATCCGCAGACACTCGAAGACGCTGGACGCTTATATGTCTCCGATGGCCAACCGCAGAAAGCGATTGAGACGCTGCAACGCGCCGTCGAAATGTATCCGGCTGATCATCCCAGGTTAACGGCAACCAAAAAGCTCTTGGTCGGCACGGCGTTGAACGTTCTGCAAAACGATTTCGCCAGCAACATTGCGTTGGTCAAAAATCTCCAGGGGTACATCGACGATGCGGACCAAAAAACGCGCTACTTGCAATTGTTGGCAGCCGAATTGGATCGAACGGGAGAAAATGCCGAGGCCTTGCGCACCTACTTGAAGTTGGTCGACGCGCTACCTCCCTTTCCACATCTTGATAGCGACGAGACCAGCCGCCAATTCGTGCGTCTCTCGCGACACCACTTGATTCGAAATAACGCCTGGATCAACCGTCGCTTTTTAACCCTGAAACAAAGGATCACCGACGAGGAGTTGGCGGACCTCCAAGCGGCCATCGCCGAGCGGCTGCAGGCGACCATGGAAAAATCCCCCGAAACGCTGCAATGGCAGTTGAACTTCTTCGATCAACTTCCGGCCACGTTACCAGCTCGGTTTCGGTTGGCGGAAGACCTTGCCGCGCAAGGGCGAATGCTGGCCGCCACTTCAGCCCTGGCGACATTGATGGACGAGGAAAATGATGAGATCGCTGCTCAATCCACGGTTCGTTTGTCACGTTTGTTAATCGAATTGAATTTTCCACACGAAGCGGCTGTTCTTTGTCGGCGGGCAGCGGAGTTGTGGCCTAATCAGGAAGTGTCGGACGGCAAAACGGCCGGCCAATTGCTGTCCGAATTGAGTGACGACCCTTTGTTCGCGCCGCTGCTTGCCTCGCAAAATATGTGGAACGGTGGTGAGGTCGAAAGGTTTGACCCGGCCGCTGCCAGAACGCGCGCCAATCGGGGAGTCGTGGCCAATCGCTACCAGCCCTATTTTCCGGTGCGCATCACCGATCGGCAAAAGGTGTGGGACGACGGGATGCAAGTGGCTTTGGACACGCAACTGCAGGAGATCGTGCTGCTGGACCGTTACGGCAAGCTCATCTCCAGGGTACCCTGGCACAGCCAGCAACGTGCCTTGCGGGTGACGCATCCAGGGATCCCACACGCCAAACTTCGCGGTCATCTACTGCTGTTGTCCCTCGGACACGAGGTGATGGCGGTTGATTTGAACAGTACCAGCCGCGATCCGGGGGAACGTATTCTCTGGCGACAGCCGGTCCTGTCACCGATCGACCAAAACCCTCGTCTCCACCAGCCTCAGGCCAAAGCGTTCACCGTTCCTTACATCAATCCGATTCGAATTTATCGAGCGGTTAGTCCGGACCAGCGTCCCATTGGTTTATTGGGACCACTAACACACAATCGGATTTGTTTCCAACAAGGCAAACAATTGCGCGCCTTGCATCCACTTTCGGGACAACTTCAATGGTCGCGTCAGGATTTCCCGTCCGGCTGCGATCTGTTCGGTGACGACCAGCACTTGTTCGTGGTCGCACCGAATTCGACCACGGCAACCGTGTTAGATCTCGTTGACGGCCAGACTGTGACAACTCGGCCAATTCCAGAAGAAGCCCGCCGATGGACGACGCGCGGCAGTCGTGTCCTTACCTGGGACGGCGATAATCGTGGTAACGAAGCGACCACCTTCAAAGTTTATGATGTATGGCAGCAAGAAGATGTTTGGAATGTTGAATTACCAGCCAGCACGCGAGGATGTTTGATCGGCAACGACGAAATCGCTTTCCTCCATCCGGACGGGCATTTTCGTGTCTTTAATCTGGATACCGGCAACACGGTGATCGACGACGTCGTCGAAAGAGAACCGATGCTCCAGTTGATCCACGTCATTCGCGATGACCATCGGTATATGCTAATCACCAGTCAACAAGACGTGAAGAAGATTCGCCGATTACAAAGCAAGGAAGGGATTACCGTCCGAGCGGCACCTCATGGCCATTTTACCAGCCACATGATCGACGGAAGGATTTATTCATTCGATCGAGCCACCGGCAAACAGAACTGGGAAGGTCCAGCCCGAATTGAGAACTACGGACTGCCCATCAATCAACCCTATGACGTTCCAGTGCTGGTCCTGATGCGTCAGGTGAATTACGCTAAACCGCCACCCCAACAACGCTCCAATCGCGTGCTGGACCTGATTTGCATCGACCGACGTGACGGACGGTTGGTGATGTCCGAGCGGAACATTGCCCCGACCACACGGACTTTGGAGGTTGTGGGGGATCCCGAACTGCAGACCGCCATCATACAATTGCAAAACAATACTGAATTTGGACTGCGATTCACCAAGCGAGAAAAAGCCGCGGCGCCCCCAGCCCAATCGGATCGGCTGCTGAAGGACAAAGAGCCGAGTCCCTTAGGCAAGATCACGGGGGCGGTCATCGACGCCTTGGGCGAGCAATTTCGCTCAATCGGCGAATCGAATACGGAACTGATCGAGGAGTTGATCGACAGAATCCCCGATGTGGAACCCGATGTGGAAATAGACGAGGAGCAGCAAGACGAGGCTGAGTTGGAAGAGGCAGATATCGAAGAATTGTTCCAAGAGGAACCGGATGAATAGCGACTAGTGTTCTGTCTAACCTAATGCTCTGCCAAACTTAAACTGTCCGGTGTTCGCAGCTTGGCTGCGTATTACAGAAATTGCGACTAGGATATACGGACAAGGAATATTGCATGACGGACCAAGGGTCAACGCAAATCAATACTTCCGCCATCAAGCGATTGGGCGATGCACGCTCACAACTTTCCTCGGAGCTAGCCAAAGTCATCGTTGGCCAAGACGAGGTGATCGAGCAGTTGCTGATATGTATTTTCAGCCGCGGGCATTGTTTGCTGGAAGGGGTCCCGGGGTTGGCCAAGACGCTGATGATCAGCACGTTGGCCAAGACAATGGATTTGTCATTCAGCCGCATTCAGTTCACGCCGGACTTGATGCCAGCGGACATTACTGGGACAGAAGTCATCGAAGAAAACAAATTGACTGGCTCCAGAGAATGGCGGTTTCTCGAAGGCCCCATATTCGCGAACGTCGTGCTGGCTGACGAAATCAATCGAACGCCACCCAAGACCCAAGCGGCGCTACTGGAAGCGATGCAGGAGCGCCACGTCACGACAGGTCGCCAGCACAGGACGCTGAACGATCCCTTTTTCGTGTTGGCGACCCAAAACCCGATCGAGCAAGAGGGTACGTATCCGCTTCCGGAGGCGCAACAAGATCGATTCATGTTCAAGACTTTTGTCGATTACCCCAGCTTTGACGAGGAATTCGAGGTTGCCCGGCGGACGACGACCACGCAAGCCAACGACATCCGACCGATCTTATCGGCGGAAGAAATCGTCCAGCTGCAAGAGATCGTTCGCGAAGTACCAGTGACGGACCACGTTATCCGTTACGCCCTGTCGCTGGTCCGCCAGACGAGATTGGATCGTCCTGGAACGCCTGAATTTATTTCGGATGGATTGTCGTGGGGCGCTGGTCCCCGCGCCGTTCAATACCTGATCTTGGGTGGAAAGGCACGCGCGTTGCTCGAAGGTCGCCCGAACGTATCCACCGATGACATTGCGGCACTGGCCAAACCCGTATTGCGCCATCGGCTGGTCGTAAACTATGCCGCGGAGAGCGAAGGCATTACGGCCGACTCCATTATCAACATGCTCCTGGAATCCACACCGACCAAAGAAGACGAGTTAACTCGCGATGCCCGATTCAAGAAGATTTTTGCATCCTGAGGCGATCCAAAGTATTTCGCGTTTGGAGCTGCGGGCCCGACATGTGGTGGAGGGTTTTCTAACCGGGATGCATCACAGCCCTTATTTTGGGCAGTCTGTGGAATTTCGCCAGCACCGCGAATACGCGCCAGGTGATGACCTGCGTCATGTCGATTGGAAAGTTTATGGACGGCAGGATCGGTTGGTGGTCAAGCAATTCGAAGCGGACAACAACCTGCGCTGCAACCTGGTCGTCGATACGTCGGCCAGCATGCTTTACGGCAGCGGTCCGTTGAACAAATTCGACTACGCCGCCACGATTGCGGCTTGCCTCGCCTATCTCTTGCTTCGCCAGCGGGATGCCGTGGGATGCGTTACCTTCGATGAGAGCGTGCGAGACGTCGTCCCGGTGCGCAGCCGGCGCAATCATATCGAATCGATCGTTAACGCGCTGAATATCGATCAGCCCAAAGAGAAAACCAGTATAGAACGTGCGTTGAGCGATGTGGCCAAGAGCCAGCCACGTCGCGGCATGATTGTGTTGATTTCAGACCTGTTGACCGACGTGGACGCAACTGCCAAGGCCCTTAAACTATTGCGCCAACGCGGCCATGATTTGTTGGTTTTCCATGTGATGGATGATGACGAGTTGGATTTTCCATTTTCCGGTCCAGTGCGATTCGAAGGACTCGAGTCCGATGACTATTTGAACTGCAATCCTCGCAGTCTAAGAAACGCCTACTTGTCTGCTGTGGACGATTTTCTTAGCACAATACGGCGATTCTGCGCCACCCAATCGATCGACTACAAGTTGATTCGTACCAGTCAACCGTTGGATGTGGTCTTGTCGACGTTTTTGGGTGCCAGAAAAGAAGCGGTGGTTGGCAGGGGATAGTTATAATTACATGCACTTTACCTTCCCATCACTCGCCTGGGGTTTTTTGCTGGTCGCCGTACCGTTGGTGATTCATCTCATCAATCTGCTGAGATTGCGTCGAATCAAGTGGCCTGCGATGGAGTTTCTGCTGCAGGCCAACAAGAAACAACAACGTTGGATTCGCATGCGGCAGTGGCTGTTATTGGCCATGCGTATGTTGGCAGTGGCGTTGATCGTGGCCTTGGTGGCTCAACTGGTCACTCGATCCAATTGGGTCCAGCTGTTTTCCGCTCAGACGACGCACCACATTGTTTTGTTGGACGATAGCCTGTCCATGACCGAACGGCTCGGATCAAGTTCCGGTTTTGCCCGCGCCCTGCAAGTGATTCGAGATATTTCGCAAGAAGCTGGCGACGCCGATTCCCCGCAAGAATTCACGCTGGTCCGTTATTCCGATGCCACCTATGGAGCGGCTGACAACAACGCCACAGCAACTGCCGATGACAAGAAGGCCACTGCCGATGACAAAAGGGCCACTGCCGAATCGATCAGCAATGTCCGCGGCATTTACCGTCAAACGGTCGATCAAGATTTTGACCGATGGTTGGCGGAGAAACTTCGCAGCGTCGACGCCACAGCGTTGGCAGTTCACCCACAAAAGGCCGCGGATATCGCCGCTCGCCTGGTTGAAGAGACGGCGGATCGTCGGTCGTTGGTTTACGTGATTTCAGATTTTCGCGCCGACGATTGGGAGTCCAGCGAACAGGTGGGCGATGCGATCGCGAGAATCCGCCAAGGGGGCGGCAAGGTCAATTTGATCCGCTGCGTCTCACTGGAACAGCCGAATCTCTGCATCACCGACGTGCGTTCGACCGAGGGTACCCGGGCCGCTGGTGTCCCCATGTTCATTGACATTACGATCAAGAACTCCGGCAACCGCCCGGCGGATGGAGTGCCGCTCAGCGTCCAAACCTTCAGCCACAGTGATCTGGCCAACCGACACGATCCGGTAATGTCCGTGGGTGACGCGACGCAACTACCTCAAGTCCTCCTCGATCCAATTCCGCCTAGTGAGTCCATCCAGCGTCGCGTACAGGTTTATTTTCCCAGCGCCGGAAAACACGTGATTCAAGTCCAGCTGCCGCCCGATACGCTGGTGGCAGACAACCAATGGTGGCAGGTAATTGATATTCCGGAAACCATTTCCGTCCTGGTCATCGATGACGACCCACGCCAACGGAACGCGTACCACCTTGCTTCGGTATTCGAGCCCAGTCAGCGGGCGGAAACGGGTATTCGAGTGACCCGTCAAGACACCTCGTTCCTCCGCGACACAACCGTTGGCACGTTGGCGGACTATCAGGCGGTGTATTTGTTGGACCCAGTTCGCTTGGAGAGCCGCGCGATCAGAAATCTGGCTGAATACGTCAGTGGTGGCGGTGGTCTGGCCATTTTCGCGGGGCCAAATTCTGATCTTGGTTTTTACCGCCAGTGGTATGCTGACGGTGAAGGGCTGTTTCCCGTACCGCTCGGAGGTCCCCAAACCTTGCCGGCCGAACCGAGCGAGGCACCCGACATGCAAGTCTCATCGCACCTGCTGTTTCAAGCCTTGTTAGGTGAGCGAAATCCCTTCGTGGCTGGCATCCGGTTTGGCCGGTACCTGCAGGTACCGGCCGATTGGGAAATCCTACCCAATTCGACCGTTCGTGTCCTGGCACGGCTGCGCGGCGGGGACCCGTTGGTCATCGAAAAATCGGTCGGCGACGGGCGAGTGGTGACGATGCTCAGCACCTTGGCTCCCGTTTGGAACAACTGGGCGCGCCAACCGAGCTTTGTCGTCTTCTTGTTGCAACTCCAATCGTACTTAGGCCGTTCCCAATGGGATGAAGGTACGCGAACCGTCGGAGATGTGCTGACGGTGGAACTGGATCGTCGCCGGCATGCGCGGGAAGTGACTTTTTTAACGCCCCAGGAATCCTCCACAAAGCAAGCTGGCCGTATTCTGCAACTGGCAATTGCCTCGTTCGACGAAAACAACCGGGCATTGGCTGAGATCGGTAATGCCGCGTCCGGCACCGGCTTGACCGACCGTGTGGGAATCTACGAGGCTTGGACCAAGCGATTGGACGGCCCGTTTGACGTTCAGCGTTTTGCCCTGAATGTCGATCCTCGTGAAAGCAATCTGCGCCTGATCGATAACCAACGTTTGGCCGAAATTTTCGGCACAGAAGACGTGGACGTTGTTTCCTACGACGAGCTTTCCTTTGCCGACAGTCGCATTCAGCAGGGCGGACTTAGTCATTGGGTTTTAGCAATCCTGGCGCTATTATTGCTCAGTGAACAATTCCTGGCTTATCTGACCAGCTACCATCCAACAAAACCACTTCATCGATGATCGACCACCAATACGCGCTACTGGCCAATACTGTCGCTCGGACCTACTACGAGTGGTGGCGGGTTCATCAATTGGACCAATGGTGGCATTGGATGGTGTTGACGCTGGTGGCTGTATTGTTTTCTTGCCTGGCGATTTGGATGTATCGGAAAGATGCCTTCGAATTGCGATCGCCGACCTCCTGGTCGCTGCTCATCCTCCGCCTGTTCGTACTGATATGTTTGTTAGGGTATTTTCTGCAACTGGAACGCCGCACCGAACGACGAATGGTGAAGAATTCACGGGCCGTGTTATTGATTGATACCAGCCAGAGCATGGGGCTGCCGGCGACGGACAATCCGGACGAAATCGACGCAACCCGCTTGGCCGGCGTCCAAAAGGAATTTGCGGACGGAACTTTGCTGGACAAACTGCGTCAAAATCATGACGTTTTGGTTTATCGTTTCGACCAAGGAAGCCGGCCCGTGGAAATTGCCTCGCTACCAAAATCCTCGGGCGACCAGCTTGAAACGGGCCAGGCCAATGGCCCACCAGCTTTGGCGGCCAACGAAGCGACTGACCGTTGGAGCGCCTTGTTGCTATTGATCGCGATATTAGCAATGGCCGCGCACATTGGGTTGGCATTGCGGTCCAGCCGCCCGCATGTGGGAAGTTGGGCATTGTTTGTCTCCGTTGTGGCGGCCATCGCCGGCTCGGTCTCCTGGGCATATCAGGACCTGGTTTCCATGGTCCGACCTGAATACGAAGCTACAGCGACTTCGACTCCACCTGACGAAGCCAAGGCGGATGGCGAAAGGACTGAGGAGACTTCCGACCCCCACCTGATGGCGGCGAAAACCGAATCCTGGATTTCCGAACTGAAACCCAGGGGAGCCGAAACTCGCATGGCCGACGCCTTGAATTTCCTGATCGACCAAGAGCAAGGCGGCCCAATCGCCGGCATCTCCATCTTCACCGATGGCAACCAAAACGCGGGTCCAGATTGCCTGGAAGCCGCCGCCGCCGCCGCGGACGCCGGCATTGCCTTATTCCCAATCGGTTTTGGGTCCAAAGAAAATTTGAAAAACGTGCGGATTGCCGATGTCAAGGCTCCGGCGCGGGTCTATCCCGGTGATTCGTTCAGCATCACAGCTTATCTGCAATCCTATGGTTTGGAGGGCCAGTCCGCGGATCTCGAACTGTGGCGCCGGGAGAAAACGTCGTCCGGAAGCGAACAACCCGCTGATGAGACCCTTATCGACCTCCAAACGATTCGTCACAAGAGTGACGGAGAAGTTGACTCGGTCGAGTTCGAATTGACTCCTGATGAAGTTGGCCAAGTCCAATATGTTTTGCGGATAAAGACGGCTGCCAAGGAGAACCCTCGCGACAACACGCTGCTGACCAATGTCCAGGTCGTCGATCGCCAGAACCGTGTCTTGTTACTGGCTGGCGGACCGACGCGAGAGTATCGTTTTGTCCGCAATCTCGGGTTTCGCGACAAGATGATTTCGACTGATGTTGTGCTCCAGACCCGGTTGTCGGGAACTTCGCAAGAAGCGGACAACGTGCTGGAAGATTTTCCGACGACGGTTGAAGAAATGTTTGACTACGATTGCGTGATCGCCTTTGATCCGGATTGGGAGAGCTTCAGCGCCAAGCAGGTCGAACTCCTCGAACGCTGGATTGGCGAGCAAGCCGGCGGAATGGTGGTGGTGGCGGGACCTGTCCATACACCGGAATGGTCGTCACGCCGAGACAGCCCAAAATCGATTGCAACGGTTAAGGCCCTTTATCCAGTCAGCTTTTACAGCCACTCTGCCGCGCGAGTCGGACGGCGGCGCTATTCTTCGAATGTTGCCCGACCACTTGAATTCTCCGAAAGTGGAATGGCAGCAAAGTTTCTTTGGATCGGCGAAACGGGCGCTTTAAGTACCCAGGCATGGAACGTATTCGAGGGGTGTTACGGTTTCCAGATTGTCCGTGGCGAGAAACCTGGAGCAACCGTGTATGCCACGTTGGGCGAGAGTGACAATTCGCTAGGCGACCCACCTTTCCTCGTCGGTCACTTTTACGGTGCTGGTCGCGTGCTGTATTTGGGCAGCGGCGAAATGTGGCGGCTGCGATCTACCGGCGCGTCTCACTTCGATCGGCTCTATACCAATTTGATTCGCTACGTCAGTGAGGGACGGTTGTTGCGAGATTCCAGTCGTGGACTGCTGATTGTCGATAAGGAACAATGCCTGTTGGGTGAAACGGTGTCCGTACGCGCCTTTCTTACGGATCGGCAGCACCGTCCTCTGATGGACGAGGCGATTCGTGCCGAGGTGACCCTTCCCAGCGGCCTTCGGCAACCACTGGACCTCAAGCAATCGGTCGGCGACTCGCGACAAGGCACCTTTGTGGGACAATTCACGGCCGTGACCGAGGGCTACTACCAAATCGAACTGTTGGTACCCGATAGCGATCACTCCGATTTGCTGGTCGAACAAGTCCGCGCGCGCGTACCCGATCTGGAAATTCAGACACCGCAGCGCAATGATGCACTGCTCACCGAGCTTGCCGAACGTACCGATGGCAACTACTTTGTCGGTATAGACGCGGTCACCGGCCAGCGCGATATGTCCTCTTTGGTTGACGCCATGGTTCCGCAAGACCAGGCAACGTTCCTCCCCGGTACGCCGGATCGCGGATTCCAGCAGCGATTGATGAAATGGTACCTAATGCTGATGTGTGGTGCGCTCACGTTAGAATGGTTAATCAGAAGATTCCATCGGCTGGCGTAGTTTGGGGGATTATGGATTATGGGATTCTGATTCCGTTACTAACGGCACTAGCCACTAGCCACTAGCCACTAGCCACCGAACAACAGCCCTTATCTCTATACCTACCGTGACACCTGTTGACTCACTATTAGATCGACTTCGACGTTGGATTCACTCTTACGTGATCCTGGAAGGTCTTTCTATCGCCTTGGTCTGGCTGGGACTGACGTTTTGGTTGGGCCTGGCGTTGGACTATCTTCCGGTTTTGTTGGGTGCCAGCGAGATGCCTCGGGGCGCGCGTGCCACGCTCTTGATCGTCATTGGTATCGTGGCGGCGGTGATTGTCTACCAGTGGATTTACCGTCGGATCCGAGCGCAATGGAAAGACAAAAGCCTTGCAGTGTTGGTCGAGCGACATTATCCAGACTTTCATGACCGATTGGTCACATCTGTCGAACTTCGCGGCAGCCGAGACAGTCTGTCACCGGTGGGCCAACAATTGTTGGACGTGTTGGAGTTGGAGATCGGCCAACAGGTGGAGGACGTGGACCTGCGTCGGCTGTTCAACCCGTATCCGTTGGCACGGGCCGGGGCGTTGGCGGCGGTCGTGGTGTTGTCGATCCTCTTTTTCGGCCTCTTTTCCGGGACGGCGTTGGCGACTTGGGCCAGTCGTCTTTACGGGCTATCGGATCGCACTTGGCCGCGGCGTGCGGCGATCGAGGTGGTTGGATTTGGCGAAAGCCGCTTACGCAAGATTGCCCGGGGTTCCAACTTCGTGGTGAGAGTCCGTGCGGACGCCAATCGCCCCACGCCACCGCCCGAATTGTGCACCATCTATTACCACACGGCGGACGGAGAACAGGGCCGTGTGAACATGAGCCAACAGGGTGCTCCTCGTGAAGGCCATCAGTATTACTCGTTCGACGACAAGCCCTTCAAAACACTGTTGTCGGATGTTCATTTCGATGTCGTCGGGTTTGATCATCGGGTCCGCGACTATCATCTGCAGGTGGTGCAAAGCCCTGTCGTCCAATCGGTGCAGCTCCACTGTGAACTGCCTCGTTACACCGAATTGTTGCCTCGTGACGAATCCTATCGCGACGGCCTACGATTACCAAAAGGGACGCATGTGAAGATCAAGGCGGTCAGCAACAACCCCTTATCCGAGGCAACCATCACGGATCTCAACACGGAACAATCCTTTACGCTCAAGCCCGCGGGCGCCGACGATTCATCCGACGCTACGTTCGAGTACGAGTTGGACCGATTAAGCAACAACGTACGACATGAAATTCAGCTAATAGACAAGGATGGTGTCGCGAGCCAACAACCGTTTGTGCTGCTGATCCAGGCGATTGAAGACGAGGCCCCCAAAGTGGACCTGCGCCTGCGCGGCATTGGTTCAGCAATCACTCCCGCGGCGACCATTCCTGTTGAAGGCAAAATCAAAGATGACTACGGCATCCAATCCGCCTGGTACGAACTCGAATCTGACGGCGTGATCCTGGCGGAGATCCCGCTGGCCGTAGCGGGGACTGGCGATGTCAACGATGCGCTCGATCTCAAAAATCAGCAAGCGTCGAATCCAAACCTGCGACTCCAAGTCGACACCCGCGTCACGTTGCGCATCGCCGCTACAGATAAATACGATCTGGCGGACGAGCGCAATGAAGGGCAAAGCGACCGTTACGAGTTGGACGTCGTCACGCCGAGCCAATTGTTGGCCCTGCTCGAAGCCCGAGAGCTGGGGCTTCGCCAGCGGCTCGAACAGATTATCAGGGAAATGCGGGAGACCCAGGACTCGCTCTCGAGGGTCCTGCCGCTTGAACGAGACACGGATGCGGAGACCGCGTCCAACGTCACACCTTCACCCTCCGCGAACACGGTGGCTGACGACAACGGCGCAGCCGATTTTGAAGATGATCTGGCCGAGACTGACGGCGACAAACGAGCCGGAGCGTTACTCAGACTTCGGGTACAACGGGCACAGCAGCACAGCCAACGCGCGACAAATGAGGTCATGGGTATCGCCTTGTCGTTTGATGACATTCGAGACGAACTCGTCAACAATCGAGTCGACTCGCAGGATCGGCGGCGGCGAATCGAGGAAAGCATTTCAGCGCCTTTGAAGGCGATTGCAATCGATCAGTTTCCTCAGTTTGATACAGCCCTGGCACAACTCGAAGGTCAATTGGACGCGATCGACTTTATGCCAGCCCAGCGCCGGGCCCTGGCGACCGTGTCTTCCATTATCTTCGAAATGGAAAATGTCCTGACAAAAATGCTAGATCTCGAAAAGTTTGATGAACTCATCGATGAATTACGCTCGTTAATCCAAGAACAGGAAACAATTATGGAGGAAACCAAAAAGCAGCGTAAGCAACAGGCACTCGATTTGCTAAAATGAAATAACCCCCTAGGCATACTCCATTTGGTAATCGCGTTCGGATCGAAGTTCAACAGCATCAGCCGGTGAATAAGATGAAAACAATCCTCGCTTTGTGGATCTCGTCGCTCGCCCTCGTTTTCGCCAGCCAACCGGTGGCAGCGGAGCCGTCCCCGGCACCAGCGACCGAAGTCAATGAATTAGCACTCAACCAGAGCCAAATCGCTGACAGGTTTTCTCAGTTGGAGAAGCTGCTGCTGCGGATGGCCGAATTCGATGCGGTCACCAATCCGCGCCGTGCGGGAGTGCTCAAAAAAGCGGTCGCCGTCAGCAAGAACGAACATATCCAATTGCAGTTTGAGACGCTGGTTAAATTGCTCGGCAAAGATCGGCTGAAACGCGCAATCGACAATCAAACGTTGCTCCGCGATGACCTGAAGATGCTACTAGACCTGTTAATGAAGGAGAACCGGCCCGACCGGCTCAAAGACGAACGGATTAGAATTCGAAATCAGATCAAAGAAATCGAAAAGATCTTGCGAATGCAGCGGGCCGTGCAAGGCAAAACCGAAGGTGGTGGCGACCCCAGCCAGCTCGGCGAAGAGCAGAGCCAGATCGCCGCACGAACCGAGACGCTCAGCGAACAGATGGCCGACGACAGTGATGGATCAGGAAATCGCAATGGCAGCGGAAAGCCGTCCGGCGGCAAGCAGGGGGGCGGGTCTTCAGCCGAGGACCGCGACGATAAACCGACCGATTCTGAGTCGGACGGCGACAAAGGCGACGAGCAACAAGACGGTTCCGAGAATTCCGAGTCCCCACCGAGCGATGAAGGCCAATCCGCGGAGGAAGAGGGAAAAGGTCAGGGACAAGGTCAGGGACAAGGACAGGGAGAAGGTCAGGGACAGGGTCAGGGACAGGGACAGGGTCAAGGAGAGGGACAGGGAGAGGGACAGGGAGAGGAGTCTTCGTCAGATGACTCCGCGGAGCAGGCGGGCGACGTTCAGAAGCAAAACAACCAACCGCCCGGCAGGCGGCGCATCGAGCAGGCGCATCGACGCATGAGGCAGGCCGAAAAGAAGCTGGCCGAGGCCCAACGTGACAAGGCGGTGCGGGAGCAAGACGCTGCTCGTCGAGAGCTGGAAGCCGCTAAGGCAGAGTTAGAAGAAATTCTTCGCCAGATGCGAGAGGAAGAAATCGAGCGCGTGTTGGCGGTGCTGGAGGCTCGATTTCAAAAGATGCTGGAAATGCAGTTGCGTGTCTACGAAGACACACAACGACTGGAAAAATCGCTTGCCGACAATCCAGATCGGCGTTTGGATATCGAGGCTGGTAAATTAAGCTTTGCAGAACGCCGAATCGGCGGGGAGGCTGACATGTGCCTGACCGTGCTGCGCGAAGAAGCTTCCTCCGTTGCCTTTCCGGAATCGGTGCAGATGATGAGCGAAGATATTGAGATCGTTGTGGAACGATTGGCCGGCTCCCAAGTTGGCAGCATTACCCAAGGTGTCGAGAAAGATATCCTGGAATCTCTTCGGGAAATGATCGAGGCACTACAGAAGGCCCAAGAGGACCAAAAACAACAACAACAGTCTCCTTCGCCCAGCATGGCCAATCAGGATCCTGGCAGTCGGCCATTGGTCGATCAGATTGCGGAGCTAAAAATGATTAAGGCGTTGCAGCTTCGCGTCAATCGGCGGACGGACCGTTATGCCAAGCTATTGGATGATACCGACGATCCGGTTGGCCAGGCCCGCGAAGCGGATTTAATCGATGGGTTGGAAAGATTGTCCGAACGAGAACAACGAATCCACAAAGTTACGCGAGACGTCGTAACCGGAAAGAATAAATGACAGAAATTCGCTCCCAAGCAAAGGGCTGTGAGCGAGAGGGGTGTGAGCGAGAAAGCTCGGAACGGGAAGGTAGTGAAGGGGCAGCCTGAAATCGCACCGTTTCGGCGGTAGAAATGAACGCGGGCCTTAAAGTGAGAAATGTGGTAGAATTCGAGGGGGAGTGAATCATGGCACAACCAGTCATACCACCGAGACGATTCGACCGAATACTTCGATCCACCACTCTGTTGGCAGTGGTCGCCTTGTCCACCTGTCCGCTGGCGGTCGCGGACGATATGTCCGACGACCTTTCCAGTCGTACGACGTGGTCGCTACCGGTTTACGAGGAAACTCAACAGCAGTTCCAGGCGTGGCTGCAATCGCAGAGCCCGACCGACCAGGCCATGACGCAGATCGAGGAGATCTGGTCTGCTGGGGCTACCGACGACGGCGGTGAATTGCTGCGACGATTGACGGAGTGTTTCGCCTTGGTTCATCCTGAGGCGTGGGAAATCGTGGGCCATTGCCGAACGTTCGATACGGGGGTCACTCTCCCCAGCTACAATCTGCTGGACGACGAGATTTACGCGCCGTTGGTTCGCAATAATTTGGAGCTGCTTTTCGGCCAATGGCTTGTCTCACAGCGGTTCTACAACGAGGGACTTGAGATACTTGAAAATCTCATGCCCGCAGGCGTTGTGGATCCAGCTGCTCTGCTGTTCTACCGAGGTGCTGCCCATTATTGGCTGCGCAACAAGGATGAAGGTACCAACGACCTCGCCGAATTACTGGAACACGAAGCCAACTTGCCGCGTAGATACGCTCGAGTCGCTTTAATGATGTCGCAAGATCTCGTCCGCTTAGAAGAGGATTCGCTGGACGAGGCTTCCAGGATCATGAACAGCATCCGCGTGCGGCTGGATCATGGACGTGCCGGCAAACGGGTTCGCGATGAGGAGAGCGATGTGATCAGCATTTTGGACAAACGAATCGACGAACTCGAAAAGCAATGTCAGGCGAATTTCCAAGGAGCTGGTGGCGCAAATCAATCTAGCAACCCGATGGAAGACAGCCAGGCGGCGGGGGGCACTGGACCGGGGGACGTCGCCCTCAAGGAACTTGGTGAAGAAAGCGACTGGGGTGATTTACCACCGGCCGAACGTGAACAAGCCCTACAGCAGTTGGGAAAGGAATTCCCCTCTCACTATCGAGAAGTCATCGAAGAGTATTTCCGCAAACTAGCACGTGACGAGTTTGAAGAGTCGTAGTCTTCTCCCATAGAGTCTTGATGAATTTTAGAGCACCAGGCGCTATGGAAAGCACGGGTAAGATTCTAGCCGGAAAACTTATGTTCCTGCCCAGGCAACCCCGGCGCGCCGGGACAGGACTGGACAGGGGGCGGGAAAGTATTTTTCATCCGGCTAGCTATTCGAACTTATTTCCCGACGCGCGTCGGGACCGGCAAGCCGGCAGGGGTCTTGCTACAGAAGTGGGAAACTCGAATTAAGGAGTAGATCAGGAACCTCATTATGATTTCCAGCTTCCTCGCCGCAACTCTGGTACTCGGAGCGATTGACGTCCAAGTGGAGACGATCGACGGAGAAATGATCACGGTCCAAGTCGCCTCTTTGGACGCCAACCAGTTGACTTATTTGGATGGCAGGGTGAAAAAAAGCCTTCCCACTGGGAACCTGCTTTCGGTCTTGCCACTTAATACGCGCCACAAATCCACGGCCAACGCATCGCATTACGTCACCCTCGTCGATGAAACGTATTTGCCTGCCGACCACTTTCAACAGTCTGGCGACGACGTGCAGATGCAGTTGCTCTCCCGACCCTACGAACTGAATACCAAACAGCTTCGGGCAGTGAGGCTGTACAGGCAAGGCTCCATGACTGACAGCGAATGGGAAGCGATACTCGCTCAGGAGCATCCTGGCGACGCGATTGTCATTCGCAAAGGTGACGAGACATTGACATTCCTGGAGGGCGTGATTGAAGGCGTTGACGAAGACTCCGTCAAGTTTCGATTTGAAGGTGACACGCTAGATGTCAAGAAAACCAAGTTGGAAGGTTGGATCTACTATCGTCCGGCTGGCAAAGAACTGCCGGTTCCAGTCTGCACCATCGCAAACGCCAACGGGGCACGAATTCAAGTCCACGGTCTGCAATCGGCTGGAAATCAACTTAAAATCATCACACCTTCGGGCATGCACCTTACGCAATCCTGGTCGACCATCGGCGATATCCGCTTTGCCACCGATAATCTTGTCTACCTGAGTGATTTGGAACCCATCGACACGGTGATCCGTCCATGGATAGGTGGCGGCCAGCTCCAACCGGCGTTGGTGAGGATGATGTACGGTCCCAAAAGGGACGTCAGCCTTCACGGCGAGCCACTCAGTCTAGTCGTGCTGGCAGGCCGACGAGCGGAAACCTTTGCGAAAGGGATTTCGCTGCACAGTCAAACTCGCATCACCTATCGGCTGCCGGGGAAATTCAAGCGACTTGCGGGGCTGGCAGGAATCGATCCAGCCGTGGGAAACCTGGGCAACGTCCAACTGAGCGTCCAGGTTGCCGACAAGGTTCTTTACGACAGACGGATTAACGGTGGCCAGCCGGCCGTCTCGTTGAACGTCAATCTCAACGGTGCCAGTCGCGTAACGATCGTGGCCGACTATGCGGACGGTTCGGACGTCGGCGATTACTTAAATCTGTGCGACCTTAAGGTAACCAAGTGATCCAAGCTACCAAAAGCCTGCTGATGGCGTGCGTGGCCTGCTTCTTGTTGGTCTTTATGGCGACGTGCGCGGTGGCCGCGCCGCTACCGGATCCTGGGGTCCTGGAGGCCCAGCAACTTCGCGTTGAAATGGCCGCCAAAGCGTCGCGATCAGCGATCGCTATCTTTGATTCCCACGGAGGTGGAGGTGGTTCTGGAGTGGTAATCACGGCGGACGGATTCGCGCTGACCAATTTTCATGTCGTGCAGCCGTGTGGTCCCTCTATGAAATGCGGGATGGATGACGGCCAGCTTTATGACGCCGTGGTTGTCGGCATCGACCCCGTCGGCGATGTGGCGCTGATCAAATTGTTGGGACGAGACGATTTTCCAGCGGCGGAGATGGGGGACAGCGACCAGGTGAAGGTAGGCCAATGGTGTTTTACCGTCGGTAATCCATTCCTGTTGGCGACCGACTTCCAACCAAGTGTGGCATGGGGCATGGTTTCCGGTGTGCAACGCTACCAATATCCGGCGGGAACACTGCTGGAATACACCGACTGCATTCAAACCGACGCCGCCATCAATCCGGGCAATTCGGGAGGCCCGTTGTTTGACGCCCAAGCGCGGGTTATCGGCATCAATGGCCGAGCCTCCTTTGAGAAGAGAGGCCGCGTTAACGTTGGAGTCGGTTACGCTATTTCCATAAATCAAATCAAGCGGTTCCTGGGTTTTCTTCACAGCGGTCGCATTTTGGATCACGCCACTCTTGGGGCAACCGTCTCCACAAACACCGACGGGCACGTTGTGGTGACCAACATCCTGGCTCGGTCGGACGCTTACCGCCGCGGTTTGCGATTCGGTGACGAGATCGTTTTCATCGGCGACCGCGTGATCGACACCGTCAATGGTCTCAAGAACGCATTGGGTGTCTATCCCCGCGGCTGGCGCTTGCCGCTGTCATTTCGCCATGACGGTCAGCGCAACAATATTGAGGTCCGCTTGGCCGGCGTGCACAATCGCCAGGAACTGCTCGATATGGTACAAGGTCAAGCGAAACGCCCGTTGCCCCAACCGGGTGAAGACCCCGAGGAAGAGCAAGGAAATCCGCTCAGGCCAACTGAGAAATTACCCGGCGCAAAGCAGGAGTTACCGCCGGACATTGCCAAAGTCTACCGGCAGCGCAGCGGATACGCCAACTACTATTTCAATGAGGTGCACCAAGAACGCGTGTGGCGGAAATATCAGACCCATGGCGATTTCACCAAGCACGCCGGAGATTGGGTGCTGACTGGCCAGACAAAAAGTGGCCAATCCTTGGGGTTGGTGTTGGACCACGGCAAAGCTTTTTTGCAAACTGACAGCAACTCACTGGAAGTGCAGCTATCCCATTACGCCGACGATGTTGAGGGCTACGCAACCGAGGACGAACAATCGGCAGCTCGACAGGCCATGGCCCTGGGACTGTGGCGCCAGCTGCTAACGCTTTCACCAGCGCGATTTGGCGAAGTCTATTACCTCGGCACCGTACCGGGATATCGCGACCGAGAAATGCGAGATGTGTTGGTCGGAACCACGGCAGCAGCCGAATGTCACTTCCAATTCGAAGCGGATTCCGGCATCCTGATGGCGATGGAGTTGTTTCTGTCCTCTGACGAAGACCCATTGGTCCTGTTATTTCGTGAATACGAAGACACGCAGTACGGCAAGCTTCCCAGGACGGTGCATTTTCTTCGCGGCGACGAGTACGAGGATTCCTACTTGATCGACAAGTGGGAAATGGAAAAGCCGCGCGTAAACGATTTCAACAGCGGTTAGGTTATGTCGAAATTCTTGCTCATGGTCCTGTTGTTCGCCGCCTCAACCACCCCACTGAGCGCTGAAGCTTGGACCAGCGCCATTGATCGGGTGCAACCCAAGATCGTGAAGATTTATGGCGCCGGTGGGATCAAACAATTGGAGTCGTATCAAAGTGGCTTCCTGATTACCCCCGATGGTTACGTGCTTACCGCATGGAGTTATGTGCTCGACACCGAGGGGATTGTCGTCACGCTCAATGACGGCAGTCGTTTCGAGGCGGAATTGTTTGGTGCCGACCCGTCCCTGGAATTGGCCGTGCTGAAAGTCGCCGCCGAAGGTCTGGACCATTTCGATCTCGACAACTCAACCAACATGGAGACCGGCGATCGTGTTATGGCGTTTAGCAATCTGTTTGGCATCGCGACGGGCAACGAGCCGACCAGCGTATTGCACGGACAAATCGTGGCGATAACCAACTTGGACGCCCGTCGTGGCAGCTTCAATACGCCTTACCATGGCCAGGTTTACGTGGTGGATGCGATCACGAACAACGCCGGCGCTGCCGGAGGAGCCTTAACGGATCTGCAGGGCCAGCTGGCGGCGATCCAGGGAAAAGAGCTTCGGGACGCTCGTAGCGGCATCTGGCTGAACTACGCCATACCGGTTTCTCAGATCAAAGCAACCGTTCAGAGCATTCTCGAGGGCAAGGCAGCACCAAGGGGACGTGACGAAGAAGGGGACGCGATGGCTTTGCTCCCCTGGAGGCTCCAACAGCTTGGATTTTGGATGATTCCGGATGTCCTGACAAACACGCCCCCTTTCGTCCAAGGCGTTCTTCAGGGATCTCCAGCCGACGTGGCGGGACTCCGAGAAGACGATTTAATTATCTACATCGATGGCCACCTTGTGAGATCGCAAAAAGCGCTGAGGAAAGAAATTGAATTGGTCGAAAACGACGATCGATTGACTCTATCGGTCATGCGAAATCAAGAGATGAAGAACATCACAATTGCACCGATCGCAGAATGATGGAATCGCCCTACAGATGATTAAACGAAAAGGCAAGAACAATACGTTGATTGTGCGGCTGCTATTCGTCACGTCTGGGATGTTAAGCACGCAATTACTTGTCGCGGAAGATCTGGCCAAGCTTGAACAATCCGATCTGAAATCCGCGGTAGCTCACATCGCGCCGTCGGTCGTTCGCATTGAGACTTTTGGCGGTCTTTTGCAGGGAGGCCAGATCTCCACGGCCGAAGCGCCGACAACGGGCGTTGTGGCAACGGAAGACGGTTACATCGTCAGCAGCGCCTTCGCGTTTGTGCATCGTCCGGAGAGTGTCGTCGTTACCACCCACGATGACCAAACATTTCCTGCGAGGATGGTTGCACGAGATCGCAGTCGCATGCTCGTGTTGCTCAAGGTCGACGAACCTTATGCTTGGTCCGTTCCCACGACGGCACCGCGGACGAAGTTACAAGTCGGCCAATGGACTCTGGCCGTCGGTCGTACCTACGACTCCGAGTTGCCTAACGCCTCGGCGGGAATACTGAGTGCCTTAAACCGGATATGGGGAAAAGCCATACAGACGGACGCCAAGGTTTCACCAGCCAACTACGGCGGCCCGCTGATCGATATCTACGGACGGGCCATTGGTGTCCTCGTACCCCTGTCGCCGCAGGCGCACTCTGAAATCGCTGGTGCCGAGTGGTACGACGGGGGAATCGGTTTTGCCATCGCCTGGGAAGATATTCTGCAGGTGATTCCTCAACTGCAAGAGGGCCGGGACCTTCACGCTGGACTTATCGGCATAACCTTTGATTCGCATGACCTCTTCTCGAGAAAGGTCGTGATCGCGTCAGTCGTGCCGAATTCTCCCGCCGCCAAATCGGGGCTTCAAGCAGGCGACGAGATCGTAGCGGCCGACGGAAACGACGTCACACGACAGGCTCAACTAAAACACGTCTTGGGACCGAAGTATGCAGGCGAACCACTACGACTGACGGTGCGTCGTGGCGAAGAAAAGATCGACGTCGACTTGGAGTTGGCCGAAAGAATCGATCCCTACCAGGCTCCCTTCCTGGGAGTTTTGCCAGAACGCGACAGCGACATCGCCAGAGCGGGTGTTTCGATTCGCTATGTCTATCCTGGCAGTCCAGCCGCCGATCTCGGACTGCAAGTTGGTGACGTGCTCGTCCAATGCAACAGCCAGGTGTTGAATTCGATTGAGCAATGGCACCAGTCGCTGGCCCAATGGCAACCGGGTGACGAAGTACAAATAAAATACCAGCGTGGCGAGCAGTCCAACGATGCCGCCGTCACCTTTACGGCGTTGCCAGAGACCATGCCGGGCGACCTCCCGTCACCCCAGGCTCTTGAAAAGCCGGACGACCTGAAACGAGTCAAGATCACGATACCTGCCGCGGCAAACGAGTGCGTTGCTTACGTTCCAGCGGGCGGCGAACCGCCAGCCGGTTATGGGCTGCTCGTCTGGCTGGCACCGCCAGAGCTTGCTGGGGACGAAGAGACCCTGAGCTCGTGGAAACCACTCTGCCAACAATTCGGATTGATGCTGCTGTGCCCAAGTCCTCGCGACCCTAAGAAGTGGAGCACAGCGGAATTGGAGTTTCTGGAAAAATGCATAGGGCATGCCAAACGGAATTTCAACATCGATCCTTCGCGGACGGTGGTACATGGCTTTCAATCCGGCGGAGCGATGGCTTACTTGTTGGCGATACAGAGTCCAGAACACATCCGTGGGGTAGCTGTCGTCGATGCTGCCCTCGCGCGTGGCATCTCGTTTCGGGCCAATGATCCCATCCACCGGCTGGCCATGTTCATTGCCGCCGACAACGTTTCGCGCCTGGTCGACCGCATCCGCTTCAATGTCGAGCAGCTTCGTAAGTTGAAATATCCAGTGACTTTCCGCAACTTTGCCATTACCGGTCGATTCGCGACACCCGCCATGGCCAAAGAAATCTCACAATGGGTGGACACCCTCGACCGCCTCTAATTCAAGTCTCTATTTCAAGGCCCTACATGCTCGGCTACAGTCCATCGTCAGCTCATACCATCCGTGAGGAATTCCGCGGGATACTCATATTTGTTGCGGTCGTTTGGATGGTTTTCATCGCCGATGCATTGATCCCGCTGTTTAACCTCAACAAGATTGGGCTGACACCGCGATCGCTGACAGGATTAACCGGTATCGCGACGATGCCCTTTTTACACAAGGGATGGGGGCATCTGATTAGCAATTCTGTTCCGTTAGTGGTTCTGTTGACCTTGCTGGCTGGCTCCAGGGCACGGACTTCGCAAATCGTTACCTCGATCATCGTTCTGTCAGGCGGACTCCTGTGGATTTTTGGCCGCGACGGCATACACATTGGTGCCAGTTGCTTGGTGTTTGGATTGATTACGTTTTTGGTGGTGTCAGGTTTGCTTGAGAAACGCCTGGTTCCACTGTTGATCTCGATCTTGGTCGGTGTGATGTATGGATGGACCTTTGTGAAGGGAATTCTTCCCTTTGAAAAGGGGGTTTCCTGGGACGGCCACCTGCTGGGAGGCGTGGCCGGAGCGCTGGTCGCCTTCGTCATGGCGGAAGGGCTGCTTGAGGAAAAAGACACGGACACGGAGACTCCAGCCGTTTGATGCCGGACTGGTCTATGAACCGTCGACCCTTAATCGGAATCTTGAGCGTCATGCTGCTGGCTGTCGGCATCTTGCCGTGGGCCATGTCCATGGGGTCGGACGCCATGCTCGGACTAAGCGCGGCGTGCATTCGTGTGGGCGTGTTGCTGGCGACCGTGTATTTGGCCTATCCAGACCTAAAAGGCATACCGTCGTGGCTGTTCACCTTGCTCTTGGTTTCACTCTGCGCCGTAATGTGGCGGCCGAGATTGGCCGTGGTCATCGTGCCCATCGTGTTGGCGATTTGGGTGTTGAGGCCCCGTAAGTCGGTGTAGCGGTGGCTTCCAGCCCCCGTATACACGCTCGTTGCGACGCTCCGCGTCGCAACGGACAGTCCCGACGCGACAGGATTGCTACACGAATCTGGGCGGTACCCTTTGTTGCGCTTTACTCGGCGGCTGGAAGCCACCGCTACGTTACACCCAACCGCGTTACACCCAACCGCTGTCGCTCCGCCTCGATACTGCTGCCGTCAGGCGTGTCGTCACTGTCGATGTCGTACCATGTTTCCTCGAACTTGAGATAGCCTCCCTCGCCAGCATTGGACCGGTCTATGGCGACTTTGGTCGCCAGCGCAATAACGGCATCACCCAGTGCCACTTCGGGATAGCAGCGAGGTTTGTTTTCCGGTGCTGGGTTACGGATGCACCACGCCCAATGCTCAATCTCCTCGGTGTAACCGCGGCTGATGGGGCCGACATTCTCGGCTGCTTTGGCCACAGGAGCCGCACCGCCGCTGGCCTGCGTATCCAGCACCGCGCCGTCACCTCCGTCCTTGATCGCGACTTTGGACGAGGTGCTGGCACCTTTGTAGACCATGACCTCCTCCTCTTTCTCCAGGATCAAGGTCCCCTTGGTGCCCATCACCACCTCACCATATCCGCCGAAACCATTGCCGTTAATCGAGGAATAGGTCACGACAATCTTTTTATTCTCATCGCGATCGAAGGCGGGTATCCCTTCTTCTGCCGCATACAGTGCGCTGACTGGATCGACATAACCAGGGTCGAAATCGAGATCGTATCCGGGTCCAGGAAACTCGTACATGCAGTACACATGGTCGCCCGCATCACGGTCCAATGGAAAAATATGGCGCCCACCTACGGCGTGGACTGAAAGTGGATGCGATTTCTTGCCGTCGCTCCGCATGGCACTGATGAAAATGCTGGCGGCGTCCAACTGGTGGCTGCCAAGTTCCGCCATCAAACCACCACCCGTGCGATCCCACAAACGCCATCGCACGAGTTCCTCCAGTGCTGACCTTTCACGGCCGTTGGGCAAAGTAATTGATTCATAATCGTGTTTCACCGCATCAAGCGTCTTGTCCAAATCCCATTGGGTCCATTGCGCGATTCGCTTTTCCAGGAGATCTTTTTTCTTGGGATCGACGTTCTCTTCACCAAAACTCTTCTTGAACGAATTGAGTTGCGAAGCAATCTTGTCGATCCGTTTCTTTTCACCCTTGACGATGCCGTCCTCTCCACCCGGGATCGGCGGAGCCCAACTGTCGCTGCCGGGCAAGTTCCCGCGATGCCATTGGGCGCGAATGTGATGGATTTCACCCAGCAATCCCCACTTGAGCAGATGCACGGCGTTGTCGTAAAGGACGCTGTAGTGTCGCTGGTGGCCCGTAGCCAGATGCACCCCTTTCTCCCCAGCCACCCGCGCCATCAATTTGCACTGGGCCACATTGTGTGCCATCAGTTTTTCCGTCAGCACGTGTTTGCCCGCCTTCATGGCGGCGATGGCAGCGCCAGCGTGCAAGTGCAAGGGCAGGGCGATGATCACCGCTTCTACGTCCGGGTTCTGAATCAATTCCTGGTAGCCACCGCTGTCTCCGCCATCGTAGACTTGGACCGTTTTCTTCGCCTCGTCGATGGTCTTCCAACCATATTTTTGCAGCAAACCAGGCCGTAGCGAATGCGTGTAGGCTGGTTTGGATCCGCCCCAGTCGCCATAGAAAGCGCGATGGAGGCTGGAGGGTCGAATGTCGGAGATCGCGACCACCTGGACGTAATCCGGATTGATAGCACCGATCAGGATGTTGCCTTCGTCACCCGTGCCAATCACACCGACACGCACTGGATCTCCGCTCCCGCCCACGGTCTTGTCATAGCCAAAATACATGGCTCCAAGTCCAGCTCCCGAGGTGAGACCAGCTGCGATCGATCCCTTGAAAAATCCACGACGCGTGAACTTGTCATCGTAGTGTCCGATCGCCTCGTAATAATTTTCACGACCGATTTCTCTGTCTTCCGGAGTCAAATTCATCATTTAGCACTCTCAGGGCTTTTTCTTCGAACAACAACGTGCCCACATGGGCTGGAGGAAAAAATCCAATCCGGCAATACGGCCCGCACCGATGGCGGCCAGAAATAAACAGGCGACCAGCTCGACGGCTTGATAATAAGAATAGTCCAATTGGGCGCCGTGCACCCAAAAGGGCTGACTGGTCAACACCGTCGCCAGGAATCCTGCGCCCGCGATACAAGCCAGGCGCGTGAGCAATCCTAAAATCATCAAGATACCGATGCCCAGGACCGAGTATTTGACCATCGCATCCACCCAGCTGGACGACGGATCGGGAATCGGCGAGACGGATGCGACGGCGCGATCGCTCCCCGCCACGTCCAACAGGGATTGTTCAAATTGGCCCGACAACATCTCCAATTCGGCGTACCATCCAGCTGGCCTGGCGAATAACCTCGACTGCTGTTCGTTGATCCACTGCTGTCGAAATCGTAATCCATCTGCCTCTGGTTCCGCTCGAGCTTGTTCCAATCGTTCCCATTCCAGAAAGTATTCCTTGATATCTTCTTGGTACGCATAGAAGAATCGACTCAACTGTTTCTTGTACTCCGCGAGAATTTCATCCGCCTGCGCATTTTGTGCGTCGTCGAATCCGAGTTGCCCGGCGACGATTTTTCGATGAGCGATCCAGCTGGTAAGAATCCGGTCGCGGCTGAGCCGCCGATGGCCCTTGTAGTCAGGAATCAGTGCGTGGAAACTGGGCGCCAGCGGTCCCTTGGCTGCCTGGAGAAAACGGTTGGATGAAAATTCGCCGCCGGTAAACTTTTTGGCTCCCTCTTTGAAGAAATGCCAACCGACCGTGAGGCGCAGCGCAACCAGCGCAATCACCACGACTAAACCGAATCTGGGGAGCCTCGACTCCAATGTTTCCTCCGTCTTTTTCAGCTTTTATTTGCGATTCCACCTACCTATGGTAGTTTCCCAACGAGCGATTGGACAGTCCAATTCGACTTCCGAAACCATTATCCACGGTTGAAAGGCTCCTGCCAACGCGAGTGATGCATCTTGCGGGATTCTCTTCCAGACGGGCCCCAAGTACCATTGCTAAAAGGTTTCCGGATCCGTCGACCTTTCCCCTTAGGCCAACCGTTGAGAATTGTCCTTGGCTATCCCGTTGAAGAGCGCCACGTGCGGCAGATCGCCGCTTGCGCGGATCATCTCGAGGTCATCGACGCAGGACAGCAGCGCATCGCTACCGAATTGCTGGAAGCGGACATTTTTTGTGGGCATGCTAAAGTGCCCGTGGATTGGGAATCGGTCGTAGGTCGTGGTCGGCTGCGGTGGATCCAATCCTCAGCCGCGGGGCTGGACCACTGCCTGGTACCCTCGGTGATTGATTCGGAAATCGTGGTTTCAAGTGCCTCGGGACTTTTCGCTAATCAAGTCGCTGAGCAAACTCTGGCGCTCGTGGCCGCCTGGACGCGACGCTTGCCGGTGTTTTTTCGCGCCCAGCAGTCGAAGGTGTTTGAGCGGCTTCCCACGGGAGACCTCCGCGGCCAGACGGTGGGAATCGTGGGGTTCGGAGGCAATGGTCGACGAATCGCTGAATTGCTGGCCCCCTGGCAAGTCCGCCTGTTGGCCACGGACGTTTTTCCTGTCAACAAGCCTGACTATGTAGAAGCAATCTGGCCAGCCGATGATCTTCCTCGTTTGCTGGCAGACTCAAATGTCCTCATTCTGTGCGTACCCTTAAACGACGCAACGCGTGGTATGATCTCCGCTGATCAATTCACCCAGATGAATCGTGACGCGCTGTTGGTCAACGTCGCCAGAGGCCCAATCGTTTGTGAGGCCGATCTCATCGCGGTGTTGTCCTCTGGGCAATTGGCAGGCGCCGCCTTGGATGTCGTCGAGACCGAACCTTTGGCGTCCGAAAGCCCGCTTTGGGATATGCCCAACGTGATTATAACGCCTCATGTTGGAGCCCAATCCGCCAGTCGCTATGCGGACATGACCGATTTTTTTTGTCGAAATCTGAAGAGATTTATTGCCGGCGAGGAGCTTTGGAATCGTGTCGATAAGCACTTAGGATTTCCGACGCCGCATGTTCGCTGGTCCCCATTCAGCGGGTAGTTGTCACCCATTTGGGCCATTTTCCGACGATAGCGTCGCACGTGCGACTCCGAACCATTTCTGCTCAAGAATGTCTTGAATCCGAGCCGGGTAAAGAATCGTTTCGGGCACGAATTCAGCTGGACCAACGCGGATTTGTTTCCCTAAGATGGAATAACTATTATGAGCCCTATGCACAACGATATTGGGACAGACATGGAGATATTGGAACAGACATGGACATGACGACAACGCTGGAAAGTCTTAACCCAACCATCACTCTCGAAGGCAAGCAGTTACCATCGAAACCCAATGAGCTGATCGCAAACTACCATTCGTTGTTGGCGGAAGGTCGTTTTTCCTGGACGGCCCATCACCGTTTTATTCGGCCCTTGGGTCGGGGCGGTCAGGGGGTCGTCTATTTGACGGAGCGGCGGGGTTCGGATGGATTTACGTTACCGATCGCGTTGAAAGTCTTTTCACCGCAGCCCTATGAGGACGCGCGCAGCTACGAATTGGACATGTCGCGTATTGCTATCGTCGCCTCGCGCGTGGCCCGTATCCAACAGGACAACTTGCTGAACGTTCATAACTTCTACGATCGCGGCCACATTCGCATGATGCCGATGGAATGGATCGACGGCTCCGATATACGGTCCTTGTTGTCCAATGAATTACTCAATCGGTTGCAAGATCGGGTCAGCGCAACGCGTTGGGAGCATGTCAACGAGGTTATCCTCACCGAGGGCGAGGTCCAACCAATCGTAATGCCTGGGGTGGCGGTGCAAATTGTTCGCGATTGCCTGGCTGCGTTGGCAGCGCTGCACCGGGACGATATCGTTCACGGCGACATCAAGCCGGCCAACATCATGCTCAAGCGAACCGGCACCGCGAAGATCATCGACATCGGTTCGGCCTTTGATCTACGCGACCCGCCACCTTTGCGTTCGTGCACCCCTCGCTATGCGGCACCGGAGCTATTGGACGGCGGCACATCCACGCCGCGCAGCGACCTGGCCAGTCTCGGTTACGTGCTGATCGAGTTACTCTCGGGAAAACCGATTTTTTCGGAAACGAGCGACTGTGCCGAGTTGCTTGAATCGAAACGTTCCTTAGCCCAGCGGTTGGACGAGGTCCTGCCCGAATCGGTGACTTGCAATGAGTTGCTAATGAAATTCTGCCAGCGGCTGATCGCTCCCGATCCGGCTCGACGATTTGCCACCGCTGAACACGCTGACTATGTCGAAGTCGGCGCGTCGGCCTTCCATCGTCAATTGGTCAAAAGTGATTTGGCCAGCGAATATGAAAACGAGATTCGCTTGTGGTTGGACGACGTCAAAGAAATCGAAGATATCGACCTTCAAAAGAGAAACGATCCCACACAACGGCAGTGAACCCTGCAATGCTGGTGGGATATGCGAGTTAGTCTTTCGGTCACTGCATGGATTGGATGAGCGTCTCGAATTCTGCCTCACCAGCTGTCGACCACATCTCTTCTGACATCACGACCATGAACATGGCAGGGGCACCGTCCTTGGATGTGAAGAACCCTGTCGCCTGGCGAAATCCCTGGCCGTTGTCATCTTCCGATTTTGCGATCGTCACATTGGTTTCTTCGCCGCGAATCGTATAGGTGCGTTGTTCGTTGGCCGTCTCGCGAAGGTTGCGGTTCGACCCCTGTTGTTGCAGGCTCTGCTCCATTTGCAGGCGCATCTGGTCCTCATTAGCCATACCCTGAGGAAAGGCCATCAGCATCAACATGCCTTGATCATAACTCCGCCAAATGCTGTTACTACTAGCTTATTGAGAATCCCGGTTTGAGGGCCCTCAATGGTATATGCACGCCATTGAACAATGCCCCCAACCGTGGACATCCAAGATTCTACGCCGCCCAGTTCGACGCGACTATCCTGGCCCCGCCAAGTCGTGTCGGCCAAACAGGATCTAGCGGAACAACTCGATTCGGCTTGGACGTCCGTCCGTGAAATCGCTGAAGTCCTCGATGTGCCCCGCTCCACGCTGCGGGCGTGGCAGCAACAAAAACAACAGCTGCTCCAACACTGCGGCTGGGCGACAGAAGTCGTCGAGTTCTTTGA
>Ga0310121_10000780_pt1 | contig 34124 bp, 25 predicted proteins | sample CB27_Tmax_986_MG_FD_203504 | JGI IMG/M metagenome (GOLD analysis project Ga0310121, IMG submission 203504) | Marine microbial communities from Western Arctic Ocean, Canada - CB27_Tmax_986 | ecosystem: Environmental > Aquatic > Marine > Oceanic | place: Canada: Western Arctic Ocean | collected...
GCCATCGACCACTTGCCGATCAGATCGACGACCATCACCAGCCGGCTCTTGAGTGCCTGTCGCGTGACGTAGATCGACGCCAGCAACATCGAGCCCTTCGTCACAGGGACGATGATGCTGAAGAACAGGATTAGAAATGACACGAGATAATCGGCCGAACGCCACAGCTCTCTCACGGTGCCGAGAATAGACCGGGTCTGCTCGTAGACCGTCACCTCGATCGACTCACCAATGATCGACGCCTCCAGGCTGGTCGTGATCGAGACGCTGTAGATCGGCAGCGTCACGCCGGGCACCAGTAGGAGGAACGTCATCAGGGTCAGCGCCACGTGCGGGCGCGTCACGACGACTGGTCGCTCTTGCGGATGGCGGCAATCTTCCGGTCGCGTGCCGACGCAAACTGCGCGAGATCACGCCGGTGGTTGGCCTCGAGCTCCTGTCGCACCTCGGGGTCCAGCGTGGCCGCCAGCTTCGATCGAGAGAGAATCTCCGCTTCCGCCACCTTCGCGTCGTAGCCTCGCCGCGTCGCCGCGAGCGCCTCTCGCTGCTCGTCGGTCAACCTGATGGCTTCGACGTCGGACGCTTTGTCCTGCTGTTTGAACCGTTCCATCACCAGCTCGATGGCGCTCTTGGGAGCATCCTTAGACACAATTTATGCCCTCCCCGGCCTGTGCCGGTGCCAATGACTTCCCCAGAATCTCGAAGATCATGGTGCCGCGGTCGCGGCCGGTGTTCTGCTCCACGTGCCGCTGGCTCCGTATCATCCCGTGACTGTTAGACATCTCCCGCGTGGCCCAGGAGGGCTCGTGACCACTGGCGCCGGCCGGCACTACCCCGCCAGGGACTCGGTAAGACAAGGAGTTTCACGACGGTTCCTTGCGTGCCACGCAAGCCCCCAACACCAGCAGTCCACCCTCGAACAACCTGTGGAGACCAGGATTATAGCGTGGATGCTCAGAGCCAGACCGGCCCATTCCACCGACCCGCCGCCGCAGAGCGCACGCCGCTCCGCAAGCGCTACCGGTGGCCGCGGACCGGAGATAGGCAATCAGGTCCAGGCGGAACTCTGAATCCGCTTGACCGCAGATCATGAGTTCCTGGTATGCTTACGGATTCTGTAACGGCGCTGCTCTAGGCGGTGGCGTCACCGGCGCGGTTTAAGCCGCGCGCCCAAGTAGTCGGCAGTACGCGGTAGGACCGAGCTCCGACGATCAACACGTAGGAAGACGATGGCAAACACGGGAACAGTCAAGTGGTTCAACGATAGCAAGGGATTCGGTTTCCTGACTCGCGACGATGGGGAAAAGGACGTCTTCGTGCACCACACGGCCATCCAGGGCGAAGGCTTCAAGAGCCTGACCGAGGGTGAGCGCGTGGAGTTCGACGTGGTCCAGGGTCTGAAGGGCCCGGCCGCTGAGAACGTCGTCAAGGTCGGTGGCTGACGCGCCTCCAGCGCGCTGCCTGGGGGGACACCCCTCCTCCTGATCTGTCGGATTCCGCTGCAGCTGGCGTTGTCGCAAAATGCGGCACGCCGGCGGGGCGTTAGTGTGTCTCCAGCACGTAACTGTTCTGACACGATCGCCGGTCTCAGATTTCGACGGATTCGGGGGTAGGATCGGCGGAGCATGCACACCATCTCCCGCCGGACCATACTCCAAGTGCTCGCTGGCCAGGCGCTGGCCGTGAGCGCCGTGCGCGGGCAGGCGCGTCGGCACCAGGCACCGAAGCCGCTGTCTCCAGACGCGGTGGCCGACGACTGGCCGGCATTCCTGGGTCCCACGCACAACGCCGTCTCCGCTGAAACCCACCTCAGCCGAACCCTGCCACCACCTTTGGTCTGGGAGTTCGAACGCGGCACCGGATATACCTCCCCGGCGATCGTCGGCGACAGGCTAGTATTCTTCCACCGCGTCGGCGACGAGGAGGTGGTCGAGTGCCTGCACCCCGAGACCGGAGAACCAGCCTGGAGGGTTCGGTATGCCACCGCGTACCGAGACCGCTACGGCTACAACAACGGTCCCCGGTCGAGCCCAGTCATCGACGGTGAACGCGTCTACACGATCGGCGCGGAGGGGAAACTGCACTGCTTCGTTCTAGCTAACGGCGAGAGTGTCTGGAGCCGTGATCTGCGCGCTGAGTATGACGTCGGGCAGGATTTCTTCGGCACCGCGTCTACCCCGCTGGTCGAGCGCGGGCGGCTGATCGTCAACATGGGCGCCCCGAGCGGAGCCTGCGTCGTCGCGTTCGACGGCGAGACCGGACGCGAGGCGTGGCGCGCCGGCGAGTGGGGTCCAAGCTATGCCTCGCCGGTACCAGCCACTCTGCACGGCGAACGCCGGGTGTTCGTATTCGCCGGCGGCGAATCCAATCCCCCAACTGGGGGTTTGCTCTCGATCGACCCTGCCAACGGCGAGGTCGACTTCACGTTTCCCTTTCGCAGCCGCACCTACGAATCAGTCAACGCATCGTGCCCGGTCGTCTTCGACGACAAGGTGTTCATCTCGGCCAGCTACCGGACCGGCAGCGTGCTGGTGCGCCTGCTGCCTGACTTCACGCCCGAGGTTGTGTGGACCACCCAGGAATTCGCGCTGCACTTCAACACGGCGGTTCACCGTGACGGGTATCTGTACGGATTCGACGGTCGGAATCAGGGAGATGCGTCGCTGGCCTGTGTCGACGCGACCGACGGCCGCATCGTCTGGCGGGAAGCCCCTCAGTGGACCGAGACCTTCGAGCTGGATGGCCGGCAGCGACGAACGACGGTAGGGACCGCCCGCGGGTCATTGCTCGCGGCCGATGGCCAGTTTCTGGCGCTTGGTGAGCTCGGGCACCTGCTGTGGCTGGACCTGACCCCGGAGGGCTACCGTGAGGTCGCGCGCGCCTGGCTCGCAGCTGCGTACGAATCCTGGACGCTGCCGGTGCTCAGCCGCGGTCTGCTGTACTTCGCGCAGAACACCCGCGACATCCTGACCGGCGCAAACCCACGCCTGCTCTGCTACGACCTGCGCGCCTAACACCCGAGTTACACTGTGAACCACTCGAAGCGCTAGGAAGAAGGGCGAACAAACATGGGTAACACGCCGAGCGCCAGCAACAGCATGACGGTACGCGTGCAGTTCAAGAATGATAGCGGCATGCTGGGGCGGCTCACCTCAGAGATCGGGCGGCTCGGCGGCGATATCGGCGCCGTCGACCTCGTGTCCGTCGGCAATGGCCTCATGGTACGCGACCTGACGATCAACTGCACCGACGACGACCATGCCAGCCGCCTGGTCAACAGCATCCGCGCGCTCGACGGCTTCACCGTCCTGCATCACTCTGATCGCACCTTTCTGCTGCACCTCGGTGGGAAGATCGAGGTGGTGAGCCGGGCGCCGATCCGGACGCGGGACGACCTCTCGATGGTCTATACGCCGGGGGTCGCGCGCGTCTGCATGGCGATCCACGAGCGGCCGGACGACGCCTACTCGCTGACCATCAAGAGGAACACGGTGGCGGTGGTAACCGACGGCACAGCCGTCCTGGGACTCGGCGACATCGGACCCGCCGCCGCCATGCCGGTCATGGAGGGCAAGTGCGCGCTATTCAAAGAGTTCGCCGGAATCGACGCGTTCCCGCTGGCCCTCGACACTAAAGACCCTGACGCGATCGTCGAAACAGTGAGGCACGTCGCCACCGCGTTCGGCGGCATCAACCTCGAGGACATTTCGGCACCGCGATGCTTCGACATCGAGACGCGCCTGCAGCGACAGCTCGACATCCCGGTCTTTCACGACGACCAGCACGGCACCGCCATCGTTACGCTGGCATCGCTCATTAACTCGCTGCGGCTTGTTGACAAGGAACAAGGCGAGCTCAAGGTCGTCTTCAGCGGCGTTGGGGCCTCCGGCGTCGCTGTCAGCAAGATCTTCATGGACTACGGCATCACCAACATCATCGGCTGCGACCGGAGTGGCGCCATCTACCGGGGCCGCACGGTGAACATGAACTTCATGAAGCAGTGGTACGCCGACTACACGAACCCAGGTGGCGAACGAGGCACCCTCGCCGACGTGATCGAGGGCGCCGACGTCTTCGTGGGGCTCTCGGCGCCGGGCATACTCAGCGTACCGATGCTGAAGAAGATGAACCGGGACCCGGTGGTGTTCGCCATGGCGAATCCTACACCCGAGATCATGCCAGAGACCGCGGCGCCCTACGTCCGGATCATGGCAACCGGGCGATCGGATTACCCCAACCAGATCAACAACGTGCTCGCGTTCCCCGGTGTGTTCCGTGGTGCACTCGACTGCCGGGCCACGACGATCACCGATGAGATGAAACGGGCGGCCGCCTACGCTATTGCTGGTGTGATCCCAGCCGACGAGCTGCACGAGGACTACATAATCCCGAGCGTTTTCAACAAGCGGGTCGTCGAGGCGGTCGCGCGTGCGATCACCGACGCGGCACAAGCAACGGGCGTGGCGCGACGCGAGACCAAGGGGTGAGGTGGCCGACGCCCCAGGCACCCTCGTGCTGATCCCGACCGAGATCGAGCGACGACACCTCGCTCAGCGGCCCGGGTTCGACCCCGATGCACCGTGCGAGCTGTGCGGCTTCGGGCCGGTGGCCGCCGCGGCGCGGGCAAGCGCGCTTATCGCTCGACACGCCGCGGCGCACGTGATTCTCACCGGCATCGCCGGCACGTTCGACCCGACGGCGCTGCCGGTCGGTACCGCGGCTGTCTTCGCCCGTGTCGCGATGCACGGCGTCGGCGTCGGCACCGGCGCCTCGTTTATTCCGGCGGCGGCGATCGGTTTCCCACACTGGCCGGAAGCGCAGCAGTACGACGAGGCGATCCCTGATGAGCTGCCCCTGGATGCGCCTGTCCCCACCGCAGCCGGCCAGCTGCTCACCTGCTGCGTGCCTGCGGCCTCTCCGGACGAGGCCGGACATCGACTGGATCAGTTCCCGGATTCGGTCGCGGAGGACATGGAGGGCTTCGCGGTCGCGCTGGCCTGCCGACTGGCGGGAGTGCCGCTGACGATCGCACGCGGAATCTCGAATCGAGTGGGCGACCGGAGGGTCGACCGCTGGCAGGTTGCCAAAGCGCTGGACGCTGCTTCGGTGATCGTCAGCGACCTGATCGGCCGGCGCCGCGCCAATCAGACGAAGTGACACCGGTTCATCTGGGCATCTCAACCTGCCCCAACGACACGTTCGCGTTTCACGCCATCCTGGAGAAGCAGGTCGATCTGCGCGGGCTGGACTTCCGTGTCGAACTGCTCGATGTCGAGGAATTGAACCGCCGGGTGTTCGTCGGGGACTTTGACGTCGCAAAGGCAAGCTTTTATACCGCCCTGTTGCTGGCCGGCGAATTGAGCGTCCTACCGGTCGGTGCGGCACTCGGATTCGGCGTCGGACCACTGCTTCTTGCGGCGCATCCTCGTACCCATCCACGCGATCCGGTCACATCGATGAACGGATCGCGGTCCGCAAGGGTCCTGTGTCCGGGCGAGCACACGACGGCGACGCTGCTCTATCAGCTGTTCCACGCCGGGGAAGGAAACGTCGAGCAGGTGATATTTTCCGAGATCATGCCGTTACTCGAGACCGCCGACGCCGACTTTGGGGTCTGCATCCACGAGGGCCGGTTCACTTGGCAGGCACACCGTCTGGCGCTGGTCGAAGATCTCGGGGACGTGTGGGAACGTGCTACTTCGGCCCCTCTCCCGCTCGGCGGCATTCTGGCCAGGAACGGTCTGGCAGCCGAAACGGTCCGGAACGTGATCGACGTGCTCCGCGACTCGCTTGCCTACGCCCTCGTTCACCGCGACGACACAGTCCAGACCATGCGGCGCTATGCTCAGGAGCTAACTGACGAGGTGCTCTTCCAGCATGTCGAGCTGTATGTAAACGAGTGGACGTTGGATCTGGGCGACACGGGACGTGCCGCACTCCAGATGCTAGGCCGGCAGGCGGTCCAGGTTGGCATGATGCCGCTGGGCACGCCGCCACTGACCGTGCTTCGGGCCGGCGGCTGAATCCGTGAGTTCCCAGTTCCACCCCACCGACATACCAACCTGGTCGATGGGCTTAAGGTGCAGAGTGCAGGCTTCACAACACGCGAGGAAGGAGCGAAATACCGAACATCCGACAAACGCTACTGATCAGCTCAGCAGTGAAGCTCCGCCTCAAGCTACCCAGACGAGGGGCGGCTCCGTGTCGCTGCCGGGCTTTCAACAACGGCCCCCAACACGAGGGCTGGCCTCCACTGGGCGACGAAGACCCTGGTTTAACTGTCACGACGTCATTTTGTGGACATGCCTAGTGGCTTTCTGCGCGCTTGGGCCCGCCTGCGGCGCGCCGCCCGGAGAGCGGGGCACACCGGCGGGTGCACCGGCACCGGTGACGCCGGCGGCGGGCGCGCCCGCCGTAGAGTTGCCTCCAACCGAGGCGTCGGCGACGGCCGCGCTCAACGCATCTCCGCGCCATGCCGAATGGGTCGATGTGGGCCTGCGCGGCGACCAGGTGCCAATCGGCACTTGGGTCGTCTATCCAGAACGATCCGACCCAGCACCGGTGGTACTGGTCATCCATGAGATCTACGGGATGACCGACTGGATCCGTGGCGTCGCTGACCAGTTCGCCGCGGAGGGCTTCATCGCCGTGGCCCCTGACCTGCTCTCGGGTATGGGCCCGAACGGCGGCGGTACCGCGTCGCTCGGCGAACGGGACAACGTCGTCGCGACGATCCGCACGCTCGACCCGAACGAGCGTGTACGGCGTCTGAACGCCATCCGAACGTACGCGCTCGGTATCCCGTCCGGCAGCGGGCGCCTCGGAGCGGTCGGGTTCTGCTGGGGCGGGGGGGCGAGTTTCGCCTACGCGATGGATCAGCCGGCTCTGGAAGCGGCTGTCGTCTACTACGGCACCTCCCCAGCCGAGGTCCAGGACTACGCCCGGATCAACGCCCCGGTGCTCGGGCTATACGGCGGCAACGACGAACGGGTGAACGCGACGATCCACCGAGCAACAGAAGAAATCCTCGGCGCCGGCAAGGCCTACGAGTCGATTGTCTACCCGGGAGCCGGTCACGGCTTTTTACGTGCCCAGCAGGGCCAGGACGGTGCCAACATGCGCGCGACCGAACAGGCCTGGCCACGCACGCTCGCATTCTTCCGTGAGCACATCGGTCGCTGATCAGGCCGTCGCGAGGCAACCCCGAACGGACCCGCGGTCGCGAGACAGGACGACGCGACCAGTGGGGCGTCTCTAGTGGGGACTACGACGCGCCGCGGAGCGCGCCGATTGCTAGCACAATCCAGCCGCCGATGAAGCACAGCCCGCCGATCGGCGTAATCGCCCCGAGCCAGCGGATGCCGGTCACTGCGAGCAGATACAGGCTCCCGGAAAAAAGGATGATCCCGGCCACGAACAGCCAGCCGGCCGAACTGGTCCAGGCGTTCGACCAGCGCGACGCCGCCCACGCCACTGCCAGTAAGCCGAGCGCATGGCTCAAGTGATAGCGGACGCCGGTCTCATAGACCGCCAGCATGTCCACCGTGACCCTGTCGCGAAGACCGTGCGCCCCGAAGGCGCCGAGCAGCACGCCCAACCCGCACAATGCGGCACCGGTCGAGAACCATCCTGCCACCATAGACTCCGATATCATACCTGTCTTGTGTTGACTCATGGGCACCCGGGCAAGCGCATGCTAGGAGTCCGTGGCGACCGGTTGACGGGCGCGCCCATCGGAATGCGGCCCACACGGACGCCCCCCGGGCCCGAAACGGGTACGCCGCGAACCGGCGGCACCAGACCGTCACTCTGCACCAGGGTCGGACTGACGCTTGCCATCCTCGGATCGACCGTGGCAGTTCACGCGCAAGATTCAGGAATTGGGGGCCGGGTCGTCGACCAGCAGGGTATCGCCATCGTCGGGGTCACGGTCGAGCTGACCGCACCGTCGCTGCCGGCGCCGGCCGTGATCGTGACCGACCAGCGTGGCGAGTATCTGTTTGACACCCTGTCGTCCGGGGTCTATGCGATCACCTTCACGCTGCCTGGATTCCAATCCGAGCAGCAGGAGGTGACGCTCGCGACCGGTGAACACCGCCCGCTCCATGTCGAGCTGCGGCTGGCGCCGTTGGCGCAGCAGGTTAATGTCATCGGCGTCTCACCGTTGCTCGGCGCCCCGGTCGACCGAGCAATCGTGAGTGCCACCGTATCCGTGATCACCTCCGACGAGCTCGGCTCACGCGGCGCCGTGTCGCTCAGCAGCGGACTCAACGAACGCCTTGGTGCCGTCAGTCTCGAAGACACCACGACCAACGTCTTCCAGCCCAGCCTGCGGTTCCGCGGCTTCACGGCCTCGCCTCTGCTCGGCCTGCCGCAGGGCATCGCGGTCTACCAGAACGGGGTTCGCATCAACGAACCGTTCGGCGACACCGTGCAATTCGACCTGGTGCCGCAGTTCGCGCTCCACCGGTTGCAGTTCAGCGCCGGCGCCGAGCCGACGTTCGGACTCAATGCCTTGGGGGGCGCGCTGGCATTGCAGCTCAAGAACGGCTTCGACCACGGCGGGTTCCAGGGCGAGGTCTCGGCCGGGGCGTTCGACCGGGTCACCGGCACCGCCCAGATCGGGACCCGTCGAGGAGCCTGGGCGGTCTACCTCGGCGCGACCCGGTTTGACGAGACAGGCTGGCGACCTGCCTCCAACTCCGGGGTCACCCAGGTCGTGTCGGACATCGGCTATCGCGATGGCCGTGTGGACGCCGGCGTCACCGTCACGTACGCCGACACGAGTTTGAACGGCAACGGGCCGGCGCCGGTCGAACTGCTGGCGGTCGACCGATCGGGAGTGTTCACCTTCCCGGATACCACGGAGAACCGACTCGTGCTGACACAGGGACGCGTCAACGTGGTCGCGTCGGCGACATGGTCGGTCCAGCTGACCGGCTACTATCGTGACCTCGACCGGCAAACGCTGAACGGCGACGAGGCGGGATTCAGCATCTGTGACGACGCCGCCCTACCGCCCGGCGCTCCGCGCACCACGCTGTGTTTCAGCACCGAAGACGAGGAGGACGCGGCTGGAGCGATTCCGAACGACCGATTCGAGCGGGGTGATGTCGCGGTCGGGGACCCACTCGTCGACGTCGTGACCGGCCGGTTCATCACGGCCGACGATGCCGTCGGCGACGCGGCGTTCAATCGGACGAGCACCCAGACCCGCGGCCACGGTGCCGCGTTCCAGACGGCCACCACCACACCGCTCGGCAACCGCGAAAACGTACTCGTGATCGGTGCCGCCGCGGACTTGGCCGACGTCGACTTCACCTTCAACAGCGAGATCGGCACGCTAACGGACGACCGCGGCGTGGCTGGATCCGGCCTCTTCACCGGCATCTTCGGCACAGCGCCAGACGATCTGTTCAACACCGCTATCGACACGGACAACCGAGCGTTCGGGCTCTATTTCAGCGACATCCTGTCTCTGACCGACCACACCCACCTGACCGTCTCCGGCCGCTACAACAGGGTGCGCATCGCGATCGGCGACCGGCTCGGCACGTCTCTGAACGGCGAACACGTCTTTTCCCGGTTCAATCCGGCGGTCGGATTCGTGGTGCAAATTGGCGATGCTGCGTCGGTGTTCGGTCGCTATGCCGAGTCGAACCGGGCCCCGACCGCGGCCGAGCTGACCTGCGCCGACCCCGACGAACCCTGCCGGGTCCCCAACGCCTTCATCTCCGACCCGCCGCTCCGCCAAGCAGTGGCTCGGTCGCTGGAGTTCGGCGCGCGCGGCCGTGCGATCGCGGGGACCGGGCAAACCGTCGCTTGGTCCGCCGCAGTCTACCGGACTCGGATCGCCGACGACATCCTGTTCGTCGCCTCTCCCAAGTTGCGCGGCACGGGCTTCTTCCAGAACGCAGGCGACACGCTACGAATGGGTCTGGACGTCGAGCTGAACGGGCGCGTCGGCCGTGTGGGCTGGTTCGCGAGCTACGGCCTGGTCGAAGCCACCTTTGAATCGCCGCTCCTGCTCCCGAGTAACGCGGCGATCAACGACGCCACCACCAAGGAGGGAACGATCGCGGTCGAACCGGGTGACCGGCTGCCGGGGATCCCGCGGCACAGTGTGAAGGCGGGCGTGGGGGTCTCGCTCAGCCGCGCCTGGGATGTCGCGGTGGAGACGACCCTGTCATCGAGCCGGGTGTTCGCCGGTGATGAGGGTAACGACCAGGCCGAGCTCGACGGCTACGGGCTAGTCAACCTACGCACGTCGTATCAGGTAACCGAGCACCTCGAGCTGTTCCTGCGCATGGACAATCTGCTCGACACCGAGTTCGAAACATTTGGGGCCCTGGCCGAGATCGAGATCGAGCTGGACGAGGCGCCCGGCGCCACCGACCCCCGGTTCGTCAGCCCCGGCACGCCGCGCAGCGCCTTTGCCGGTGCGCGCGTCAAGTTCTGAGTCCCTGCCGGGGCGATATTGGAACCCGCCACGACCGTGGATGGCATAGAATCGACAGTGTCGCATCGCTCGACCGCCGGATTACCCCCTCATGGAGCATAGAGCCAGGTTCTTCGTTGGTCAGGTAGTCCACCATCGCCGGTTCGGCTACCGAGGCGTCGTCTATGACGTCGACGCCACCTTCCAGGGCACCGACGAGTGGTACGACGAGGTCGCCCGCTCGCGGCCCCCCAGGAGCCAACCCTGGTACCACGTGCTCGTCGACCAGGGCGAACAGACGACTTACGTGGCCGAGCGACATCTCGAGCACGACACGCGCGGCGGGCCGATCGCCCATCCGCTGCTTGGCGCGCTCTTCGGAACCTTCCACGGCGACCGGTACCCGCTGAAGCACCCGGTGCAATAGGCACGCCGCCGCGCCGGCGGTGCGGCCTTACCTCGACGTCCAGAGTGTGGTTTTCACCGCGAAGATGTTGTCGCCGGTGGCGGTCAGCGAATCGAAGAGGTCGCCGAAACCGACGTGCTGACCCTCTGACACGCGGCTCTCGCGGTTCTGCTGCCAAACGACGTAGAGCGTGCTTCCGGGGCGCCACTCCCAGCGCAACACCACGTTGCTCCTGAACGACCGGATGTTGAAGTCACGATTCGACAGACTGAACGTGTCGGCGCCATCGGTGACGTGGTAACTACCATCCGCCTGCCGCACGATCGTCGTACCGTCCTCCCCGTACACACGTAACTCGCGGGCACCGGGCACCAGCATCTCGCCGAACCCGAGATATCGCCCGCTCGCGGCGAACGGCTCGGCATAGACGTCGAGTGTCATGTCTGGCTTGAACGTGTAGCTGACCCGCATCTGCGTGGAGAGGGTCGTCCGGTCCGGGAAACCGAAGACATGCCGCTTGCCGAACGTCTCCGGCCGGCCGCCGGACAACGTCGTCAGATACTGCTTATTGATCGGCCCGCTGAAAGTGGCGCGGGTGCCGTTCTCGTTCCTGTAGCTCGGCTCGACCGACAGCTGTAACGACGGCGTGGGGCGCACGGAGAGGCTTGCTCCGACCCTCCAGGTGTTGTCGCCCAACTCGTTCGCCTGGTAATTCGCGCTCCCCCGCCACTGAGTCCGTGACCCGGCCCGGTTACGCAGGGACCAGTTCGCGCTCCACCCCAGCGGCACACCCATCACAGGTCCCCCGCGAGTCAGCTGGGCATCCAGACCACGGAAGAACCGGGTAACGTTGAAGCCCGTCGACCAGAAGTTCAGCAGCGTGAAGTTGCTGTTGCCGCCAACGTTGTAGCGATTTCCCAGGGTGCGGTCGAAGTAGGAGTAGTGGCTCAGGTTCGCGGCAAACGAATAGGCTCGGAGGACCCGTCCGGGAAGCGTCTCCCGGTAGGTCAACTGCACGCGCGCAGAGTAGTCACCGGCGAAATTCAGCCGGCCGAAGTCGCTGGGCTCGAACTCCGGCGACTCGATCATGACGTTGGTGTTCCAGAGCCAGTGGCGTCCGGCGATCTTGTCGAGTCGACCGGTGACCTGCACGCCGTCGATCGACCGGCGGGTCGGATCGAACCAACTGTCCGGCAGATCCACACGCTGAAACAGGTGCGAATTCCGTTGCTGAAACCCGGCGATCGCGTCCGGCTCGCCGTCGATATGGGTAAAACCGACGTTGAAGGAGGCACGGTAGGACCGGTCGGCGAACCGGATCTGGCTGTCGGCGCCGGCGGTGATCGCGTTCCGGCTGAGTACCGCGGCGAGCGGCGCGTCCGGCTCCATACCCCGGTGGACGGCCGTCAGGTGCGCGCCCACAGTGGAGCCCTGGTCACCGAACTCCTGAATCACCCGCGCCACCCCCCACCCGGACCGCGGTGCCACGCGTGTGCGGCCGAGCAATCCGTCGCTCGAGGTCCGCGCGAACTCCTGGTCGGTCACCGCGGCGAGGAACCCGACCGAGGTGCCGGACGCCAGCCGTCCCGTCAGTTTGGCGGCGGCGAAAATCGTCGCCGTGTCGGGGCGGTCGACGTAGTCGCCCGCGGCGGATCCGCTCGGGCGGGCGCCGATACGCCGCGAATAGTAGTAGTTGCCGGTCCCGGCCGTAAGCACGTTGTTCCCCTCGAGAAAAAACGGCCGCCGCTCGGAGAAGATCGTCTCGAACACCGTCAGGTTCACTTCGGCCGGGTCCGCCTCGATTTGCCCGAAATCGGGGTTGAACGCCACATCGAGCGTCAGATTGGACCCAAGGCCGTACTTGAGGTCGGCGCCGATGCGCCCACCGAGATTCTTTCCGTCATCGAACGGATCGTCGGTGTCGGGATTGCCAGTCAACTGAGACGAGCCGGAGACGTAGGGCAGGATCTCGAGTCGCCCGCGCGGCTCCACACCTTCGATGCCACGCAGCTCGCCAAACCGCGACGCCCAGCCGCTCTCGGTCCGGCGCACGAGCGCCCAGTAGACCTCCTCGTTGCTCGACGGGATATTCCGCTTGATGTTCAGCCCGAAAACCCGCTCGCTGCGGTCGCTGAACCGGAGCTGCGTGAACGGGAGCCAGAGTTCGGCCGTCCAGCCGTCCTCGGTGACGACGGTTCTGGCCTGCCAGACTGGGTCGTACTCCGCGTCGCTGTTGTTCTCGTCATCGCTCGGGTGGTAGTGGTCGAGCCGCACGCCGGCGGCGGTCACCCCGAACATGTAGGCGGTGCGGCGGTCGAAATAAGTGTCGAGCTCGATCTGGAGCGACTGGGCCTGCCCCCCGTCGTCCCGTCGGGTGAGCGGCGCCTGCACCGGGTCGGTACTGAACATTCTGGCACCGACATACAACGCGCTGTCATCGTAGATGAAGCGGACCTCCATCCGGTCGGTCGGTTCGGCGCCTTCGTTCGGTTCCGCCTGCACGAAATCGGTGACGGGCGGAGCAGTCTGCCACACCTCTTCGTCCAGCGTGCCGTCAATGCGGACGGCGCCGTCGGACACCCGGACGGCCCTCGCCTCCTGGAGGCCGGCCGCCGGAACCTGCGCCTGCACGGCCGGCCCGGCCCCCAGAACGACGGCCGCGAGGGCGGCGAGCATCGTGGGGGTCCGTTGCCGGGGTCCGGTCACGACGACCTGGCAACACAGCGGATCAACGGGGCTGAACGCGGGGCAAGGCATTGATAATGAGCACGCGTCTGGCAACCAGCGACGCATGATACCTGTTCCCGGTCTAGATGAGAAATCAGCCGCAACAACCCTCCCACTGGATTCGCGCTCCGGGTCCAGAGTGGCCTACGCCGCCAACCCGGTCGGCGTTCCACTGGCCAAAAACCGCCGCCCCGCCGGCACCCTGATAAGATTCTGGCATGCGGTCCGGCCAGTCGCGCGCCCAAGGCGACGCACCGCGCGGCGTCTCCGTCAACGGGAAGTTCCTCGAGATCGATGGTCGACGCTTCCTCGTCAAGGGCGCGTCGTACGGCACGTTCGCGCCTAATGACACGGGCCTGCAGTTCCCCACGACGTCGCAAATCGACACGGACTTCGCCCAGATGGCGGCCGCCGGCATCAATACGGTACGCACCTACACGCCGCCGACCGACGCGCTGCTCGACACCGCGGCAAGGCACGGTCTTTACGTCATGGCGGGGCTGTCGTGGCCGCAGCACGTCCCGTTTCTCGATGACGCGCGAACCGCGAGGCGGATCCGACGGAATGCTGCGACTGTCGTCCGGAGCCTGACCGCACACCCGGCGCTGCTGCTGTTTGCCCTCGGCAACGAGATTCCGGGCGGCATCGTCCGGTGGCACGGCCAACGCCGGATCGAGCGGTTCCTTAACGAACTGTGTCGGGACGCCAAGACGGCGGCGCCGGCGAGCCTCTGCACCTATGTGAACTATCCGCCGACCGAGTTTCTCGACCTCGACTGCTTCGATCTCTGTGCGTTCAACGTATATCTGCACCGGGAGGCGGTGCTGCGCGGGTATCTGGCACGTCTCCAGCACCTGGCCGGAGACAAGCCGCTCCTGCTCGCCGAGGTCGGCAGCGACAGCGTGGGACACGGGCTCGACGGCCAAGCACGGATTACCGCCATGCAACTGCGGTGCGCTTTCGAGGAAGGCGCGTGCGGCGCGGTGGCCTACGCGTGGACCGACGAGTGGTGGCGCGGCGGTCGTCTCGTCGACGACTGGGCCTTCGGCCTGGTCGATGCGGAGCGGCACCCCAAGCCGGTCCTGGTGGCCGCAACGCGGGTGTTCAGCGAACCGCCGTTTGCCCGGGCAGCGCAGGCCCGGTGGCCCAGGGTCTCGGTGGTGATCTGCGCCTACAACGCCAGCGACACCATCGGCGAGTGTCTCACCTCGCTCAAGGCCCTGACGTATCCGGACACCGAGATCCTCGTCGTCAACGACGGGTCTCGCGACGACACGGCCGCGATCGCCCAGCGGCAACCGGGGGTGCGTGTCATCGATCGGTTGAACGGCGGACTCGGTGCGGCGCGCAACGCTGGCCTGGCGGCCGCATCGGGTGAGATCGTTGCCTTCACCGATGCCGATTGCCGGGTCGATCCGGACTGGTTGACCTACCTCGTCCAACCGATGCTGGTCTCCGACGTCGTGGGCGCCGGCGGGCCAAACGTCGTGCCGCCAGACGACCCCTGGTTGGCGCAGTGCGTCGCCCGGGCGCCGGGTGGTCCGACGCACGTCATGCTCGACGACCGAACGGCGGAGCACGTGCCCGGCTGCAACATGGCGTTTCGTCTGGACGCGCTGCTTGGGATCGACGGCTTCAACCCGGTGTATCTCCGCGCGGGCGACGACGTGGATATCTGCTGGCGGCTGCAGGCCCGAGGGCTGCGGATCGGGTTCGCCCCAGCGGCGCTGGTCTGGCATCGCCAGCGCGCGAGTGTCCGGGCCTACTGGCACCAGCAAGTCGGCTACGGCGAAGGCGAAACCTGGCTCGACGCCCACCACCCCGAAAAATTCCTTGCCGGACACATGGTGTGGCACGGGCGTATCTACAGCCCGCTGCCGGGCCTCCGCACGGCCGCAAAGCGGCGAGTCAACACAGGCGTCTGGGGCACCGCCGCCTTCCCCTCGGTCTACAGCACCCAGGCCCCGCAGTGGCTGTACCTCCCCCACACGCCGGCCTGGATGGCCGTGACCCTCGTGCTGCTTCTAATCGGCAACATCGGACCGCTGACCGGCATGGACGCCGCATGGCTACCGCTCGTCGCCGGGATTCTGGCGCTGCTGGCGACTCTCGGCCAGTGTGTCCGTTACGGGTGGCGGTCGGACTTGCGTGGCCTGCCCCGCGTCGGCCGCTGGTCACCAGGGCTTAGTCGCTGGCTCTACCGCGTGCTCATCGCCTGGTTGTACCTGATTCAGCCACTTGCCCGTACCCGCGGCAGGTTTCGCGGACTCTCGCAGCCGTCGGCAGTCGCGCCGCAGCACGTGACACGGCATCCGTGGAAGACCCCGATGCCGACCTTGCGTGACGGACTGTCCGCGGCGCGGCTGCTCACCCGCCGCAGCGCGGAGCAGTCGTTCTGGAGTCCGGCGTGGACTTCACATACCACCCTACTCGGCGAGCTCGTCGGGAGGCTGCGCGCCGCCCGGCCCGCCCAGCGTGTCGAGGTCGACGAGGGCTGGCGTCCCGACCGTGACCTCAGCCTGGGCATCGGCCGCTGGGGCTGGCTGCACGTCCGGACGCTCGTCGAAGATCATGAGGGCGGCGCGGCGGCGTTTCGGGTGCGAGCGCGTCTGCGTCCCAGTTTCATGGGCACGCTACGTGGCCTGTCACTAGCAGTGCTGCTGGCTGTCGGCACGGGCGCGTCGATGGCACTCTACACGCCGTCAGTGGGTGTGATGGTGGCGGCCGCCGCCAGCGCCGCGATCGCTGCCCGGGCCGCCTGGCAGGTCACCCGTAGCGCCAAGGTACTTGACCGCGCGCTTGCGCACGTGACGACGGCTGCAGGTCTGCTCCGGCTGCCGCTGGCCCCGTCGGCCGCGCCCGCGTCCCGGACGGCCGAGACGACCATGCCCGACCTGAGGCAATGAGATGACCCTGGTCTCTTGGACCTTGTCGTTTCTGCGCCCCTACCGCGGGCGGGCCCTCATCATCGCAAGCCTGACGGTGCTCGAGATCGGTCTGGCAGCGCTCGCACCATGGCCGCTCAAACTCGTCGTCGACACGGTGCTGGGTGGCGCACCGCTCCCCGGTCCTCTCGCGACCCGCCTGCCCATTGGCGTGATCTCGAGCGCCGCCGGGCTGTTAGTAGCGATCGTCGTCGTCGGACTGCTGATCCAGCTCGCGGGCGAGATCGTCCGCATGATCCACACCCAGCTACAAGTGCAGATGGGCCAACGGATCGTCTACAACCTCCGGGCGACGCTGCTGGCACACCTGCAGGCGCTACCGTTGCGCCACCATGTCCTGACCCGGACCGCCAACTCGGTCTACCGGCTCGACGCCGACGCGCACTGTGTGGACGACCTGATCATCGGTGGACTGTTCCCGCTGACGCTCGCCGCGCTCAATCTGGCGGTCATGTTCGTCGTACTGGTCTACCTCGACCTGACGCTCGCCTTGCTCTCCCTCACCGTAGCGCCGTTTCTTTACGTGTGTCTGCGGCATTACGCCGGCACGATGACCGACCACGCTGAACGAGTAAAAGCGCTGGAGTCGACGCTCATCGAGCGCGCATTCGAGATCCTGTCAACGGTCGCCGCCGTCAAGAGCTTCACTCGGGAGCGGCACGAGCTGGCACGCTTTTCACGGGACGGCGACGAGACGATGCAGGCACGCCTCACGCTGACCTGGCAGGAGTCGCTCTTCTCCGTCGTCGTGACCGCGATCACCCTGGCTGGCACCGCCCTCATTCTGGTGGTCGGCGGCCTGCACGTGCTCGCCGGCACGTTGACGATTGGCAGCCTGCTCGTCGTCATCGCCTATCTGGCCGCGGTCTACAACCCGATCTCAGAGATCGCCCGCACGACCGGCTTACTGCAGCAGGCGGTGGTCAGCGCACGGCGCGTGCGCGAGATTCTGGCCATCACCCCGGAGGTCCTGGACGCCCCGGACGCCCTTGATGCGTCTGGTATCGCGGGGAACGTTCGGTTCGACCGCGTCGGCTTCTCCTACGACGGCGACCGTGCCGTGCTCGATGAGATCGCTTTCGAGGCGCGGCCCGGCGAGCTCGTGGCGCTCGTCGGGCTGACAGGCGCCGGCAAGACGACGATCGCCAGCCTCATCCCCCGATTCTTCGACGCCCAGCGAGGCTCCATCCTGGTGGACGGTGTGGAGATCTCTCGCTACTCGCTCTCCTCGCTCCGGGAGCAGATCGCACTGGTACCGCAGACGCCGGTGCTCTTTGCCGGTACCATCGCCGACAACGTCCGATACGGACGACTGGAAGCATCCGACGCGGAGGTCGAAGCTGCAGCCCGGGCCGCGCACGCCGACGACTTCATCCGGCGGCTACCGCACGGCTACGAGACACCGGTGGCGGAGGCAGGCGCGTCACTTTCCGGTGGTGAGCGACAGAGACTGGGCATCGCCCGCGCACTGCTGAAGCACGCCCCGATTCTGATCCTGGACGAGCCTACCTCGGCGGTAGACGCCATCTCGGAAACACTGATCTTTGACGCGCTCAGGCGACTTAGGCCCCAACGCACGACCTTCGTCATCGCCCACCGGTTGTCGACGATCCGCGACGCCACGCGTATCCTCGTCTTGCACGAGGGACGGCTCGTCGCGCAGGGCAAGCACCGGGAACTGCTCGAGACCAGCCGGCTCTATCGCCGGATGTGCACCCGACTGTCGGTCGGTCGGTCGGTCGACGACCCGGAGTCGGTGGACGAGTTACTGCGTGAGGAATCGGCTCAGCACTTGCGGGAGCGAGGAGACACGAGGCGGGATGCCGGTGCGGTCGGCGCGTCCGCCGAGGACTCAGCGAAGCCCGGAAGGCTTCGCCCCGTGCATCGATAACCTGCGCGTAAACGGCCATGAAGATCCTGTTTGCCGGCATCATCGCGCGCTATCCCTATGGCGGAGTCACCTGGTGCTCGCTGATGTATCTGCTCGGCCTTCGAGATCTGGGGCACGAAGTCTGCTACATCGAGGACACTGGCGAGTGCATCTACGATGCGGCGCGCGACACAATCTCGACCGATCCGTCCTACGGCACGCGTTACATCCACGACGCGCTGAACCCGTTTGGGCTCGGCGACCGCTGGAGCTTCGTCAACTACGACGGCACGTATCACGGCCTCTCGCGTGAGGCGGTACGCGCCTACTGCGCCGACGCGGACCTGTTCGTGAACCTGTCTGGCGGCGCCTGGTTCTGGCGTGATGAATACCAGCGGATCCCCAGAAAGGTATTCGTCGACTCGGACCCGGTCTTCACGCAGCTAGCGATCGCGAAAGGCGAGGGCTGGTACCTGGAGTTCTTTCGGCGGTTCGACCGTCTCTTCACATTCGGCGCCAACATCGGCACACCCGACTCCGACGTGCCGACCGGCGAGTTCACGTGGCACAAGACCTGGCAGCCGGTAGTCACCCGGCTCTGGCGCACCCGGACGCCGCCGGCGTGTGACCGTTTCACTACGGTGATGACCTGGAAGACCGAGAGCTTCGCGGATGTCGACGGCAACAAGGACCGGGAGTTCGTCCGGTTCATCGAGCTCCCCGCGCGGACAGACTGCCGCTTCACGCTGGCAGTCAACGGACCACAGGGGCTGCTCCGTGACCACGGCTGGGCACCAGTCGACGCGATGGGAGTCTCACGATCGCCGTGGGACTACCGCAACTTCATCCAGAACTCGAAGGCCGAGTTCGGCGTCGCCAAGCACGCCTACGTATCGCGCCGGTCCGGGTGGTTCAGCGACCGGACAGAATGCTACCTGGCGGCCGGGCGGCCTGCGGTCGTGCAGGACACGGGATGGAGCGCGCACCTGCCCTCGGGCACCGGCCTGGTCGGGTTCTCTACCCTGGATGAGGCGCTCGCGGGGCTCGAACGCGTCAAACTCGACTATTCAGCTCACGCGCATCGGGCGCGAGAGATCGCGGACGAGTGCTTCGACGCGTCGCGGGTGCTGCCACCGTTCCTGGAAGGGGCGTGCGCGTGAGTCCGCTACGCGTCGCGATGGTCGCGCCGGTGGCACAGAGAGTGCCGCCAGCCAGGTCGGGCTCCGTCGAGACCGTGACGGCGCTGCTCATCGACGGTCTGGTCGCCCGCGGTCACGACGTGACGGTGTTCGCCACCGCCTCATCGATCACACGCGGTCGGCTGCACGCGATCTACGAGCACGGCTACCACGACGACGCGTCGATGTGGCCCTGGGAGCTGTGCGAGCTATTCAACTTGACGGCAGCGGTGGAACGCGCAGACTCGTTCGACCTGATTCATTATCAGGCCGAGTACACCCCGATGTCGCTGGCATTCAGCCGCCTCACATCAGTACCGGTGCTGCAGACGGTGCATCACGTGCCGACCCAGCCCGAAGTGACGCTCTGGTCGCGGTATCCGGAGGCGCCATTCATCGCCGTGTCACAAGCGCAGGCGGATCTCCTCGCCGATCTGAACGTGGTCGCGACCATCCATCACGCGGTGGACACCGCCACCCTTTCCTTTCAGTCGGAGCCGGACGACTCCCTGCTCTTCCTCGGCCGGTTCACCGCCGGCAAAGGCGTACTGGAGTCGATCGAGGTCGCGCGACGGACGAACCGGAGACTGATCCTGGCGGCCGCCGAGAACGACTATTTTCGAGAGGTTGTGGCGCCGCTCGTCGACGGTCAGCAGATTGTCTACGCAGGCGAAGTAGAACAGGCCGGTAAGGCGACGCTACTCGGGAAGGCGCGGGCGCTGCTCTACCCACTGCAGGAGGCCGAATCGTTCGGTCTCGTCCTAGGCGAAGCGATGGCGTGCGGCACCCCCGTCGCGGCGCTCGACTGCGGTGCAGTGCGCGAACTGGTCGATAAGGGCGTCACAGGCGGGGTGTTCAGCTCGCTCGACGCACTGGTCGACGGACTGCCGGACGTGATGGCGCTCGACCGCGCCCGGGTCCACGCACGGGCGCTCGACCGCTTCAGCCCGGACCGAATGGTCGATGCGCACATCGAGGTCTACATGAAACTCGCCGGCCGGGCCCGGCGAACGGAGCGGACGGCCTGAGATGACGGACCCTGGGCATCACTCGCTCCTGGCCGTGTTCGCCCACCCGGACGACGAGTCGCTCGCGTGCGGCGGTCTCCTGGCATGGTGCGCCGCTCTCGGTGTGCGTGTGTCCCTGCTCTGCATCACACACGGAGAGCAGCGACAGATGGACAATACGACCCAGCCGCCAGGGACGCCAGCCGCCACCGCGGCCAGGCACATCCGCGCGAGAGAGCTCCGGGACGCCGCTGGCGTCCTCGGCATCGACACCGTCACTATCCTCGACCATGAGGACGGCATGCTGCCCTGGGTCGATGCCGGACGGCTCGATACGGACATTCGGGCGCTCATCCAGCGCACCGCGCCAGACGTCGTGATCACCTTTGGTGAGGATGGGCTCTACTGGCACCCTGACCACATCGCCGTGCACGAGCGAACCCTGGCCGTCGTCGCCGCGCTCGGCGATGACGCCCCGGCGCTCTACTACGTCACCCTGCCGGCCGGAGCGATGCGTGCCGTCGTCGACCACGCGGCTGCCGTGACGGCCGCGCGAAACCCGAACACCGCGCCTCCTCGCTCGATTCTGGGCATCGTGGATGCGGACGCCTTCGGCGCGCTGGCCGCAGCCCCCACGCTCGTGGTTGACACCGGCGAGTTCGCCGCGCGCAAGCTGCGGGCGCTGAGCTGCCACCACAGCCAGTTCCGCGACGGCGCCCTGGCGCTAATCGGCGAGGACGACGCCCCGCGCCTGCTCGGCACCGAGCATTACCGGCGGGCGGACGTCGGCGCGCAGGGCGACGCCTTCCTCGAACGGTTCGCCGCTCCGTGCCCCCCCGGCGGGCCAGACCCGGTGCACACCTGACCGCCATGAAGGACACGCTGCTCGCGCTGCTCCGCTGCCCATATTGCGGCACCCGTCTCTCGCTCGTGGAGAACAACGCGCTCATTCGTCGCGGCGCCGACATCGAGTCGGGAGTGCTCGGATGCGAGTGCTGCGCCTTTCCGATCGTGGCCGGTATCCCGGTACTGATTGCGGACGATGCCACTCGCGACGCCATGTACGCACTAGAGGCGCGCCGACACGACGCGGCCCTGGTCGGGTTGCTTGGGTTGACCGGTGATCGCTCCGACCTGTTCTCCTCACTCATCGCAGGTGGCGCCGGGACCACCTATAGGGCGATGCTCGAAGTCCTCAGTCCGGATGCTGAAGGCACTTACTTTCTCTACCGCTTCTCGGACCCGACGTTCCTGACCGCCGAGGCACTGGTACGAGCGGTCGGCCGGCACGACGCCGCCGTGACCGGTCCAATACTCGACCTCTGTGGTGGTTCGGGACACCTGACACGAGTGCTTGCCGGTCTGCGCCCGGCAGACCCGCAGGCACCACGCACCGTTATTGCCGATCTGCGCTTCTGGAAATTGTGGCTCGCAACCCGGTTCACCGCGCCAGACTGCTCGGCGGTCTGCTGTGACGCCGACGCGCCGCTGCCGTTCATGCGCGACCTGTTCGCCATGGTCGTCCTGGCGGATGCCTTTCCCTACATCTGGCACAAGCGGCTGTGCGCCGACGAGATGATGGGTGTGGCACGACCGGACGGTGTTGTCGTGATACCGCACCTGCACAGCGCACTCGGCGAGAACTTCTCGGCGGGCGACACACTGACGCCGGACGCCTACCGGGACCTGTTCACGCCCTACCATCCACGGCTCTTCAGTGACTCACGGCTGTTGAAGGAGATACTCGAGCACCGGGTCGTCGACCTGTCGTGCGACCTGTCACCGGCCGAGTTGGGCGGCGAACCAGCGCTGACGCTTGTCGCCGGTCGGCGCTCTAATCTCTTTTGCCGCCGCGCGGTGCCGGACACGCTGGATGTGGCCGGTCAGCTCCGCGTCAACCCGCTCTACCAGGTAGAGCGGCGCGATGGCCGGTCCATGCTGACGCTGACCTTTCCGACGCCAGAATATGAAGCGGAATTCGGTTCGTGCCGGTGTTACCTGCCGGATACCCTGACGGTCGACGCCGACCTCGCCGGCGCAGTCGATCCCGCGACACTCGGGTCTCGCTATCCCGAGCTACGCCGGCGGCGCGTGCTCATCGACGTGCCCCCGCACTACTACTGATCGCACCTCGCCCGGCTGGACAGATTCCAGCATGCGTTCTGAGTGCTCTCTCCGAGTCCCCCCGCGACCCGGTCTCGACCAGCCGGACGAACGGCTGCGGATTGACAGCCTCCGTCCGGTGGGAGATGGTGGACGAGAATCGCCGGCAACGGGACCGGGTGGCGGCTCGCCCTAGATGCCGCGTGATGTCACCGTCTGACTCGACATGAACGTCGTGGAAAGCTTGCGGGCGCGGTGGTTCCAGTGGGGGCGAGAGCTGCCCGGCTTCCTCCAACTTCGGCACACCTACGCCATCCCGGCGCTCATCACGACGGTGTTCGCCTTCCGTCTCCTGATGGCGGTCGCCGTGGTCCCCCCCTGGCAGGGTCCAGACGAGCCTCAGCACTTCGCGTTCGTCCGCATCCTGACGCTCCAGTCCTCGCTGCAGCTGGAGCAACGCGGGAGTACCGCGATCGAGGGCGAGATCGTGCAGTCAATGGCCGAGCACGGCTGGTGGGCGCACTATCGGGAACCAGTGCCGGATCCGCTCCCGGCCGATTTCACGCCGCTGGTCGACCACCTCTACCGGGTGGAGACCGCACCTCCCCTTTACTACCTGCTCGCCGTCGCGGTGCTGAAGGGTCTCGGCATCACCGACCTAATTGGTCAGTACTACGCCTTGAGATGGCTGTCGGTGTTCCTGGCCGTGCTGACCCTCTGGTGCGGGTGGGCCGGCACCAATCTGCTATTCGGTGGCTATGTCGCTGCCGGGGCCACTGCACTGCTTGCACTCAATCCACAGATCGCCCTGATGTCGATCACTATCAATCCGGCGGTACTGGTCAATCTTTTCGGTGCCGTCATCTGGTGGCAGAGCGCCCGGCTCATCAACAGCGACAAGACGATGCTCCCGGTAGTCGCGGTCGCGACCGCCGCCGTCCTCGGGGTCTTCACTAAGCGTGTGGGCGCGTCCTTCGTGGGCATGGCGGCGCTGGCCGGGGTGCTGGCCTGCGCGCAGGCGGGACTCTTCAGTCGTCGGCGCACGCGTTCCCTAACCGCGGTTGCGGGGGTGTTGATGCTGGGTGTGGTCGGACTGGCACTGCTGATACCGGATGAGCTGGCTCGATTACGGGAACACTGGAGTTACATACTCACAGGCTCGATCAACGATCGGGCGCGCTCGGGCGCGTTCTTCACGAGCTTCTCGACGCTACTGTTGGATAGCGCGTGGCTGGCGGCTGGCTGGCTCAAGTATCCAGCGCCACTGGCCTGGAAGCTGGTCATCCGCGCGCTCACGCTGGTCGCGATCGGTGGACTGATCCTGTTCGTCGTGCGTGGCGATCGCTGGCGACCACGAATTGGGGCCGCCGCCGCGCTCGTACTGGTACAGATTACTGCCGTCTATGTGGGCCTCTATCTCAACGGTTACGGCGCACAGGGACACTATCTGTTTCCGGTGATGGCACCCTGGATGGCGATGCTTTGGATCGGGCTCCACGGGTGGTGGCCCCAGGCACGGTGGCCGGTCGTCGGGGGTGTCGTTCTGGCGACGATGTTCGTGCTCGACGTGGTCGCCTGGTCGGTCGTCATCGTGCCCGCCTATTTCACCTAAGAGCCCGTGGTGAACTCCGGCGGCGCACCGAGACTCGTCGAGAGATGCCGGGCCCGTCTGACCAGGCGCGACGAGGAAGCAAACTGGGGGCATGCGTGACCGGGGGACAACGCCGTTCAGACGGGATGTAGCGCCGGTCGCATGCAGCGGGGCGTACACCGAGAGCCCGGTCACGCAGGGTGTCGGGTCCCTCACAACCGGTTGCCTGAGGCCACGGTATACTCTGACCAGCAATCCTCGATACAGGCCATGCCACTCAGCGTCTGTGACGGTTTCTGGCGGGACGCGGCGCCCACCCGAATCAGTGAGAGCGACTCGGGCAGGGGTAAGGAGTCCGCGACACCTCGCTCGCGTCTGATTCTTGACGACGTCAGTCTGGTCGCCGGTGGCGGCACGGACGTCTACGACCGGCTCCTCAGGCCGGTCAACGCGCATCACGACGGCGTACCGGCGGGACGGCCCGGATAATGCCCGACGGAACGCGCTGGCTCGTGGTGCCGTTCGCCCTCGGGTTCCTGCTTGCCCTGGCGTTCTTGTACGCCACCTACGACTACGACACGCCGCCCAGTCCGAGAGTGAACGTCCGCTGGGCCGAGAACGTGACCCCGTCGCAGCGGGAGTCGCTGGCGACCGCCTATCACCTCGCGGAACCGGCCGTCGAAGAAGGGCGCACCTGGTCCTACGCGATCCTCGATACCTCGACGGAAAACCTGCAGCGGTTGGTGCTGGACCCTGCCGTCGACGATACGCACAAGATCGACCGGGAGCGGTTCCAGCTGACCGAGCCGGTGCCCGCGCCACCGCCTGTCCTGTTCCGGTTTCTGGTCACTTCGACCCTGACCGGCGTCATCGTCCTGGTGCTGGTCGTGTCGCTACATGCTGCGTGGCGCCGCTGGTCAGCCGTGGTCATTGACCCGAGCAGCGGTGCATTGACTCCGGGCGTCATCGCCCCGTTACTGGGGGTCGTGGCGTGCGCTTTCCTGATACCCCTGTTCGTCCATGGATATATCGGGCTGTCCAATCGGTACATGGCCGACGACTACTGTCTAGCGGTGGAGGCACGTAGGGGGATCCGTGAGGTCATGGGGTATTGGTACGCAAACTTCAGTGGCTCGGTCTTCTACACCCTGCTGGCGGTACTGGCGATCAACCTACCGCCACGGGTGGTGCAGTTCTGGCCGGTCGCGGCGTTGACGGCGTGGTTAGGTCTGTTGGTCTGGGCCATCTGGCAATTGAGGCTTGCCACGCGTCGCCGTGAACGACTGCTCGCCTCCGTCGTCCTGGCGGCGATGACACTCGCTCTCACCTTGGACGGTCGCCCGTACATGCTTGCTCAGGGTGGCTACTGGTTGCTCGGGGGACTTCGCTACCTGGCACCCCAGTTGTTTCTCGTCTCGTTCGCCGGTTGCATCGCATACGCGCAGCGACGAGCTAGACGGCAACGAGACCTGTGGATCGCGCGTGGCCTCGCAGGTGTGCTCGCCGGCCTCGCTGGCCTGTTTTCGGAGACCCACGTGGCGGCGCAGGTCACCGGCCTTGCTCTGGCTACCGTGGGGTGCGCGTCCTTTGTTCCACGGGCGCCGAGACGAAGGGTCATGCCGTTGCTGCTGGCCGGTCTGCTCGGATCGGTGCTCGCGTTGGTGATCACCGCGCTGGCTCCGGGAACCCTCGTTCGGCAAGAGCAGTTTCCCGACCCTTCGGGGTTACTCAACGTGGGTCTGATGGCGCTGAGCTTCACGCTGGAGTTCCTGCGAGAGGCCGTAGTCCGAGCCCCGTGGAACCTCGCCATGGCGGCGGTCATCCCGGCGATGGTGGCTCGTCTGATCGACGAGTGCACGGACGGATCCCAGCATGGTGGCGACGCTCCGGCTGGTGAGCTGACACCGTGGCTGCTTGGTCTCCCGGTCGGTATCGTTCTCGGGTTGACAGCCTGCTTCGCACCCGCTGCGTGGGCGGTTTCCGGCTTCCCGCCAGTGCGGACGCTGGTGGTTCCGCAATTCCTGCTGTTTTCCGGGTTGGTGACCTGGAGCTACCTGTTCGGTCGCTGGACACGCCTGCACGTGCGGCATGGACGAACACCGGTGGGAATCCCGGGGCTCGTCGCCCTCGCGCTCGTCACGATCTGGCCACTCGGGGAGAGCTGGGACGCGCTGGCGCTGCGCGGCGAGGCTGACGCCCACGCCCGCACTTGGGACACCTTCGACCGGCAGCTGCGAGAGGCCAAGGTGGACGGGCTCACAGCCGTTCGTTTGCCGGCGCCACAGAACCTCGCGGGGCTGGATGTCGTCGGGCCGGATGTCGACTTCTGGGTGAACGGCTGTGTCTCGCTCTACTACGGTGTATCAGTTACCGGGTATCCGCCACCGCGAGTGCCGAGTGCGGCTGATCGACGGACCATGAACATGGTTGACGTCGACGTTGGGGGCCTAGCCAGCATCACCGGCTACACGTTATTGGATCCATATGTCGCGCCGGGGGACGTGCTGGACGTGAGGGTGGAGTGGTTGCCGCTGGCCACGACCGAGGTGCCGCACGGCGTGTACATCGATCTGTACGACATCCACAATGAGCCCATCGCCCAACACGTCATGCCTCTCTACGAGGGAGATTATGCGACGACCACGTGGGCGCCGGGTCGGCCGTTCCTAGCCACCTATGGGGTCGAGGTTCCCGAGACGGCAGATTCAACATCTGATGCGCGGCTGGTCGTCGGTCTGTATCGGGGACCAACCTTGGACCGGCTTCCGGTGATGGCAAGGGGAGACCCGTCTGGGAACAGCCTGGGCACCGTCTGCATCGCAGAATCAGGCTGTGAGCCGTGAACAGACTGGTGGGGCAAGACCCGGACGAGCGGCCGGTGAGCGAATAGGGTGACGGCCGATAGGCGATACCGGCGGCGTGGCAAGCTCGCAACGCGGCAGAATCACTGAAGCTCGAGACTTGCCGCTACCGGGTAGTGGTCGGACGGGTAGCGTCCGCCGTCATTGTGCAGGACGGTCTCGACCCAGCGGACGTCGATGTCCCCCCCGACCAGTATCCAGTCGACACGCTCCGTCATGTCGACCCTCGGCGGGCCGAAGCTCCCATACGTCGCCGTCGGGCCCCGTCTCTCGTCAGCCAGCACCCACGCATCCCGCAGTCCCAGCGAGGTCGCGGCGCGCCAGGTATCGCTATCCCCGGCGCTGTTGTTGAAGTCACCCATCACGACGACGGCCGTGCCTTTGGGCAGCGCGGCGACCCGCGTCGCAACCAGATCAGCCGAATCGAGCTGCGACGGGCCCCGGCGAAGCGTGAAGTGGGTGTTGAAGATGTAGACCTGGCGGCCGGTCTCGCGATGATGGAACCTGGCCCAGGTGACAATGCGGCCACCTCGGCCGCGCCGGCGACCTTCCCGTCTGACCGGTGGCGCGTCGGGTGTGGCGGTCAACCAGAAGTTCCCCGATTCGATCGGGCTCAACACGTCGTGGCGATAGAAGATCGGCGTGTACTCGCTCAACTCAACGCCGCCGTTGAGGCCCCGGTCGATCCCGAGCCACCGGTAGTCGGGCAGCATCACGTCGAGATACTCGATCTGTTCGTCGAGCGCCTCCTGCAAACCGACCACCTGGGGTGCGAACCGCTCGATCGTTTCGACCACAAGCTTCTTGCGATACGGCCAAGCATTGTCCCCGTCGCGACCGCTCGCCGTCCTGACATTGAAGGTCATGACGTCGAGCGGCACCTGGGCAGTGGCGGGCGGGGCAGCGCCGAGTACCGCGAGGAGCAGGATCGCGCGCACAGCAGTTCGCATCAGAAGGTCTTCGGGGCGTCGCCGAAGGCGTCGAGCAGCGCCGCCAGCAGCGTACTCATCCCCGCAACGGCGGGATGTCGCGGCTCGAGACCCTCCCCGAACCCGTGGCTCAGCACAAGCCGGTCGAGCACGGCGCGACGGTTCGCGATCACGTGGACCGGCACATTCCACGATGCCCCTTCCCCGCTCACGAGTGCCGGCGGCTGATGGTCCCCGACCAGGATCATCACCAAATCTCGGTCGGCACGCAAGCGGAGATATCCGCCAATATTCGCGAACGCATAGTCGAGCGCCTGGAGATAGCTCGGCCCAAGGTTCATCCAGTCTGGCCAGGCCGACCACGCCCGGTCGAGCGCGTCGTCGTCGTACGGCGTCGCCGTCAGCACCCGAGCCCAGTCTGGTTGATACGGCGGCACCGGCACGAAGGGGGCGTGCGTGGAGATGGTCGTGAAGAAGACGAACGCCGGCGGGCGCGGCAGCTGAACGATCTCGAGGCCATCGACACGCGCCAGCGCGAACTGATCGTTGACATCCCACCACCCAAACGGCGGCCCATGATAGTCGAGCCGCTCGTGGTTGTAGATCTGATCGAACCCGTAGAACGCCCCTTCGGGCCAGCCAACCAATAACCCCGGCATGATCGCGATGGTGCGATAGCCTTGACGCGCGAAGACGGTGACCAGCGTATCCCGTTCCTGCGCCATCAGCCGCACGTTCGTGCCCTGGTCACGCACCTCGGTGCCCGACAGTAGACTGATATGCGCCAGCCAGGACTCGCCGCCGAACGTCGTGGACTCGACGAAGGCGGACGCCACTCCGCGACCGGTTTCCCCGATGTCCTCCCCGAGCCGTGCCATGGTTGGCTCCAGCGCCTCGGCGAACTCGGGGCGGTCCCAGCTGACGGCCCCGTACGACTCGAGAAAAATCAAAAACACATCGGCGCCGGCGACACGCGACAGGTCGGACCGCATCGGGATCGCCGGCCCGAGGTCGCGCATGCCCACGCCGCTCATCTCATAGGCAAGCTCGCCCAGCTCCCGAGCGTAGGCTGGCGCGACCGGGTCGGCGAAGCGGATTGCCTCAGGCACCCCTGCACCCAGGGGCTGCGCGACACGCAGCAGCAGCACAACGGCTGCCGCCGGCCCGAGCACCCGGCGCGCCCGCGGGTCACCGGCGGCGTTCGCCACATACCCGAGTGCCCACCGGGCAACCGCGTAAAGCAGGACGGGCACCAACGCAATGCCGGCGACCGCCGCGACGCTGAGCCAGGGGTCCGCCACGAAGGCGAACATCGCGCCGACGTTCGGCATGTGTTGCACGTCCCAGTACAGGTTGATATCGCGGCCGTAGAGCGACGCTGTGGTCACCTCCACATAGCGACCGACCACCAGCACGATCCAGAGCGCCGCCAGCCACCGCAGCGCGCCGGTGGAGGGACCGTGACGCCACCGTCGCGCGATGACCAGACCAAGCACGCACAGGGCCACTTCAACCGACAGGTCACCATTCAGGCGCACGCCGAGAGTCGGCCAGACATTGGTGAACGTGAGCGACACATTCAGCAGCATCAGGGCTGCAGCCAGACCAAGCCAGTGTGCCCCTGGGATGCGGCCCGCCGCCACCCGCCAGCCCGTCATCTGGTCGGTCCCCACTGTTCTACCTAGAGATGCTGACCGGGAGCCGCCGCGCACTAATCGCCAGCGCGCTCAGCGCACCCACGACCGGCAGTGCATAGCCGTTCGTCAGATAGGCGGACTGGAACAGAAGGCCCATCGCGAAGTGGAAGTTAACCACCATGAGCAGCGCCGCGCCCGCCGCCAGCTGTGTCCGGTACCCGACCATCAGGGCCACGCCCGCCACCAGCTCCCCCACCGGCACCAGCCGTGCGAAGAGTGGCGCGCCTGGAATCGCGACCATGTCGAGATACCAAAGACTGATCGCCGGGGCAAACTCACGCCACCCTTGCAATTGCCCGGTCAGCAGGCCGCTATCCGTCAGCCAGCCAAGCTTGCCCAGCCCCATGTTGATCAGAAAGACGCCCATCACAAACGACAGAAGCCGCAACCCACCGGCGCCGGAACCTCCTATACTGGACATCGTCTGGGCATTGTAACTGGGTCTGGTCTTCCACAGAATGGGCATGTATGAGGGCAGACTCGAGCTGGCCCGTCACCACGCGCCGCGCTGGTCGCGCCCTCGGGCTGTTGCGGTCGTTGGCCGTGTATCATGCGATCCCCCTGCGTCAACGCCGGCTCCGTCGACTCTACTCGACGTTCATCACGCCCGGAGATCTGGCCTTCGATCTGGGCGCCCACGCGGGCAACCGCACGCGCGCGTTGGCGGCCCTGGGGTGCCGTGTCGTAGCGGTTGAACCGCAGCCGGATTTCGCGCGGTTACTTCGCCTGCTCTTTGCGCGCCAGACTGGGGTCGAGATCATCGAGGCCGCAGTTGGGGATCGAGCGGGCCGCGCATCGCTGGTGATCAGCGACCGCACGCCGACCATGACCACGCTGGCCACCCGCTGGCGCCAGGCGCGAGTCCGGGACCCGGTGTTCGCGGGTGTGCGCTGGAACCGAGGCATCGAGGTGGACACGACGACGCTGGACCTGTTGATCGCACGGTTCGGCCCGCCCGCCTTCATCAAGATTGACGTGGAGGGCGCGGAACCCCGCGTGCTCGCCGGTCTCAGCCACCCGGTCCCGGCGCTGTCGTTCGAGTATCTGCCGGACGGGCTCGACTACACCCGGGACTGCCTTGGGCGACTGCGGGCGCTCGGCGCCTACCGATTTAACTGGTCTCCCGGCGAATCCTACGCGCTGGCGGCCGAGCGGTGGATGACCGGTGACGAGCTGGCGGCCGCGCTGGAGACCGGGGCCGCGCAGCGCCGCTCGGGCGACGTCTACGCCAAGCTGGACGTCAAGAGTCACGACGGAACCTGGACACCGAAGACCGGGAACGTCTGAAGATGCCACCGCCGTGTCGAACCTGACGGGACCGCCCATGGCCGAATTCGATGCCACCGATGTCAGGCGCTACTACGACCGCCACACCGACGACTTCGTGGCGTACGGCCAGGGAGGCATCGTCGGCGCACTCCACCGAGCCGTCTGGGGCCCCGGCGCCGACAGCCACGAGGCAGCGTTCCGCTACGTCGAGAACCGCATTCTCGAATATCTCGGCGCGCTACCGCCTGGCCCGGACCCCGCGCACGTCGTAGATCTCGGATGCGGTGTCGGCTCCAGCCTCTGCTATCTGGCCGAGCGGGCGCCGCTCCGCGGCACCGGCATCACACTGAGCCCCGTCCAGGTTCGGTACGCCGAGCGTCGCATCCGGGAGTCCGGGCTGGCCGAGCGGGTCGCGTGCCTCGAGGGCGATTACTGTGCGCTACCAGACAGTACGCCGCCGGCCGACCTCGCGTACGCGATCGAGTCGTTCGCACACGGACCGGATCCTGCCCGCTTCTTCGGCGAATGTGCCCGGCTGATCCGGCCGGACGGGCTGCTTGTCATCTGTGACGACTTTCGTCGGCCGGTTGCCGCGCCGGCCGCCATTCGTACGGTCGAGCGGTTCCGTCGGGGCTGGCATCTCAATACCTTAATACACCCTAACGAGCTGCGGGCCCTCGCGGAGGACGCCGGATTCGAACACCTCTCGACCCACGAGCTAACGCCCGATCTCGAGATTGGCCGCGCGCGCGATAGACTGGCCGCGGTGTGCTTCGCGCTCTTCGGCTGGCTGCCGTTCGACGGCACGCGCTTTGGCCACCTGGTGGGCGGCAGCGCGCTGCAGACCTGTCTCGCGCGGGGCTGGATCGGATACGATCTCGCGCTGTTCCGCCGCCGGGTTCACGGCTGTTGATCTGATTGGTTGCACGATCGGTTTCTCATGCTCGCTGACTGCTGGAGGACATGACGCGATGTCCAACGATCCGATCAGGTACTGGCACTCGCTGACCACCACGGAGGCGGCGGCGCTGGCGGCCCGTGACCCGGTGGTCATCCTCCCTCTGGCTGCAACCGAGCAGCACGGTCCGCATCTGCCCTTGTCCACGGACCTCGACATCGGTCTCGGCCTGTTGCGTGAAGCGTTCCGCCGACTGCCCGACGACCTGCCAGCCTGGGCCCTGCCACCACAAGCCATCGGGAACAGCCGGGAGCACCAGCGATTCGCCGGGACACTCAGCCTCGATGCAGAGCTGCTGATCGAGGGCATCCACCAGATCGGCACTGCCGTGGCCGCATCCGGCGTGCGGCGTCTGGTGATCTTCAACAGTCACGGCGGTAATCTCGGTGCGATGGACGCCGCCGCGCTGCGCCTGCGGGACGAGCAGGGTCTCCTGGTCGTGAAGGCCAGCTACGCCACATTCTCGCGCCCCGCCGACGTGGAACTCCCGGAAGCCGAGTGGCGTCACGGGCTGCATGGCGGCGCGGTGGAGACCGCCATGATGCTTCACCTGCGCCCTGACCTGGTGCGCGACGAGAGGCGGCAATGCTTCTCCTCACTCGGTCAGGAACTGGACGGGACCTTGCGGCGCGTGGGAGCTGACGGCGAAGCGGCGTTCGCCTGGCTGGCCACCGACCTCAACCCGCACGGGGTCACCGGCAACGCGCGACTGGTCGATCCGGACATTGGACAGCGCCTGGTCGCGCACTACGGGTGTGTCTTGGCCGAGGTCCTGCAGGATGCGCTGGCATTCCCGCTGGACCGGCTGGTCTGACACGACCCAGGTCCCGTACAGCGGAGAACCCGCACCGGCAGCACCTCGTTCCAACGCGCGGTCCGGATGCCGTCATGTTCTCTAATCTCCGACCTCCGTCCGCAGCCGGCCGCTGGCCTGGCAGCAATTTCTGTCACGTCGGTCTACCGGCCAAGATCCGCGAAACTTCATACCCGAGGTGCACCTCGGTATGAAGTTTCGCGCTTGACGACAGTCAGCGTTCAGGGTCAGACTCGTTGTGGATGCTGGGGCGTTCGAAAGCCGTGGCCGGCCTCATCGGTAACGGGCGGCGTGGCATCCACGAACCGGTGGTATCCGAACCGGACGGGTGGAGCGTCGACCTGTCCCGGGCAGCAAGTCGGACTGCTCGGCTATTGGATACGGCCTTTCCGCCCCTAATAGGTTTTAGCCTCCATTTTTTCTAGCCAGCGCACCTGAAATTGCATGCACGTTCCGGCCCAGGCGCTGGGGGTCGGTGCTCTGTGATCAAGTTCACAGAGGCTCTGTGTGGTGCGTCATGGTGAGCCTGGTCGTGACTGCCTACACTGACATCATCGATTGCGGATGAGCCGCAGACGGACACAGCAAGGAGCACAGACCATGTCCCACCTTATTTGGCGCCGCTGTCGTCCGGCACTGAGCGCCGCCACGGCATCCCGAGCCGACTCGTGGTGTGAGGCCACAGTGCAAAAGACCGCGATCCTGAAGCGATTCCTATTCGGTATGGCGATGTGCGGATGCACCGTGTGGTCAGCCGCGGCGCAGACGGTCGAGACGGCGGCGGCCCCGCCGCCGATGCCGATCGACGGAGTGATCACGGACGAGCTGGGGCAACCGGCCGAGGGATTGGTCAGCGTCATCTTCGCCCTGTACGAGGCCCAGGTGGGCGGTGTGCCGTTGTGGGTCGAGATACAGGTCGTCCATGTCAATGCGGAGGGACGCTATGTGGCCTTGTTGGGGTCGACGACCGAGCTGAACGTCACCCTGTTTGCCAGCGGCAACGCCCGGTGGCTGGGTATCCAACCAGAGGGACAGCCCGAGCAGCCCCGCGTCCGGTTGCTGAGCGTGCCCTACGCGCTCAAGGCGGTCGACGCGGACACGGTCGGGGGACAGCCCATCTCGGCGTTCGTGCTCTCGAAAACGCTGAACACGAGCCTGGCGGCGACGAACCTCAGTGACGCGGTTAGCAAGTTGACCAGTAGCTCACTGGTCCCCGCCCCGCGGCTTCAGGACAACGTGCTCACGGTCGACGGCACGGCGCGGGTTACGAGTCAACCGCCAGCCTACCCCACCAGCGGCACGAGCCTCGAGATGTACTACGCGGCCGATTC
>Ga0310121_10000781_pt1 | contig 34094 bp, 35 predicted proteins | sample CB27_Tmax_986_MG_FD_203504 | JGI IMG/M metagenome (GOLD analysis project Ga0310121, IMG submission 203504) | Marine microbial communities from Western Arctic Ocean, Canada - CB27_Tmax_986 | ecosystem: Environmental > Aquatic > Marine > Oceanic | place: Canada: Western Arctic Ocean | collected...
AGTCACTGGGATATCTGCGCTGTGTGCCCATGGTCCGGTCCTCCCCAACCCAATAGATCTGTTTACCCCTACTTCATCTATCGGATTGGATAACCGATCTCTTCAGCACTTTTCACACACCCTCTTAGGGAACCACGATCACTGGGAAGGCGCCGAGCAGACACACGAAGCGATCCGCGCCTGCGGGTTTAACGACTTAACGAATGAGGGGGATTGGTTAAGAAGGGGGAGCGATCGTCTCCGTATTGGTGGAGTCGGCGACCTGTGGGAGGACAGACAGGACCTTGATGCCGCACTCGGAGAGATTTCCGAGTCGGAAACCAGCTTGGTCCTCTCTCACAATCCGGATTTCGTGGAAGGTCTGACGGACGAACGTGTGGGGCTTGTCCTTTCCGGGCACACACACGGCGGCCAAGTGGTGCTGCCTCGCATCGGGGCGCCGCGGGTTCCATCGGCATACGGCCAAAAGTACCTCCACGGGTTGGTCAAGACGGAGTGGACTCAGGTGTATGTCAGCCGTGGAATCGGCGCCATTGCGCCACCGGTCCGATTCTGCTGCCGTCCGGAGATCGTGATACTCACGTTGGTATAGCGGCCGCCCCAAGTTTTCCCTTCTTGCGACCACACTGCATATGAAGACTATCCTAAGAACTCTACCTGTCACTATCCTGCAAAGTCTCGTGCTTCCACTCGCTTTGGCGCAATCCCCGGCAGCCAATGATCTTTACTCATTTTCCTCCGGATGGCGGACAAACAGCCACTCGGAACTCGACCTGATCTCGCTCCTGCGTTGCGATGATACACATTGGAGCCCGCGCCCACGGATAGAAGGTCCGGAATCCCTTGGCGGATATGCCATGACCTATGACAGCGGCCGTGGTGTAACAGTCTTATTCCTGGGAATCGAAATCCTGGGGCTTGGAGTGCTTTCGGAAACATGGGAATGGGATGGAACCAATTGGGCCCTTCGGGACACGGATACCATTCCCAAGCGTTTAGGCGCAGAGCTTGCTTATGATGCCGCGCGCGGTGTGACGATCCTTTTTGGAGGGCAGGCCGTGGCTGTCGATGACCAAACGCCTGTCGAGGTCTTCAGCGATGTCTGGGCCTGGGATGGAAACAGTTGGACCGATAAAGCCCCGGTGGAGGATACTCCCGGCCCGCGGGTTGGACACGCAATGGTTTATGATGTTTCAGAGGAGTGCATCGTCATGTTCGGTGGGCAGTCCACTAATTTGTTTCTCTTGACTCCCAGCCTCCAGGATACCTGGGCCTGGAACGGAACGGCGTGGGAAGCACTGACACCTGCTACGAGCCCAACCGCCCGGAGCCTGCATGAAATCGTTTACGACACAGCGCGAAACTGTGCGGTTCTCTTCGGCGGTCGTGAAGGGACTACTGTTCTGGGAGACACATGGGAATGGGATGGAAACAATTGGACTCAGGCTACGCCAGTTACATCCCCGCCGTCCCGGCGCGCGCATGGGATGGCTTTTAACGCAGAGTCTGGATCGACAATACTTTTTGGCGGCGAACTGGGTCAAGTATTCGCGCAGGATACCTGGACTTGGGATGGAAACAATTGGACCGAGATCCATCCCGGGAATGCCCCCGAAAGCACAGCCTGGGAAATGTCTCATGACACCGCGCGGGGAGAGACACTGCTATTCCTGCTCGAAGATTTGTGGGTGTTTGAGGATGAGGCAGCATGCGGGGACCAGTAGAATAGAGCCAATCAAATGATTGGGAGCGGGAAAACTTACGGTCAACGGAAAATATCTGCAGAGAGTTACCGCATTACAACTCATTATATTCAATAAAACCAAGGTATTTATTGTTCTCGTCGAAATGAATGAAAACCCTTCCGCCGATACCACACACATACCTCCACGTGTATTCGACAGACGCATCGTAAACGACCGGACGATGAAACGCCGGACCTTCGTAACCATCGTACACATCGTCTGGCTCTTGAGCCAGCCAAGACGAAACTCCTTCGGCTTTAATCGGCTTTGACCAAGTCCGTTCCATTCTCCAAAGATTGGCAACAATCCTGTTTTGGGAGCCCCGAATACCGACGTTTTCAAAGACTAGAGGCCAGGAAAGGATGAAACATAGGATGAATCCGATCACGCCCCCTAAGAACAAAGATTTCTTACTGGACCGAGGTTTTGTCATGGCATTTCATGTCAGGCATCTGAAACAATTGGAATAAATCTCATAATTCAGTCCGAGGATACCAACTCGCCCTACGCTACATGACCCTACCAGCTTGGAGTAGAGCCTTCAGGCTCATTTTCTATGCCCAACCCTTCGATGACCTTAAAGGGCTACGCCATAGGAGCTTATAGCTCCACCACCTCTCCCGGTTTCATCACCTCAACTCTCCCACCCGCATCAGCCACCTTCTTCTTAAACTCCTCCGGGTCACATTCAATCGGCGGAAAGGTGTTGTAATGGATCGGGATCACCCGCTTTGCGCCCACGAGGCGGGCAGCTTCCACTGCTTCGTCGATACCCATTGTGAAATGATCTCCAATAGGGATGAGGGCCACATCGATGGGGCCATTCCACTTTCCTATCAGCTCGAGATCGGAGAAGAGACCGGTGTCGCCGAGGTGGTAGATCGTTTTTCCTTCTACACTGTAGATAACCCCGGTCGGCATCCCGGTATAAATCGTTTCGCTCCCCTCCTGGTAGGAACTGCTGTGCCAAGCCTGTACCAGTTTCACACGCCCCCAGTCGGCTTGGTAAGAGCCGCCGATGTTCATGGTCACAGCCTCGGTTCCCTTCGATTGGCAGTAGGCGGCGAGTTCATAGGTTGCCACAACCGGCGCGCCATCACGCTTGGCCAGTCGGATCGTATCTCCCAGGTGGTCAGCGTGGCCGTGGGTCAGGAGGACCGCGGAAAGTTTCGGAATCTGCTCAGGCGTATGGCTTGCAAGCGGATTCCCGGTCAGAAATGGGTCGATGATCACATTTCCCGCTTCCGATTCGATCAGGGCACAAGAATGTCCGCAATAGGTTAATTTCGGCATTAGTTTCACCTCGTCACTGGATAACTCTTTGAGACGCCCCACATCATAGGGCAGCGGCGATGGGGAGAGAACCTTGGACATGTCCCTCCGCTTGGAACAGGCTCCTGACACCGCTAACATCCCGGTGTGAAATCCGCAACCGAGGATCTGACTGAACTCCTAAGCCCCCTCGCGGATGATCTCAAGTCGGCGCGCGGAATCCTCACCGAGAGGATTTTTCAAGCTGAAGACTTTTCCGAGCGGCTTCTCATAGCTCGGAACGCCGCAGCCCAGGATGCCTCCGAGTTACCAGGGTGGTTGGAACGGATCACCGAGATTCCGGATAAGGATGACGGCTCCCTGGCTGCGGAAATGGCCGAACACCTGATAACCCATGGCGGCAAGATGTTCCGCTCGGCGCTTGTCCTTGCAGTCATCCGGGCGTGCGGTGGTGGTGCCCAGGATGCGGCGAAATTGGCGGCGGCCATGGAGATGATCCACATGGCGACGCTGCTCCATGATGATGTTATCGACCGGTCCGATACGCGGCGCGGAGCTGCTTCGATGCCGGCTCGATTCGATAACTCGCCTACTGTGTTGATGGGTGACCACCTATTCGCCCGTGCTTTCGAGTTGCTGTCCGAATGTGGACGGGTTGAAATCGTTGCCTCAGCGGCTCGCGCCACCTCCAAAATGTGCCTCGGCGAAGTCGAGCAACTCGAGTGGATCGGACGCGCGGACATCCCCGAAGAAGTCTACTTCCGGTTGATCGAAAGGAAGACCGCCGCTTTGATGGCCTCCTGCTGTGAAACAGCGGCATTTTTGTGTGAAAATGACTCCCACGTTGAAGAATGGAACAAGTTCGGGTGCCTTCTTGGCCTCATCTTTCAGATGGTGGATGATCTGTTGGATTTTACAGCCGATGAGCAGCGCCTGGGAAAGGCGGTTGGAAGCGACGCCGAAGCCGGAAAATATACACTCCCGCTAATTCTCTACCGGGACCGATTGGGCAGTCGTGAGGCTTTTGCGGAATTCCTAGCGGGTTGCGCCAGTCAAGAAGACATTCGCGCTGCCCTTGAAGGAGAATGCGTCTTCAAAGATGTCCGCAGTCGAATCGAAGACCTGGTGGAAAATTGCCAGGGATACTTGAACCGCCTTGCCGATAGCCAGATTGATCCGGCTGGATGCCATTTGTTGTCAGGCATGGTAGATTTTGTTGCTCTAAGGGATTACTGAAATCGAATGAGTCGATCGAGGGGGCAGACATGACGCTGAATCATCCAAAACCTCTGTTTTATTTCGTATTTTTGATCGCTTTCTCCCACCTTGGGTGCGAAAAAGGGGGAATGCTCGAGGATTTGATCGAGCTCGACCGGGAAGCCGCCTTGGCCCGATTGGAAGAGGGAGAGGTTCCATACACTCAGGAGGAGTTCATCAAAAGAATCCGACATAAAGAGGAAGACACTGTCAAAGTGTTCCTCTGGGCTGGCATGGACCCCAATACGAAGGATGCGGAAGGAATTCCAGCCATTGTGTGGGCGGCTAACCGGGGGACACTGGACATGGTGGAACGATTGCTTTCCGGGGGGGCTCGGGTGGACGCCTCCGGCAGCGATGGTTGGACACCCCTCATGTGGGCCTCGCGCCGGGGAAAAACACCCTTGGCAAGACGACTCATTGCGGCAAGCGCCGAGGTAAACGCGACAGGAGATCAGGCAAATACGCCCTTGATGGAGGCCTCTTTTTATGGTCATTTGGAAACGGTTGAACTTCTCCTTTCGGAGGGCGCCGATATCGACGCCCGTGATAAGGAGGGTCATAGCGCGCTCATCTGGGCGCAGCTGATGAACCAGACTGAAATTATCAAGACTTTGAAAGAGAATGGCGCTCGAGAATTCAAAATGCCGACAGTCGCAGGGGAGCAAGAGTGAATTCTTCCAACATGGAACGCTTTGCGACTCGTACCGGCGTGATCCTCGTCGTTTCCGGCTCCGCAGTAGGTCTGGGGAACTTTCTCCGATTCCCAGGGCTTGCCGCCAAGTACGGCGGCGGCCTGTTCATGATCCCATACTTCATCTCGATGTTACTCATCGGGATTACCGTCTGCTGGTGCGAATGGACATTGGGCAGGTACGGCGGCGAGCGCGGTTACAACAGTTCGCCGGGCATTTTTCGAGCAGTCAGCGGCAGGCGCGGCGGCCAGTATTTCGGCATTGTGGCTCTGCTCATCCCGATCATCATCTACATGTATTATGTTTACATCGAATCCTGGTGCCTGGGGTACGCCTGGTACTACCTGTGCGGAGTATTCAACTCCGGTCCGTTCGCCACTGGCGAGGCGGTTGATTATAAAAATTTCTTCGCGAATCATGTGGGGATGGGTGAGAACGGTTCTGTTCTTGCCGACGGTCTGAACGCAACCGTAGTCTGTTTGTTAATTGCTTTCGCCATCAATTTTTACCTCATCTACCGAGGTCTTTCAAAAGGAATCGAAACATTTTGCAAGATTGCCATGCCCGCCCTCATATTCGCAGCAATACTGGTCCTCATTCGGGTTCTCACACTCGGGACCCCCAACCCGGAATTACCAGAGCAAAACGTTTCCAACGGTCTTGGCTTTATGTGGAACCTCAAACTACCGGAGGGTGTTACTTTCTGGTCGTGGGACAATCCTTTAACTGACCCGGAGATGTGGCTGGAAGCAGCGGGACAAGTCTTCTTCAGCCTCTCGGTTGGATTCGGAATTGTGCTGACCTATTCCAGCTACCTGCGGCGTAAGGATGATGTCGTTCTTTCCGGTTTATCGGCCAGTTCCACGAATGTTTTCTGCGAGGTTTGCCTGGGCGGTCTGATCACTGTTCCCGCCGCCTTCATCTTCCTCGGGCCGGAACGTGTCACAGAAGTGGCCGGTTCTTCCATCGGTCTCGGTTTTTTCACCCTGCCCGATGTGTTTGAAAGGATGCAGTTCGGTCCCCTCGTCGGATTCGTTTGGTTCTTCCTGTTGTTTCTCGCGGCGGTGACCTCTTCGATTTCAATGCTCCAACCGGCCATCGCCTTTCTCGAGGAGGGATTCAACCTCGGTCGCAGAGCTTCTGTTAGCATATTGGGTTTAATTACAGTGTTCGGGGCGTTCCTGGTGGTGTACTTCAGCAAGGACCTGATTGCATTGGACACGATGGATTTTTGGGTGGGGACGTTCCTCATTTTTATTCTCGGACTCATCATGGTGATTCTATTCGGGTGGGTCATTGGCATTGAGAAAGGCATGAACGAGGCCCACCGGGGGGCACACCTTCGTATTCCGAAAGTCTTCAATGTCATCATCAAATATGTTTGCCCGCTCTATCTTGTCGTCATTTTCATTCTGTTTATTTGGAAAAAGATCTATGTCGGATACGCTGAGGAGGGTTCTTATGTTTACAACCTCCTCAATCATCCGGACGTTCACATCACTGTGGGATTTGTCGCCATCCTCGCCGTATTCCTGGGGCTGATGATCTACTTGGCCGGGAAGAGATGGGACCAGCTTCGGCCCATTAAAGAAGGGGAGGAAATCTAATGGACACAAGCGGATGGATCTTCCTTCTGGGTTCGGTCGTGTCGGTTACCGCGCTGACTTTCTTCTGTTTCTCAAGGGTCTTTTCCCTCCCCCCCAGCGAGGAGGAGGATCTCCACGGCCCGCTGGATATTGAAACCGGCGAAGAGGACTGATCGGACGTGACCCCCGCTCCCCCGCCCCTCAAGGAGTAGATCCCTTTAGGGTCAATGGGCTTCAAGGCGCTACTACGAATTACAAATTAGTTGAACTCTCATCAGCAACACACTTACCGGCCGCGGGCTTCAAAACAAATATACGCGATGGCTTCAATTTCCCCCGCTTGATCTGTCCAGCCTGCTTCACACTTCTGATAAGTTTGTCAAAATCTTTCTTTTTCATATCGAAATCTACTCCTCAGGATCGAGAGTAATTGTAACCTCGGCAGTTTCCCCGCTTTCAACTAGAATGTTAGTTGCTTGCGGTTCGATAATTCGATCTTTCGTATCGGTCCGCGCACTGACGGAATACTCGCCAGGCTTGAGTTTCTCGAACTTGAACGTCCCACCGACCGCTAATGTACCTGGGATACCCATGCCGCCATATACATTCCCGGGAGGGTAGATCCTAACGTCTGCATTCCGAGTAGATGGCCTCCCGTCCTTCTCTAAAAGCCTCCCATGAATCGTTCCTGTTCCTTGCAGTACGAAATGGACGTCTTCTGAAGGGCAGGGGACCATTTGGAAGAACGATCCGGTCATTGCCCAACGACCGGGATTGCAGAACAGCAGCGCTGATCCCGCGGGCAAACCATACATTACAAACTTTCCCTGCCTATCACTTGTAGCGCTTGCAATGCCCGCAAAGGGATATCTCTCTCTGTCCATCGTATACGTTTCGTGGATCCCAACCACGGCACCCTCGATGGGTTGGCCGCCGCCTGTGTCAGTGACAACCCCCGAAATTGAATTTGACCGGGCTAAGCACCCATCAATTTCGAAGACCTCAGGAACATCCGTCCTGAAGAAGCCCGCGGACCGGTCTGCGTAGCCTTCCGCAACCAACTTCAAGGTGTAGTTGCCGGGGGATACACCTGTAACCAGACATGTTCCACTCTCGTTCATCCCAATCCTAAATTGTTCCTTCCTTTTGCGCGAATCATTCCTCTGCAAGAAAACGAGTTTGGCATCGGAGATGGGGCTCTCATCTTCCAAATCATAAACGCGACCACACAGCACACTTTTACCCATATATTCCGGGGAGATCTTTTCTGGTTGTTTGTCTTCGACCTCGACATTTTCTGGAATAACCAAATCATCCTCGACGATTCCCCCATCCCCGAGATACAGAGACATCGGAACAGAACTTTCTGGATCTTGATCCTTATAGGGGTTACGACTACCCAACTCGGGATCACAGATCCGGACCGACCAGTCATAGCGTTCCTCTTTCTTAAAGCCAAACACTGTTCCGAAGTTGTAGCGCGTTGAGGCTGGATGGATGGTCAGTTTACGCTTGATGCCTTCGATTTCCGAATAGCCAACCAAAAATTCATTGACTTCCTGTGTAGTTCCGCGAAAGTAATAAGAATTGCAGGCGTTGGTCCAAAATCCGAAGGAGCAACTACCTGAGTTGATGAGTTCTGAGAATCCGCTTGGGCACCATTTGTAGCGGGTGAAATCGTACTTTCCCTCTCCATCAAGGAGGATACGACCCCCCGTGGACCAAACTGGTGAACTGATGGAAACAAGAACGATAGCGATGGTTAAGAATTTCCAAACGCCGGCTGATTTCATGGTCTTCCCTCCCAGCTTGCCAATTCCACATCTCCAAATATACGCTCTCCAGATCGAAAAGAAAGATGAAATCTAATATCCCTCAGCCATGATAAGCCTAATACGATATTTCTCACTCGTTCTCCTGATCGCGCTGAATGTTTTCTGCGCCTACCCGCCCATCGTTTATGGCATGGCAGTCGTAGACGACTCAACTGAAGCGAACGCCGAAGACTTCCGCTTCGCAGTCATCGGCGATACCCAACCCTATGTCGGTCCGGGAATTGATGTACATGCGGTAAACAAATATTTCCTCCGGACTATCCCTGATATCAACGCCAAAGAACCCGATTTCCTGGTCCATGTGGGAGATTACATCATGGGGAACGCTGCCTTCCCGCCGCCTTATCGCACCATCGTCGATATTATCGAAAAAGAGTGGGATGCGCATGATGAGGCGGTCGAGAAACTGACCATGCCGGTGCACATGGTTCCGGGGAACCACGATATCTGGAATGCGACCAGCGTCCGGATCTGGAACGATCGCCGTTATGGCCCGTTCTATTACTCATGGGAACATAAAGGTTGCCACTTCGTCGTTTTGAACACCGAGGACGGTCCCCCTTTCCGGAATGACCTGCCGCCCAAGAAGTGGCGGCCAAGAATCTCCGACGAGCAGCTGGAATGGCTCAAACACGACCTTGCCAAAGCATCCTCGGCGCGGCGCATCTTCGTTTTTATGCACCGCCCGTTGTGGGCATACGACAACAACAATCCGATCAACGACCCCGAAGATTGGAACGAACGGGTCCATCCGGTCCTGGCCCTCTATGGGGTGGACACTCTCTTCTCCGGGCACTGGCATGAGTATTGTCTGCATCCTAAAAAGGATGGCGTTCGTTACATCATCACCGGGGGCGGTGGCTGCAACCTGAATAAACCTTACGAACATCTTGGAGGGTTCCATCATTTTCTGACTGTTGATGTCAAAGGCGAATCCACTCGTATTAAAATTATCAAAGAGGATGAGGAATTGCCCGTCGGTTGTGTGAAGTGGTTCCATCAGCAGAGGTTCGCAGAGGGTTTAACTGTTGATCCGATCACCCAGTTAAATGCTGGAAGCAAGGTAGAGTGGACCAGCAGGGTCACAAAATCACCGCACGGTCGTGAGATCGTGCATGTAAGTGTTGATTCGGAAGGGACCGAATGGAAGTTCGATCAGGAAAAACTCTCGACTGAGAGCCACACCCACGAAGAGGTTCCGTTTGAACTCAGGGCAACGATAGGAAAAAGTCCGCTCCCTCTACCGAAGATCGATGTGAAACTGGAAGATGGTGGCAAGATTATTTATCACTGGGATTTATCACCAGATATTTCGCGGGTTTCATCCTATTTGATGGACTGGAACATTGTTGGGCCTTTCGATCTTGGTCCCGGGGGCGACGATCCCGGTTGGAGCGGCCTGCTCCCGCCGGAGAAAGAGGTTGATCTAGGAGCTTACTACACAGGCAAGGATGGTAGGGAGATCGGCTGGCGAACGGCCCGTGCGGAGGAAGACCGAAAAGAGTTGTTATGGGTACGGCCTGCATACAGAGGAGGACGTTACGGTTTCATGTCGGTTGATCGGTTCTATGATGGTGTCGATCACGCTGTCGCGTGTGCTGTTGCGTACGTGTCCAGCCCTATTGATGCGACCTACACAATGAGCCTGGAGAGCAACGACAACATTCTTGTCAGAATCAATGGCTCGGAAGTGTGGAGAAACGAAGAACGCCGCTACCCCATGGGTTTTCAGTTCACTGACCGCGATGTCTTCGTTGCCAAACTGAATGAAGGCTGGAACGAGATTTTTCTGAAGATCGCTGACCACAAAACCTATGACGGTTGGGGTTTTTATTTTCGGATTGTTCATAACGGGCGGGAGTTTGAGTATGCGACGGCACCGCCGCGGTAGATTAGATGTCGAGTCGGAGGGCTCTGACGTGGTAATGGACGAATTCATAGAAGCCCTGGATACCGGTTATAGAGAGATGGCCCTGGACGATGTTCGCGAATTGGAGGCAAAGGAGTGGGTGGAAGCCTTCGAGAGAGATACGGCCAATGAATAGTAACAAAATTCATTTTCAGGAGACCTCGCCATGAAAACAAGAACTGAAAAAGACTCACTCGGAACGATCGAGGTCCCCGCTGACGCCTATTACGGCGTCCATACGATGCGGTCAATACAAAATTTCCAAATCAGTGACCTGTGTCTTTCCACATCCCAAATAGTCGCCCTGGCGCAGATTAAACAGGCCTGCGCCGAGGCGAATATGGAACTGGGAATCCTCCAGAAGAAAAAAGGGGGTGCCATCGTTCGGGCGTGCAAGGAGATTGCCGGTGGCAATCTGCATGACGCGATCTGTCTCGACATCTTCCAAGCGGGGTCGGGCACCTCCAGCAACATGAACATCAACGAGGTGATTGGCAATCGCGCTGCTGAGATTCTGGGTGGGAAGAAAGGTGACCGGTCACTCATACATCCAAATGATGATGTCAACAAGGGCCAATCAACGAACAATGTTTTTCCAACTTCGATTCGCGTAGCTGCACTAGCACTCGAAAAGGATTTGCTTGCCGCGCTGAAGGGATTGGTCAGCTCGCTTGAAAAGAAAGCCAGACAGTTCAATCGCATTCCAAAGAGCGGCCGCACTCACCTCCAGGATGCGGTGCCGGTTACCCTTGGACAAGCCTTCCAGGCCCATGCCTCTGCCCTGAAGAAAGACATCGAACGGATCAAGGACACCGACAAGTTTCTGCGGATGTTAGGAGTAGGCGGAAATGCCGTCGGTACAGGTCTGAACACTTACCCCGAGTTCCGCAAACTCATTATGAAACACCTCTCGAAGATCGTGGGACGCCGTTTCGAGGTTGCCGAGGACGGGATCGAAACCACCCAGTACCTCACCGATATGGCTCATGCCTCAGCCGCTGCACGGATGGTGGCGATTGACCTGAACAAGATCTGCAATGACCTGCGCCTGATCTCCTCCGGGCCGAACACGGGCTTAAGCGAGATTAGTCTCCCGGCGGTTGAGCCCGGCTCCTCGATCATGCCCGGCAAAATAAACCCGTCCGTCTGCGAGTCGGTCAATATGGTCTGCATGCAGGTTTTTGGAAACGACCAGGCGGTTTCGATAGCAGCATCGGCCGGTCAACTCGAACTGAACACCCACATGCCGGTCGTCGGGCACAACCTCCTTGAATCGCTTGCGATCCTGGCGCGGGGTTGCGAGAATCTGGCGACAAAATGCATCGACGGGATTACCGCCGACAAGGATCGTTGCTTCTGGTATGTCGAAAATAGCGCCAGCATTGCCACAGCCTTAAACCCCTACATCGGCTATGATAAGGCCGCCGCTGTCGTCAAGGAGTCGCTTGCCACCGGCAAATCAATCCCCGATGTCATCCTCGAAAAGGGCTATCTGGACAGGAAAGGACTGAAAGAAGTCCTCGATCCGATCGCGATGACTCGGCCCAACTTGAAACGGAAGAAGTAGTGCTATTTCCGGAAAGATGTGTCTCCCTTGTTCCGATCATCCCGATCTGACAAACTATCTGTATCTTGAATTGAACTTTGGAACTTCCCTTATATGAACGAAAAAATATGGCATTCAACCACAGTGTTGGGCATCCGCCACAACGGCCAGTCGGCGATGGGCGCGGATGGACAAGTAACCTTCGGCGACACCGTCATGAAAAGCGCCGCGAAAAAGGTGCGCCTCCTGTACGACGGCCAGGTTTTGGCCGGTTTCGCGGGAGCCTCCAGCGATGCGTTCACTTTGTTCGAGCGATTCGAGGCCAAGCTGGAGGAATACAACGGCGCCTTGATCCGAGCCGCGGTCGAGCTTGCCAAGGATTGGCGAATGGATCGCGCCCTGCGCAGGCTGGAAGCCATGTTGGCGGTAATGGACTCCGAAAATTCCCTGATGCTTTCGGGGACGGGGGATGTGGTCGAACCGGATGATGGCATCCTGGCAATCGGGTCGGGTGGTCCCTTCGCCCAAGCAGCCGCGCGCGCGCTGATCACCCATGCCTCCGCTCTTTCAGCTGGTGAAATAACAAAAGCCTCTCTTGAGATTGCCGCATCCCTGTGCATCTACACCAATGACACTATTGTGGTTGAAACGCTTGAGCCGCCCAAACAGGAAGAATCCGAGGACTCAAAAGAATAGACAATGGACCATACAGAAACCCAGCCTGTCACCGAAAGGACCCCTAGAGAGATTGTTGAGGAACTCAACAAATATATTATCGGTCAATACGATGCCAAAAAGGCTGTGGCCTTAGCCTTACGGACTCGCTGGCGCAGGCTACAGCTTTCGGAGGAGGACCAAGCCGAGATTTATCCGAAGAACATCCTGATGATGGGACCGACCGGCGTAGGCAAAACCGAAATCGCGCGGCGGCTTGCACGGATGACCGATGCAGCTTTCGTAAAGGTTGAAGCCTCCAAGTTTACTGAAGTTGGTTATGTCGGCAGGGATGTCGAAGCCATTGTGCGGGACCTGGTTGAGATGTCGGTCAACCAAATGAGGTCACGAAGGCAGGAAGAATGCGAGAGTGAGGCGATCCGTCTGGCTGAAGAACGGATCCTGGATGAGCTGCTTCCCTCGCCCCCCCCCGGCGCTTACCCGACAATCGTGGAAGCGGACGCTTCCGCGACATCTTCCGACAATAATACCACTCGCGAAAAGTTGCGAAAGATGCTCCAGGACGGGCAGCTTGAGGATCGCGAAATTGATATTGAGGTTGCGGAACGGAGCATGATGGTACAGGGGTTTATGCCTGGTGTTGGAATGGAGGAAATCCAATCCAACCTCCAGGAAATGCTGGACAAGATGGTTCCTCCCCGGAAGAAGTCCCAAACCGCGAAGATCAAAGACGCGCGCCCGCATATCATCCAGGACGAATTGGAGCGATTGGTTGATGAGGAAGGCGTGATCGAGCAGGCTCTGCTACGTGTCGAACAATCAGGCATCGTTTTCCTCGATGAGATGGACAAGATCATCGGCAACGAAGGCGGCGCCGGTCCGGATGTTTCCAGGGAAGGTGTGCAACGGGATATCTTACCGCTGGTCGAAGGCTGCACGGTCAACACAAAGTACGGGATGGTCAAGACCGATCATGTGTTGTTTATCGGCGCGGGGGCTTTCCACGGGACCTCCCCCAGCGATCTCATCCCCGAACTTCAGGGTCGCTTCCCAATCCGTGTCGAGCTGGATTCGCTCGGCAAGGAGGAATTCATTCAGATTCTCACCGAGCCGGAGAACTCGCTGACCAAGCAGTACAAAGCGTTGCTTGAAACAGAAGGTATCGTGGTGGACTTCGATGCGAGTGCGGTTGAAACGATGGCTGATATGGCCGCCACGATCAACGAGAAGACAGATAACATCGGAGCCCGCCGTCTCCACACGATTATCGAGAAGGTATTGGAAGAAATTTCATTCACCTGTCCAGAAACGCCCGGGAAGAAGTTCACCATTGACGCGGACCTGGTCACCAAGAGCCTTGAGGAAATCGTCCAGGACCAGGACCTTTCACGCTATATTTTGTAGCATTTGGCCTACCACACAGTAATCGTCCCCGGATCCCCCCCCTGCCATCCCCTTCCGATTCCGGTATACTTAGTATAGGTATGCTATATATGCCGTCTAGCACGTAATCGAGTCAGAAAGGAGCGAAAAGATGAAGAAAAACATCTCCACTCAGGAACTTAAGAGTCGGATCGGGGAGATCGTAGACGCAGTTAACCTCCGCGGTGACCGGTACATCGTCGAACGGCGAGGCAAGCCACTGGCTGCCCTCGTTCCACTCGAAGTCCACGAAAATGACGAGAGGAGCCGCCGGAAACTGTTCGACTTGATGGATGGAGTGGCCCGACGCAACCGACACATACCCGAAGAAGAGCTCGAAGCGATCATTGACCAAGCAAAGACTGAAGTGCGCAGGGCGAAACACGAAAAGCGTAAACGCGCATGATCCGTGCGGTAATAGACACCAATGTAATCGTTAGCAGTTTCCTTGGGGATACGGGCACCCCGCGCGAGATTCGTCGGGCTTGGCAGCACGGCCTATTCAAACTTTGCATCTCCCAACCTCTTTTAGAGGAAGTTGAGGGGATTCTCCGCCTTTCCAGGATAGTAAAGCGTGTTCGGGCGGCGGAGGCGGAGGTCGAAGAATTTCTTGAGCTTGCGATCCCAAGCGCGGCTTGTGCAATCGAACCACTAGTAGTCAAGCCTGTCGTTCCAGATGATCCGGACGATGATTTCATTGTTGCTACCGCGCTCGCCACCCAAGCCGACTACATAGTCTCGGGGGACAAACATCTCCTCGACCTGAAAGAGTACCAAGGTATTCAAATCATAACCCCGAGGCAATTCCTCCGTGTGCTCAGTTCGAGTTGAAAACCACGGCCAATAGGCCCCCCTACTCCCGCGCAGAACCGAAATAGTCAGGAAACAATCGCCGCGAGAGGTCTGTTTGCAGCAAGTTCTCTGGGTCGCACTGATCTTTCAAGGCGACAAAATTCTGCAAGTTCTCTTCAGGGAAAAACTCGGAGATCGAATCGGGCCGGAGCGTCGCATCCTTGGCGAAGTAAAAGCGCCCACCGTTATCCAAAACAATCTTGTCGAAAGCTCCTGTGAGGGCCCACACGCTTTGTCGGTTTTTCTGTGTGATTCGGTAATCCAACGCAAGCGAGTATCCATCCAACGAGTGTGTCATTAAGAACGGATCGGGCCGGTGTTTCTTGAAAACCCCCAGGTAAGAAGGGAGCCCGGCGCGTTTCGAGGCTTCGATGATCTTTTCGAAGGCGGCAACCGCCTTCTCTTTCGGGAGAAAGCACTGGTACTGGATCAACCCGCCAGGTTTGTAAGCCCACTTCCAGTTGGGGACATAATCCAGGAGAAAAGCAAAACCAGCATGCGACTCGAAATAGGTATGGCCGAGCGGCTGTAACCTCGCCCCATGATATTTGGCGGAGTTGATGAGCCTCATTCCAAGGTTGTTTACGAGGGGTGATAAGGCAAGGTACATCAGCGACTTTGGGACTACGCCGAAAAAGTTACTGGGGAGTTCCTGGGCAGCGACAGTCAGGCTGTCGCTCGGGCGCGGGTCCAGTCCGGGCGGGAGGTACTTTGCCTGGTGGACAATACCTCTCCCCAAGCTCTTCCCTCCGGCGATGCAGTCCACCCACCCCACGAGGTAATCCGCATCAACCGCGCGGTTCTCGAATTCATCAGCCATCTCCCCAAGGCTGTGGGTCCGAACAGTCTCTACACGAATTAAACCTGAATGAACCTGTTTCATCTGCATCCGAATCCGGATGAAACAGCCCAGCATTCCGAACCCGCTGATAGCCGCATGAAACAGTTCCGGATTCTCCTCCCGGCTGCAAGTCAGGACATCGCCCGAGGGTGTTAAGAGATCAAAATCCAATACATGGTTTCCGAACGGCCCCGCTATAAAATTGTTCTTGCCGTGGATGTTCATGGCGGCGCAGCCGCCAACGGTTGTGTACATCGTTCCCGAGACAACCGGTGGCCAGTAGCCGTCAGGGATAATCGTCTGCCACAATTTCTGCAGGGTGACTCCGGGCTCAGTTTCGACAATGCCGGTATCACGGTCCCAGGCCAGGATCCGGTCCATCTCTGTCAAATCGAGCGCGATCCCTTCCTGGTTGATGGCCGCATCACCATAGCTATTCCCGCCTCCACGCAGCGTCACGGTTAATCCTTCGCGGCGGGCCAGTGCAAAAACCTCCGTAATCTCCTCCGCGTTCTTAGGCCGAAACACATAACTCCTGGCCGAAACAGCCATACCCCAGCCTTCAATCCGCGCAACTCGGCGGGGTCCGATTTTCAACGACGGTTCTGTGGAGACGGCGGTTTCCATTAGAAAAAACAGATTAGATGTTCAGCCGCTTGAGGATGAACGAAGGGATTGTTTTCAGAATGAGACCGATAATCGCCCATCGGCGGGGGATATAAACAGTTCCAGACCTCTTCTTAGCGGCAGCCACAATTTGTTTGGCCGCCGCTTCCGCCGAGATCATAAACGGGCGGCTTTTGACGTCTGCTATCATAGGGGTATCAATAAACCCAGGCTTAATGGTTACAACCCGGACGTTCTTCGAGTAAAGGCGGCAGCGCAGGGATTCCAGGTAGAGCGCCTGCGCCCCCTTACTAGCGTTATAGGCGGGGTTTCCGGGCCGGCCCCTGTCTCCGGCGACAGAGCCAATCCCGACAATCGTTCCCTTCTGAATGCGTCCGAAGAAACTGGCCGCCTCGTTCAGCCAGGCCATGCACCCGATTAGGTTGACCTCGATTGTCTCTCTGTCCTTCTCAAACGGGTACTCGTCGGGTTTCACTTCATGCAGCACTCCCGAGGAATAGTAAACGATTGATAAGCCGCCCAGGTCTTCCACAATCCGGTCAAAAAGACCCGGAACTTCGCTGTAATGTGTTACATCATGGGGGTAAAAGAACGCGACAGGCTCCGCCCGCTGACCATTAATCTCATCCGCTAAAAGACGGAGCGGTTCCTCGCGGCGCGCAATCATCGCCACACGAAAACCCTCCCGCGCGAGCTGGCGCACAATCTCTTTCCCGATTCCCGAGGAAGCTCCGACTACAAGCGCGCAATTCTCTCTATCCAGCAACTTTCCGCATTCCTTTCATTCTGTCCGATTTCTGGGACCACATTGTGCCAGCCCACGCATACCAATCCTACGTCTTCTGCCGCCCACTTTCCAGGCTGAAAGCCCCCAGTTACGGAACAATTCGGCAAAGGCAGCCCTTGACATCGGGTTCCACGGTTTGTTTACTTCTTACCCGATTCAGTTCCTGAGAGGGGTTTGTTTTGGGCGTGGGAGTCGTTCTAGGATGGCCGAGGTCAGTTTCACCGGTGTCAAGAAAGTCTTTCCCGGCGGCGTGGTTGCGGTCGATCAGTTTACCTTGGGGATCAGCGACAGGGAGTTCCTCATCCTGGTGGGCCCGTCCGGTTGCGGGAAATCCACCCTCCTGCGCTTGGTAGCCGGCCTCGAGGAGATGACCGAAGGGGAGATCACCATAGACGGTCGGCTTGTCAACAACGTCCCCCCCAAAGACCGTGATATCGCCATGGTATTTCAAAATTACGCTTTGTACCCCCACATGACTGTTTACAAAAATATGGCGTTTGGCCTGAAGCTGCGAAAGTTCCCCAAAAAAGAGATCGACCAGCGGGTCCGCGATGCGGCCCAAACCCTCGGTCTCGAGGAGCTGCTTGACCGGAAACCGAAAGCTCTCTCCGGCGGGCAGCGGCAGCGTGTCGCGCTTGGTCGAGCGCTTGTCCGCGACCCAAAAGTGTTTCTCTTTGATGAACCGCTTTCCAACCTGGATGCGAAACTAAGGGTCGCCATGCGTACCGAAATCTCCCGGCTTCACAACCGGCTCCAATCGACGATGATCTATGTCACGCACGATCAGCTCGAGGCAATGACCATGGGCGACCGAATTGTGGTCATGAAGGATGGGAAAATCATGCAGGTTGATGATCCGATATCCCTGTACGACAAGCCGAAAAACTTATTCGTGGCTGGGTTCATCGGCACACCGCCCATGAATTTTATCCGGGGAAGGCTCGCATCCGAGAATGGATCAGCCCTCTTCGACGAAGGCGATTTCAAGATTGAAATCGATCCTACCCGCGTGAATGGGAATCTCGAAAAGTGGATGGGGAAAGAACTGGTCCTGGGTATCCGGCCGGAAGACATCCACGACTCCCAGGAGGCGGCTGCCGCCCCGCTCGGAAGCCGGGTCCAGGCCCGGGTGGAGGTGATTGAGCCCATCGGGTCGGAATCGATCTGGTATCTCTCACGCGGGAAGGCCAGTTTCACGGCCAAAGTAAACGCGCATGTCTCCGCACAGGTCGAAATGGAAAGGGAGCTTGTATTCGATGTGGCAAAAGCGCATCTTTTCGACCCGGCGACGGAAAAAGTAATTCATTAACTGTTTGATAGAGGGGAATCAGAGCCACTATGGAAATTTCGTCAAGTGTAGAACAGGGAATCAAAGTAGTCTCCGTTACGGGGTTTCTTCAGACGGATAGCGTGGGCGAATTCCGCGAAAAATTTGCGGAGGAGACCGCGGCTGATGATCGAATCTTGTTGGACTGTATTGGCCTGGAATACCTTGACAGCAGTGGGCTGGCCGCGCTGGTCAGCATCTTCAAGAATCTCGCCACGCGGCAGGCAAAGTTGGTGATATTTGGGTTGCCTGAATCGATTCTACGGGTAGTTCGCTTCACCAAACTCGATCAGGTTTTCACCTTGGCTGACAACCGAGAGGATGCTATCCAGAAGGTGTCGGCATAGATTCCTGTTCTAACGGTTCTCCCATTCGAACCCTCAACCCGATGTTCTCCTGCGCTGGGCCAGGACTTGCCGTAAAGCAAGGTCAACTGGTTGGTCGGTTATGATTTGCGTGTAATCGATCGCCAGTTTCGCGCAGCCAGACCTGAGTTGTTCCTGGTGATCGGCGAGCCGGGTTCGGTAAGCTTCGCGAATACTCCTACCCTCCGTTTCCAAGGGTTCCTTTTCCTCCAGACCCTCAATCTCCATACTTCCGAGGAAAGGAAACTCCACCTCCTCCCGCGTGAGCAGGTGGAAAACGAGGACCTCGAATCCTCTCCCGGCAAAGTGGGATAGGCCGGAAAGCGTTTCTTCCGCCTTGTCCCAAAAGTCGGAAATGAGGATGAGGAACCCCCGCCGAGACATTCGCGCCGCAATGAATTCAAGAGTGGGGCCTGTCAGCGTTTTATTATTGGGACGGCAGGTTTCGAGGGCGTTGTAGATGTGGCGCAGTTGTTCGGGTGTCCCGGAGGGCGCCAGCCAGTAACGCAGTTCTTCATCGTAGAGAGCCAGACCCGCCGAGTCCTTTTGTAAAATAATCAGTGTGGCGATAGCAGCTGCCAAATCTGCTCCGTATTGAATCTTTTGTTGTGGGCCCTCCCCATAGAGCATAGACCGGGACACATCCATTACGATAACCGCGCGCATCGCCGTTTCCGCCTCAAACCGCTTGATATATAGGCGATCCGTGCGACCGTAGGCGCGCCAGTCGATGTGGCGGAGATCATCGCCTGGGACATATTCACGGTAGTCGGAAAATTCGATGTTCTGGCCGAATTGGTTGCTCTGGTGCTGACCGGAGAGGAGTCCTTCCGCCACCTTCCTGGCACGGATTCCGATCTGGGATAGGCCAGACATCGGCATCGGCTTGATGGTCCTGGCGCGGGTTTCCTTCTCCCGGACCAGGCTTTGGGTAAAATCTTCGCCGAGATCTCTTGCCTCGTTTTCTCCTGTTTCAGCCATAAGCGAATCCTAGCAGATTTATGATCCTCTGTGGCTCACCCAATCACAATTTTTCGGTAATCCGGTCTTTCGGCGCAGGTTGAGTGACGAAAACTCCTTATAATCTTCCCTTTTTCGATTAGAAAAACCCCCGGAAGTTGAAATACATCGCCTTTGGGCTTCCCGAATCCGCTCCCCCGGACGAAAACGGCGACCAGATATTCCCAAAGCACTTTTGGGCCGAAAAGTTGGCTGGGAGTCCCCTGCTTGAGTCCGAAGGAATGGAATAGGTTCGCATAAACATCCGAAACATGAGAGACATCCGAAACACCCAATTTAGCCAGCAATCTCTCGCCATCGACTTCAGTTCCCAGGTGGACCAAGACCGGTTTGACACCCGCCTCCTTGAGGAATTCCTCCTGTTTACCAAGATCCTTGATCGCCACCCGGGAAAAGGGGCAACCCAAATGACGCAGAAAGACAAGCAAGACAGGCGACTGGTTCGAGAGATCAAGAAGGTCCTTTCCCTCGTTCGTTCGGAATTTCCTCAGAACTTCGCTGACAACAACCGCTTCTTCAGCCACAGTGGTCTAGTTTAGTCAGAACCCCTTTCGTGGGGAGCCCCAATCAGAACCTCCTTTTTCAGAGCCGCGACCGTGAGGAAGCGATTTGTTGACCCACACACCCCAATCGCTTGCTGACGAGCGTGTGAAATAATCGGGAGGGCATGTCATAGAATGGCCTATTACGAACTTTAGGCCGGGTTGTTTTGTCCGAATCCACCCTTCTATGACCCCCCTGTTTAATTTTTTCACAGGCTCTGACGCGCTCGGCTCTGTTTCCCTAATCACTTGCTGACGCGCGCGGCACTGATTGGGCTCCCTCCCCTTCCCAACTCATTTCCTAGGTGTAAATTCATCTACACACTACATGTCTCCGCCATCAAGCACGATCAAGCCAACCCAAAAAGCCGTTAAGGACTATTACGCCACTCTCAAAGATTTTGAGGATCAGGGCGCAACGCACGAAGGGGCGGTCAGCACCGCGTTCCAAAACCTTCTGGCCAACGCGGCTAAGAAACGGAAATGGACGCTCATTCCATTCCTTGACGATCAGTCAGAGGGCCACCGAATCGTTCCGGACGGCACTATTCGAGACGAGTTTTATATTACCCGCGGCCACTGGGAGGCGAAGGACACGGATGACGATCTCGAAGTCGAAATCGAAAAGAAGGTATAGGTGGGCTACCCGCTCCGCAACATCATCTTCGAGGACACCCGTCGCGGAGTTCTCTACCAGGATGGAAACAGGGTGGACGATTTCGACCTGGGCGATCCGAAGCAGCTCGTTGACCTACTGAACACCTTCCTTACACACGCCGAACCGGACATTGAGGGTTTCGAGAAGGCGGTCGGTGAGTTTAAGGAGCGTGTTCCCGAACTGGCTGGGGGGCTCATTGAAAAGATCGAGGAGGCGCACCGGGACAACAAGAAGTTTCAGGAAGCCTTCAGCGGTTTTTTCAATTTATGCAAGACCTCGCTTAACCCGAACATCGCCGAGGCGGCCATCGACCAGATGCTGGTCCAACATCTTCTGACGGTGCGTCTATTCCGCACGATCTTCGACAACGCTGATTTCACGCGCAGGAATGTGATCGCCGCCGAAATCGAGAAGGTGATCGACGCGCTCACGAGCCAGGCCTTCAGCCGTCAGGAATTCCTCAAGAGCTTGGACCGTTTTTATGTCGCGATCGAGGAGGCCGCCAAGGGACTGCAGGAGTTTTCCGAGAAACAGCACTTCCTCAACACTGTCTACGAGCAGTTTTTTCAAGGTTATTCGGTGAAAGTGGCCGACACGCACGGCATCGTGTACACGCCGCAGGAGATTGTCGATTTCATGTGCGCCAGTGTGGAGGAGGTCCTCAAAACCGAGTTTGGTCTGTCGCTGGGTTCAGAGGAGGTGAACATCCTGGACCCCTGCACCGGCACGGGCAACTTCATCGTCAATCTGCTCCGCCGCATCCCCAAGCGCGACCTGCCTCGCATGTACGGTAAACAACTGTTTGGCAACGAAGTCATGCTGCTGCCCTACTACATCGCCGCCTTAAACATCGAGCACGCCTACTACGAGCTCACCGGTCAATACGAACCCTTCGAGGGCCTCTGTTTCGTGGACACGCTCGATTTGGGGAAATCCATCGACGTCGGGGGTGGGGCGGATCAGGATCTGATTTACTGGGTGACAGAAGAGAATACTAAGCGTGTGGAACGGCAAAAGGAGGCCGCCATCACGGTAATAATCGGCAACCCGCGGTATAACATGGGGCAGATTAACGAGAACGATAACAACAAGAATCGGAAGTACGAAGAAGTCGATCGAAAGATTCGTCAAACCTACGTGACCGATTCCCGGGCGACGTTACATACAAAGTTATACGACGCTTACGTTAGATTCTTTCGATGGGCGACAGACCGTCTTGGCAATAGGGCTGGCATTGTTTGCCTTGTAACCAACAATGGTTTCGTGGATGGTGTCGCGTTCGGCGGTTTTCGGAAACATCTCTTACTGGATTTTAATCGAGTTTACCACTTCGATTTTAAAGGAAATGCGCGGACGAGCGGCGAGCGCTGGCGGCGTGAAGGAGGAAACATTTTCTCCGATCAAATTCGAGTCGGTGTCGGAATCACAGTCTTGGTTAAGAGGGAGCGATTGCGAGATCGGAATATATTATATCACAGCGTCAATGACTACTGGCGCGCCGATCACAAGAAGAGGCATCTGTCATCATTTGGTACCTTGTCGGATGTACCGTGGAACCAGTTGACGCCTGATAACCAACAGAACTGGTTTTCCGCAACACACGCGGACGATTATGAAACTTTTGTACCACTAGGAAGCAAAGCGACTAAAGCGCAAAGTGTGGACCGGAAAGACGCTGTATTCGGCGTTTTTTCTCCCGGAGTCAACACGGCCCGAGACAGTGCGGTTTACGGCTTTGATCTTGCTCCGTTGCAGCTGTCTGCTTCTCAATTCTGTGAAGACTACAATTCGGAAGTCGACCGATACAAAAGGAAAATGCCTGCGTCTGGGGTCGATGAGTTCGTGGACTATTCCAAGGTGAAGTGGAGCAGCACGCTAAAGGCGCATCTGAAGCGGTTGACTTACGCAGAATACGGCGAAGAGAAGATTCGGCTTGCCCTATATCGCCCATTTAACAAGCGCTTTCTCTTTTACGACAACATCCTCCTTGACCGTCCAGCCTTGTTTCGTCAATTTTTTCCGCGGGAGGAATCGGGAAATGAAAACGAGATGATATGCACCCCTGGCATTGGCAATAAACGTCCGCCATTCTGTGTGATTGCAGACTCCATCGCCGATTTTCATTTCACTGGTGACACTACGCAGTGCTTCCCCTTCTACGTCTACGATGAGGACGGCGGGAACCGGCGGGAGAATATTACCGATTGGGCGTTGGAGCAGTTCCGGTCGGCTTATGGCGATGAGTCGATTTCCAAGTGGGACATTTTCTATTACGTGTATGGGTTGTTGCACCATCCGGGGTATCGGGAGAAGTACGCTGATTGCTTGAAACGGGAACTGCCGAGGATACCGTTGGCTGGGCAATCGCTCCCTCACGGTCGCGGCTCTGAGCAAACGCAAGCGATTGGTGGCCGCTCACCGTTTGGGGCATTCTCGAATGCAGGGAAGGAGCTGGCCGAGTTGCATCTGAATTATGAGGAGATCGAGCCCTACGAGCTGGATTGGATAGAGACCCCGGATGTGCCGCTATCGTACCGTGTGCAGAAAATGAGGCTTTCCAAGGACAAGTCCTCCTTGGTCGTCAATGAGACTCTCACCCTTGGTGGCATCCCACCCGAGGTTTTCGATTACCGGCTTGGCAACCGGAGCGCGCTGGATTGGGTGATCGATCAATACCGGGTGAAGACCGATAAACGCAGCGGGATCACCAGTGACCCGAACCGGAAGGATGATCCCGAGTATATCGTCCGGTTGGCTGGGCAGGTGGTTCAAGTGAGTTTGGATACGGTTCGCGTTGTTAAGGGATTGCCGGAGGAATTTGGAGGGTGAGTGGGGATAAAAGGTCGCTTGCTGACGCGCGCGGCTCTGAAAGAGGCTGCTCTGATGTTCTGGCCTATTTCATTACATTTCACACTTATGGGACTTGGTTCCACGGTGATGAGAGGGGGTCGGTTGATCCGGACCACAATATATATGGTACGGAGACATTGGCGCAGGACGGTAACAAATCCAATTTCCAAAAAGGACGGCTCAATCAGCCACCCATTCTCCTTGATGACAACCAACGATCCATCGTTGAAAGAACCATCAACGAAGTCGCGGGCCACCGCGGATGGGTCATCCGCGCGATCAACGTTCGTTCGAATCATGTCCATGTTGTTGCTGCAGCGAATGCCAAACCTGAAAAGGTGATGAATGACTTCAAGGCCTGGGCCACACGGCGTTTAGCGGAGGCCGGAGCGGTTAAGAAAGGATCAAGAGTGTGACCTCGGCATGGGAGCACACGGTATCTTTGGGATGAAAAGTCAGTCGAGGATGCCTGCCGGTGCGTAGTCGAGTATCAGGATATAGACCGGTAACAATGAGAGCCGTTAAACAGAGCCGCGACCGTGAGGGAGCGATTTGTTGCCCCCCCACACCCTAATCGCTTGCTCACGCGCGCGGCTCTGTTTCCCCCAATTCGCTTGCTCACGCGTGCGGCTCTGATTGGTTGGGTTAAGCAGGTTTCACAATCCAACCGCATTGTCTAACATGAGCTTTAGAGGGAACCTTCGTTATGGAACAAGAAAAAGACCAAGTCGTCGTTCTCGATTTTGGCTCTCAGTACAACCAACTGATTGCCCGCCGCGTCCGCGAACAGGGTGTTTATTGCAGGATTCTTCCCTACAACCACCCGCTCGAGAAGATTCGCGAGATGACTCCCAAGGGAATCATCCTCTCCGGCGGTCCCAGCAGCGTCTCCCGCCCCGATGCGCCGATTCCACCGTCAGAAATCTTTGAACTTGGTGTTCCTGTCCTGGGGATCTGCTATGGCCTCCAGGTGATGACACACCTCCTGGGTGGCAAAGTGGATCCCTCCGATAGTCGCGAGTATGGCCGCGCCCAGGTGCGACAGGCGGGCAACAATGGCGATCTGTTTGCCGGGCTGGAGGATGAGTTTCAGGTTTGGATGAGCCATGGAGACCGGGTCACCGAACTTCCTGAAGGGTTCGAGCCGATCGGCAATTCGGACCATTCACCCTACGCCGCGGTCGCGAGGAAGAGTGACCGCTTCTACGGGGTCCAGTTTCACCCGGAGGTGGTCCACACTCCGGGCGGGGCAAAGATCCTCGGGAACTTTGTCCACAAAATATGCAGTTGCTCCGCGGACTGGACCATGGGCTCCTTCGTCGAATCAGCGGTGAACGATATTAAATCGCAAGTCGGAGACAAGCGTGTCCTCTGCGCGGTGAGCGGGGGAGTGGACTCCTCCGTCGCAGCTGCTCTCGTCTCGAAGGCGGTGGGCGACAATCTCATCTGCATCTTTGTGGATAATGGTGTCCTCCGCCACAGCGAAGGTGAAGCGGTCCAGACCGCCCTCCGCGATGGGCTGGGGATCCATCTGATTTTCGTCGAAGCCTCGGAGCGGTTCCTATCCAAGCTGGCCGGAGTGACCGATCCTGAGCAGAAGAGAAAGATCATCGGCAACACCTTTATTGAGGTATTCGAAGAGGAGGCGTCGGATCAGGGAGAGATTGACTACCTCGTCCAAGGAACCCTCTACCCGGATGTCATCGAATCCGTCAGTGTTGCCGGCCCCTCCGCAACCATCAAGTCGCACCACAATGTGGGCGGGTTGCCGGAAAAGATGAAGATGAAACTGGTAGAACCGCTTCGTGAACTATTTAAGGATGAGGTGCGCCAGGTTGGGCTGTTGCTGGGTCTCTCCGAAGATCTGGTACACCGTCAGCCATTCCCTGGCCCGGGATTGGCGGTTCGTATCCTGGGTGAGGTCACAAGGGAAAGGTGTGATCTTCTCCGTCAGGCGGACAGGATTGTGATCGAGGAATTCAAGGGCTCCGGGTGGTATGGAAAGGTGTGGCAGAGCTTCGCGGTGCTTCTGCCGATTCAATCCGTGGGGGTTATGGGCGATGAGCGAACTTACGAGAACGCTATTGCCCTAAGGGTAGTGGAAAGCCAGGATGGAATGACCGCGGATTGGGTTGACCTGCCGGCGGACCTCCTGGGACGCATCTCAAACCGGATTGTCAACGAAGTCCAGGGGATCAATCGGGTGGTTTATGATATTACTTCGAAACCGCCGGGGACCATTGAGTGGGAATAGAGCGATAGGCCAGGACCATGTTTAGTCTCCTTTTCGAGAATCCAGCATTGTGGCTCCTCTTTTCAGCAGGAAAGCTCCCAGTCATAGTATTCGCGATTTCGTTTCATGAGGCGGCACATGCCTGGATGGCACTGCGGTGTGGGGATGATACTGCTGCACGGATGGGGCGCATTACCCTCAATCCGGTAGAACATTTCGACCCCGTCGGTTTTATAGCCATCGTCTTCTTCCCCATTGGATGGGGAAAACCAGTCCCCTATGTTGAACGTAACCTCAAAGACCCTCGCTGGGACGGCATGAAGATCGCCATAGCGGGCCCAATATCCAACGTCATTCTGGCTGCTATTTCGGGCGCTCTTTACGTTGGCCTGTCGCAAGTGGAAGACCCAGTCAGGTTGCTTGAGGCGATCAAGTACGACGGGATTCTCCCCACAACGATGCAAAAGTGCATCGTTTTCCTCATCTACGTTTCGGCGTGGTCTGTGTACATTAACCTGGCACTTTGCTTTTTTAACCTAATACCACTATTTCCCCTTGATGGAGAAAAGGTCCTCATGGGTTTTCTCCCGTACGAGCAGGCTTACAAATTGGCGGATTTTCGGCAGTACGGGCCGATGGCCCTTTTGATGTTATTCGTCTTTGGGAGTGGAATCATCATGGGTTGGATAGAACTTATGGGCACACCTTTTTCGGTCCTTTTTACTTTAGGAGACACCTTAGGAGATGTCTGGCGTACCATCTCGGTTTGCCTCGGTATTTTGTGGTGAAGGTGAGCGGTCGGATGGGCGAACTCTACTGCTCGTGGAGGTCATCTATGAGCTCCTCCATAGTATCGTATGGACCGCTAACCCGACCCTCCTCGACATCTTTCAGCGCATCGATTAATGCAGCCTGCATCTTCGGACCGAGAGGTTCATCCTCGTCAATCATATCCTCAATGACCATCTGAGCAACCTCCTGTATATTCTTCAGGGCCTCATCCCGAGTTTTCCCCCAGGTCGCGGCTCCGCTTGCTTCGAGATCCGGCACATAAGCGCGCCAAACATCCTCATCCGGCTCTACAACAACTGGGAAAATGTACGACTGCATCGCAACGCCCTCCTAGATTTATCCTGAATGATACCAGCCACTTTGGACCTGGTCAAACCGAGCAATCATTAAAAATAATTCTTGACACCCCCATCTGCAAACCCCATACTACTTAAATCGCGGAAAGGAGGTGGTCCACTTATGGAATATGACTGTAAAACTCGAACGAGTCGAAGCGATTCTTCGGCGAGCGTAGGTGGCTGGGAGGTGAGCTCGGGCTGATCCTGCCCTCCAATAAATCCACCTAGTTTGGAGGGCACAAGATTCACGGGGATAACTAGAAAGTCCCCGCGCGTCTGGGTCCGCCCCACGCTCGCTCTCCAATCCAAACAGTACACTGGTAAGGGGTCCGGCAGTTACAAGCCGGACCCCTTATTCGTTTTGCCTCATTCGGCGCCATTTACTTCGACCGGGGGAGAGGGCAGGCCGTCTTGTTCTCAGACGGCGCCGGAACCGCTAAGATGCCTCGGGTAGCGGCTGAACCCTTGATTTTACGGGACCGTGCCTGGGTACCAGGTCCTATTTGCCAATTCATTGCCGAGCAGAGGTAGCAATTTTATGGAAAACCAGAATTTAGGATCCTCCGCCCCGAATCCGGTCGCCGAGGAACAGTTCCGAAAAGGGTTTGAGCATGCCAAGGTTGGCAACATCGACGAAGGCATCCTCGCAGTTGAGGCTGCAATCGTGGTGTCTCCGGACGAGGGCCGATATCATGATTTGCTCGGAACACTCTACGCGAAGAAGGGCCTGTACGATATGGCGGTCGGGGAATGGAAGCGCTCGATCGAGTGTGACTCCGACCATGCGGAAATCTTCCGACGCATCGAAACGGCCCAACGCATGAAGGTCCAGAAAGCGATCGGAGGGAACCGATGGAATGTTTTTGCACTGGTTGCGCTGGCCGCCCTGTTTGTTGTCTCTACCGCGTTAGCGACGCATTACAGGAAGGCCGGCTCATCCGCCGCTTCGAATCTCGATGCCGTCCAGTCCGAACTGGCCCAAGCGAATGAGAACTCCGTAAGCCACGACGAACACCAGAAGGTTGCCGAACAGAATACAACGCTTCAGAAAAAAATCAAGAAAACTCAGGACTCATTGAAGAAGGTGAACGCCGAGTTAAATAAGCTACGGACAGCCAGCATTACCACGGACGAACACAAGGCTGAGGTTGAGATCAGGAATCGTGTCCAAAGCGAACTGGCTGCTGCGCGGGAAAAGAACAAGACTCTTCAGGCGCATGTCGATGCCATCGGCGATGCCTCGGGAACTCAAGCACTCGTTACCCAGATCCAACAGAAAGAGGCGAAGAACAAAGCGCTTGAGAACAATTACCAGACCTTGAACGAAGATCGTAAGCGCATGGAGGGGTTGCTTGAGGATACCAAGAAGCAGGTGGTCTCGCTCACTGGACATGTCGCCGACCTGCAAGCCCAGGCGGTGGACATGGTCTCCGCTACCGAGAGCCGCAAACTGAGGACCGAAATTCAATCTCTCAGAAAGAAACTCGCCGATGCCAAGACTGGAGCAACAACGAGCAAAGAAGAACCCCTTGTAGCGGGACCGAAGGAGACCGAAAAACCCAAACCAGCCGCGAAACCCACCGTCGCTCCGACCAAGAAGCCAGTTCCCAAGCCCACGCCGAAACCAAAACCGCCGAAGGCTAAGCCGACCGCGACTCCTGTTTTGGCGCCGGTTGCAGCCGGCGATGTGGGTGTGGCGGAACCAAGACCGATCGGATCACGCGGATCACCACCGCGGGCGGTCTCCTCTGCCCCGAGCGGGTCACGCCCCTCTCAAGAGGAGCGCGCAAAGCAGCTCTACGAAGCCAAGAAACGTCTCACTGATGATGCTCTCGCGGCTATCGAAAAGAGGGAGTGGGATCAGGCCAGCCGGTTAGTGGATCGTGCTTACCAGATCGACCCGAGCGACCCCCGGGTTAACCAACTGCGCAATTTCATCCGGGAACGTCGAGGAGGGTAAACAATGGACGCTGACCGTCTTCGAGGGCTTCTCGAAGATCTCCAGGACGGGCGCGTCAGTATCGAAGAGGCGCTCAACCACCTTCGCGCGCTCCCCTACGAAGACATTGGTTTCGCTCGGATCGACCACCATCGTCCCCTCCGGCAAGGGTTTCCCGAAGTTGTTTTCGCCGGCGGCAAGACCCCCAAGCAGACCTCGGCCATCCTGTTGAGGTTGGCCGAAGCCAACGACCGGGTCCTCGCTACTCACGCCTCACCTGAGACCGCCGATTTAGTCCTCGCGGATGTTCCCGGCACGGTTTATCATCCTGTCTCGCGTTGCATTGTTCTGGATCGAAGCAGCGACGAACCTCGCGCCGGAAAGGTGGTCGTCGTTTGTGCCGGAACCTCCGACCTCCCGGTGGCTGAGGAAGCCGCGGTCACTGCTGATCTGTTGGGCGCAAATGTCGAGCAGATCGTGGATGCGGGTGTTTCGGGTATCCACCGAATTCTCTCAGAACTGGAACTCCTTTCTGAAGCGCGAGCCATTGTCGTGGTAGCGGGAATGGAGGGGGCGTTGCCCTCGGTTGTCGGAGGACTGGTCTCGGTTCCCGTGATTGCAGTCCCCACTAGCGTGGGTTATGGAGCAAGTTACGGAGGGTTGGCGGCGCTGCTTGCCATGTTGAACAGTTGCGCCGCGGGAGTCTCGGTGGTCAATATCGACAACGGTTTCGGGGGTGGGTATCAGGCGGCATTAATAAACAACCTAGCGGAAAGTGATCAGGGATGATGTAATAAGGTGACCGACATGATTAATAACCTTTCCGCATTCAAGAGATTCAGTTGCATCTTATTGTCGATCGGTATTGCGGTTGTCCAACTTAAAGCAGCGCATGGACAGACTTTCGATCCGGTCCGAACCTTCCCTATCTCCAGCCAGGTCAACAAGGGCCCAGAGTCCATCGAGGCAGCGGATTTGGATGGGGATGGAAACTTGGATCTTGTCACCGCCGATGATGGTTTCATCACGGTTCTTTTCGGTGATGGTAACGGGAATTTTCCCACGCTTCTGACTCTTCCCACGCGGGCTGAGAACAACCCGGCTGTTGCGGGAGTCGAAGAGAATGAATATGCAGCCATTGCTGATGTGAACGGCGACAGCCATCCCGACATCCTGGTTGCAAACGCTCCGAATCCGAACGACAGCAACGGGAATTCGATCCAAATCTTCTTGAACGATGCCCAAAATCCAGGAACGTTTCTAACACCTGCCTTAACGGTTGTGGAGGGAATTGGCGCCAACCCGTCCGCTATCCAACCCGGCCAGTTCGATCCGCTGGTGAACAACCGCCTGGATATCGTGCTCACCAATTTCATCAACCCACGGGTGATCGTTTATCACGGAGACAACCTTGGAGGTTTTACACCGGGATTCGAATCGAACCTGATATCGCAAAGCCAGACGGAAAGCGTCGATGTTGGCGATTACAACCACGATGGGATTGATGATATTGCCGTCGTGGATCGGCAGCGGGTGTGGGTCTTTTTTGGTAATGGAACCGGAGGGTTCGGGACTAGCTTTTCGGTCATTACAGGACCTGCGGGGTCACGCCTGGAGTACGATGTCGAGATGCACGATGTGGATGGCGATGGAAACCAGGATCTGGTAATCGGGAACGGCGGCGTTTTCCCCGCTGATCTTTCTTCCACCGAACGGACCGTGATCATCTTTTGGGGGGATGGCACCACCCAGGCGCCGGCGGCGAATACCCCGCTCGATGTCGGGGCAGCGGTTTCTGATGTGGAAGTGGCCGATATGAATGGAGATGGGTTCCTTGAAGTCATTGCCGCACGCCCCGATTTCTTCGCCGACGGCAGCGTTTTAATTGCTCGGAACATGGGCGGGAACGGGCGTGAATTTGATACCGGCAATCCGGTTGTCCTGGATGGGATGGTCAGAGGGATGCTTTCGCTGGCGACCAAGGATTTTAATAGCGATGGACGCATCGACGTCGCCGTAGCCGCGGAAGGACTTTTTGTTCAGTCGCAGGATGATATCCCCGGCGAGGTCAATGTCTTCATCAACTCATTACCGGACATCGCCACTCCCACCCCCACGCGTTCCTCCACTTTCATCCCAACCAGCACCCCCACAGGCACCGCGACCGCATCACCCACAATCACGGAAACACCCCTGGCCACTTCCACGCCCACCATCTCACCCACCCAGGGTCCCACCAAACCCTCCGACATCAACGAAGACGGCGCAGTCAATTCAGAGGATCTCATGATCCTCCTCGAACAACAGGGTAATACAGTCGAGTAGGGTCCGCTGTGCGAACCACCGAAAGCGATGTAGGGTGGGTTAGCCGATAGGCGTAACCCACCGGCGGCGAACTCTTCGATGAGAATTTATGAAATTAAGGAGGTCTGACTCAAATGAGTAATCCAGAAATAGGAATAGAGACGTACCGAAAAAAAGACGAGCTGGTGAGAATCGGTCGCCGTGCTGTTCAAGTAGCGCAAGAGGAAAGCCGTCGCATGGGTGTTCCGAATGTCTATTCGATTAACGGGCTTATCTATTACGAACTGCCGAATGGAGAGTTGTCGCGGACTGATCCCTATGTGGAACCCGACGGATCATAATCGGTTGTAAGCTAGAGGCTCGGCGGGAGCCTCGCCCTCCCAGGTAGGGATTATCGCGGGATATTATGAACCACACACCCGAAGCTTAAATCGGGCGCGCGGACAAATTGCACACCCTCGAACCGCTCCCCGATGTAACCGCGCATCGTATTTTCTGTGTAATAAAAATGTTTCGGGCAACGCTGGGAACGCATGTACAGGATGTGGATGTAGCGCATCAGCATCGGGCGGCGTTCGGCGAAGCTGAAGAGGAAGTGCGGACTCTTCATCTCGGTGAAGAGTTTGGTTAGTTCCTCCGGGCTGAGGTAGTCGAGCAGACCCAGGCCGATGGTTATGTCTGTCTCGTACCCCGCCGTGGATGCGGCATCCCCTTCCAGAAATGTGCAATGCTTTTCCACGCCTGGTTCCTTCGCCAGTACAGCCGCTCTTTCGATCGCGCGGGAGGAGAGGTCGATGCCGGTGAGATGAGCCAGCTTGCATCGGTCGAACAGCTCCATCGCGAAATATCCAGAACCGCAGCCGAGCTCCAAAACCGTCTTCCCGTGAACAAAGGGATCCAGCGCCTCAAAGGCGATACGGGAACGGGCGCCCAGCGGTCCCCGGAACCGCGCTCCCAGACGCTCGATAAAGGAGACTCCCTCCGCAGTTCGGGTGGAATCCTCCCAATCAATGATTTTCTTATCCCAATATTCTTTGCTGTCCAAGGTATCTTTATGCTGCTCGGTCCGGTCGCCGGTCAGGCATAGTACCGTTCGTTGAAGGAGACAAACTCATGCCGTCGCAGCAGCCCCTCGAATTGTTTTAGGATTCCGCGCAGGTACGGAAGTGACATCGGACTCCGGAAAGTGTTTCGCAGTTTGAACCCGAGCGTTTCGATTTCGTGCGGACGGTAGAGCTGCCAGGGATGGATCATCAGAACCGCGGGGGTCGGCACCTCCCGTGAATTCAGATTGTCGATGTATTTTGAAATCCTGGATCCCAGCGTGTTGACAAATAGGCCGCCGCCTATAGGGAGTCCCTGAGCCAGCATCCCAAGAGAAAGCGGCCTGGGAAACTTAAGGCGGGGGTTGTCCTTTCCCCAATACCGCCAGAGCGAAATAGGGATCTCATCCACACCATCCACATTCCGGATCCGATGCTCACCGTATGTGGAAGAGGAATACCGGAACCCATGTTCGGACAGGACAGGAAAACAGTCCCGCGGTATGTAAATTCTCGGGGCCCGGAATCCAGCCGGGTGAAATTTTGTCAGGAAACCGCTGGATTGTTCGAGTTCGGCCTCAAGATCCTTCCCGGATTTCAGGACTGGATGCTTGTGCGTGTGATACCCAATTTCATGCCCTCGCTTGGCAATCTCTTCGATCGTATCGGGATACCAGTCGTATAACTCCCCCAGGACAAAGAAAGTCGCTTTCTGGCCATGTGAATCCAGCAGGTCGAGCAGTTCCCCGGTAGCCTTCGGGATGTATCCGCCGTCCAGGTCTTTCTTTCGCTCAGAGCCCGAGTCCCCCAACCGGGTTCCGGCCGCAACATCGGAATAATAGATCCAGGACTCCAGGTCGATGGAAAGGACGTTTCGCATAGGGCGTGGTAAGCAGGCAGTTTGTGACTCCCAACAGTGCATGTCCAGGGGCCACCCTTCCACCGAGGGACACCGTAAGATCCCCTGTAGGGACCGGCCTCCGTGCCGGTCCTCTTTCTCCCCGCCCTGCCCCGTGACTTTTCTTTCGGCTGGACACTATGATTCCACCTCCAGGGGGGGATTTCCACAGCGATGGAAAATTCAGCGGAATCAGTTGTCAACGAACTCAGGAAACTGGTTAAAGACTTAGCGGGTCTTGAGGACCGAATCACCTTTACCGAAGAACATGGCGCAATCCTGGGGCGGTCCCTCACGCTGATCGAGAACGTCTTCGGGAAAAACTCCCGCTATTACACCTCCCTGAACCAGCTCAATTGGGAGATCACCGGACACTTCATGGCTGCCGGTCCGGGTGGTGGGCTGAAGAGCGCCGCCTCCAACCACCACATCTATGTCGAGCAACTTGAAAAGGTCCAGTCTCTTTTGTTGGAAGCAGCGGACCAACTCGCGCGATTCGACCAGTTGGAAAAGGAAGCGGCGCCGGCCGAGGTCCCACCAGAATTTCCCGTGTCAAAGGCCGAGTCTCCTCCTCAGGTAACCGGACTACTCCCCATTGTCGATCTGGCCATGCGCAAGCTGCCCGGAAGCCTTGACAAGCAACCTGAAGCCGAAACCGATCTCCATGATGCCTTCGAGAATTTCCTTCAAACCGAGGCGCAAGATGAGTTCCTGAAAGGGGGTCCATCGATCCCCC